>ODAK010002687.1_pt1 | contig 18664 bp, 17 predicted proteins | sample 1539591 | NCBI WGS metagenome assembly ODAK01 (sample SAMEA3539303, study PRJEB22396) | soil metagenome | biome: tundra; feature: field; material: soil | place: USA | collected 2010-05 | depth 0.15 m | reverse complement strand
CATTCTGATAGCCGGCACTCTAGGAATCCCCGGTGACCACAAACGTAGAAAAATCGGCTTTTTTCTGGCCGTAGAGCGCAGCGTTGATTATGAGCCCGAGAAGCACCACACCCGAACCGCACTTGTGAGACATGGAGTCCTTTCCTTACTGAATTGACCAGAATTTCCATTTGGTTTCCTGGCCGCCTTCGATCTCAATGGTACACGACGGGAGTTGACACCCGCCCGCAAAGGTTCTCAAAAGAGTCCGTTGGGAACGGACGGTCTCCCCTTGTCGCCGTTCACGGAAGCTGGCGCTGCTTGAAATCCAAGTCGAAAAATGAAGCACACGCCCGCTTCGGGAGCCCTTGGTGTTCTCGGAGCTGGAATCCTTAAGGAACGACGCGGTTTCCGCCGCTTCAGCTTTCGCGGTATGGCCAAAGTGAGCATGGAATGGGAAGTTGATCTGCCTGACAGGCTGGCTGAGGAACCGGTGAAGCTTTCGGCAGGTGGAATCGAAGGAATTCTGTTGTGGCTCGGAGCTGCCGCCATGGATCAGCAGACCACCTTCGTCATCGATCACATCCCGGAGAATCTTTCCGGCGTCTTTCCTTCTTAAGAAGGGTCTTCACGGAATTGACACAACGCTCAGAGTGCTATCAGAGTACTACTAGTACTAGCCCATCTTACCCAGACAAACTAGTGGCCCACTTCGCTCTTTGAGTCGAGCGCTGCGACCAGGAATCGATATTACAAGAAATTGTAGATGGCTCTATTCGAAATGGAATTTAGTTTATTTCTCAAAAAATTAACCTCCGTAAACATCTGATTTATGTCGAATCTCAACGCTGATTAGCGTGCCGATTCAAAAAAAATTCCAATAGAGGAATAAATTTGATCAGACAACTTGAAAATCCCGACCTTCCGTGATAGTGTGAATTAGCACATAGTACTAGTAGACCTATTAGTTAAAAGTGATGCAAACTTGAACGTTGAATCAATCGAGACTCTGCGAATTTACTTCTTATGACACAAACTTCGTGTAACCGTTCGACGATCCTTTTAGCACCGGCTGGCGCGTGTCTAAGACCGTTTGAGGGGCCTGTTAAGTCCTCCGACCGGCTGCATAACGAGCTGGTGGCTTCGATGCAACGCCTTCGCGGGGAAATTTACCTGAAGGATGGAGCGATTCAGGAATCGGACTTGACGGCATCGGGTCGCCATGTTTGTTCCTCGGACGAGGTGAGTTGGCACTTGCTGACAGTACGGGCGGACGGTGTCGTGCTGGGTTGCATGCGATTCCTGCGTCATCCGAATACGGTGGGTTGGCATCAGCTACGGGTGAGCCAAGCCCCCCTGGCGCGTTCGAGTGAATGGGGAAAAGCGTTTGCCTTCTCGATCAACTCGGAACTGGAGGAAGCGCGCAGGTTCAATTTTTCCTACGTGGAGATGGGCGGCTGGGCGCTGGCGCCGGAACTGCGCGGTACGGCGGAGGCACTCTCCATGGTGCTTTCCACTTATGCACTGTCACAGCTTCAGGGCGGAGCTCTCGGGATTACGACAGCCACGGAGCGAAACGGTTCCGCGTCGATTCTGCGCAGGCTCGGGGGACGACCGCTTGAGTGGGACGGCGCCGCTCTTCCCCCTTATTACGACAATAAGTACCAGTGTGGAATGCAGGTCTTACGGTTCGATTCCCGGAACCCATGCGCGCGTTACGCGTCCGCGATCGAGGCTCTGCGAGGCCACATCGCGACTTTGACGGTAGTTTGCCCCAACAAGAAACGAACAAGAAACAGCTCTTCGAGTCTGTTCCCGAATATGATGCCGGGTCTGATTCGGCCGGGCGAAGGCCTTGCCGCGATTTCGTGAGGCTTGTTTTTATACAATTGGGACTTCCGGATTCACACCGGGCGATACAAACGTTGTAAGAACCAACATGAGTGCTAATCAGCCGATCGCGCTTTTGCCGGCAATGGCGAAATGGGCGGAAGTGCTGGGATCTTCGAATGTCGTGGAGGACAGCGAAAGTCTGAGATCGGCGGAAACTGCGACGTTTCCGACGACCCAGAAGGTTCCGGTCATCCTGCGGCCCGGAAACACAGAAGAGATTCAGGCGGTGGTGCGCATTGCCAACGAATTCGGCCGGGCACTTTATCCGGTGAGCAGCGGGAAGAACTGGGGATACGGTTCCGGCGTGCCCGTGAAGAGCAACTGCGCGGTGCTCGATCTCAGCCGCTTGAACCGGATTACCGATTTCAGTGAACGGCTAGGCTATGTAACGGTGCAGCCGGGCGTGACGCAAGGGGATCTTTTCACTTTTCTCCAGGAACAGAAATCAGGGCTGTGGATGGATGCCACGGGATCAAGTCCCGACTGCAGCCTGATCGGGAACGCGATGGAGCGGGGGTTCGGGCACACGCCTTACGGAGATCACTTCGCCCATGTTTGTAACCTCGAGGCTGTTCTGGCCAACGGGGATCTGATCCGAACGGGTTATGGGAGCCTGACGGGTCCAAAGGCGAACCGGGTCTACAAATGGGGTAAGGGTCCAAGCCTGGACGGTCTGTTTTCACAGTCGAACTTCGGCATCGTGACCGAGATGACCATCTGGCTGATGCCCGCTCCGAAGTATTTCCAGGCGTTCTTTTTTCAATGCGACAGGGAAGAGGGGATTGCCGAGGTGGTGGAGGCGCTGCGGCCGCTGCGGATGGACGGCACGCTTCGGAGCACGGTGCATATCGGCAACGACTATAAGGTTCTGGCGGGGATTCAGCAATTCCCGTCACAGGAACAAAAGCCTCTCATGCCGGACCGCATGAAGGAGTTGCGCAAGGAAATGAAATTCAGCCGCTGGAGCGGCTCGGGCGGGCTCTACGGAACCCGGAATCAGGTGGCGGAAGGCAGACGGCTGCTGCGGGCGGCTCTGGCCGGGAAGACGGACAAGCTGCAGTTTCTGGACGACCGGACCCTGGCACTGGCAGCGCGATTTCAAGGCGTCTACAAGCTGGTCAGCGGGCTCGATTTGAAGCGCACACTGGAACTGGTGCGTCCGGTTTTCGGACTTCTGAAAGGCATTCCCACGATAAAGACCATGGGCAGCGTCTATTGGCGCAAGCAGATGGAAGTTCCCGCGGATCCCGATCCCGATCGTGATCGCTGCGGCGTTCTGTGGATCGCACCCGTGGCGCCGATGGAAGGTGTACACGCGTCGCGTCTGGCCGCTCTGGCTGAGAGTTCACTTCTGCAGGCCGGTTTCGAGCCCCAGATTACATTCACGCTTCTCACGGAGAGATCCCTCGCGTGCCTGATTTCGATCAGCTACGACCGGGATGTGGCGGGAGAGGATCAGCGCGCGATGGATTGTTATTTTAGCCTGCGGGGCAAGCTGGAGGCTGAGGGCTATTACTCCTATCGACTGGGGATTGCCGACATGGATACCCATCTGGATCGGGAGGGAGGGCAGACCGGTTACGGGAAGCTGCTGCAATCTATCCGTGATGCCGTGGATCCCAGGGGCATCCTGGCGCCGGGACGCTATGTTCCGGCGGAATCAGGATCCGGAAAGAAACCCTGATGCGGCAATGCAAATCACCCGCGAAACGCCCGCTGGCAGTGGATTGCATTTCGGTGAGTTTTCAACGGGACTGAATTGTCATTTGGGTACCGCGCCCGGGCCTGGCGATTTGGAGAGCGTCTCGTAAACGAACCTCCGAAACAAGACGCCGCTGTCATACCCTTCAAACACGGCAGCCCATCGCTTTGCGGCCACGCGATATTGCGGCTCGTACAGAAGCCTTTCGATCGCCACCATGAGACGCTTTTCGGAGGCTTCTTCCACGCGGACTCCGAGGCCCGCGCCGCTTTCAACCAAAATGGCTGCCGAGAGTTGCTGATCGGCATTGCAGGGTATACCCAGAACCGGAGTTCCGGCTGCAAGTGAAGGGTACACGCCGGTGCTGCCTCCGTGGGACACGGCGATGTCGCATCGCGCGGCCGTTTCGGTGAGCGGGAGCAGGTCACCGACATACATTCCAGCGGCGGTGGCTGGTATGCCCCTGCCGGAAGTCGCAAGCACCCCGGAGACCGAAAGCCTCGACAGAGCGCCGACAATCGCGGGCAGGGCACGCAGGGCGCCGGAACTGCCTAAAGCGATGAGCGCTTTCGGCTTCGGATCGTCCCGCATGCGCCTCCACCAGTCCGGTTCAGGCACCGGCGGGTTCCACTGGCATATACCCACATAATGATGATTCTTTGGAAGATTGGAAGTGGGCACGAACTCGGGGACGTCGGGGTAAAGTACGTGGTCCGCCTCGGTATACATCAAACGAAGATCCGGAGGAAGCGGGGGAATGCCGAACTCCTTCCTGACCCGATTCGTTGGGCCCACATGGACGGCGAAGGCCAGAGGTTCTGTCATCCGGTACAAAGGACCAAGGAAGCGCGGAGGCACAATCCGGGTGAGCGGAATGGAGGGTATGATAGAGCGCCGTTTCGCGTAAGGGCTCCAGTAGGCATTTATGATGACTGCGCAGCAAACGCCTTCGAGGCGGGCGCTGATTTGCAGCGAAGGGCGCATATCGCCGATGACGAGGTCAGGCCCGATACTCCTGATGAGTTCGCAATCACACTTCACGTACTCTCTGATCACATCAGCCGGGAAGGCAGGGGAACCTTTGCCTATGTTGGCGAGAAACTGCTCGCCCCCCATAGTTTTCAGCTCGCCGGCTATGAACGGCTTGTGCCGCAGATAGGGCGAGAAGCCTCTGGGTGTATAAAAAAATATGTCGTATTGGCCAGTATCGAGGGAATCGGCAAGAACGAACGGCCGAACAAAATGGGCCATCGTCGAGCCTTCCGCGAGAAAGAGGATGCGTTTCCGGGGCATTTCAAAGAGACGTCCCGTAGTAGAATCCGAGAACTTGACGATAGAGCGGTAAAGCTCGGCGACAAAGTGGAAAGGAGCAGGCGGATCGCGAACCGGAATGAATAGAACGACGAAACACAGCACACCGTTTCACAAATGCGAAAGCGCATCGTGAAACGGTGTGTTTGATGAGGTTATGATCGCGACTTGCGGAGTTTCAAGCCAGCAAGGGCGATGAGTCCTCCACCGATCAGCAACGATGTCACTGGCTCTGGAATGACTGAGCCGGCGGCGGAGACACCGGAAAACGCATACGTGGAAGTAACGCTGCCGCCCCCTATTATCGCAGCTTGAATTTGTGCCGGAGTCTCTGATGCGACCTGTGTCGAAAAAATACCGCTCCACACAGAATTTGAGGAGGTGGCATCCTTGGCCAGGCCGTTAACATCAAGCACGATCGAAGTGCCAGTCGTCGTCGGCGTCAGAATAAAGGGCGAACCTGCAGCGACTGAGCACGCCGGACCTGTAGAAGTCGTCGAACAAACTGTATTTGAAACCCCAGGGCCAGGGCTGGTCAACGCGAGGTTGAAGCTGACGCCGGTAAAGCTGATAAAACCCGTATTGCCAACTCCGGGAGTGGCGCTGTTCAGATCATTTATCGTGCCGGTCTCGCCAAGCGCGATCGAACCACCACTGAAGGCGATAGTCGTGCCGGCACCAGCGTTAATGCACCCGCTCGCGGGCCCAGGCAACCAGTCTATCGTTGTTGCGTTCACTATAACGCCTTGGCCACCGCAGTTGGCAAAGTTCAAATTACCAATGACTGACGCAGACGCTTGCGGTACCGAAGCGAAGGCCGAAATCAACAAAGCTGCCGAGACTGCAGCAACCTTTGTCAATACCGGCAAACAGTGCCTTCGCATTCCATTTGCGCGATCTTCTTTCCGTTTATTCATTTTTTCCCTTCGTGAGCAGTTCAGGCAATTCGATTGAAATTGGATGATAAGTTGACTTTGGTTATCGGGTCAATAGTTAACATGTATGAACCAGCTCAAATGGCGAGATGGGCGAGCTTTTTGGTGAAATTCAACACAATAAGCAGGCCCATAGATTTTGGGTTGGGTTGATCTCGATATCCGGCGGTTGCAGCTTTGCCCGCAGATATTGGGAATCCCCAATCTGCGCCTATTTCGCCCACTAAACCAGCTCGCAGCGTTCTCCGTGGCGCCCTGCAGAATGGCCAGTATCGATATTCTGGCCTTCGCGGCCGATGCCAACGCGGCGATGTGTTGGCCTTCGATCGGCGTGGCATCGATCAGCAGTGCGCAGAACTTCTTTTGAGGAACACGCGCAAAACGGGTCGACACGGAAAGTTCCTTCGTTGTATGGCGGCGTGGGACAGCCCCTTTTGCGCTTGTTTTCCAGTGGGCGTTCCGTCAGGTCTTTCCTCCCGGTCGCCTGTCGACCGGACGCTCGAGTGGATCCTTCCGCCGCACCACGATACAGAGTCCGCGTTCGCTTCCCCACCGGTTCGGCCCACGACTCGTTGCGATTCTCAATCTGATATGGTTTTTCAAGGCGGCTCTCTGTTTTTTCCGGTAAGTTTCCCGCTACGAAAAAATTGCTCTTAGCGTGTCGAAGGCTCAGAGCGTGATAGTCGCTACTTTTGAGGAACACGCGCAAAACGGGTCGCGGCGGAAGCGTGCGGAGGAGCGGCTCGGTCAGCTTGTGGAACTGGCGAACGGGACTCTGGGGGAAGCGCGCGACTCGCTTGAACACATGCCCGGGGGAACAGCGGCGCGGCGCGAGAACACGCGCACCACACTCGAATACCTGGACAAACTCAACCGGGACACCAGCAATGACAAGCGGGTACTTTCGGCGCTCGCCTATGCCTGTGTAAGGCTCGCGCGCATCGAACTCGATCCGCAGCAGCCGAATCTCGGCAACCTGAGCGACGCCGGCGACAGCTTCCGGAAAAGCGCCCGCATTCTGAATGGCCTGCTGGCGCGAGAACCGGACAATACCGGACTGCAGATCCGGACAGTGGAATCACGGCTCGGCCTTTGGAAAAGTTTTTGGCGGAGTCTGGTCACGAAACAGAGGCGCTCGAGCAGTATCGAAGCGGACTGGTTCTGATCCAGCGAACACTGGCCCGCGACCCGAAAAATGTAAATGCAAGAAAAACCGAAGCCGCGCTTCGCCTGGAAATGGCTTCTCAGTCCCTGCGACGAAACAACGGTGTGGTTTTCGAAGAGTTGTCAAAGCAGCTACCGGTGAACAGGCAACTCCTGTTCGAATACCCCGAGGATTCCGATTGTCTGCTCAATCTCGCGGACAACTATAGCCAGCCTGGAATGCTGGAATCAGCACGGAGCAGGGTTCGCGAAGGCATGGAGGATTTCAAGAAGAGCGTGGTCTGCGCAAGAGTGCGCTGGCATCGCATCCCTGGGACCCGGGGGCCCAGCGGGAGTTGATGATGGCTTACGGCCACATCGGCGATTCGTTGGGAAGTCCTTTCCTGGCGAATCGTGGGGACAGCAGGGGTGCCCAGGAATACTACCGCAAGGCCATAGCGATTGCGGAGGCGATGCTGGTGTCGGATTCATCGGACTCGCAGGCAGGTATCGATCTCGGCATCGCGCTGATGCGGCTCGGAACGGTGCTCGACCGCCCGGCCGAGATGAAAGAATCGCTGACGACGCTGAACAAAGCGGCCGCCGTACTGGAGCCTCTTCTCACAAAGGGAACAGCCAACGTCCCCTATTCGAAACAGCTCGCCTTGCTCTACGATTATCAGGGCAGAAGGCAGTTGCAACTCGGAGATATCGAAGGCGCCCAGCGAAATTACCACCGGTCGCTGAATGTGAGCACCAGACTGGAGCAAATCGCGCCCGACGACCTGTCTATTCAGAGGCGGGAACTGGCTGTTAACTTCGGAATGGCCGCTGTCCTCGCTGCGAAGGACGATCGCGAGGCTGCTCTGGCCGTGGCGGGAGAGTTCGAGGGGCGGGCCATCCAGTTCGCGATTCGGTTCAAAGGCACTGACCTCAGTTACAACGCGCGCGCCCCGCAGTGGCACGGTCTGGTGTATGAAAATCTTGCAAGCATCCCGGCCCGCGCGACCGGCAGATTGCCGACTGGCGTGAAGCAAGACTCTGTTACCAAAGGGCGCTTCAGGAATGGACAGCCCAGGGTCCCGCAATCGTCAGTATTCACCAGGCTGAAATAAGAGACACGCGCGCCGGCTTGGCGCACTGAAACGCCGCTCACACAATAGCCCGATTGGCCGCCGCGAAGGCCTGTGCGCTCGATCACTCCATTTTCCATCACTCGCGTTTCTCGCCCTTTATCCGGTCGGCAAAGTGCTTGACCGATTGCGCACGGAAAATTTAGCACGCAGGTCGAAGGAGAAAAATTCACATGGCCACGAATCAGTTTGAAGACAGCCGGATTGCAGGCGGGACTCTGAATACGGGCGCGCAAAAGGTAACAGGTAACGCACACGAGGTCCCGGTCGAGTCGGATGCAATTTCCCGCAATGACACGCGCGATGGTGTGGAAACAGCGCCGGCGCATAATCCTGACAATACCCGCCCCGTGCTCGCTGCGAGCACGATCACAGGGGATCGCGTACGCAATAGCGCGGGGGAGGATCTCGGGAAGATCGAAGAAGTCATGCTCGATATTCCGTCCGGCAGGATTGCTTATGCCGTGCTCTCGTTCGGCGGCTTTCTCGGTATCGGAGACAAGCTTTTCGCCGTACCGTGGAAGGCGCTGCAGATCGATACGTCGGAACACGAGTTCATTCTCGATGTCCCGCGCCAGACGCTGGAAACAGCGCCCGGTTTCGATAAGAACAACTGGCCGGACATGGCCGATCCGGAGTTCTCCGGCCCGGTCCATGAGTTCTACAATCAGGCGCCTTACTGGGAGCAGGATCTTACGGACACCGGCGATTACGTCGGCGACGTTACACCACCGGACCGAAGCACCGAATATGAGCCGGCAGAAGGATATCGGCCGACAACAAAACATTGAACTCGGGTTTGTAACTGAACACTGAAAGCTCAAGGAGAACGATTTACTATGGCAAAAGTCGCAACGCTGGACGATTTGTTCCTCGACGAACTTCGCGATCTTTACGACGCGGAAAAACAGTTAACCAAAGCACTACCCAAGATGGCGAAGGCGGCATCGTCGGACGAACTCCGAACCGCCTTCGAAAGTCATCTGGAGGAGACGCAGAACCAGGTTGGGCGCCTCGATCAGGTTTTCGAGATGCTGGGCGAAAAAGCGACCGGCAAGAAATGCGCGGCGATGACCGGGCTGATTAAAGAAGGCGATGAAATTGTAAGTTCCACCGACGACAGTTCAGTCCGCGACGCTGGTCTGATCGCGGCCGCTCAGAAGGTGGAGCACTATGAAATGTCCGGGTACGGTTCGGCCCGCACCCATGCACAGATTTTAGGACACGTGGAAGCGGTATCACTGCTCGAAGAAACTCTGAACGAGGAAAAACAGGCCGACCGCAAGCTTAACAGCATCGCGGAAAGTGTTGTGAACGAGGACGCGATGAGCATGGCGGGGAACACGAACGGAGCAAAAACGCGGCGGGGAGCAGGGCCAAAAACACGCAGCGCAGGCTCTACATCGAGGGAATAACCTCGGCTTACCACACTGATTACAAAGGCCCGATTCAGGCGGTAACGGTCGGCTTGCGTGCTATCTTTGTAGTTTGCGCGCCAATCGCTTCGCCCTGTTATCGGGCCTTATTTCTTTGTGTGTCGCTGGTTTGCCTGGCCAGTCTCTCTACAACAAACCGGTAAAGGTGCTGGGAGACCCCAACTTTATCGGCACAGCCTCCACCCCGCTTGCCTATGATTCTTTCGGCCCCAACGTGGTGGAAGGCAGGGAGTTCGACCAGCCTTTGGGGATTGCGCTCGATACTTCCGTGTCCCCGCCAATTATTTATGTGGCAGACACTTCGAACAACAGGGTCCTCGCATTCCAATACAAGACGCAACTGACCGCTGGAGCCCAGGCTGATCTTGTGCTGGGTCAGCCAGACCGGTTTTCCACCCTTGCGAGAGGGCCTGGAACCTCCTTGACCACGGGCCTGAGAGCTCCCACCGGCATGGCGGTCGACAACAACGGGAATCTCTATGTTGCTGATACAGGAAATAACCGAATCGTTCGCTATCCCACACCGTTCAATCAGCCTGCCGGGTATCAGTTTCCGGATCTGATTATCGGACAGACGTCGTTTACGAGCGCCAACGCCAACAGCGGGGGAGAATCCGCGACATCTCTCAATCTCGCGGGCAGTTATATTTCGCACACGGCGCTGGCTTTCGATGCGGCGGGCAATCTCTGGGTGACGGACACCGGCAACCACCGGGTGCTCCGCTATCCGGCCAATCTCCTGAAGCCTTATCAGAACGGTCCGGCCGCCGATACCGTGATCGGACAGGGCAAATTCACCACAAGCGGTGCGCCGACGTCGCGTACGGACAAGACCGGTGTTTACTTCCCGGTTGGAATCGCTTTCGATACGTCCGGCAGAATGCTGGTTGCCGATGGACTGGCCCGGGTGTTGGTTTATGCTGCCAACCCAACGACGAATGCAGCCGCCATCCGGATGCTGGGCGTGGATGTGCCGACTCAGGCGAATCCCAATCCGGCGAGCGTAAGCGCGACAAATATAGGAAGCCCGGCGGGAGTGGCGGCCAACGGAAGTAATATCTTCGTGGCGGATCCCGGCAACAGCCGCGTGATGGTTTACGAAACCGTGGATACATGGAAGGCGGAATCGCTTCAGTTTTCACCGATTGCGCTCGGCGTAGTGGGGCAGCCGGCGTTTGCCACTTCCGGCGCGAATATGGGGGGACTGCCTTCAGCCACAACGCTGAACCTGCCTGTCGATGTGGCTTTCGCGGGAGGTGAGCTTTTCGTCAGCGACAACGCCAATAACCGCGTTGTTGTTTATCCGTCGGCTTCAAGCGGGACGAGCCAAACGGCGTCGCGAGTTATCGGTCAGCTGGATTTTCCCTACAATGCGCCGAACCTCGCGGAAGGAAAAGAGTTTAACCTGGCGGGCTCCCTGTCAAACGGTGTCTCGGGCAGCGCGGTGCTCGATTTCAGCACTTCGCCGCCGCATCTTTATGTTGCCGACACGGTGAACAACCGCGTGCTCGGGTTTAACGATTTCAGGCATCTGGCTACCGGCCAGAAGGCGGACCTGGTCATCGGGCAGCCGGACTTTTCATCGACGGCTCGGAACTATCCGAGCAACTCTAATACGTCGCCCACCCAGCAGAGTCTGAATAATCCCTCTTCCCTGGCTGTCGATTCGGTCGGAAATCTTTATGTCGCCGATACATTCAACGGCCGGGTGCTGCGTTTTCCCGCTCCCTTCCTTTCCGGCACGACCGCCATGGAGAGCGCGGATCTGGTTCTCGGGCAGCGGGATTTCGGTTCGAACGTAACGGACGCGACCGCGCGTACGCTGACTGCTCCTGTGTCGCTGGCATTCACGCAGGCAGGCGCGGACACGACGCAGACCAGCAGCGGATACCTCCTGGTGGCTGACGCCAATCAAAGCCGCGTGCTGATTTTTCCCAAACCATTTTCCAACGGTTTGGCCGCGACGAAAGAGATCGGCCAGGCGAGTTTCACCAGCGTCACCACCGGTTCGGACGCCAACCACCTGACCAATCCGTTTGCGGTGGCCGTAGATCCCGTCGACAGGGTACTCATCGCCGATACCGGTAATCGCCGGATCCAGGTTTTTGACACCGTCGGAAATCTGCCCGCAGTCTATCCGGCACCATCATTCTCGATTACGAACGGTTTGAGCGCGCCCCTTTCCATCGGCATGGCGGCCAGTGGCCAGTTCTGGGTGGCGGACGCGAACGCGAATCAAGTCCTGCACTTTGCATCCATCGACCAGTTACCGCTCAAGAACTACACCTCGGACGCGGCGCAACCCGCAATCTCACCTCGTTCGGCGTTCGTAGACTCCTTCAGCAACCTGCTCATTGCCGATGGACTCAATCGCGTACTTTACTTCGCACCAGGGCTGGCAGCGGTCAACGCGGCGAACTATATCTCCGGTAAAGCTCTCGCTCCTGGCGCCTTCGCCGCTGTCTTCCCAGATGTTTCGACCAACGTGATTGCACCCGGTTCAGGAAGCGCCACCTCGTTCCCGCTGCCCACGACTGTCGCGGACACGCAGGTCCTGGTGAATGGAAATGCCTCCCCCTTGTTTTTCGTATCGCCGGGCCAGATCAATCTGCCGCTTTCAATGGGCCTCCCCACCAGCGGCACGGTGGACGTTCAGGTCCTGCGACAGTCGACTGGACAGGTTTATGGAATTGCGGAACTGTCGCTGAACACGGCCTCCCCGGCATTATTTACCCTTACCGGCACGGGCAGCGGACAGGTCGCGGCGATCAATGTGACCGATGGCACGGTGAACTCCTCGAAGAACCCGGTCGCGCGAGGTCAATACGTGACCCTCTTTGGCACCGGTCAGGGCTTCGTACCCAACGCCCCTCCGGACGGGCAGGCGTCCAGCGGTCCGGTCCCGACGATCTATCTGCCCCAAATTCTGCTGGCCGGATCGTTATTAGTGCCCAACTCGGGTATCCAGTATTCGGGTCTGGCGCCTTCTCTCGCCGGAGTCTGGCAAATCAACTTTCAGATACCCGCGACCGCGCCCACCGGGGGAGCCGTCCCGATTAAGGTGCTCATGAACAGCATCCCCAGCGACAATCTCCAGGTACCGGGCCAGATTTCCGTCACGATCGCCATCAAATAACTCCTGGGCCTGGAAAATCGGCGATCTTTTCGCCGCGTCGGCCTTGAAACTCCGTCGCCACGAACATTGGCGTTGGAAATGCAAGGTTACCCGCCATGGATATGATTCGGCACAAATATCAGACTCCCAATGTAGGGAAAGTGGAGCGGGGCGCATCCATCGCCGCGGGAACTTTACTGCTGGCGCGCGGAATCAAGGCAAAAGGCTGGCTCGGCACGGCTTCAGCCCTGATGGGCATCGCTTTTCTGCGCCGTGGAATTTCCGGCTTTTGCTATACCTACCAGGCGCTTGGGATGAACTCGGCAGCCGGACAACCCGGCGACGCTTCCTGGCAGGAAAAAGGTTCCGGCCAAAATGTCAGCGTGGCTCACCAGACGGGTATCCGCATTGATGAAGCCGTGACGATCAACCTCCCTCGGGAAGAGGTTTTTCGCTTCTGGAGGAACCTCGCAAATGTGGCGGAGTTCATGGAGCATGTCGAATCCGTCCGCACTCTCGATGATGGCAGCCGGACACACTGGATGGCTAAAGGCCCCGGCGGCAGGTGCCTCGAATGGGAAGCGCAGATCATCAACGAAAAAGAAAACGAACTCATCGCCTGGCGATCTTTGCCGGGTTCGGAGATTCCACACGCCGGGTCTGTCCGCTTCATAGAAGCCTCGGGCGGGCGCGGTACGGAAGTTCACGTGGAAATACTCTATACGCCGCCTGGCGGCGCCGCTGGCGCGATGGTTGCCAGGCTCTTTGGCGAAGACCCCGCCGCTCAGATCCGCAGTGATCTCAAACGTCTCAAGGCGCGCCTCGAAGCAGGCGTAATCCCGAATACGACCGGTCAGCCTGTTGGCAACACCTTGCCTCGCGAAGACAACCACCGTTACTCAGACAACGTCGCCAAAGCCTCGGAAGAATCGTTCCCCGCCAGCGACTCACCCGCATTTACACACTAAGTTTCACCTTTATCTGACCTGAGGAGGCATGCCATGAAGGCAGTTTGCTGGTACGGCAAAAAAGACGTGCGCGTGGAGAATGTTCCCGAGCCGAAACTCATCACGAAACGCGACGCCATTATCAAGACCACGCTGACGGCGATATGCGGTTCCGATCTGCATCTCTATCACGGCGTGATTCCGACCATGAAGGAGGGGGATATCCTCGGGCACGAATTCATGGGCGAAGTAGTTGAAGTCGGCACAGAAGTTCCAAATCTCAAGAAGGGTGACCGCGTCGTGGTGCCTTTCTGTATTGCCTGCGGCAACTGTTTCTTCTGCCGGAACCAGATGACTTCCCTTTGCGACAATTCCAATCCGAATGCCGCAATGGCCGACAAGCTTTACGGTTCGAGCGGCGCGGGATTATTCGGGTACTCGCACCTTTACGGAGGTTACGCGGGGGGACAGGCGCAGTATGTTCGTGTCCCGTTCGCCGATGTGGGGCCGATGAAGGTCCCCGAATCGCTGAGCGACGAACAAGCTCTCTTTCTTACGGACATTTTTCCCACAGGCTACATGGCCGCGGAGAACTGCAATATCCGGCAGGGGGACATTGTCGCGGTATGGGGCTGCGGCCCCGTGGGCCAGTTCGCAATCCGAAGCGCATTCCTGCTCGGCGCTGAGCGTGTCATAGCGATCGACAATGTTGAGCCCCGTCTGGCTCTCGCGAAAAAAGGCGGCGCGGAAGTTCTGAATTACGACGATGGCGATATCGACGAACGTCTGCGCACGATGACCGCGGGCCGAGGTCCCGACTCCTGCATCGATGCCGTCGGCCTGGAAGCGCACGGAACCTCAATCGACGCGATCTACGATTACGCGAAGATGGCGGTGAAGCTTGAAACAGACCGCACGCATGCGCTTCGGCAAGCCATCTACGCATGCCGCAAGGGAGGCACCGTCTCAGTCCCCGGCGTCTACGGCGGATTCGTGGACAAGTTCCCGCTGGGCATCGCGTTCAGCAAGGGCCTCACTTTCAAGATGGGTCAGACCAACGTCCATCGGTATCTCAAGCCTTTGATGGAGCGCGTGGAAAAGGGCGAGATCGATCCCTCTTTCGTCATTACTCACAGGCTCGGACTGGATGACGGCGCTGACGGATACTCCACGTTTGACGCCCAGGACGGCTGCATCAAAGTCGTCATGAAGCCATGAGGTCAAGGATATGACCAGCCCGATGAAGTTAGCGCTCGTTGCCACCGGCGCGGCAGTCGGTATGATGGCGCGGAATGTCTACCGGCGTTCACAGGCACGTGATCTGACCGGTGAAGTTGTTCTTATCACCGGCGGGTCACGCGGTCTGGGTCTCGCACTCGCCCGCCGTTTTGCGTCCCGCGGCTGCAGGCTCGCGATCTGCGCCCGGGATAAAGAGGAACTGGAACGAGCGCGCATGGGTCTCGCGGCTGCAGGCGCTGAAGTGATCGCCATCGGCTGCGACATCACGAAGCGTTCCGAAGTCGATCAACTCATCCAGGAAGTTACCGTGCATTACGGACGCATCGACATCCTCGTCACGAATGCGGGACAGATCCAGGTGGGCCCGATTGAATCGGTGGTGATCGAAGATTTCGAAGATGCAATGAACGTGATGTTCTGGGGAACCGTGTACCCCACGCTCGCGCTGCTGCCGGTTTTTCTCGAACGCAACCGCGGCCAGATCGTCAACATTACTTCGATTGGCGGGAAAGTAAGCGTGCCGCATTTGCTGCCTTACACTTCGGCAAAATATGCTGCGACCGGTTTTTCCGAAGGACTGCGCAGTGAACTTAGTCAGACCGGTGTCAAAGTAACGACGATCGCGCCGGGTTTGATGCGCACCGGTTCTTACAACGCGGCTCTTTACAAAGGCGATCAGGAGGCGGAAGCAGCGTGGTTCAGCGTGGGCGCAAGCCTGCCTGGGTTATCGATGGATGCTGACCGGGCCGCACGCCAGATCGTTCAGGCGGTGCAGTGTGGCGACAGCGAGAAGGTTTTGACTGTGCCGGCTAACCTTTTGGCGCGTGTTCACGGCCTCGCCCCAACTCTGACCGGCGCTGCTATGGGACTTGCGGGCAGCCTGCTTCTTCCGAAAGCTGCATCTCCCGCTTCGGCCGATAACAAACATTCGAAACCGGGCTGGGGCCTGCCTAATCTGCAGTCTCCAAAGATGCGGGCAGTATTGTTCCTGGGGCGGATGGCTGCCCGCAGGTTCAATCAAAAATACGCCTGACGTAACAGAAAAAAGCTACTTCGGCCTTTTGATTGCAAATCAATTACGAGAAAGGAGTTTTCAGCATGCTCGGCACGATACTTTTGATTATTCTGATCCTCGCGCTCTTAGGGTCACTTCCCACCTGGGGTTACAGCAGCGGATGGGGTTATTTTCCCAGCGGCGGACTTGGATTGGTGTTACTTATCGTCGTTATTCTGCTCCTCACAGGCAGACTCTGAAAGCTTCGGATTGGATACTGGACGCCGGATCTTTGCGCAAATAACTGGAGCGCAGTCCGGCGTGCCAGCGTAAGATCATTCGAATCAATATGAAGTACTAATAAATACGAAGTCAGCGGTCTACTGCAAAAGCAATTATGGGATAAAGCTTAACCTTGGATCTTGCATTAAAAGCGAGGCTGCACGATAATAGCCCTTAGTGGGTATTTATCCATACCCTCGGAGCTAATTTTGGCCGCTGTCGCCTCTCGCTCTTCTCTCGTTGCCGCTCTTCTTCGGAACGCAATTCCCGTAAACCGACAATTGGTACTTGATTTTTTGCGCGGCCTTTCGCGTGATGAGCTGGAATGCCTCGCCGAATTCCAGGGTGCCTGCGTCCTCGAACAGGAATTCTTGTTGGTCTGTCATCCGTACCGGCTAATGGGCGATTTCTTCGACCCCGCCGTGTGTGAACGCTGGCGCAACCCCGACAACCGTGCGCATAAAATGTTCGTCGTTCTGGCCTACCTCGATCGCCTCCAGGCTTCTATTTCCATCCGGGTTCAGCCCGGTACCTTCAACAACGTCTGAGACAACAACGTCTGAGAATTGTTCCGCGCGTGGCAACTAATGCCATGTGTCTGTCCGTGAACCGTTGTTGCTCCCCTTCGCCGCTATCGCAGCCGGCGTGGCGGTGGCAGGCATTCAGTCCTTCTCTCTGAAAGAAACCTGTCTTGCCGCGGCAGCCTGCTCGCTGCTCGCGCTCATCGCGTATCTGCTGAAGACTTCTCGCGCCGTCACACTGACCGCCTCTCTATGTGCCTTGGCCTTCGCCGGTATTGGAGTGGTGGCAGCGCAGCCGGCTCGCTCAGCCCCCAGCCTCAGCGTTGGCGATAACATTCCGGCAATTTTCGAAGGCTGCGTTGTGGATCCCGCGCTGGTCGCAGTGGACCGGGAACGCTTCACGATCGAACTGGCGCCCGGGGCCCGTGCCCAGGTATCGCTCAGGGAAGCGGCGTCCTCGTCTGCCGGCTTCCCTGCACTTCCCTACGGGACGCACCTCGAATTCCAGGGCAAGGTTCGTCAGGTTCACAATTACAATGACCCTGGCGCTTTCGACAACGTGCACTACCTTGCCCGCCAGCGGATCTACTGGAACGCCACCGCGGACGCCTCGAAGGTCCGCGTTCTCTCCGGACACTGCGGCAATCCGGTAGCGGCTTTCATCTTTGCCATCCGTTCCGCCGCGCTCAATCGCCTCGACACGCTGTACGGCAACGATGCGTACGCGAACGGGATGATGCAGGCGGTGCTGATCGGCGCGACCGCGAAACTCGATCGCATGTGGACCGAGGATTACCGCTCGACGGGAACCTTTCATGCGCTGGTGATTTCAGGCAGCCACGTCGCAGTGCTCGCAGCGGTGCTGCTCTTCTTTCTGCGCATCTGCGCCGTTCCGCGCGGCGTAGCCATCTTTCTGACGATTCTCGCCGCATGGCTCTATGCGGGCGTCACCGGCTGGCAGGCGCCCGTACTGCGTTCAGCGGCGGGCATGAGTCTCTACGGCATCGGACGCATTTTCTTCCGCGAAGGAAGATTGCTGAACATACTCGCCGCCGTCGCTCTCGTGTTCATCGTCGTTGACCCCGAACAGCTTTACGATGCCAGCTTTCAGTTGTCATTCCTTGCCGTGGCGCTCATCGGCGCGTTCGTGGTCCCTGCGCTCGACGCGACTTCCGGACCGCTCGCGCGCGGACTGACCGATCTCGGCGACGAGAAGAAAGATCTGCGTCTGCCACAAAAGTCGGCACAGTTTCGCATCGAGATGCGGCTGCTGATCAGGACGCTGCAACTCGTTACGCGCATCCCTGAGCGCGCCGCACGCCCATTCGTCACCCTCGCAGCCCGTTGCTGCATTTACGTTTGGGAAATCTTTCTGACTTCGTTCTTTATCCAGCTCGGGCTTGCGCTGCCGATGATCGTCTACTTTCATCGGACATCGATTTCAGGATTGAGCGCGAACGCTATCGTGGTCCCCTTGCTCAGCGCGATCGTGCCGCTCGGCTTTCTCGCCATCGCGTTGAACTCTTCGGTACTCGCTCACCTCTGTGCCTGGCTTCTTTCGGTTGCGCGCGGCGCTGTCGGCTTTCACGCGCGCTGGGAGCCGGACTGGCGCATTCCCGCGCCACCGTTCTGGCTGGCAGCGGTGTTTGTCGCGGCTTTGATTTTCGCAGCCTGGCGCATCAAGGCGCCGATTCGCCGATGGCTTCGCCTGGCTGCGTGGATGGCAGTCGCCGCACTGCTTGCAGTTATCGTTCTGCACCCGTTCGCGCCTGTCGTTGAAGGCGGCAAGTTCGAACTTAGCGCGATCGATGTGGGCCAGGGCGACAGCCTGCTTGTCAGTTTCCCGCAAGGGCCGCTGATGCTGGTTGATGCGGGCGGCATTCCGTCGTTCGGACGCACGAAGAAGCCGGGCATCGATGTTGGCGAAGACGTCGTGTCCCCGTATCTTTGGTCGCGCTCCATTAAACACCTGGACGTGGTCGTGATGACGCACGCGCATGAAGACCGTATGGGCGGCATGAGTTCCGTACTTCG
>ODAK010002685.1_pt1 | contig 18665 bp, 18 predicted proteins | sample 1539591 | NCBI WGS metagenome assembly ODAK01 (sample SAMEA3539303, study PRJEB22396) | soil metagenome | biome: tundra; feature: field; material: soil | place: USA | collected 2010-05 | depth 0.15 m | reverse complement strand
GGGAGATCACCTGGGTTCTATTCGATGCTCAAGCTGCTTGCGTTTTCAGTTGTTCGGCGTCGAAACGTTCTCCTCTCTTCCAAAGTGTCAAAGTGATGGCCGCGATCTTGCGCGCCAGTGTCAGACGAGCCATCTCCGGCTTCATGCCCTTGTCCAGCAAAGCCGCGTAGAAATCATGGAATGGTCCCGTACCACAGCTGGCTCTGGTAGCCGTACTCTTGAAGATCTCTTTCATTGCATGATTGTGATTTCGATTCAGACCACGGAGCTGCTGCGGTTTCTTGGAGCGTTGCAATTGTCCACGGACAAAGCGGAATTGCGCACTATCGTGCGTCTCAATGCCCAAGCCACTATAGGTCCACAGTTGCCGCTTGCTGCGGAACCGGTGCGGGGTTTGCATCAGCGCAATCAAGCGGGCGGCTCGAATCGGACCGATGCAGGGAATCTGGCGCAGCAGTTTCGCGGCTTTATGTTTCCGGCTCTCGGCCAAAAACTCGGGTCGCAGGTTTCGCCGCAAGGCCTGCAATCCATCCAGCTGTTGATAGAGCAGCTCCGCCCGGCGGCGCACCCCGGTTTGCGGAATCTTGCCCAACCATTCCTCCCGATAGCGCGGGGCATAGACCTGGGTACCGGCACAGGCAATGCCCCAGCCGCGATACAGGGCCTTCAGCCGATTCATTACCCTCGTTAAATCTTTGCTGATGGTCTGATAACTGCGCGCCAACTCGCGCAGCGTCCGTAGTCCATTTTCTCCGTGGTAGACCGGCCGCAGCATGCCCGTGCGCAGCAAATCGGCCAGCTTGCGCGCATCCACCTTGTCACTCTTGCTGCCCTCCTTTAATAAGGCATTGCGGCGCGGATTGCAGACCAGAACTTCCTGCACCTGCGGCTGCAGCAGATCGTACAGCCAGGCCGCCCAGGTTCCTTCTTCCCAGGTCACATGCAGCTCGCCCCGTAGACCGTGGAGGAACTGCAGAATGCTGCTGGCTTTGGTTTCGACGATGGTTTCCATGACCAGCTTCCCGCTGCCATTCAGGACGGCGATCACAATCGCTTCCTTGTGCACGTCCATTCCGATATATTTGACCTCGTGACTCATTTGAGTTGCCTCCTTGGGGGAAAGATCATTCGTGTCGACGTTTGTCTTTCCCTCAAGGTAAAGTGCCATTCTCCAGCCATTCTGCCTAGCCCCTGCTGCAGTTTTTTCGCCGCACGCACCGCTCCCCTAGCGCCGCCGTAGCGGAGCGAAGCCCTGCAAAGCGCAGCGCAGCGGAGGCGGCGCCACATCCGGCGTCGACCTTCTGCAGGGGCGCTCTTTCATAATGCATTGACACATTGACAGTACTTCGACCGTGTCAACCCTGTCCTCATTTAGCTTTTCCGCATTTTGCAACAACTGAAAACGCCTCAAAACACCTTGCTTTTGATGGCGAGTTGATGGCAAGTTCCCTGACGCCATTTCCCGACCCAGCCACGTGCGCAATTGTTGAGGAAATGGGGACGCTTCGGGTGCCTGCTCTGCCAAACAAAGACTACTTCGCCGTCACCAGCAAATGCGTGATGGCATGGACGGAGAGGGCGATGCGGTTCTGCACGCCGACTTTGCGCATCAGTTTCGCGACGTGCGCCTTCACCGTGCGCTCTTCGATTCCGAGGGGTGAGCCGATCTCTTTGTTGGAGCGGCCGGCCACCAGCATCTCTAGAACTTCCTTCTCGCGGTCGGTAAAGGTAATGCGGCTGGCGGGGAAGATGCGTCCCGGAGATGCGCTGACGCGTTCGATGAAAGTCGAGAGCACACGGCGCGGAGCCCACACCGAACCCTGATGCACGATGCGGAGGGCCTGGATAAACTCAGCTGGTGAGGCAGCCTCGTCCACATAGCCTTTGGCACCGGCTGCGATGGCTTTGAGGACACTTTCATCGTCCATGCCGGAGCCGGTCACGATGATGCGCAGGTCGGGCCGGATGGCTTTCATGCTGGCCATGATGTCGTACAGGTTCTGGCCACCGCGATTGCCGAGCAGGACGAGATCGATGTTGGGCAACTGGCCAAGATCGGCCAGCGAGGCGGAGACCAGTTCCAAATCAGGTTCGGTATCAAAGAGGGCCCGGAATCCCACAAATCGCAGCGGATCGCTCTCCACTACGGCGACACGGATCACCGGCTTTCTGGCGACGGCAGCTTTCATTAAGGTTCCCTGTTAGGATTGCATCCTGTTCAAGCTTGCCTGTACCAGCAAAGAATTGGAACGATTGCCGATCGAGACAAATTACGGGGGTAACCCCCAAATCAGGCATCGTGTTTTTTGCGGGCCTTCGAAAACCTGAAACGTGCGTCTACCCCAGACTTTTCACCACACCAATCTGAATACGTCGGAATAGGCACGTGCTATGCTCGGGCTGTGCCCGGTGCTTTGGTATACATCCGAATCAGCGACGAAGAGCAAGGCCGTCGTAACGCTGCGAACCTTCCAGTCCAACAGAAGAAGGCTACAGACCACGGCACCCGTCTTGGCCTGCCGATTCTCAAGGTGTTCTCAGATGAGGAATCGGCCAGAACACAGGAGCGGGAAGGGTTGCAGAAGCTACTCGGCTACTGCCGAGAGCATCGGGGCAAAGTGTCCCACGTGATTGTTGCCGATCTTAGCCGACTGGCCCGGAACGTGGCCGATCAGGGAATGTTGATAGGCCGACTAGCTGACATCGGAGTGACCCTGCTTTCCGTAGATGAACCCCACATAGACAGGACAGCCGCAGGCAAGCTATCGGCCAACCTGCTCGGCTCGGTGAATCAGTTCTATTCTGACGTGCTGTCAGAACGTGTCCGCTATCGGATGGGAGAGGCGGTCAAGGCGGGCCGTTTCGTGTGGCGGGCACCGCTCGGCTACCGCAACGTAATAGCGAATGGCACAAGGAATCTAGCGATTGATGCAGAGCGGGCACCGATGATCCGCAAGGCTTTTGAACTGCTGGCAACGGGCAGCTACCAGAGAGATGCCGTTCTCCGGGCCGTCAACGCAATGGGACTGCGGACGGTGCGAGGAACCCCGGTCACCCCGCAGTCGTTTTCTCAGATGGTATGTAACCCCGTCTATATGGGATGGATTCACTCGGGAGAAAACAAGGTCAAGGGAAACTTTGAGGCAATCGTGAGTGAAGAACTGTTCGCTACTGTGCAGGACGTGCTTCAAGGCCGTGGGGTTCCTCTCCCGCACAAGCGGGTCAGTGAAGATTTCCCGTTGCGCGGGTTCGCTCGGTGTGCCAAGTGCGACCGCTTTTTGACGGCAGGATGGGTCAAGGGCCGAGGTAAGCACTATGCTCGCTATTGGTGCTACAACAAAGCCTGCACGCGCGTGGGCATCTCCCGTGAGGGATTAGAGGGGCATTTCGTGGGACTGCTCGGCATGATGCAGCCGACAGCCGAGCTGATCGCTAGACTGCCGGACATTGCGGAATCAAACTGGAAAGTACGCAGCAAACGGATTGAGGATGAGAAGCGGACACTAAAAAACCGATTGAACGAAAACGAGGCTTTGAACCTTCGTGCAATCGAGGCCCGTATCAAAGGCGAGCTATCAGCGGATGACCTTGAGAAGTTCAAAGCAGCGAATGACAAGAGCATGTCGGATGTGGGGGATCAGCTAAAAGCCTTGCAATCCGAGTCTTTCACGATGGAGCAACTGATAGCCGATGCCCGCCGTTCTATCGTGAATCTTGCAAAGACGTGGCTTGAGGCCGCTCCAGCACGCAAGCAGGAGATTCAAACAGCCCTCTTTCCAGATGGTTTGGTGTTCTCTCCTGATTCCCTCTTTTTTGAACCGCGTAACCATACGCTGATGCAATCAGTTAGCGAACTAATCGACACGCTCATCAAAGATGGTCGGGGAGAGAGGATTTGAACCTCCGACCCCCTGGTCCCGAAGTAAGGAGTTTAGTCTGTAACTGATTGGTCTGGTTGCGCTTACGAATCAGTGATCTCAGCTCAAATGCGCCCTTGCACCCCAGGTGATTTGCGGCCGCGAGTGTAGAATTTGCGAAAGAGTGAACGCCATGAGCACTTAATCGTCTCTCTTCGCAAAGATGAGGACGAGCCTGAGCATCGTGAGCTAGAGCCACGGGTGAGCCGATTGACATCATTGACCCACGGCTAATGACGGAGGAAATTGAGATCAACCCAGGAGCGGGTTCGTTTGCCGACTTCCCACAAAGGGGTTTCACGGTACGAATCCCGAAAACGCAGCCAACTACGCTAACGGTCTGAAACAACACAGGTATTCCTGTGACCAAGATCACTCGCGTGCGCAGTGAGAGTCACTGCAAGGGCTCCATTCCCCTGCGTAGCTTTGACTTAGAGGGAATCCCCCTGTATGGATCTTTTTGTCCGCACCTTGTTGCTTAAGGCAGACAAGGTGTTAAGGGCACAAATGCCTCGCAAACTTGGCCCCAAGCTGATTCTTTCGCTCACCGTACTGATCGTGGCTATCAGTTGTGTCAGCGGATACTTCAACTTCCGCACCCAGAAGCAACGTTTAGTAGAGACCATGATCCTGGGTGCGGATCAGCTTTCGCGCAGTATTACCGGTGCCGCCTGGCATGCCATGCTCGACGACGACCGCAAGGCCGCTTACGAGATCATGCGCGTGATTGCCGACAAACAAGGGGTCGATCGGATCCGGATGTTCAACCGCGAGGGCAGGCTGATGTTCTCGACCGACGTGCGAGAGCAACCGAGCCTTAGCAACTCATCGAACGAAGTCTGCATTAGTTGTCACAGTAAAGGCGCAACACGGAACAAGCCCACTGAAGACTCGCGCGTTCGTTATGCTACTTCGCCCGCCGGCGTCAAAACAATCAACATGGTGACGCCCATCTACAACGAGCCTTCGTGTAGCAACGCCAGTTGCCATGCTCACAGCGCCTCTACCAAGGTGCTCGGCATTGTGGATATTGCTCTGCGGCTGGATCCCGTCCAGAGACAGACCAGGTCCATGATGTTGCAAGCTATCATTTCAACTGCGCTTGAAGTGTGTATCGGAGCAGCCTTCGTCATCCTGTTCACGCGGCGTTTTGTCGCCAACCCGATTCGACAACTGATCGAGGGTACAAAGGCCGTGAGTGCCATGGAACTGGACCGGCCCATCCGGGCCGCCCCTCGAAGCCAGGAAATCGACGACCTGGTGGACTCGTTCAACCTGATGCGCGAGCGCTTGAAATTAGCGGTCGCCGAGTTGAACGACATGCAGCAGACGCTGGAGACCAAGGTGGAGGAGCGCACCAAGCAACTGCAAACTGCGCAACGCAAGCTCATCCAAGCCGACCGCCTTGCAACCCTCGGCCAGCTCTCTGCCAGTGTGGCGCACGAGATCAACAATCCCGTTTCTGGCGTGCTCAACCTTTCCATGCTGCTGGAGCGCCTGATGGCCAATGGCGCCTACCCGCCGGGACGCGAAGCTGAATTTCGCAAATACCTCGGCCTCATCTCGTCAGAGACCGCTCGTGTCGGACGCATTGTCTCGGACCTGCTGGCATTTTCGCGCCGCTCCAAGCCGCAGCGGGCGCCTGCGGATCTGAATAAGCTCGTTCGCAGCACGCTCGGCCTGGCCGGACACAAACTCAAGCTGATCAACACCGAAATTGTTCTGGAATTGCAGGAAAATCTCCCACCCGTCGAGTGCGACGCATCGCAGATGCAGCAAGTGATTCTGAATCTCGTCTTCAACGGCGCTGAGGCCATGCAATCGTGCGGTGGTGGCAAGCTGACCATCCAGACCCGCTTGCTCCCTGATGAGAGCAACGTGGAACTTTGCGTTCGGGATACCGGTGAAGGCATCGCTCCGGAAAACCTGCACAAGATCTTTGATCCGTTTTTCACCACCAAGGCCGATGGTAAGGGAGTCGGCCTGGGACTGGCCGTGCTCTACGGAATCGTGAAGGCTCATGAAGGTGAAGTCGAGGTCACGAGCCAGCGGAACGAAGGCACAACATTTACCGTCACTCTCCCGCTGAAGCTGCGAAGCGGCGGTGCCGAGCAAAGAGAAGTGCAGGTACATGGCGTGTGAATGCTCTATGTCTCGTGGCGATCGGGAGCGTGCCCGAAAAAGCGCTGGAATGGATCGAAAACGCAGTCGCCGAGTGGTTTCCGCTTCCCCTTCGGCGATTGCCTCCTTTATCGCTTCCGGAAGCCGCCTATGACAGAAAGCGAGGGCAATACCAGTCGGTAGAGATCATGAAGATGCTGGCTCAATATGCTCCGCCGGACGCCACCCGGGTTCTTGGGGTGACGGACGTGGACTTGGCGATTCCGATGCTCACTTTTCTGTTTGGACAGGCGCATCTTGAGGGTCCCATCGCCGTGGTCTCGCTTTGCCGTCTGCATCAGGAGTTCTACGGCCTTCCCGCAGATGAAAGCCTGCTCCGCGAGCGCACGGTCAAGGAAGTACTGCACGAGTTGGGACACACCTTCGGACTTGCTCATTGTTCCGATCCGAAGTGTGCCATGAGCCTCGCCACCCACATCGAGTTGGTTGATGGCAAAGAAGAACAATACTGTGTGCGCTGCGGAATGCATTTGGTGCAGCGGTTGCTTCGTTAGGAGGAGTATGAAGAAGAGTTGGGTAATCCTGGTCGTGGACGATGAAGACGTGATGTGTGAATCGATGGCAGCCTGGTTGCGCGAAGATGGCTACCAGGTCGACACCGCGTCCAATGGACAGAAGGCGCTGGAACTCGCCAAAGCGACGAATTACGTCATCTGCTTCGTCGATCTCAAGATGCCCGGAGGCATGGATGGCATCGAGACCATGATGGAGATCCACCGCATTCGGCCGGAAGCGTCCGTCATCATCATCACCGCCTACGCTACCGTCGATACCGCTATTCAGGCCATGAAGGAAGGAGCGCAGGAATACATCGTCAAACCCTGCAATCCCCAGGAAATCTCGATGCTGGTCTCGCGCATCATGAAGCTCAAGAAGTTACAGAGCGAGAATGCGATTCTGCGCAAGAAGATCAGCCGTCAATACCGGCACCACGACATCATCACCAAGAATCCGCGCATGGAAGAGCTTCTGGCCTTGACGCACGACATCGCCAGCCTGCGCAGCACGGTGCTGATTCGGGGCGAAAGCGGTACGGGCAAGGAACTGGTGGCGCGAGCCATCCATTTCTCCGGCGACCGCGCCGCCAAGCCATTCATTACCGTGAGCTGTGCCGCGCTGACCGAGACCTTGCTGGAGAGTGAGTTGTTCGGCTATGAAAAAGGCGCCTTCACCGGCGCCGCCGCGCAAGCGAAAGGAAAGTTTGAACTGGCGGACGGAGGCACCATCCTCCTCGATGAAATCGGCGATATCTCACCGAAATTGCAGGCCGACCTCTTGAGGGTTTTGCAGGAGCGCCGCTTCTACCGGGTCGGAGGCAATGCAGAGGTAGAAGTCGATGTACGGATCATCGCCGCCACCAACAAGAACCTGGCTGAAGAGGTCAAGCAGGGGAGGTTCCGTGAGGATTTGTACTATCGCCTTAACGTGATTGAGATTCGCATCCCACCCCTGCGCGAACGGCCCGAGGATATTCCCCTGTTGGCGGAACACTTCGTGCAGCGCATCTCTTGCGAACTGGGCAAGGATATCAGCGGTGTTTCCGCAGCAGCTTTGAAGCTGCTGATTGCCTACGATTGGCCGGGCAATGTGCGCGAGTTAGAAAATGTAATCGAGCGCGCCATTGTGACCTGTCGCAACGGCACGCTCGACGAGCAGGATTTTTCCTGGCTCCAGAGAAGCCCCGGGTCGTCACAGAATTGGGAAGTCCCCGATGTTTCTCTCGACGAACTTGAACGCAAGGCCATCATTGCCGCACTGGAACGGAAACACGGCAACGTCAAAGAGGCGTCCGCTGCGCTGGGCATTGATCGCTCGACGCTCTACGACAAGCTCAAGCACTACGCGATCACGCACTGAGCCCGCGGGCGAAGCACCGAAGCATCAAGTTTCTAGAAATGTGTCGGCGAGCACCGTGTCCCAGTCGGCTTCCGGCATGGCGTCCATCAGGCCACATATCAGCACCCCGCCGTCCGCCAGGCTGGGTGCAGTGTTTGGCGCCCGGAGTTGCAGTTGCAATCGCTCCAGCTCCCGAGACAGCCACCCGTGAACTTCGGCTCCTCGTAGAAGATGACGCAGCGTTGCCGGGTCGTTTGGATTCAGCCGCGGGCGCATCTTCAGATACCAGCCTTGCTTCGGGCCTCCGACACCAACGACCGTCCCCTCAATCGGCGCTCGAACCCGAATCTCATTTCCGTTTTTCTTCATGCGCCAGGCGGTCCCATTGGTCTCGATTTTACTGCCCATCTCGGGCATCTCGACGGAATCAGGAGTGCCGATCAGATGCTCAGCCAATTCATCGGGACCGATGGTGAGCGTGCCGTCCTCCTCCGGCCTCACCCAGGTGTGGCCCCGATGGTAGAAGCGGTCCTCTGCATAATTGAGCCCCAGGTCGTGCACGATTCCTCTCGCCGGCAACACCGCGAACTGTGAGTATTTGCTGCAGTGGCGACAATCAAAGGCGTTGTCACAGGTTCTGGAAATCACTCTGCCCGCAAGTTCGTGGCGGCAGCGGCGTTCCGTCTCGGGCAACTGCGCAAAATCCGACTTCCAGCACAACTCGATCGCCCGATTAGTGCGGAAGTCGCGCACAGTGCGCCACACGGCGGAGACAACGGTTACCAGAATGGTCAGCGCCACGGCAAAAAACAGAGACAGAAACAGAATGTGACCCAAACTCCAATGAAACCCATCAATCCCCGGAAACATGTGGATCATCCCCTTTCGGGCGTGCAAACAGCGGCAGGTAGCGATACGACAAGGAGTAGACAATGACGCCATATCCAAGCACGCCACCGAAGCTCGCCACCTCTTGCCAACTCGGCGTGTAGTGCAAGAACTCGTCGAAAGCCAAAGTCGGCAGTGCCAGGGTTTGCACGGTGAGAACGAAGCGGTTCAGCAGTATGCCCGCACAAGTCAGTCCTGCCGCGCTCAGAAGCAATCCACGCCGCTTGGCTGTGCGACGGTAGGTGAGCAGAAAAGCCGGGAGCAGGCCAAAGAGCACAATCTCCGCAAACAGGATCGGCGTGCCAAATGGTTTATAGCTGTAATACTGCCACGGAGCAAATCCCACCGACGGCGAAGTGAAGTTCAACCATATCAGCGTGTCAATCGACTTAGCCGCGACGTAGATCGCGAGCAGCACACCGGAAATAAATCCCAGGCGCCGGAAAAGGTCCGGCGGTACCAGCCGTCGACCGGTTACCTTCTCGACGGTTGCCGTCACCAACATCAGAAAGCTCGGCCCCGAAGCAATCGCAGACAAAATAAACAAGAAGAATGTTGAAGGCCAGATCAGAAACCCTTCCCGGAAAGCGAAGGGACGGCCGCGCAACACTCCATAAAGCCCGCCCAGCGATCCCTGGTGGAAGAACGAGAGCAACGTTCCCACGCCTGCGAGCACCGGCACCACTTTGTGCAACTGATGTTCAAAGACCAGGAACGATGGCAGCTTGCGCAACTGGCGGTTGCGCAGCAGAATCGGTATGTATTCCAGGCAAAGCACCAGCAAATAACAGGAAATGCAGAAAGTGACCTCGGTGAGCATCGAGTGCGTATTCGGATGCCAGAAGGTGAACCAAGCGCGCAGTGGCTGCCCCACGTCCACCATTAATATGGCAACCGCGCCGCTGTAACAGATGAAGCCAACAACGACAGCCGTGTTCAGGATCGGCTGCAGTTCGGCGCGTTTCAGTATGTAAACCAGAAATCCCGTGAAGAACGCACCCGCGCCCAGCGCAATGACGCCAAGATCCAGAAAAATCCACAGGCCGAAGGCGAACCGGTTGTCCATGTTGGTCTGGTTCAGCCCGTAACCCAGACACAGCCCAGCCGCATACACCCCCAGCGCGAGCACAACGGCCCAGGGAGCCAGCCAGAGCAGGAACTGGGGGAGCGAGGTCCGCTCTGCGCCTCGGGCGATCCAGCGACTATCTGCCAAAGCGGAGCTAGCCATGTTTGACCTCCGAACCAGGACCGGACTTGGATTCTGCCAGCGCTTTCACCCACGCCTCCTTGGACTTGTAGTAAACCTTCGGCTCGGTGTCCAGGCGTGCGAGCAGCCGAAATGCGTCCGGGGAATGCGCTTCGTGAGAGACAGGATCGTTCTGGTCCGCCAGATTTCCGAACCGGATCGCCGCCGTCGGGCAAGCTTCGACGCAAGCCGGCACGTAGTCGGCAGGATCGATTTCCCGCTTTCCCGCGGCTGCGGCCTTCGCCATGGCAGAATGCAACCGCGCATGGCACATATTGCATTTCTCCACCACACCGCGCATCCGCGCCGCAACTCCCGGATTCAGGCTTTTCTCCATTCCCGCAGGCCACGCTGGATCCCACCAGTTGAAGTAGCGCGCGTGATAGGGACACGCGGTCATGCAATACCGGCATCCCAGGCAGCGCTGCGGCATTTGCATGACAATTCCGGTGGCCTTATTCAGTTCGACGGCTTGCTGCGGGCACACGCTCACACATGGCGTCTCGTGCTCGCAATGCATGCACATGATGGGGATGAACACTTCACGCTGTGCTCCTCCCTCCATTCCGTTCGACACCTTGCGCACCAACATCGGCGTTATTCCGGTTCGAGGACTCGCTTGTGGAAGCGACGGCACATTGTTCTCGGCTGCACATGCCACCATGCATGAGCCGCAACCTGTGCAGCGATCAAGGTCGATGACCATGCCGTAACGGGCGTTCATACGTTCCTCCGATCCGGCGCTTCACGTAAGCTGGATTCCTGGTAGAGTTTCGTGGCTAAGGGAGGCAAAACCGGCGCGCGCCATTCCTTAGACCAGTTCGTGGGGTGGGCGGAACCGACCCTTGCCGGCCATTCCTTCAACTCGCATCGAAAGGCAGCGGAATGCGGCGGTTCGTCGATCCAGACTGCTCCCTTCCAGAGTTGTTCTTCGAGCTTCTGAACGGATGCGAACTTCGCAACGGGTGTAGCTTCCTGTCCCTGCAGAGTACCCGCGCGCCCCTGGAAGAGATCTGCGCAACGGGTGTGAATGGTTTTCTCTACCGTAATCAAAGCGGGATCAATGCCGCTCAGGAACTGTGCCGCGTTCTGCACCTCCGGCGGCGCCTTCAGCAAGCTGGGAGCTACCCCATAGGTCGCAATTGCAGATGCGGGCGCGGTGGGAACATCGGTCAACTCTTCCAGGAAGCCGGGTGCCGGCAGCAGCCAATCGGCTGTGCCTGATCCTCCATCCCAAGCAGCGAAGCGGAAGACCTCGGCATTCGTGGGTGGGGCAAAGTCCCAAGGGACGGTGGCATCGATCAGCACCGCACGCGCCGAGTCGATGCCGGTGTCGGCGGAAGCATACGACTCGGCATGCTTCGATTTCTTCACGATGCCGCCGCGTGCTCCGGCGGCGCCCAGCACCACATTCAATGCTGCGATCGCCGGATTGTCGTCGTTCGCGATCGCCACCACGGGAGGCCGTGCAACCATCGTCCGCGCCAGATCGGCAATCGCGCCGGTGCTGAGCCCAGTCTGCTCGGCAGCTTCAGCGAGTGTCATTGGCGGCATCGGGCCATGTGTCGGGACCAGGTGCTCTTCGAGCAGCACGCGCGCCACGCCCGCAGCCAGAGCGGCCTCAGAGCCAGCATGAATTGGCACCCACTGCCACGCCCGAGCGGCAGTCCTCGAAAACGAAGTTTCGACTTGAATCAGGCGCAGTTGCGGGTCCGTCGATCCCGCCGCTCGCTCTGCCCACAATCGAGTGAACCGTCCCGGAGTGCCCCAGCCATCCAGCAACGGCGCGCCGAAACTGACGATGGTCTGCGCGTTCTCAAAATCGTAGCCCAACCCGGCCGCAGGCACGCCGCTCCAGCGTTCATAGGGCACGAGAGCTTGAGTCTCCGGACCAAGCACCGTGCGATAGCTGCCGTTCCGCTCTTGAATGAAAGTCTCGAACACCGATGAAGCCGCGCGTCCCGGGTAGCCATCGATGATCGCGATTGGACCCTCGCTGCAGGCTTTGGCAAACGCCACTCGTGCTGCTTCCCACGAGGAAGAACTCGCCCGATGACGCACGGTGCGCAAACGTCGCGGATGCCAGTTCAGTTGATGCGCTCCGAATCCCAGGGGGCACAACGCTCCCCGGCTGATGGGATGACTGCTTACTCCGGCGACCCCTACCGGCCACCCCCCGGCCATTCGCACGCGCATTCCGCATCCATTGGGGCACAAGGTGCAGAACGACTGCTTCACTTCGACCGGGCCATGTGCGGGCTGCGGAATCCATGGCCAATTCTGGCTCCATATGGAAAGGTCATCCAGCAGCTTCCACGGCACCGGTGTGACCAGCAGACCCGCCGTCCCAGCCACACCCCACAGCAGATCTCGTCGTGTGAGCTTCATGCTTCTCCTTTATTCATGGCAACCGAGGCAGCTCACCTCGAGGTTGTGCCGGCGATGGCAATCTTCGCAGTCGCTCATTTTCATGCCCTCGTGCGGCGCGCGTCGCAGGCGCGAGATCGAGTGCCCCCAGATATCGCGGCTATAACCGCTGATCCGGTTCTGCTGATAAATCTTTACCTCGTCGGACTCGCCATACGTCGAGTGGCATTCGACGCAGCCGAGAGCCGCGCGCTTCACATGGATGGCATGCGAAAACCAGACGTTCGCCGGCTGCCGCGCGTAGACCAACCATGGAACTTCCTGGCCCGGCTTGATGTACGTGTCCACCAGGATTGCTTCCGCCGTACTCGTTCCCATCTTCTCGGAATGGCAGCCGGCGCAAGTCTCCATCGCGGGAAGCCCGGCAAACGTGCCGTCGTCGCGAAGGGCATGGCACTGGCTGCATTCCGCCATCCCAGATTTTTCTGCGTGAGTCTTGTGCCGAAACTCGAGCGGCTGTTGCTTTTGCACGTAGAGCACGCGCGGAAACGCCACCCACCCGGCCAACAGCGTCACCGCTAGCCCAATTCCGAAGACAAGAATGTTCCGCCTCGTGCTCATTCCTCCACCGTCCAGTCCTTCCTGGAAAAGAAATGCTGGAACAAACACACCAGATGCTGCCGCGATAACAACTGAGCCACTCCGCGTACGGGCGCGCCGCCATCACAGTCCAAGGCATGCGTCTCGTGGATTTCGCGCGCCAGGCGCTCCTGCTCCTCAGCCTGCCAGGCTGCAGCTTGCGGTCCGGAGATGAGGCCGGTGCGCGTCCGGCCCGGCAGTTCCCAGCCTTCGAACAACCAGCCTGCGCCATAAGGGTCGGCGGTCAACCTTGCCGGATCGCTGCGCACACGGCTGTTCACTCTCTGAATCAACAGCGGGTTCGGAAAACTCATCGGCCATTCCACGCCATGAATCGTGAGCGTGAGAGCGGGACAATGGCTTCCATGCAGCGTGACGAACGTCACGCCATCCACGGTCCCCGTCACATTGGCCAGAAACCCATCGACCCCGATATGGCACAACCCGGATTCCTCGGTGTCTAACCAGAAATGGTTTGGGCTATATAGAAGATGTGGCGGCGGCGTCGCGTGTGGCCGCGCGAGCGACAAATAGGAATCGCAGTAGCGATAGCTGTTGCTGGTGCAGCTCGAGAGTTGCGAGTCGCTGAAGGGCACCAGCTTCGGGACCGACGAGGCGCCGCAATACTGCACGCGGACCTCTTCCAGATGCGGACAGCGCTCCAGTTGCGCGGGGCTGGTGGCGGCCAATGGACACTGCCGGTATTCCGATGACGTACATCGGCCGCCGTCGGCCACCACCCCGGGTCCGTCGAGGATCAGCTTCTGCACTGGCGCAGCGTGGCAGTATCGCGCTCGGCCTTCTTTAAGAAAGGGGCACGCCATAACTCACTCTCGCCGCAATTTGTCTTCGGGCTTCTCTTCTGGAGACTCTGCCTCCGAAGGCTTCACTCTCTCGCCTCCGTCGGCCATTGTGAACCCCAACCCCGGTACGGATAGACTGTGCAGGTCCGCCGGCGACATCGCCCACATTCCCGCATCCAGGCGGTCCACCGCATGCTCCTTGTGATCTCTCCGCGCCCACAACTCCCAGCCCACAGCGCCCGTCACCAACAGCGCTGCCAATACTGTGACTGCGACCAGCGCGAGGTTCATCACTTGCAGCCAAAACGTCCAATCACTTGCCATGGTAGATTGACCTCCTTACCGCTAAGGAAGCGGCCCGACTCCAGAAGAAGCAATCCAGACACCATCAAGCAAATGCAATCACTTACGAGGGATTTGCTCGGCTGCATGTCGGCATTCCCGACAGCAGAGTAGGGTTTCCCGACAAGTCTGACGCGGACATCACGACTTGCCCAAAGGCATCACAGGCCGAGTCCAGCACCCACTCCTCATGAAGACTCAAGGGACTCGTGGCCTGGCAGGCAAGAACGACTGGCAGCCAGTGACACGCAGTCACTTGACCGGGATCTGCGGATCGAGGCCTCGAAGAACATCTCGCTGCGAACACTCACGATTGTCGAGGCGCTCGAAGGCGAGAAACATTTGGAGCGCATTCGTTGGAAGGACCTTAAGACCAAAGTGATCGAGTGCCATGAAATCAAGCGTTTATTCATGATGGCCGGTGGGGATCCTAACAACTGCGTGGCTTAGGGGATTGCGTTGCCCTAGACGCTCAAGGCTTTGTGAAAACCGGTGCAGGTGTTATGGACAGTTGGAATCTTGCGCGGCCACCTTCCCGTTGGAGACAAGCGTTCCCGGCATCTTCGCGATCGGCGACGTCCGCGCAGAGAGTATCAAGCGCGTGGCATCGGTCGTGCATTCAGGGAACAAAAGGCTTTGTAAAACAGGTGAACGCCACTGGATCGAGCAGCGAGACCTGAGCGCCAAGCGGCGCGACCTTTCCGATCGAGCCTCTAAAGAACAGAGCCGTGCCACCCAATTGCTTCTCCAGATAGGTGCTCTCCGCCCGGTACCTGAGCCATGAACCGGACAAGATAGAAGCAGCGGCGTTGGCAGGGGTGGCACTTGCCCATTTCACCAACAACCACCGTCGCAATCCTCAGCACAGAGGGTGGGGTTGGGCTGCGCGCTCCCTGAATTGCGCCCAATTGCGCCCACTGAGAGTTCCGATAAGTGCTTTAGAATTTGGCGGGAGAGAGGACTTGAACCTCCGACCCCCTGGTTCTTCCGCTAGGGGTTCATTTCAATTCCTAAGTCATTGATTGTGAACAGCAGTTGGCCGGTAAAATAGGACCTGGAACCGTCGAACTACACGTTTGACGCGTATCTCACAAACACCGCAATTGATTGATTGCAAAATATTTGGTCGGCCAAACAGTGCGAGTTTGAACCACATTGTGCAGTTGCGCGGTGTCCTGATGAAATTTGCATAAGCACCTTTTAATGGCGTTGCCGGGAGGTGCTGGTGAACCTGATGAGGCGGGAGCATCATATGCCCACGCAGGCTAGCTCGCGGCGAGTCGGGGAGGGGAAGACTGGGTTCCGGCGCTGTCTACGGGCTCATATCGCTTCTAATGCGTTTCTTGTCTACAGCAGACCGTGTTTTACTTGCCCGCCGTCCGTCCAGACTCCTGCGGCGTTAGCCCGGCGCAGCGGACCGACACCCAGCCGACCCAAATGATCTCCCTCGTACCCATTGCAAGCGGAAGTTGTGGGTTATTTGCTCGGACTCTCATGGTATTGAACGCCTTCCAGCAGTTGTCCTTGAACCGGTTTAAACGCAGAGTGCTGCTTGAAAAAGAACCCGATGCCTTCGGCCTTGCACTTTTTCCGCAGTTCAATTGCCCAGACATCTTGCATCACCCTTAATCCGCTGCCAGACTCGCCGCCTGCAATCAACCAGTTGATTCCTTGTAGGTTGATTTCCTTGATCGACTCCCAGTAGCGGCTCTGCTGAAACGAATCTCACTGCAGCGGGCAACGCCCTCAGCTCATCAAACAGATTTAACATGCGGAACGATGCGAACCGATTCGAGCAGACGGTGCGGCGAATGGTTGCCACAGAGCAGATGGAGTACAAACAGCTTACCGCTGATCCGATAGAGGCTTAGGCGGTATTATCGTTCCTGCCTTCTTCTTCTCACCCGTGCGTGCATCGCTGCGTTCATCGGCCCAGAGTTCAGCAGGTTCTTGACGATGCAGCTGAATTCATTGCGTGGAACTAGTTTTGGAACCGCTTTGTTCTTCAATTGGAGCAACCTCCGGGTTGGCGGCGAGGAGTTCTTCATACAGTTGCCGTGCTTTCTTGTAGGCCTCGATATCACCCGCACCGCCTGTAGTGCCTAGGAAAGCCTTAATGTCCTGGGGGGGAATAGCGGGGATGGGATTGACGATTCCGGCAGGGAGTCGCACTCTCCCTAATCGAGCTTCATGCGAGAGCAGTTGGAATCTCAGTAAAAAAATAAGAACTTTTACCTGAGCCCATGAAAGTGACATTCCTGTGTGTTGGGTCACATGATTAGGTGCGATTGATTGATCTACACTCCCGAAAATAAGCTTTAGATCCCAAGCACTGCTCTCGAAGAAGACGTTATTTGCGTAGCGGTCAATAAAATTCTCTCCACGCTTATGGACAACGCCTGCTGGTTTCTTCTCTGTTTCTTGAGTCTTAGCATTGGATGCTTCTTCGTTCATTATGTCCTCTTGGAATTTAACTAACCAACGCGGCGGAAGCAGTTCTATACGAACCGCTTTCCTTTTCCTCGATCAATAGATGGAACGGAATTGTCCCACTGACCTGCTCTTGAACATTGACCAGCTGAGGGGCGGCACCCAATTGCCAATTACCACAATCACTAACCGAATAAAGATTGGCACCAGTTGCGGGTACATTAACAACATCAGGCAGAAGATATCTGACAGCGCCACCTTCTATGAAAAGTTTAGAAACATTCCCATTGAGGGTTTCTGTTTCGATTGTGCCCCCTGCCTGACGGCCAGACTGTGATCCTAAATGCACTATGGGCGTAAATAAGAAATCGATATCCACCGCTTCTAGGACGGCAGAGAGCGTGTCATATGTCGGATTGCCTTCCGCAGAAAAGGAGCGATATACGCTCTCACGGGAAACGCCCGCTTCCCTCGCAACTCTGGCCACTTGGTTTGCTTGAATTACATTTTTCAGGGCATGGAGAAATGCCTCTTTCGAGTCCTTTTTCGCTGCGTTCAAATATCTTGCAGCCTTTTTGGGGTCCGAAAGTTTTTCAAGTCTCCATTCACTGTAGCTTCTAGTCATCTTAGCCTTTGTTGAACTCTTTGTCGTTCCAATACTTCTTCGCTAGTTTAATATCCGCTTCTTGTGTTTTCTTCTCTCCGCCGTGCAAGAGCACGACGATGTCGCCGCGTCTCCCTAACAGACCGTAATAGATTCGGTATCCGGGGCCATCGTTGATTATGAGTTCGGACACGCCATCACCCACGCTGCGGGTTTCCCCTAGAGTTCCCCGCTCCACCTTATCGAGACGCAGCATGATGATTTCATAGATATCCTGCCCCTCAAGAGAGTCCATCCACTCAGCGCAGGGCGCACGATCAGCAACCGTCTGATAAAAGCGGATTTCTCTCGGAAAAGCTTCCACTGCTCATTGCAGTCCATCCCAGTCAGTGTGATCTAGACATCACACCCGAAAAGCAGGATAGCACCGCCTCCACGATGATTCAAGGACAAACTTCCCTCAACCTATGATATAAAAGCAAGTGCGGAAGCGGAGGGAGTCGAACCCTCAGAACCCTTGCAGAGTTTACGGATTATAAGTCCGGAGGGCCTACCGATGCCCAACGCTTCCGTAGTGTGATATATAAATCACACTACCACGTCTGCATCGTCCAACGCAAATAAAACATGAGTGTTAGGTCTACCCTGTCACGGCTAAAAAGGGTACTTGGGACTTAAATGTGTGTCAAGTGTGCATAATAATCCTTGCAAGTGATTGAAAACAAAGGAAAGCGCCTTTTGCTGATCCCGAGTCGTACTATGGTGATGGTTCGCTCTAACAAACTGATTCTTAAACAGTTACAGCGAATGACTCTGGCATCCAAGTCGCATAGGGATATGGGTATTGGTTAGGCCAAGAGTGACCCAGCCGATCCCGTGATGGCCCTCGGACCCTTTGCCCTCCGAGATGGTCCGAATGGCTGATTTTGAGGAGTCCGAGATGTCCGAAAATGCCGCGCCCCGGACCCCTTGCCAGCGATTTCCCAGAGCCGTATTGCTGCCTGATGTGCAATGTAACTTACGCATAACAAAGTACTTAACTGCATGGTTGCGCCCGTGTGCTCCGGCGGCTCGGGGCCCGCTCGGACCCAGAAACTACCGGTTTTAGGGGCTGTGTCCGAGACAATTGTTCCGAGAAAACGAGTCTACATTCAAAGCCAGCGTCCCCACGAGGCGTACAGTGCGCGACCTAGTGCCGTTGGAGATGCACCACTCCGGTTTCTGCTATAGGCTGAGACTTTTGAGGTTGGTCATGTGGTTTTCTCTGCCCTGATCGGAAATAGCTTTCTGCTCTGCGGCCCGGCCAGCAACAGCTTTGCATCCGCGTTTTTGATAAGCTCACCCATCTCGATGTAACGTAAGCGTAGACCGATGGCCGTCTAGACGGGAGTAATGCTGACGGGGCATTCTTC
>ODAK010002682.1_pt1 | contig 18678 bp, 15 predicted proteins | sample 1539591 | NCBI WGS metagenome assembly ODAK01 (sample SAMEA3539303, study PRJEB22396) | soil metagenome | biome: tundra; feature: field; material: soil | place: USA | collected 2010-05 | depth 0.15 m | reverse complement strand
GCACCGGATCTGTACCGGTAACGGCAGACCAGCCAGCAGCAGTCACGCGGCAGACCACAGGAGGAGCGACGCAGCGTGCCGTGCTGATCCTGCGCGACGTGCTGGGATGGCGGGCGGCAGAGGTCGCCGAACTGCTCGGAGTTTCGCGGGAGCGACTTGTCACTATGTGAGACCAGAAGCGAGCTATCGCTATGTGAGAATCTAGGCGCAGGTAGTCATAGCGTCAGCAAACCGGAACGAGGAGCTGTGGGCGAGACGAATGCAGCATCGTCAGATGCGTCGATGCTGACCGTCGCTCTTGATGTGCCATCGGCGCGAATTCTCGCTGATCAAGCGTCGATCATCCAGGATCTTCAATTCGTCATGGAATGCTGCAAGCGGCTGCTTACCGAGCTGGCCAGGCCTGAGAAAGACCGGGACGCGGTCGTGCCGCAGGCGCTCTGGTCTGCAGCCCTGGTGTCCTACGCTCGCTGCTTCGGCAAGGGCAAGCGATTCGGGCTGGCGGATGAAGATATACGAACCCTGCCTCTTCAGGGTGAGGTGATGAAATACCACAAATGGATTATCGCGGAGCGCAATAAGCTTACCGTGCATCCAGCGAACCCATTTGAGGCGGCGAAGGTGGGGGCAGCTCTTTCGCTGCCCGGGCGGACCCAGCGGCGGGTGGAGGGCATCGCGATACTTTCCACGAGCCATGTGCTCGTGGATGACACCGGTGTGCGGCAGCTCGGTGGCCTGGCGTCAGAACTGGCCAAGCAAACTGCTGGGAAAGCACAGGAGCAGCAGGACTCAGTGCTCGCGGATGCGCAGCAGCTCAACATAGACAGCTTGTACAGCTTGCCGCCGATGCGCACGCGCTCACCCGCTGCCGACGCGGCCGGCGCTGTGCGATAGCCCAGCCAGCCGCACCCATGGCGGGCCTCAGCGGCTGGTTACGCGGCCTTCCGCCACGTCGATCCGGCGGTTCGTGGTTACCGCGCCGAGCATCCGGCGATCGTGCGTCACGAGCAGCAACGTGCCCGGGTAGGACGCGAGCGCCTGCTCCAGCTGCTCGATCGCGGGCAGGTCGAGGTGGTTCGTCGGCTCGTCCAGCACGAGCAGGTTGACGCCGCGCGCCTGCAGCAGGGCCAGCGCCGCGCGGGTGCGCTCGCCGGGCGAGAGCGTCACGGCCGGCCGCAGTACGTGAGCGGCGCGAAGACCGAATTTCGCGAGCAGGGTGCGGACATCGGCGGGCCGCAAATCCGGCACCGCTGCCCCGAACGCGTCGATGAGCGGTTCCTCGCCCAGGAACAGGCCCCGTGCCTGGTCAACCTCGCCGACCACGACACTGGCGCCCAGCGTGACGTGCCCCTCATCGAGCGGTATCCGGCCGAGCAGGGCGCCGAGGAGCGTCGTCTTGCCAGATCCGTTGGCACCGGCGACCGCGACCCGGTCCGCCCAGTCGATCTGCAGGTCAACTGGGCCGAGCGTGAACGCACCGCGCCGGACGACAGCGCCGCGCATCGAGGCGACGATCGTCCCGGCCCGGGGCGCGACCGCGATCTCCATGTGCAGGTCCCATTCTTTTCGCGGCTCCTCGACGACCTCGAGGCGTTCGATCAGGCGCTCGGTCTGGCGGGCCTTCGCCGCCTGCTTCTCAGTCGCCTCAGTGCGGAACTTGCGTCCGAGCTTGTCGTTGTCTGGCTGCTTGCGCCGTGCGTTCTTGACGCCCTTCTCCATCCAGGCACGCTGCGTGTGGGCGCGGGTCTCCAGGCTCGCGCGCGTGCTGGCGTACTCGTCGTAGTCCCCGCGCGCATGCCGTCGGGCCACGTCGCGCTCGCCCAGGTACGCCTCGTAACCGCCGCCATACGTGGTGACCTGCTGCTGAGCCGCGTCGAGTTCGATGACGCGGGTGACAGTCCGGGTGAGGAACTCGCGGTCGTGGCTGACCAGGACAGTTCCGGCCCGCAGCCCTTGGACGAACGCTTCCAGGCGGGCCAGGCCGTCGAGGTCAAGGTCGTTGGTCGGCTCGTCGAGCAAGAACACGTCATAGCGGCTGAGCAGCAGCGATGCGAGCCCGGCCCGGGCGGCCTGGCCGCCGGACAGCGCCGTCATCGCATGGTCGAGATCCACCGTCAGGCCGAGATCGGCAACCACGGCACCAGCGCGCTGGTCCAGGTCGGCGCCGCCCAGCGCGAGCCACCGCTCCAGTGCCTGCGCGTAGTCGTCATCTGCGGCCGGTATCCCGGCCGCGAGCCCCTGTGCGGCGGCCTGCATCGCGTCGTCTGCCGCCGCGACGCCTGTGCGCCTCGCGAGGAACTGCCGCACAGTCTCGTGCGGACGGCGATCCGGCTCCTGCGGCAGGTGCCCGATCGTCGCACCCGGCGGACTGACCGTGACCGTTCCGGCGTCCGCCGATCTCAGGCCCGCGAGTACCCCGAGCAGAGTGGATTTGCCCGCGCCGTTCACGCCGACCAGGCCGATCACGTCACCTGGCCCGACCACCACATCAAGATCAGAAAAAAGGGGCCGGTCACCGTACGCCACGGCGAGGCCCTTGACGACGAGTGTCGCGCTCATGAGAGCGCCAGCCTACCCCGCTGGCCGACGTCACCCGATCTTCACGACCCGGGCTGGCCAGGCGGCCGGTCACCCGGCTGACCCGTGTTTCCGGTCAAGGGTCCGCGGCCACCGGGGCTACCGGGCCGGGAGGGCGAACACGATGTGCCCTTCGGCATGGCTGATGGCCGGGCCAGCGGCGATGTATCTCACCCTGCAGGAAGTGGCGCAGCGCACGACGATGGTCTGGGCGCTTCCCTCCGTCGCGACCAGCAGGTCACCGGGGCGGACGCCTGCCTTGAGCAGTTCCGAGCCCGGCAGGCGCAGGATGCTGTCCGTGCCCGGGTGCCTGTTGCCCTTGGAGAACCGGTCGGCGAGGTACGCCGAATCGCGGGCGCCGAATCCGGGCGGTACGAATCCGGTGCTCTCGACACCGATGTCGCCGCCGTGCGGCAGGCCGGAGGATGCCAGCGTGACCACGGCGCCGTCCGGCCCGATGGCGAAGACCTGGCCGGTCGACTCATTGGGGGCGACGAGGTCCCCGCCGTAGCGGCCGAACGAGGCGGGAGCCACCGTGATGCCGCCCTCCACGACCGGGGCATGCGTGGTGATCGCGCGAATCCCGCCCGCGCAGTCGATCGCCAGCACGCTCGTTCCAGTGTGGTTCCTGGCCGTGACGATGAGCTTGTGCCCGAAATGCCCGGCGGAGTCGAACGTGATCCCGTCCGGGGCCAGCGTGGCAGGCAGGCTCACGAAGCGCCTGGCCCCGCCGTCCGCACCGATCAGGATGACGCCCGGGCGCTTTCCCGGCTGCAGCGCGAAGATCGTGCCGCTGCTGAACGAGCACCGGGTCCCGGCGACACGGTCGTCCCCGGCCGCAGTGATGTACGGCTCAGGCCCGATCGCGGTCGAGTAACCGCCCGGCCCCCGGGCGGACGGCCTGAGGGTGCCTCCCCGGCTCAGGATGAACAGGCGCCCGGCGGCGGCCACCGTGAACGAGCCGTCACCGCGCGGGCCCGCGAGATCCACTACCCCGGGGACATGCAGGAACTGGCTCCAGCGCCCCGGCGGCCCGGCGCCATGGGCTGCGCGGGCACCGGAGGAGCACGCGGTCAGCGCCAGGCCCAGCGCGAGGCTGAGGCAGGCGGTTCGCCGACGATGGCGTTTCACAAGAGCCCAAGTGTACGGAATTGCCCGGCGCTACAGGGCATTCCGGACGATCTCCAGCGGATGCAGGGCAGGTCGCCCGGTCCCGTGCGCTATCTGCTGCCGGCAGGAAACACCCGTCGCCGCGATGATCGTGTTCTGCGCTTCGGCCCTGATGGCGGGGAAGAGCCGGAGCTCGCCGATGCTCATGGACAGTTCGTAGTGCTCCGCCTCGAAGCCGAATGAGCCGGCCATGCCGCAGCATCCCGCGTCGACTTCGATGACGTCAGCGCCAGGGATGCTGCGGAGCAGGGCCGTGGTCGCGGCGGTGCCCGCGAGCGCCTTCTGATGGCAGTGGCCGTGGAACATCACGCGCCGGCCGCTGACCGTGCTCTCCTGCGGGAGGACGAGCCTGCCGTCGGCGACCGCCGCCAGGAGCAGTTCCTCTGGCAGGCGGGTGGCCGCGGCCACCGCGCGGGCTCGCGGGTCGTCGGGGAGCAGGGCCGGGTACTCGTCGCGCAGGGTCAGCAGGCACGACGGTTCCACCCCGACGATGGGCACGCCGCGGGCGGCCGCGTCGCCCAGGCGGCCGACCATGTCCGCCGCCATCCGCCGGGACTGGTCGAGCAGCCCCTTGGACAGGCTGGCCCGCCCGCAGCACCCGGCGTCCTCCAGCCGGACCTGCCACCCAGCCAGCTCCAGGAGCTCGATGGCTGCCCTTCCAGCGGATGGCTCGGTGAAGGTGGTGAAGGAATCAGCGAGGAAGATCAGCTCGCCCTGGGACGCGGGCCTGGCCGACGCCGGCCGCCGCCGAAACCAGCGGCGCAGGTCCTGACGGTGGAATCGCGGCAGCGGCCGGGCGGAGGTGACGCCGAGCCAGCGCTCCGCCAGGAGACGGGCGGGCCGCCACCCGCTGGCGAGATTGGACAGCGGGAAGGCGGCCGAGCCCATCCGGTTCAGTGCCCGGATCGAGCCGAACACGCGCGAGCGCAGCGGGACGCCATGCTGATCGTGGTAGACGGCGAGGGCTTCCGATTTCAGTGCGGCCATGTCGACCCCGAGCGGGCACTCGCTCTTGCAGGCCTTGCACTCGAGGCACAGGTCAAGGATGTCGTGCAGCCGCTCGTCGCCCAGCGCAGCGCGCGGGTCAGCCATGGAGAGCGCCTTCACCAGGGCGTTCGCCCGGCCCCGGGTCGAGTGCTCTTCGTCGCGGGTGGCCATGTACGACGGGCACATGACGCCTGTCGAGGTCTTCCGGCACAGCCCGATGTTCATGCAGCGGTCGGCGGCGCCGCGCATTCCGCCGGGGGCGTCGAAGCGCAGGCGCGTCGTGAGCGGCGGCGCGGCCGGCAGCGCAGCGTCCCGCAAGTGATCTGTCATGGCGGGCGCATTCACGATCTTCCCCGGGTTCATCCGGTTCCCGGGGTCGAAGAGACGCTTGGTCTCCTGCATGGCCGAATAGAGCGCGTCGCCGAAAACGCGGCGGTTGAACTCGCTCCGGGCGAGGCCGTCGCCGTGCTCGCTCGAGTTGACCCCGCCGTACTCCAGCACCAGGTCGCGCACCTCCTCGGCGACCGCGCGCATCAGCTCCGGCTGCCCAGGTGCGGTGAGATCCACGAACGGGCGGATGTGCAGGCAGCCGACCGAGCAGTGGCCGTAGAAACCGGCTGTCAGGCCGCGGGCGTCCAGGATCTCCCGGAAACGCCGGGCATAGGAGGCCAGCTTGGCCGGCTCGACGGCGGTGTCCTCGACAAAGGCCAGCGGCCGGCGGGCACCGGAGCTCGCCGCCATGAGCAGCCCCAGGCCGGCCTGACGGACCTTCAGCAGTGCCGCCTGCTCCGCTGAATGAACAGCCCGGAGCGTGTGGAAGCCGTGGCCGTGCGCCTGCCAGCGCTCGTCAAGCCGGTCGAGCCCGGCCGCCGCTTCGGCCAGCGTGTCACCGAAGAACGTCACGAACAGCAACGCATCCGGGTCGCCGTGAAGTATCGATCCCAGCGCCTGGTATTCGATCTTCTGGCGGGACAGCTCCAGGATGGTGCGGTCGAGCAGCTCAACGGCGGCGGGCTGGCAGGCCAGCGCGTCTTCGGTCGCCTCGATCGCCGCCGGCACGGACGTGAAGTGGCCCACGGCGATGACCCGGTGCCTCGGCGCCGGCACGAGCTGCACAGTCGCCTCGACGACGGTGACCAGCGTGCCCTCCGAGCCCACCACGAACTTCGCCAGATCAAGCCCGGCCGATCCGTTGAGCCTGTCCAGGCGGTAACCGCCGGATTGCCGCCAGAACCGGGGAAAGCCGGTGGCGATGGCGTTCCGGTGCCGCTGCGCCAGCCGGGGGAGGTCCCGGCAGATAACCCCGTCCAGGGTCGGCGAGGCTGCGCGGCTGAGCCGTTCCTGGTCGGTCAGCGGGCCGAACCGGGACCGGCTCGCGTCCGACAGCACCACGTCGAGGGCAAGCACGTGGTCGATGGTCATGCCGTACCGCACCGACTGGCTGCCAGCTGAGTTGTTGCCGATCATTCCGCCGAGCGTCGCCCGGTTGCTCGTGGAAGTGTCCGGGCCGAACATGAGCCCGTGCGGGGCGGCGGCCAGGTTCAGCTGTTCCTGGACGACACCGGGCTGCACCCGGGCCACGCGCTGCTCGGCGTCGATCTCGGTGATCCTGCTCATGTGCCGGGACAGGTCCATCACGATCGCGTGCCCGACCGTCTGGCCGGCCAGGCTGGTGCCGGCCCCGCGCGGCAGCACCGGAACGCCGAACTCCGCGGCGGTGGACACCACGGCGGCCACGTCGTCGGCGTCGCGGGGGAAGACCACGCCGATCGGCTCGATGGCGTACATGCTCGCGTCGCGGGAGAACAAGTGCTTGCTGTAGGCGTCGAAGCGGACCTCCCCGCCGACCACGGCGCGCAGCGCCGCCGCGATATCCCCAGCATCACCAGGCGCCTCGTGCCCCACGCCCGGCTTCACGGCACCATGGTAGTAGCAGCGGCGAAAGGACAGATAGATGGCGTACCACAGCGGCCGGCACTTCCTCCAGATCCCTGGGCCGACGAATGTCCCTGGGCGGGTGCTGCGGGCGATCGCCGCACCGACAATCGATCACCGTGGCCGCCAGTTCGCCGAACTGGCCCGCGAGGTGATCGCGGGCGCCGGGTGGCTGTGCGGCACCTCCAGGCCTGTCGCCCTGTATCCCTCGTCAGGTACCGGGGCGTGGGAGGCTGCGCTCGTCAACACGCTGTCGCCCGGGGACCGCGTGCTCGCCTTCGACACCGGCCATTTCGCCACCCTGTGGTCCCGGATGGCCGGGAAGCTGGGCCTGGAGGTCGACCTGGTCCCCGGCGACTGGCGGCAGGGCGTCCAGCCCGGCCAGGTCCTGGAGAAGCTGTCCGCGGACCCTGGTCACCAGGTCAAGGCGGTCACGGTCGTCCAGAACGAGACCTCCACCGGAGCAGCCACCCAGATCCCCCTGATCCGGGCGGCCATCGACACCGCCCGCCATCCGGCATTGCTGATCGTTGACGCGATTTCCTCGCTCGGGTCGATCGATTACCGCCACGATGAGTGGGGTGTGGACGTCACCATCTGGTGCTCGCAGAAAGGCATGATGCTGCCCCCGGGCCTGGGCCTCAATGCGATCAGCGAGAAGGCCCTCCACGCGTCGCACCAGGCCCGGCTGCCGCGCAGCTACTGGGAATGGGAGCCGCTGCTCGCCGCGGCCGGGACCGGCCTGTTCCCATACACGCCGGCTACCAACCTGCTCTTCGGGCTCCGTGAGGCGCTCGCCATGTTCACCGAAGAGGGACTGCCCGCGGTATTCGCCCGGCACGCCCGGCACGCGGAGGCCACCCGCCGGGCGGTCCGCGGCTGGGGACTCGAAATCCTGTGCCAGAATCCGGATGACTATTCCAGCACGCTCACCGCGGTGATGCTTCCCGCCGGGCATGACGCGGACCAGGTGCGCCAGCTGATACTGGACCGGTACAACATGTCGCTGGGCGCCGGGCTCGGCCGCCTGGCGGAGCGGGTCTTCCGCATCGGCCACCTCGGGGATCTCGGCGAGCTGTCGCTGGCTGGCGCGCTGTGCGGGGTGGAGATGGGGCTAGCGCAGGCGGGAGTGCCGATCGCTCGCGACGGCGTCAGCGCCGCGCTCGGCTACCTCGGATCCGCCGGCTGACCGGCGGCAGCTACCCGGTGCTGGCCGCCGGCGGCGGCCGCAGAATTCCGCGGATGATGCCGCGGCTCATCAACTCGGCCGGGGTGAGCCGCAGCCGCGCGGCGACCTGCGCCACGTCACGGACCGGAAGCTTGAGTATCGAGGCGGCCAGCTCCGGGGCCGTCACCGCCAGGTAGCCGTCCCGGGCCAGCCACAGGTCGGTCGGCGACGCCAGCGCGAGGGCCCCGCCCGACACACCCTCGCCGATCACCACCGAAGTGATCGGTACCGGGCAGGACGCGATCGCGACGAACAGCTCAGCGATCGCCGTGCCGACCCCGGCCGCCTCGTCGCCGGGCGCGGCCGCCGCACCCGGCGTGTCAATCAGGGTGAGTACCGGCCGGCCGAAGCGTGCGGCCAGCCCGAGGAGGCGGGTAGCGGTCCTGAAGCCGGCCGCGGTGGTCCGCTGGCCGGTCTGGGCGATATAGGCGATCGTGGTGCCACTGTGCTTGCCGGAACCACTGTGCCTGCCGAAGCCACAGCGCAGCCCGTCGTCCACACCGCCGCAGCGGTCGCCGCGGATCTCGAAGGTCGGCCCGAAGTAGGCGGCCAGCCAGCGGTCGGCGCGGGCACGTTGCGGGCTCCGGGCCCCCCCGACCTGCGCCCAGCCGTCCTGCACAGGACCGTCGGCGGTGTCAGCGCCGGCCGGCCAGGGAGGCACCGGCGCGCGATCGGGGGTGCCGCCCCGCGACCGCGGTGCCAGCAGCCGGAGGATCGCGGCGACCTGCCCGCGCAGCCCGTACTCCGGTGACAGCGCGTCGACGAAACCGTGGGCCCATTTGCCGTCAGCGAGGAACTCCCCGGAGCCGGGGTCCGCGCCTGCCGGGCGGGTGCGCGAACCCGAGAAGCTCACCCGCGCGCCGGGCACGCCGATGAGCACGTCAGCACCCGCGATGAGGGACGACCACACGCCGCCCGTGGTCGGGTCGCCGGCCACGGCGACATGGGGGATGCCCGCGCGCCGGGCACCAGCGATCGCCGCCGCGACGACCTGCATCTGCACCAGTGCGCTGGTGCCCTCCTGCATCCTCGATCCGCCCGAGGCCGCGATGCAGACGATCGGGAGGCCCTCCGCAGCCGCCACGGAGAACGCCCGGGCGATCCTGGCGCCTTCGGCGGCTCCCATCGAGCCGCCCAGGAACGAGAATTCGAAGCCGACGAGGACGCAGGGTTCCGCGGCGACCGTCGCCACGCCGGTGGTCACAGCATGCCGTGCGCCGGTCGCGTCGCGGGCCCGGCGGAGCTGTTCCTCGTAGCCCGGCCAGCCGCTGGGGTTGCCCACCCCGATCTCCTCGCCGAAGGTCCGCAGGCTGCCGGCGTCGGCTATCGCGTGGTAGAGCGCGCGCTGGCCGGCCTGGCCCGGCGCGGCGGAGTCAGCGGCCATCAGCCTGCGCGTGGCCAAGCAGGGCCGCACGGACCTCACCGGTGTGCTCGCCCAGCGTCGGCGGCGGCAGGCCGGCGGCCAGCGCACTGCGGCTGTACCGCACCGGATTGCCTGGCACGCGGATAGTCCCCAGCAGCGGGTGATCCACTTCCCACGCCAGGTTCTCTGCGCGGGCCTGCTCGCTGTCATAGACCTTGTCCAGGGTCTTCAGCTCTCCAGCGGGCACGCCGGCCTGGCGCAGCGCGGCCAGCCAGTCCGCCACGGTGCGCGTGCCGAGCCCGGCGTTCAGAATCCGCTGCAGCTCGTCGAGGTTGCCCAGGCGCAGCGCATTGGTCGCGAACCGGCGGTCGGCCGGGTCCAGCCCGACCAGCGGGGCGAACCGCCGCCAGATGTCCTCGTTGCCCACCGCGAGAACCAGGGGGCCGTCCGCGGCGTCGAACATGCCGTAGGGCGCCACCGTCGGATGGTGATTGCCCGAGGGCCCCGGCACCTGGCCCGCAATCAGATACCGAGTCGCCTGGAACGTGTGCACGCCGACCTGCGCGGCCAGCAGTGACGTGGTGACGCGCTGGCCGAGCCCGCTGTGCGCACGTTCCACCAGGGCACCGAGCACGCCGATCACGCCGAACAGGCCCGCGCTGACGTCCGCGATCGGGACGCCGACCTTGACGGCCGGGCTCGCCGCCGTCCCGGTCAGGCTCATCAGCCCGCCCTCGGCCTGCAGGATCTGGTCGTAGCCGACCCGGTCTCTGTCGGGCCCGGTCTCGCCGAAGCCGCTGATCCCCAGCCGGACCAGGCGCGGGTTCAGCTCGGCCAGCCGGTCATCGCCCAGCCCCAGCCGGTCCATCACCCCGGGGCGGAAGTTCTCGATCAGCACGTCGGCCCAGCGCACCAGGGCCTCGACGAACGCGCGCTCGGCTGGGTCCTTCAGGTCGATGGCCACGCTCCGCTTGCCACGGTTGACCGACAGGAAGTAAGTGCTCTCGGTACCGTCGCCGGCGGCCATGAACGGCGGGCCCCACTGCCTCGTGTCGTCCCCGGCTCCCGGCCGCTCTACCTTGATCACCTCAGCGCCCATGTCGCCGAGCAGCATCGCCGCGTACGGCCCGGCTAGCACCCGTGCCAGGTCAAGCACGTGCACGCCGACGAGCGGGCCGCTGGGGACATGGCGCTCGGCCGCTGGCCCCGGGAGATGGTTCACCGCCATCGAATCCTTTCTCCTCGGGCTCCCGCCGCGGTCCCCGCAGGCGGGACCTGGCCCGCCGCGCGTGGGCGCAGCGGCGGGCCAGCGCCCGGCGGCTGGTTATGGCGTCGCTGCGGCGAGCGCATTCGCCGTCATCACGGAGATCTGGGTCTCCACGCCCGCGGTCGTGGACTGGAAGGCGCCGTACGGGCCGAACGTGTTGTTGTACTTGTTGTAGTCCAGGCTGCCGCTCGCCCCCTCGTAATTGATCTTCGTCCCGGCCTTCAGGAGCTTCAGGCAGGACGAGTACGTGTAGCACGCGGTGCCCGGCGGGTTCGTCACCTTGGCCATGTCGTGCGCGACGGTGGTTCCGTTCGTGGTCTTGGCATACTGGTCGGCCAGCGCGAGGGAGATGACCGCGTCATAGGCGTAGTTGGCGTTGGCCAGCGGGCCGGCTGACTTCTGGCTGGGGTAGAGCTTGTTGAACAGGCCGGTGAAGGCGCTCGTGGCCAGCCCGGAGATGGAGGTCCCGTAGATCGAGGTCAGCTCCGCGTGCGCGGTCGGGTAGCCGATCGCCTTGAGGTAGTCGCTGCCACTGGTGACGTCGGTGCCGACCCACGGGATCGACTGCCCGCCGAGCTGCTTGAACTCCCGGAACAGGACGGCCGCGGTCGGCGGGTCCTCCTGCGTGAAGATCACCTGCGGGTGCGCGCTCAGCGCCGCTTGTACCTGGCTGACGTAGGACGTCTGGTCGGGGGTCACGATGATGGTCTTCAGGATCGTGCCACCCAGCTTCGTGAACGTGTCGGAGACCGGCTTGAGGAACGTCTGGGCCGCCGGGTCGGAGTAAAACAGCATGACGGCCCGCTTGTAGCCCTTGTTGTGCGCGTACAGCGCCATGGCCACGCCGAGCTGCGAGTCGGACGGGCTGTCCCGGAAGAAGTACTTGTCGGCCTGGTGGTCGCGGGCCGTGTCGCCACCCTGGAACTCATCGACGATTTTGTTGGAATCCAGGATCGGCTCCACCCCGTTGATCTCCTGGGTTTCCGGGCCGATCACCCCGCTGATGGTCTTCGTCAGCATCTGGTTCACCGCGGTGACGCCGTCAGCGACATCGCAGCCAGTGTCACCGGTCACGAGCTGGACCTTGCGGCTCAGGACTCCGCCTGCGGTGTTGATCTCACTCTGGGCGACCTTGGCCCCCTGGATCATCGCCTGGCCGAGGCTGGCCAGCCGGCCCGTGAAGCAGGAAAGGACGCCATAGGTGACCGGGCCGGATGAGCTGCTGCTGCTCCCGCCCGATCCGTTACTCGAGGACGCGCACGCGGCCAGCAGGACGGCTGCCGCGCAGGCGCCGACTGACCTGCTGATCATGGGATGTTTCACGGTAGTTCTCCTCTATCCTGTGCGAGCCGCCCGGCGGCACTGCCGGAAGCTCGTGCGGCGCCCGGCCCTCAGGCTCGCGTGATCAATTCATGCGGCCGACGTAGAGCTCCACGACCGTCTCGTCGTGCAGCAGATCCTGTGCGGGACCGTCCAGCCTGTTGCGCCCGAGCACGAGGATGTAGCCCCAGTGCGCATGGCGGAGTGTCCGCCGGGTGTTCTGCTCGACAACGCAGATCCCGACGCCAGTTGCGGCGATCTTCTCGATCTGCTCCCAGAGCGCTCCCTGGAGCAGTGGTGACAGCCCGGCGCTCGGCTCGTCGAGCAGCATCACGGCGGGTTCGAGCATGAGCGCCCTGGCCATGGCGAGCATGCTGCGCTGGCCTCCGCTCAGCATCCCGGCCCGGCGGCGCAGCGACGCGCCGAGGTCGGGGAAGAGCTCGCACACTTCGCCGATGCGCTCACTCACGCCGCGGCGGCGCGTGTACGCGCCCATTTCCATGTTCTCCCGGACCGTGAGATCGGGGAATATGTTGGAGACCTGGGGGACATAACCCAGGCCGCGCTTGACGAGCTTCTCCGGGGGCATGTTCGTGGTCTTCTCGCCCCGGACGTACACCTCGCCGCCCGATGCTTTCAGCACCCCGCTCAGCGCCTTGAGCAGCGTGGACTTGCCGGCGCCGTTCGGCCCGACGATTGCGGTGATCTTCTTCGCGTAGACGGTCAGCGAAACGTCCTCGATGATCGGCGGGCCGCCGTAGCCGGCCGTCACCCCCTCGGCGCGCAGCACGACCCCGGGCGCGGGCTCATTCATGGCTCAGGTCCATCCCGAGATAGGCGTCGACCACCCTGGGGTTGTCGCGCAGGCCGGAGAAGGGCCCCTGCGCGATGACCTCGCCAAGATCCATAACGACCACCCGATCGCAGGTCTTCTCGATGAACGGCAGATTGTGCTCGACGACGATCACGGTGCGGCCCTCGGCGGCGAAGTGCCCGACGGCCTCACCGATCCGCCCGCCGAGCACCGGATTGACGCCTCCCATCGGCTCGTCCAGGACGATGAGGCGGGGCTCAGCGGCCGCGATGCGCGCGAATTCGAGCAGCCGTTTCTGGCCGCCGCTCAGCCGCACCGCACGCTCGTTCTTCAGATCCGCCAGCTGGAAGCGCTCAAGGATGGCCCTGACCTCGACCCGGTCCGCCTCCTCCACGCGGCGGATCCGGCGGGCCTGGGTCATCGAGCGCCAGAGGGACTCGCCGCCGAACCGGCGCCGCGCGAGCAGGACGTTGTCCATCACGGTCAGGTTCCGCCACTCGCGCGGTGTCTGGAACGTCCGGATCAGCCCGAGGCGGGAAATGACCTCGGGGCGTTTCCCGACCAGCTGCTGGCCCGCGAACCTGATGCTGCCGGAGTCGGGCTGCCCGAAGCCGGACACCAGATCGACCACCGTGCTCTTGCCTGCGCCGTTCGGCCCGATCAGGCCGACCACCTGGCCTTCGGCGACCGAGAACGTGCATTCCCGGACGGCATGAATGCCGCCGAAGGATTTCGTCAGGCTCTCGATCTCGAGCAGTGCCGGGCTCACTGCGCGCTCCCGTCCTCGGCCGCGCCGGTGGCGACAGCCGGCGCGGGCCCAGCGGCCGGGCGGTCGGCCGATGCGGCGGCGGCGCGCGCCCGCAGCGGCCCCACCCGCGCTCCCAGCCCAGGTCCCCGGTCCACCCGAGGTCCCCGGTCCACCCCGGGCCGCTCCCTGAAGATCCCTTCAGGCCTGAACTTGAGCATCAGGATGATCAGGAGGCCGATGAGGATCTGACGCATCGCCGGGCCGAACTCGGGCCGCGACGCCGGCGACGGCAGGAACCTGGTCAGCTCGATGAAGCCGATGTAGACGACGAACACGCCGACGATGACCCCGCGGGGGTTGCCGCGGCCGCCGACCAGTATCGCCGCGTAGATCACCAGGAGCTCCTGGGGGGTCCAGGCGGACGGGTTGAATGCGCTGATGAAGATCGCGAAGAGCCCGCCGGTCAAGCCGGCCAGGGCAGCACCGAACAGGTAGGCGCGGTATTTCGCGGTGAACACCGTGCGCCCGTACGCGGCGGCGGCACGCTCGTCCTCGCGGACGGCCCGCAGCATCCGGCCGAACGGGCTCCTCGACAGCCGCTGCACGAGGAGATAGGCCAGGAACAAGATGACGAGCACCACGAAGAGAAAGACAACGCGGTAACCGTTGTAGGTGAGGCGCAGCGCCGTCTGCCCCGGGTTGATCAGCCCGTACAGGCCGTTGTAACCGTCGAAGAGCGGCGTGTAGTTCTCCACCAGGAGGTACAGGGCGCTCACCGCGCCGAGGGTCGTGACGGCGAAGTAGATGTCGCGCAGGTTCCGCAGCGCGATGGCGCCGATGATGGCGGCGAGGCCCACGACGACGACATCGGCCAGCAGCATGGCGAGCGGAACGGGGAGGTGCCAGCCGATGATGTACTTGACCGGCGCGACCGGCTTGCCGATCGCCAGCACGAAGGTCATGTAGCTGCCGAGGGCCAGGTACCCGTAGAACGCCAGGTCGAAGTCGCCGCACCAGCCCCAGACCACGTCGAGGCCGAGGGCGAGGATGGCGAAGATAGCGGCCTCGGTGACGATGCTGACCCAGTACATCAGGCACGCACCGCGGCGGCGCTGCGGCGGACGAAGACACCGTTGGGCCGGAACAGCATGAGGAGCACGAGGAGCAGGAAGGCGAACACGAGCTCGTAGGCCGAGCTGGTGTAGGTGCCGGCGATCCGCAGGACGATCCCGACCAGGATGGCCCCGCCGAAGGTGGCGTATGGCCGCCCGATGCCTCCCGCGACCGTTGCCGTGATGGTGAGCAGCAGGAAGCTGAAGCCCAGCGTCGGGCTGAAGGTTCCTATCGTGTCCGCGAGCACGAAGCCCGCGAAGCCAGCGACCGCTCCCGCCAGGGCCCAGGTCTGCATCACGATGCGCCGCGCGGGTATCCCGCTGACCTGCGCGAGCGCCCGGTCCTGGGATACCGCTCTGACCGCCTTGCCGAAACGTGTGCGCTGCAGCAGCAGGTAGATGAGGCCCGCGACGGCCAGCGCCGAGAAGATCACCTCGATGTCAGAGGTTGTCCACAGGAACGGGCCCACGTGATGCAGGCCACCTTGCGTGAACGTGTACGAGACGCTCGCCGCCCCGTACACGATGATGAGCACGTTCTGCACGATGAGCGACGCTCCCAGCGTCGCGATGAAAACCGTGATGGCGGTGCGCCCCCTGAACTGCTCGATCAGCCCGGCGTTCAGGACCAGCCCGGCGACCATGCCGGCGGCCGCGGCGATCAGCGCCGCGGCGGCCACATTCTGATGGAAGAAGGTCTGCGCGCTGTAGGCGGCGTAGGCGCCGATGGTGAGGAACTCGCCGTGCGCGAAGTTGGCGACCCGGCTGACCGCGTACTCGAGCGTGAACGCGACCGCTGACAGCGACAGGATCGCCGCCGTCGAGAGTCCGAGGCCGACGCTCACAAGGAAAGTGCCCATGTCATCCCTTGGCGCGACTAGGGGGCAGCTGGTGGGGGAGGCAAGTGACAAAGAGAGTCAGTGGCTGAGCCAGTAGACCGAACGATAATGTTAGCTATCCTGAGTGTCAACGGGCTCCTGCTGGCTCCTGTGGCTGCCGAGGCGAGGGAGGATGCCTGCGGGTGCCGAGCTGTTCACCGGGGACGCCCCGGCTAGAGGATCGAGGCGACGGAACGCCATGCGAGCGGGTCAGCGGGCCGGCCGGCCGAGCACCGAGTCCCTCCGTGCTCCCGACCGGCGCCGTCTCTACGAGCAGCTTGCCGCCCGGCTGATCGACTATGTCGAGGTGACGGGGCTCGGGATCGGTGATCGGCTGCCTTCTGAACGAGATCTCGCGGAGGCATTGCAGGTGAGCAGGGCATCGGTGCGGCAGGCGACGGTCGCGCTCGAGGTGCGGGGCACGCTGGAAGTACGGCATGGCGATGGCATCTATCTCACCTCCCTGCCCAACGACTCAGGTCATCTCATGGAGCTGATGACGCAGCGGCACCGGCTCCCCGCGATCCTCGAGGCCAGGGAGGCGCTGGAGACGCAGCTGGCCGCGCTGGCCGCGACGCGCAGGACCGACACAGACGTCTCGGCCATGGACGGGGCGCTCGATGCCATGGCGGCCGACATTGACGCGGACGGTCTCGGCGAGGAGGGTGACCGGCTCTTCCATGAAGCCGTCACCCGGGCCGCGCGCAGCCCGCTGCTCGCGGACTTCATGGCCGCGCTGGCCGTGCCGATCAGTGAGACCCGGCGGAGTTCACTGGGTGAGCCGGGCCGGCCTCCGCGCTCGCTCAACGCGCACCGCCGGATCCTGGAGGCTATCCGCCGCGGTGACGCGCCCGGAGCCCGGCAGGCCATGCGCCGTCATGTGAACATGGTGGCCGATATCGGGCTGCTCAGGTGGTCAGCCGTCGAGCTGGGTGGCGACGGCTGACCACCTGATGGTCAGGTCGGCTCGCGGTCGCGTGGAACGGCCCGGGAGGCAGCGGGCTCGTGGCCGGCCGGGGTGATCGCCGGCCGGCCGTTACGCCATGGCTGGGCGCGGGCCAGCCAGTACCCCCCGCCGGCCAGCGTCACCGCGCACAGAGTCCAGCCCAGCGCGGTAGTGCCGACCCCGACGTACTTCAGGCCGGAGGCGAAGATCACGAACGTGATGGCCGGCCTGATAAAGCGGTCTGGTGCCCGGGATGACAGGAACGAGCCGATCAGCACGGCCGGCACGCTGCCAAGCACGATGGAGGCGGTCACCGCGAACTCGATGTGCCCGAAGACCAGGGCGCCCAGCGCTGCCGCGGCGGTGAGCGGGACCGCCTGCGTCAGGTCGGTCCCCACCAGCTGGCCGGCGCTGAGCAGCGGGTAGAGGAAGAGCAGCAGCACGATCATCAGGGAGCCGGAGCCGACCGAGGTCATGCCTACGATCAGGCCACCGACCATGCCGATCAGGACCGTGGCGAGCGGGCGGATGGCGACCTGCCCGACCGTGCCGGTCCGCTGCGTGCCGGATCTGCGGTCCAGGATGTAGCGGAACACCATGGCGGCGGCGCCCGTCAGCAGTGCCGCCCCCAGGGCCACCTCGACGTTCTGCTGCTCCGCGGCACCGTAGCCGAGCCGGTGCAGCAGGTAGGCGCCGAAGAACGCCATCGGCACCGATCCGAGCACCATCCAGGCGACCAGGCGCAGGTTAACCGTGCCCTTACGCAGGTGCACCACGGCACCGACCGGCCGCATCACGACAGCGGCGACCAGATCGCTGGAGATGGCGGAGGACGGCTTCACACCGAACAGCAAGATCAGCATGGGGGTCATCAGGGCGCCCCCGCCAGCTCCGGTGAGCCCGACGAGCAGCCCCACCACCGCGCTGCCGAGGACGATGTAGGGGTTCAGGTTCATCGCTGGCTCTGCTTCCTCACGGCCTGGGCGTGCTGCATTTCCTAGAAAGCTATGTCTAAAAATAGACATCGGCTCGCCGGGATGTGCGGCGGTCCCGGCAGATTGGCGCCCGACGGGAGGCGCGGGTGACCAGTTCGGGGCGGGCATCATGATCGGCCAGACGACGAGCCCGGTGAGCAAGAGTGGCTGAGGATGCCCGGCTGGCGATCGCCGGGCTGAGCCTCATATCCCCCTGTGGTCGCATGCGGATCAGCATTGCGGGCGACGCGGCGGGAGCCGCCCGTCGGCCAGACTTTGCCTCACGGACGACGGGCACGGGGTCCGCGCCGGTAGAAGGGACTTCACATGATCGAGGCGCAGAGCCTCACCAAACGTTACGGCGAGAAGGTGGCCGTGGACCACCTCTCGTTCAGCGTGGAGCCTGGGAAGATCACCGGCTTCCTCGGCCCGAACGGAGCGGGCAAGACCACGACGATGCGGCTCATCCTCGGGCTGGACCACCCGTCCGTCGGTACGGTCACCGTGAACGGCAAGGCATTCCGGCACCTCGCCAATCCCATGCGCGAGGTGGGTGCGCTGCTGGACGCCAAGGCGGTGCACGGCGGCCGCAGCGCCTACAGCCATCTGCTCTGCCTCGCCCAGACCAACAACCTGCCCCGGCGGCGGGTCGGCGAGGTCCTGGAACTTGTCGGGCTGAGCGAGGTGGCGAAGAAGCGGTCGAAGGGCTTCTCCCTGGGCATGGGGCAGCGGCTCGGCATTGCCGCGGCGCTGCTCGGCGACCCGGCCATCCTGATGTTCGACGAACCGGTCAACGGCCTGGACCCGGAGGGCATCCGGTGGATCAGGAACCTGATGAAGGCGCTGGCCGCGGAAGGCCGCACGGTATTCGTGTCCAGCCACCTGATGTCGGAGATGGAGAACACCGCCGATCATCTCCTGGTGATCGGCCGGGGCAAGCTCATCGCGGACTGCACGGTGGGGGAGTTCATCGCGCGCAACTCCGTCCAGGCGGTCCGCGTCCGCACGCCGCAGCCCGAAACGCTGGTCAAGGTGGTCACGGCGGCCGGGGGAAGCGCGGTCGCCGCGGCCGACGGCGACGCGATCGTGGTTCGCGGCCTGTACGCGGAGCAGGTCGGTGACCTCGCTTTCGACAACGCTGTCCGGCTGCACGAGCTGGCCCCGGCCCAGGCTTCGCTGGAAGAGGCCTTCATGGAGCTCACCTCCACCAGCGTGGAGTTCCGCGCGGGCGGCCCAGATCCGCAGGCCGGGCAGCCGGTTCCCGCTGGAAAGGGGGCCTGACATGGCGACGGCAACGCACCTGGCCCCGCAGTCCCGGCCGGCCGCCCTGCCCGCACCCGCCGGGCGGGCCGGTTTCGG
>ODAK010002681.1_pt1 | contig 18680 bp, 19 predicted proteins | sample 1539591 | NCBI WGS metagenome assembly ODAK01 (sample SAMEA3539303, study PRJEB22396) | soil metagenome | biome: tundra; feature: field; material: soil | place: USA | collected 2010-05 | depth 0.15 m | reverse complement strand
ATGTTTCGAACGTCGGTGCGAACGCGCACAACACCGATGCAGCCATGAAGATCGACAGCGCGACCATCATCATCAGCCGCCGGCCAAACAGGTCCGCGAGCCGGCCGTACGCGGGCGCGGCGATCGTGCTCGCGATCAGATTGGCGATGATTAACCACGACAGTCGTTCAACCTCGCCATAGGAGGCCGCGATGGCCGGCAACGCCGTCGCGACGACGGTGCCGTCGGCGGCGGCGAGAAACACCGGCAGCACGACCGGCGGCACGATGGTGCGGAACAAATGGCGCGGCGGAACGACATCGATCACATCCCCCGGTGCCGGGTGTGGGCTCGCTTCGCCTGGTGCCGGGCGGGTCATCGCATCATCACTCACCGAGCACGCCGCCATGTACTCCGCCCGGTGCGCGGCGCCAGGAAGTCATCGAACGTATCCTCAATGTTTTACGTTGGCGCCGAGTAGTGCCACGATAAGCCGAAGCCGCGAAGCGTCTCGGGCCGGCTGGCGAAGCGCTCCGCCGGGAAGACCTGATGCCGCGCCCAGATGAGCCTCGCTCGGGTCGCCCGCGGATGCGTTGACACAGATCAATATGAGTCATGCCGCGATGGCCAAGGTTCCGGCGCAAATCAAGGAGCCCGCAAGCCCAGTACCATGAGAGCCACCGTCGTCCGTTCGCTCGGATCGCCGTTGTCGATCGAGGAAGTGCCGGTCCCCGTCCCAGGCCCCGGCGAAGTCCTGGTCCGGATCGTCGCGACAGGTGTATGTCACACTGATTTGCATGCCGCTGACGGTGATTGGCCAGTAAAGCCCAGTCTGCCGTTCATTCCTGGGCATGAAGGCGCTGGCGTCGTTGCCGCGCTGGGTTCGGGTGTGACCGGGCCAATCTTCGAAGTCGTGCTGAAGCGCATTACAATCCGCGGGTCGATCGTCGGCACCCGCAAGGATCTGGCCGAGGCTCTCGCCTTCGCGGCCGAGGGCAAGGTGAAGGCCCATATCCATGAAGCGAAGCTGGACGATATCAATCGGATATTAGCCAACCTGAAAGCGGGCAACGTCGATGTGCGGATGGTCGTGACGTTGTAATCACCGGCCCGGCCGCAAAGCCCGCCCCTTGATGACGGAGTTCCCGCCGAACCGCTCGCGCAACGCGTCGATCGCCGCCTGTGCGGCCGCCATCCGAGGCGTCGCCGTGTCCGCGAGATCGCCGTGATCCGCCTGATTCCGTGGCACCAGTGGATTGGCGCCAATGCCGATCAAGCGAAACGCGGTGCCCGTCGCTTCGCGCACCAGCAAGCCGCGCGCGGCCCCGAACAGCCGGTCGGGCAGCACGGTCGGCGCGGTCAGGCGCACGGCACGCGTCCGCGATGCGAAAGTCGTGGTCTTCAATTTCAACACGACTCCCGCCGCGGCGAGGTCCTGGTCTTTCAACCGGCGTGCCAACTTCTCCGACAGGCGCCACAAATGACGTTCCAAATCCGCAATGGAGATCAGGTCGTCTCCGAATGTCGTTTCGGCGCTGACCGACTTCGTTTCGTGTCCGGGATGCACGGTGCGCGCATCCTCGCCCCGCGCGCGACGAACCAACGCCGGGCCGTCGTCGCCAAATCGCCGTACCGCGTCGCGATCGTTCAGCACCTGCAAGTGTCCGAGCCGCGTGATCCCCATCGTCTCCAGCTTTCGCGCCAACGCCGGACCGATGCCAGGCAGCAACCGCACCGGTTCGTTCGCCAGCAAACCCCGTGCCTCCGCCGCCCCGATCACCGCGAAGCCACGTGGTTTGTTCCGGCCGGCGGCGATCTTTCCCAGCAGCCGGTTGGCCGCGAGGCCAATGGAGACGGTGATGCCGACATCCCGCTCGACGCGCCCAGCGAACCGCGCCAGCACCACGGCGGGCGGCGCGCCATGCAGGGCCTCGGTGCCCGCCAGGTCCATGACCGCCTCGTCGATCGACAGCGGCACCACCAACGGCGTGAGTTCGTTCATCAACACCCGCACGGCGCGCGACGCCTTGGTATATTTCTCGAAGTCCGGCCGGATCACCACCGCGTCGGGGCAGGCCTTCAATGCCTTGAACATCGGCATCGCGCTCTTCACGCCGTACATGCGCGCGACGTAACAGGCGGCGGTGACAACGCCTCGTTTACCGCCGCCGACGATCACCGGGCATGATGCGAGCTCGGGGCGGTCGCGCTTCTCCACGCTGGCGTAGAACGCATCGCAATCGACATGGGCGATGGTGAGGCGAAACAACTCCGGGTGCGAAACAACCCGTCCGGGCCGGCAGCTCGGGCACGCCAGCGCGGCGTCGGGCAGGATCGAGCAGCAATCGCGGCATAGCGCGGGCATGTTTATCCCGGCGGCCATAGCCAGGCGGCACCGCGCACACCCGACGAATCGCCATGCAAAGCCCGCACGATCGGTGTTTTGATAACGTCGCTGAAGACGTAACATTTCAACAGCGGTGGCACGCCGGAGTAAAGATGTGCCATGTTCGATAACCCGCCCCCGAGAACGATCACGTCCGGATCAAGGAAGTTGACGATCTGGGCCAGGCCGCGCGCCAACCGGTCGGCGTGACGGGCCAGTGCCTCGCGTGCTTTCGTTTCGCCGGCGGCGGCGCGGGCGGGAATGCCGGATGCATCGCGGGTTCCCTCGCCGTCGCAATCGCGGGCCAGCGAGGGGCCGGCAACCCAGGTCTCCAAACAGCCATGGTTGCCGCACCAGCAGGCCGGGCCGGGTAACTCATCGGGCCGGGGCCACGGTAGTGGGTTGTGACCCCACTCGCCGGCGACCCGGTTCGGCCCTTGGATCACGCGTCCATGCACGACGATGCCGCCGCCGCAGCCGGTGCCCAGTATGACGCCGAACACGACGGGCTGGCCGGCACCGGCGCCGTCGGTGGCCTCGCTGAGGGCAAAGCAATTGGCGTCGTTCTCGACCCGGACCGGGCGGTCGAGCGCCTGACTGATGTCGCGATCGAAGGTGTGGCCGTTCAAAGCGATGGAATTGGCGTTCTTCACCAGGCCGGTCGCCGGACTGATCACCCCCGGTATGCCGATGCCGACCGATGCGGAGGCGCCGATGCGGGCCTCGGCGGCGCGGACCAAAGCGGCGATGCCGGCCAGCGTCGCGTCGTAGCCGGTGGGAGTCGCGATGCGCTCGCGCAGCAATTCAGCGCCGTCCGGGCCGAGCAATGCGATTTCAATCTTGGTGCCGCCCAGGTCGACGCCGATACGGTATTGGGACATGGCGGATATGACCTCGTGCTGAGGCGGGGTGCTGAGGCGGGGTGCGGCGGCGGGTGGGCGTCACCGCGTAAAACACCGTGGACCCGGCAAATTCTCGCGTATTTCGATCCGATCGGGAAGGTGTCCCGTTAACGCCGCCGCCACCACACCCTTGCCCGATTCCTGACCGATCCCCACAATGTGCGCATGAGCGAAACCCTGCTCGACGTCAAAGGCATGAGCTGCCCGCTGCCCGTCCTGCGTGCCAACCGCTCGCTGAGGTCGATGGCGCCGGGCGAGCGGTTGCGCGTGCTCGCCACCGACCGCGCCGCAATCGCCGATTTCAAGGCGTTCTGCCAGGAAACCGGCCACGCCCTGATCGCGATGAGCGAAGAGGCCGGCGTGCTGAGTTTCGTCATCCGCCGGCGCCCTGATCCCCCCGCGGCCGATCCGCCCGCAAAGGACGCAGCTCCAAAGGAAACGTGACGTGGCCACCGCGCTGATTACGCATGCCGCTTGCCTGGAGCATGACCCGGGCCCCTATCACCCGGAATGCCCCGACCGGTTGCGTGCGGTACTGAAGGCGCTCGATGCACCGGAGTTCGCCGCTCTGCTCCGGGAAGAGGCGCCTCGCGCGACCATGGAGCAGTTGATCCGCGTCCATCCGGCGCGGATCGTTGACGCCATTCTCGCCATCCGGCCCGAGGAAGGCGACACCACGAATATCGATGCCGACACCGCCATGAGCGCCGGCAGCGCCGAGGCGGCATTGCGCGCGGCGGGTGCTGGCGTGCTCGGCGTTGATCTCGTCATGCGCGGCGCCGCCGCCAACGCCTTCGCCGCCGTGCGTCCCCCTGGGCATCACGCCGAGCCGTCCCGCCCCATGGGGTTCTGCCTGTTCAACAACGCCGGGATCGCGGCCCAGCATGCGCGGGCCGCGCATGGATTGCGGCGCGTGGCGGTGCTGGATTTCGACGTGCACCACGGTAACGGCACCCAGTCGCTGGTCGCGCAGAATCCGGAGTTGTTTTACGGCTCCACGCACCAGCACCCGTTCTATCCCGGCACCGGTGACGCCTGGGAACGCGGCATCGCCAACAACGTCATCAACGTGCCGCTGCGCGCGCGCGACTCGTCCGACGCGTTTCGCGACGCCTGGGCTGGCACCATCATCCCGGCGCTGGAGGCATTCGCGCCGGAGTTTCTGATCATTTCCGCCGGCTTCGACGCCCATCGCGAGGATCCGCTGGCGCAGCTCCGCCTGGAGACGAACGACTTCGCCTGGATTACCGATGCTCTGGTGGCGGTCGCCCGGAAACATTGCGGCGGACGCGTGGTGTCGATGCTGGAGGGCGGCTACGACCTCGAAGCCCTGGCCGCCAGCGCCTCGATCCATGTGCGTGGCCTGATGAACCTGTGAGGGAGCCGAGAATGGCCGATGCCACCCAGCCCGACGTGACCAAGATGTCGTTCGAGGACGCTTTGGCCGAACTGGAGCAGATCGTTCGCGCTCTGGAAGGCGGGCAGCAAAAACTGGAGGACGCGATCACCGCCTATGAACGCGGCGCGGCTCTGCGGAAGCATTGTGAGGCCAAGCTGGCCGAGGCGGAGGCCAGGGTCGCCGCGATTGTGCGGTCCGCCGATGGGACGGTGACGACCCGTCCGATGGAATGAGGAGCTTTTGGGAATGAGAATTTCGTTCGAGGATGAGCAAAATTCGTACACTCTGTAAGCTTTGCGTAAGGTGGGTCCGGTTATGAGAAGGCTTCTGTTCCCCTTGAACTGTCTTTCGGCCGGGCCCCGTCTGGGACCCGGCCATTTTTTTTCACGCCCCATTTTTTCGCACCTCACGTGCTTGAATTGATACGAGCGACCGGTGAAGCAACGGGCTGATCAGATGCTGGTGGCTCGCGGTCTGGTGGAGAGCCGTGCGCGCGCTCAGGCGTTGATCATGGCGGGAAAGGTGTTTTTCGGGGACCGGGCGGTGGCGAAGGCGGGAGACCTGTTGCCCGAGGACGCGATGTTGTCGGTACGCGGCCAGGATCACCCGTGGGTTTCGCGCGGTGGCCTGAAGCTGGATCACGCGTTGCGGCATTTCGGGTTGTCGCCGTCCGGGCTTGTGTGCCTCGACGTCGGCGCGTCGACCGGTGGGTTCACCGACGTATTGCTGGCGCATGGCGCGGCCAAGGTGCACGCGGTGGATGTCGGACACGGCCAACTGGCCTGGAAGCTGCGTTCGGATCCGCGGGTCGTGGTGCATGAGAAGACGAACGCCCGGTATCTGACCGCGGCGATGGTCCCCGATCCGATCGAGGTCCTGGTCTGCGATGCGAGCTTCATTGGCCTCGCCACCATCCTGCCCGCCTGTCTTGCTCTGTGTGTCCCAGGTGCCTGGGCTGTCGCTCTGATCAAACCGCAGTTCGAAGCCGGGCCAGGAGCGGTGGGTGCCAAGGGCGTCGTGCGTGATCCCGCGGTGCACGAGGCGGTTCGCGAACGCGTTAAGGCATGGTGGAGCGCGTTGCCGGGATGGGTGGTGCTGGGCATCGAGGAAAGCCCGATTACCGGCCCTGAGGGGAATAAGGAGTTTTTGATCGCCGCCCGGTTTGAGGGGGTGCCTGCATCAGGTTGAGCTTCCGCAACGACGCTTCCGCGACGATCGCGCCAGCTCCGGCTTGTTGGAGAACCAACGCCGAGCCTTTACTCTGTAGTCGCGTCAGATGCACCAGGCCGGTCCGCACGAAGTGGATGACGCGGATCGGGTCGCCAAGATGGAACAGGTATTGGCTCGGCCCAAACACGAGAGTCTGGGCCCGAAGGTGCCGCAAATGGCGTTCCAGATTGACCGACATGATAAATATCATGTGCCGTGGCGGGGCGTAATGGCAAGAAGAGCCCACCAACAAGGGAGCTCATGATGCGACGCACAGCCTTTTTGCTTGCTTTTCTGATCCCAGGGCTCGCCTTCGCGCAGTCGATGCACGACCATCAAATGACCGGAATGTCCAGCACCGGCCGACAGCCCGTCCAACCTGGCCAGGCAGCATTCGCCGCCATTCAGGAGATCGTCGAGATTCTTGAGGCCGATCCGGCGACCGACTGGCACAAGGTGAATATCGACGCACTACGTCAACATTTGATCGACATGGACAATGTGACGCTGCACGCCGAGGCAACAGGCGAACCCATCGAAGGCGGGATGCGCTTCATTGTCTCTGGTACCGGCGCGATACGGGATTCGATTCAGCGGATGGTCCTGGCGCACGCGCGGACGATGAATGGCGTTGGCGATTGGAAATTCGCCGCCTCCGACACGGAGACCGGAGCGGTCCTCACTGTGCAAGTGCCTGTCAAGGATGTCGAGAAGCTTCGCGGCCTCGGGTTTTTTGGGGTGATGACACGCGGCATGCATCATCAGGCGCATCATCTTATGATCGCAAGGGGTAACGATCCGCACCATTGACGGTTGTACCGGGAGTCAGCCCGCTTGCCATTCGTGTCAGACGCGCACCTCGTCGTTTCGGTGCGTGCCAGCCTCGGCTTGCCGCGTAACGACTCTATTGCCCAGGTAAGCCTGGGTCGGTCGCGATAAAGGCCGCGCGAGCCGACATCGAATGCCACCACACCGACAATTTTGGATGCCGTGCCAACACGGCGCGCCCTTCTTCCGCCGCGTTGAAGTACGCCATCATCGGAGCCAAATGGAGATCGGCGAGCGTCAATTGATCGGCGACCAGGAAACCGCCGCCCTCTGCGAGCGCTTCAAGGGCACCCAGAACGCGTTCGGATGAAACGATCCCGGACCTGACCTCGCTCTCATCGGCGGGCTGTCCGGTGCACGGTTTAAAAACCCGATGCGAGAAAACCTGCCGGACCATGGGCCAGTACCCGTACGCATCGATAATCCCTATGATCTGTGTCAGACGTGCACGAGCGCGGTTGCCGGTGGGTTGCAAGGGCGCGCCTGTGAACGTTTCGTCTATGTATCGGGTGATCGCGGCGGTCTCGTACAGAACGAAGCCGTCATGTACCAGAGTGGGAACCCGCCGAAATGGATGCTTCGTCAGGTATTCGGATGGCATGTCCGTCGCGAATGGGTTGACCTCGACATAATCGTGACTGACGCCCTTCTCCCGCAGAACCAACCGCGCGATCCACGAATAGACGCTGTAGTGGTAAGCATGCAGTTCGACGGTCACGGATGGCTACCTTTGATCCGGTCACAATGCCTCAAGCATATCCACGATCTTCTTCTCGACGACGATTCCCTCCACCCGACGGCGCGCACGCTCCTGAAACGCGCGCTCCGACGGGATGCGGATTTCCTCGACGCCGTCCTGCTTTGGCAGTGCCTTGATCGTGTCGATCAGTTCGCTCATCTGCCGTTGAAACGCGTTATCCGGCTGCGTGAGGCCAGGATCGATCGCGATGAACAGAAAGCCGTAGTCGTTGACCACGCCTCGACCCAAAGCTGCTCCCGCGATCAGGCCGAGTGCCTGGATACAGAATGACAAGCCGTAGCCTTTATGTCCGCCCCATGGAGCGACGCCACCCTTCAGCGCCTGTGACGCATCGCGGGTCGGATTCCCCTCCTGGTCAAAACCGGTGCCTTCTGGAAGCTCATGCCCCAGGCGCGCCATCAGCTGCACATCGCCCCACATGACCGAGGCGGTACCGATGTCCCACACCACCGGGCCATTCGTTGACGGAAACCCGATCGAGATCGGGTTGGTGCCAAGTAACGGCGCGCGGCTGCCGGGTGGTAAAACATGCGGACTGGCACTGCAGGTATGGATCGCCACCAGATCGTGCCGTACGATATTCTCAACGTACCACGCGTTGCGTCCGCTGTAGAAACTATTGTACACGCCGACGATGCTCAATCCGGTGTCTTTGGCTTTCCGCGCGGCGATCTCCGCGCCCCGAAACGCCGCGATGTAGCCAATCGTGTTGCCGCCATCGACCAGCGCGGACGACGGCGTTTCTCGCACGATGGATGGCTCGGTCCGGGCCTGCCGGTTCCGCGCTTCTTCCGCGATGGTCAGAATGCGCGCCAGACTCGCGAACGGGTATCCGCACAGCGCGTTATCCACCAACTGGTCGGTGATGATCGTCGCGCCGGCCGCGTCATATCCGCACCGGCTCAGAGCCCGCATGGCGATCACGCGCGCCTGGGTCTCGGTCAACCGGATCGTGTCGGGCCGATCTTCATCCAGCAACAAATTCCGGCGCATCGGTCAGCGCCCCTTGAACGGGCCGGCTGGCCGCTTTTCGACGAAGGCGTGCGCGGACTCGAGGAAGTCCTCGGACAAATTCAGTTTCGCCGCGCGCACCGTTCGCACCGCCTCCTGCTGCACTTTCTTCAATTCCCACCGGCGCAGTTGCACCGTGTGGCGTACCCCCAAAGGCGGGTTCTTCGCGATCGTCCGTCCCAGTTCATGGGCCGCCGCCAGATATTCCCCTTTTGGTGCGACCTGATCGATGATGTTGACGCGCAACGCTTCCTCGGCGGTGAAGAAGCGGCCGGTCAGGCTAACCTGAACCGCCAGCGATCCACCGCCGCGAAAGTTCAGCAGTGCCCAATACTTCGCGCCGGACAATCCGCGCGGCGCTTCGGTGACCTGGAATTTCGTGCCCTCTTCCGCGACGATCAGATCGCATTCCAGCGCGATGCCCAATGCCAGGCCCAGTACGTAACCGTGCGCGGCGCAGATCACCGGCTTCCAGTTCACACAGTCGATCAGCAGGTTTTCGGAATTCGCATCCCGCGCCTGTGGCCCGCCATGCTTCTCCATCTCCTCCCGGGACCGCAACTGCCGCTGCCGCACGTCGGCACCGGAGGAAAACGCCCGTCCCGCACCGGTCAGTACCGCGACGTCCGCCTCGGGGTCGAGATCGAACCGGCGCATCGCCGCGAGTGCTTCCCGCGTCATGTCGTCGTTGAACGCATTCAGCCGCGAGGGCCGGTTGAAGGTGATGGTCGCGACGCGATCGCGGCACTCGTACAGCACCAGGGGCTCGGGTTCGTCCGCCATCGGTCGTCTCCTCGTATCTCAGACAGGCAGTTTGCCCCGGGCCGGACTCCAACGCCAGACTTGCAACCCATCCCTCGCCGCCCGATACATCCGTCATGAACGACACCACCAGTGCCCCCGTTGGCCCCGCTGTTGGCCCCGCTGGCGCGGCCGATGGGCCGCGCTACGATTTTCGCGACGCCGAGCCGAAATGGCAGGCCGCCTGGTCCGAGCGCGCCTGCTTCGCGGTCGCCGATGTTCCGACCGACGGCAAGCCGAAATACTACGTGCTGGAGATGTTTCCTTATCCCTCCGGCAAAATCCACATGGGTCACGTCCGCAACTACACCTTGGGCGACGTGGTCGCGCGGTACAAGCGCGCTCGAGGCTTCGCCGTCCTGCATCCGATGGGCTGGGACGCGTTTGGCCTGCCAGCGGAGAATGCCGCCCGCGAACGGGGTATCCATCCCGCCAAATGGACCCACGAAAACATCGACGCCATGCGCGCCGAACTAAAGCGTATGGGTCTTTCGCTCGACTGGGCGCGCGAGTTCGCCACCTGCGACCCCGAGTATTACCAGCATCAGCAGAAGCTGTTCCTGGACTTCATGAAAGCCGGCCTGGTCGAGCGCAAGGAAAGCTGGGTCAACTGGGATCCCGTCGATGGCACCGTGCTGGCCAATGAGCAGGTGATCGACGGCAAAGGCTGGCGGTCGGGCGCGCCGGTGGAGAAGAAGCAACTCAGCCAGTGGTTCTTCTCCATTACCAAATATGCGCCGGAACTGCTGTCCGCGCTGGACACGATGGACCGCTGGCCGGAACGCGTTCGGCTGATGCAGTCGAACTGGATCGGCCGCAGCGAGGGCGCGCGGTTGCGGTTCGAGCGGGCGCCCTGGAAACCGGACAACGCCAGCTTCCCGATTGACCTGGATGAGCCTGACGCCGGTTACGACAAGATCGAGGTCTATACGACCCGGCCGGATACGCTGTTCGGCATGTCGTTCCTGGCGATCGCGCCGGAACACCCGCTCGCCGCCGCGGTCGGCGCGCGGGACCCAAAAGCGGCGGCTTTCATCGCCGAGTGCCGTAGCATGGGCACCAGTGAAGCGGCCATCGAAACCGCCGAAAAACATGGCCATGACACCGGCCTCCGGGTGAAACACCCATTCATCGAGGGCGCGACCTATCCGGTGTGGATCGCCAACTTCGTGCTGATGGAATATGGCACCGGCGCGATCTTCGGCTGCCCGGCGCACGATCAGCGCGATCTGGATTTCGCGCGGAAATATAAACTCGCCGTCCCGCCGGTCGTACTGCCGCCAGGCGCCGACCCGGCGACATTCGCGATCGGGAAGGAGGCCTACGTCGGTCCCGGCACCGCCTATAACTCGGAGTTTCTGAACGGACTCGACGTCGATGCCGCGAAGCGCGCCGCGATCGACGCGCTGGCCGCCAGGCGGATGGGCGAGGGCGTGACCAACTGGCGCCTGCGCGACTGGGGCGTTTCCCGTCAACGCTATTGGGGCTGCCCGATCCCGGTCATCCACTGCGACTCCTGCGGGGTCGTGCCGGTGCCGGATGACCAGTTGCCGGTGCGCCTGCCGGACGACGTGACGTTCGACCGGCCCGGCAACCCGCTCGATCATCACCCGACCTGGAAGCATGTGGACTGCCCGCGCTGTGGCAAACCGGCCCGCCGCGAGACCGACACGTGCGACACGTTTGTCGACAGTTCCTGGTATTTCGCACGTTACTGCTGCGCGTCGGCGACCGATCGGCCGCTGGTGCGCGCGGCGGTCGATCACTGGATGCCGGTCGATCAATATATCGGTGGTATCGAGCATGCGATCCTGCACCTGCTGTATTCGCGCTTCTTCACCCGCGGGATGAAGGACACCGGCCACATCGCCGTCGAGGAGCCGTTCGCCGGTTTGTTCACTCAGGGTATGGTGAACCACGAATCCTACCGCACCGCCGCGGGCCCGAACGGCATGTGGCTGTATCCCGAGGAAGTGGAAAAGCAGCCCGATGGCACCGCCCGCCATCGCGTTACCGGTGAGCCGGTCATCGTCGGCCGCGTCGAGGCGATGAGCAAATCCAGGCGCAACACAATCGACCCTGGCGACATCATCAACCGTTACGGTGCCGACACCGCGCGTTGGTTCATCCTGTCGGACAACCCGCCCGAGCGCGACATGGAATGGACCGAGGCGGGTGTCGCGGGTGCCTTCCGCTTCACCCAGCGCGTGTTCCGCCTGGCGGAAGGCGTCGGGCCGGCGGCGCCGAAGCCTGACACCGTTGGCTCGCACGGCCGCACGCTGCGCCGTGTCACGCACAAGACCATCGCCGCCGTGACCGGCGCACTAGAGGATTTCGCATTTAATGTGGCGGTCGCCCGGCTGTATGAACTCGCCAACGCCATTACCGATGCCGAGCGCGCCGCCGCCGAACCTGGGCTCGATTGGGCGCGCCGCGAAGCCGTGGAAGTGCTGGCCCGCCTCAGTGCCCCAATGATGCCGCACCTCGCCGAGGAGGTGATGGCCCTTTTGCATCCAGATGCCACCACGCTGGTCGCGGATTTTCCATGGCCGGAGGCCGAACCTGACCTGCTGATCGCCGACAGTGTCACCATCGCGGTGCAAATCATGGGCAAGCTGCGCGGCACTGTCGCCGTGCCGCCCGACTCGGCCGCTGATGCCGTGATCGCCGCCGCCGAGGCCGAGCCGAATGTCGCCAATGCTCTGGCCGGCAAACGCATCGTCAGGCGGATCCACGTCCCCAACCGCATCGTCAACTTCGTGATCGCCGGATGACACAGCATTCCCCGGGGCGCCGCGCCGCGCTGCTGATTGGTCTCGGCGGAGTCTTGACCGGCTGCGGTTTCCAGCCCGTCTATATGGCGAACGGCGACGGTCCGGGACCGTCAGCCGGCCTCGCCGAGATCGAGGTCAAGCCGATTTACGAACGACCCGGCCAGATCCTGCGGCAGGCGCTGTTGGGGCGCTTCAGGACCGAATCCGGTACACCGCGCAAATTCGACCTCCTGGTGACTTTCTGGATTACCGGTGAGGCGCAGGGTGTGCTCAATTTCACCCAGCCAACGCGCATCCGGCTGGTCGCCAACTCGACCTGGTTGCTGTCCGGCCGCGACGCCAAACAAACAAGGCTGACCGAGGGCACCGATCGCCTGGTCGACGGTTTCGATCTGTTCGACGCCCAGTACTTCGCGATGGATCTCGCCAACGAAGCGGTGCAGCGCAGGCTGGCCGAGGCGATGGCGGACCGAATCACCCTCCGCCTCGCCATGTGGTTCCATCAACATCCGTCGGCGGTGGGATGAAGCTCGCGCCGGCGGGAGTGGCGGCGTTTCTGCGCGATCCCGGTCCGTGCCGTGTCGTGCTGTTATATGGCGACGATGCCGGGATGATCCGTGACCGGGCGGTCGCCCTGGTCCGCGCGGTCGCCGGCGCTTTGGACGATCCGTTTCTGGTGGTTGAACTGACCCGCGACGAGATCGCGCGTTTGCCGGACGAGGCCGCGTCGCTGCCGCTGACCGGCGGCCGCCGTGTCGTGCGGGTGCGCGACGCGACAGACGCCGCGGCGCCGCAGATCAGGACGGTGCTGAAGTCGAAGTCACCCGCCCTGGTGGTGCTGGAAGGCGCTGGTCTCGGCACACGCTCCCGCCTTCGCACGGAACTGGAGGCCGCGCCGGATGGGGTCGCGATCGGCTGTTATCCCGAAGAAGGCCACGCACTGGAGACCACGATCCGGGACACGCTGAAACAAGCCGGGGTGGCGATCGAGCCGGACGCACTGTCCTGGCTGTCCGGCCAACTCGGCGCGGATCGCGCGGCGACGCGAGCGGAACTGGAGAAACTCGCGCTCTATGCCGGGCCAGGTGGACGGGTGGATCTGGACGCGGCGATAGCGTGTGTCGGCGATCTGTCGGGGTTGTCTCTGGATGACGCCTTGTTCGCCGCGACGATTGGCGACGTGGCGACCACCGACCGGGCGCTGGAACTGGCGATCGCGGAGGGGGCGGCACCGGTCCAGGTGCTGCGGGCCGGTATCATGCATCTGCAGCGGCTGCAGCGTGCTCGGATGGCAATGGAGGAGTCCGGTCTGAGCGCCGCCGAAGCCAGCAGATCGCTGCGTCCCCCATTGTTCTACCGCCGCGTCGCCGCTTTCAACCGTGCCCTGGGCTTGTGGTCGGGGTCCGCCGTCGCGGCCGCGATCAATGGCCTCGCGGAGGCGGAACGAGGCTGCAAACGGACCGGGTGGCCGGATCAGACCTTGTGCCGCAACGCCGTACTGGTGGTGGCAAGGCGGGCAGCGGCCACACGGATGACGCGCAATTAATCTTTAGTAAGACAATTTAAGTAGAAAAAGACTTTCCACCCCGCCATTGCCATGCCATAGTGGTTGCAAGACGATTTCAGCCGTGGGGGTTCGAACCTCCTTATAAAGGATCAGAGATGTCCTATCCAGCCCGCGCGAGGCCACTTCCCGAACGGGACGGCGATGAGCCGGCCCTGCTTACATGGGACGATCTGGACGTGGTCCAGCGTCTGCTCACGGAACTCGCGCCGGGCTGGTCGGCGGAGTTGAACCAGGCAAGTCCCGACGAATCGACGATCGTGGTGATCCCGGAAGGGGCGAATGATCTGATCGGCCCAGCGTTCGTTTTGCATCGCAGCGGGGGGCGCGTTCATTTGGACCAGTTCCGCTGGGACGAATACCGGAAGCTGGGTGGGTTCCGGTCGTTGGATGATGCTTTGCCGTCGTTGCGGGCACGGATATCGCTGCTGGTGTCCCGAAGCGCGCCAATCTGAACCAGGGAGCAATGCGATGCGCGCCAGACACCTTATATCGAAGCGGTTTTGTTTGCCGCTCGGTGCGGCCCTGGCGGTCGCGATCGTGCTGGTGGCGAACCGAGGCCAGCCGGTTTCCAACCTTGAGGGCGCGGGCATTGTGTATGTCTACTTTCCATCGCTGTGCGCGGCGCCCGGGGACTCGCATGACTGCCATGAGATCCCAGGTCAGTCCCGCCCGGCGTTTGGCAGCATGGTCGCGTGCTCGGCTTACGCCGACGTGCAGCTGGGGCAGGAGAATAATCCAAATCTGATGGCGAGTTGCATGAAGCAGCGGGAAGTTTGATCGGGACCGCGGGTTTTCCCGCGGCCGGTTTTCTGGTTGCCGCTGCCTCCAATCCGAATGCGCCCCTGGATCAGGTGTAAAGCCCTGGGCTGCCGGTAGGCCAGGGTGGAACCTATAGGTTCTGTTACGCGGCCGGCACTCTGCCGAACGACGGTTGCGGCCAATCGAAGCGCTGTTTCGTCTGGACTAAGGATGGTAACCGAAACGCTCCATCCAGGGGCCAAGACGCCGTTCGATGTCCTTCACCTGGGTCGCGTCCAAGGTATGACGCCAACGCCCGACTTCTCCCGTTCGGTTCAAATGATGCGTGTGCCACTGCGTTTCCATATGCACACGATGGCCGGGAAACCCGTCGTCCACGGTTTCGTTGGGGTCAAACTCCTGGATCATTGCCTCGATCGCCGTGCGCCGTGTCTGCTGAAACAGCCTGTCGCGGTCCTGTGGAGTGAGCGTACGCGAAAAGGCGCTGGCGAACCGGTCCAGGGTGGTTGGATCGTCGATAAACCCATCTTCATATCGCAGAAGGACGCTTCTTGGGTCGCGAATGAAGCGCTCGGCGTGCAGGGCGGATCGGGTCACCGCCTCCAGCGCGGACGCGAAATCCGGAAGCATGTAGGTCATCGCGGAGGCAACAGCGTCCCGCGGATCGCGAACCGAGATCCAGATGCGGTCAGCGTGTTGAGAGACGAGTGCGGTCGCCGTTGCGTCCGTATGATGGGATTTGATGATGAGCCGATCGGATTCCGGCCATCCGGGCGGAAGTTGATCCGTCGACTCCGCATAAACGCCGATATGGGGTTTCCCTGGAAACAGGGTGTTACCAACGGCCCGGATGGCATTGAACATCCAGGTCGAGCCGCTTGAATACATGCCAAGGCACCATTGGATGCGAACCGATTTACTGGACTCCGGCGGTGCCAGATTGAAAATGACCTTTGGCAGGAAGCGCTGGGGGCCGGCGTCGCCGTCCCAATGCAAAGTCAAATTTTCAGCGCTGGGTGCTCCGGAATAGCGCATGGGTATGTCGTCAGCGATCGGGTATTCAGCGAGCGTCGCACAGTGGATGGTAACGACAGCCGGTCCCGCGACATTGGTCCACGGGATTTGAGCCGCGCCGTCCGTCCAGCGCCAAATTGTGACCCCTTCACGCTCGGCGTCATACCAACCCCCGGTCAGGCGCGGGTCGTCAGCGGGTATCACGAGCACACCGGCGTCGGAGCGGATGCTGATCTCGGTAACCCTCACACCCAGGTGGCGGCCATCGGTTGCAAAGGGCAGGGCAAGATTGGTCCGAGTTGTGAACCGCGACACCAGCAAAACCGACCGCACGTTCCAGGGCACGACAAAGCTATACACCCCTCCATTGACTTGCACGGGACGAATGACCGCTCCATCAGCAGTCAGCCGAACCTCGGCGTCTCGCGTGGATCGTGAGACAGCTAATGGAAGGAACGGCGCCTCGGTTGGTTGATAGGCGCTCGACCAGTTCGTCGCGACCATGTTGGCTTCCACTGCCACTGCCTCACTTGAGAGGGTGCCGCCACGAGGACTCCCTGGTTCACGACGAGGATTTCGCTCGGACATGATCGTATGCGCTGCCCTGGAATGACCGCTGTTGATCAATCATATGATCCGCGGTGATCAGACTCGCAACCAGCAGACGTGTCCGGCCGGTCGACCTTCAACAACTCATGACCCGGTAGCTTCAGCACTGGCGGCACAAACCTTTCCGGAGTTCACCGAAAGCCAGATTGACCACCTGGGATGCACCAGAAGGGGCCGGTCAGCCACCCGTGACAGTAATGTGTTCGAGCGGATGGTGGGCAACCGTCGGAAAAGTTTACAGAGGCGACGATGACGCCAGGAGCGCCTCTTCTAAAGCATTGAATTAACACCGTTCTCCGGCTTGGCATGGCGTTTGCTTATAGCCTACCATCTACGGGAAGCCGGAAGAAGAAGAAGGATCGGATGATGAAATTTTCCTATGTGGCGATCGGGCTGGCGACCGTGCTCGCTTCCGGTTCAGCGAATGCGGGGCCAGCCATAGCTTTTGATACTCTGAGTGCCTCCAATGGTACTCCTGTTAATGGCACGCTTCTTGATAACCGATCTTTCAGCATGAGGCAGGGTTCGGTCGGAACGTCCGGGTCGCCGCTTGGCGATGAGGTCAATATTTTGACCACCACGGCTATTTCGTCGGTAACAATGCGGCTGACTGACGCCACGAACACCGACGGCGGGTCTGTTTTGGTTTATCTGGTGCCTAATCAGTTGGGCAACACCCCGATGTCGTCCGGCCTCACCCTGGCGAGTTCCAAGATTTTGCTCGGAACCATTTCCGACAGCAGCCTTCCGACGAGCCTCACTGGTTGTTCGATAACCCAATGCAATAGCACATTGTGGCCGGACACGGTCGTCGCGGCCGGCCAATATTGGCTCGCGCTGGTGAATGGCACGGATACCGCCAACGGCGGGTCGGCATCTGCCTCGTCCCTCGCGGCTTGGTGGACCAATGGGAATGGCTCGGGGATCGGCACGGCCGGCGAGAGCAACGGCCATGTTCAGGCGGATGGAACGTTCCATATAGTCGCCGACGTCAGTAGCACCGCGACGTTCGAGGCGCAGGTTACGACACCGGAGCCCGCCAGTTTGGCGCTCCTAGGGGTTGGCCTCGCGGCTTTGGGCTTCCGCGGTCGTGGAAAAAAGAAGCCCTTGGCGTAAACACCCCGGAGTAGCCGCCATCTCGGCGTCGCGCGTCGGAAAAATTTACACGTGACATGGCCGGGCTTGTGGCCGTGTCACGGCAAGCACCATAATCGGGCCGGTCCGCACAGGTCGCGCCTGAGAAGCTGGATCATTCCGGTGGCCCGATGTGGCCCTTGCCGAAAACCGCGAAGCCGGCTGCCCGGTTCTCCTGCCGATCCAGGATGCGGACGGCGAAATACCGCGGCGGGGCGCCATGGGGCTGTTCACCAAATCACGCGCCGCCGCGGAAGCGGAAATCGGTTTTGACACCCAGACCCCACGAGCCTACGTTCAACACACATCGTGGTTCAGGTGCCTTGGACGCGAGGGCGCGGTCGTTTGATACGTCAGGCGAGACATTCCAGATGATCGCTTCGATCGCGGATTATTGGGCTTCATGAATTTAGTCGGCCGGCAGGGATTCGCCGCTGGGTCTAACGATCGTGCTCGCCTCTTCTCCTGGAGCGCGGCATGATCGATACCGGAAGCGGCGTCCTCATCGCGACGATCTGCAATACGATCCGCGAAGCCAGCCGCTATGCCCTCTGGGTCTCCGATGGCACGCGACAGTACGTCGTCGATTTGTCGGGGTACATCCTCGGCCCAGGCGGGCTGACCGGTATCGCCTATCGCGACAAGCGGCTTTATGTCGCGGTGCAAGCTGCGGAGACCCGTGTCCTCGTACTCGATCTGGCGCTGAATGTGGTTGGCTCGATTGTGGATGACCGATTCCGCGAACTGCACTCCCTGCACGTCGCGGGAGATGCGCTGTTCATGGCATCGCCGGCAAATGGCCTCGTGTTGAGGCATGATTTTGGCACCGGCGACACCGACGTGGTGGCGGATTTCGGGCGGCCATCCTGGGTTGCCGGGGTTCATGTCACTGCGGACGACGTCTGGATTTGCGCCCATAATCTGTCTTTCATCGATGCCGCGGCACAGGGAGGCGGGGTCTACAGCGTCAGGCGGGGCCAAACGGTCCTGGACGGCCTGGGCAAGCCGCATACCCTGATGGAGTATCGCGGCGGCTTCCTGGTCCTCGACAGCGTTAACTCCGGTGTCGTGATTTTCGATCTCGCGGGAACGAGACACGTTATCCGGCTGGAAGGTTGGCTACGCGGCGCGGCGGTCACCGCGAAAGGCCGGCTGCTCGTGGCTGGAGGACCGCACCGATTGGTCTCTCGCAAGAACCCGGCTGATGTGGTCGAGCAGGGCCTGCGGGACACCGCGACCAATCGCCTGCAAGTATTTGAGTTGGACGATGAAACGCTCACACGGACTTATTTGCCGGAGATGCCCGGGTTCGAAATTTATGACCTGCTGATATTGCCCGCGGGCATCGACCTGACCCCGGACGAGGATCGAATCGTCAAGGTTGAGCGCGGTATGTTCGCACGCCTTTATTACGCCGCGTTGATGAAAGGCCTTGCCCGTGGAAACGGCTGAGCCTGGTGATCGGATTGGTCCGGCCCGGCTGCTTGCGGGCGGTCAGTTCGGCGGCGTCGACCATCAGCGACAGAACGTCTTTGGACCCCGGATTTC
>ODAK010002680.1_pt1 | contig 18682 bp, 13 predicted proteins | sample 1539591 | NCBI WGS metagenome assembly ODAK01 (sample SAMEA3539303, study PRJEB22396) | soil metagenome | biome: tundra; feature: field; material: soil | place: USA | collected 2010-05 | depth 0.15 m | reverse complement strand
CCACCGGGAGTGCCAAAGTTGCCACCGGCATCTTGAATTCGCCACCAGTGTCAATGTTGGGTTTACCTCTAATTGCAACACTGTAAAAGCCTTCAATTGACGACGTTCATCGGCTTCCCGGCAAGATAGGCGGCAACATTCGCGGCCGTTAGGCCCAACAGCCTCTGGCGCGATTCCTGTGCCGCCCAGGCCACGTGCGGCGTGATGATGCAGTTTTTCGCCTGCAGCAGAGATTGATCTTCGCTGGGCGGCTCTTGAGGCAAGACGTCCAGCCCTGCACCGCCGATTCGCGAATCGTTTAGGGCCTGAGCCAAATCCTCATCATTGACCAGACCACCCCTTGACGTATTCAGAAGGATGGCAGTGCTTTTCATCAGGCTAAGAGTACCGCGGTTGATCATCTTTGCAGTGTCGGCTGTGAGCGGACAGTGAAGTGAAACAACATCCGACGTTTTAAACAGCTGCTCCAATGAAACCCATCCATCGCCCCTGAGCGCCCAGTCATGAAACTGCAAATGCATGTCAAAGGCCTTCGCGATTTCGCCTACCTTCTGGCCGATCCTTCCGTATCCGACGATCCCAATGGTTTTGCCGGCAAGCTCGTTCAACGTCCATCGCCAATAACACCAATCCGTACTTCGCGACCATTCCCCGTTCCGAACTGTAGTGGCGTGATCCTGCACTCGATTCGTGACTTCCAGGAGAAGGGCAAAAGTGTGTTGTGCCACGGCGTTCGTGCCATAAGAAGGGACATTCGTCACTGTGATTCCCAGCTCGCGCGCGACACCGACATCGACGACATCAAAGCCAGTGGCAATGACACCCGCATACTTAAGTTGCGGTAGTGAACGTAGGATTTCGGCGTCAAGACAGACCTTATTTGTGATCAGCAGCTCAGCGCCGTCAGCATGCTCCTTTAATTCGTTTGGAGATGTTCTGGGATACAGAACAAGCTCCGCACCACATTCGCGCAATGGCGACCATGACAAATCCCCACTGGGATCGATCGTGTGCGCATCAAGATATACAAGTTTCATAATGTCCTCTCTTACTGACACACCTGCGGCGTCGTGTCGAAGCTGAAGATTTCTGTCCGTTTTTCGCGCACCAATAACCAAAAGCTCGCGGCGCCCAATAAGCATGCGCCACTGGCTGCGATAAAGGGAATAACAAAGGAACCCATATGCTGTACCAGCCAGCCGGTGCAAATTCCGCTTGCGATACCAACCACATTGCCAAAGCAGTTCTGCACTCCGGTCCAACGCCCCGCTGCCTGGCTTCCTGCAAGCGCTTGGGTAAGTGAGAATAGGTTGGAGGCATAGACTCCAAACCCAAAGCAACTCAAGTAGAGCCCGGCGAGCGACAGGGCAATTTGCGGGGATAAGACGATGGGCAGCAGCAATGCAGTGGTGACCAGCCCGACCGAAAGGAATGCCTTTCGGACGGTAATGGGGGCATGTCCACGCTTGATGAGGTAATCGGAGAGGGCGCCACTGCTAACGGAGGAAATTGCCATAAACAGGTACGGCAATGCACCGAAGGTTGCCAAAGAGGCCATAGAGAAGTGACGCTCTCGCACCAGATAAGATGGCAGCCAGGTCAGGAGGAAGTACCATGCATAATTTGCACCGCAGATTCCTCCCACCGTTCCCCAAACAGCCCTCCTCGACAGCAGCCGTTTCCAACTAACCACCTCATGGCTTGATTTCTCTTGCGAAACGCGAATGCGGGGCGCCAACAGGAGCCACGGAATCACCCAAAGTCCTCCTCCAATTCCACAGATGGCGAGCAGTCCTCGCCAACCGACGTGGGCGATCAGGAGGCCACCACCCATGGTCCCTGCAGCGGGCCCCAACCGTGCTCCCAGATCCACAAGGGAGTTCGCCAGGCCCCTTCGCTCCTCTCGAAAGGCGCTCGCGATGATGTGCGAAGTCATGGGGTATGCCAAAGATTCGCATACGCCCAAAACCAGGAGTCCGGATAGCAGACCTTGAAAGGACGAAGCAAAAGCCATGCAGAGTGTAGCTATGGACCAAAGGGTGAACGCCGCTGCATAGGCCGATCGGGCTTCCACACGATCTACCAACCAGCCTGATCCGATCTGGCACACGGAGTAAGTCCAGAAAAAGCTGGAGAGCAGCAAGCCCAGCGACCAAGTGGTGATGTGCAGTTCAGGAGCCCACACTGGCGCGGAGACCGAGAGACTTACGCGGTCGAAGAAGTTGATGCCCATGGCGAGCGTCAGCAGGAAAAGAAGCACGCGAGGATGGGTTATTGCACCGTCCATCCGCGCAGTTGCGTTCGGCTGATTCGCCAGCTTGGAGGCCATCAATCTCCTTCTATGCATCCGGACGCTCGAATTCCGTGAGCTTGGCGACTCGCCTCCGAAATTGCTCGTCGGTACTAAATTCGGCGGAAAGAAAAGCTCGGAGGCACTCTTCAGCGATACTGAGGCCGATGACCTGCGCGCCGATACATGCCACATTGACGTCATCGTGCTCAACACATTGATGAGCGGAATAGATGTCGTGGCATACAGAGGCGCGAATGCCTCGCTTCTTGTTGGCGGCGATGCAAGCCCCCACTCCCGTGCCACACACAAGAACTCCCCGTTGCACCTTCCCATCGAGCACTCTCTGGCATACCAACTGCGCAATATCCGGGAAGTCGACGGGGGCCGGATCGTACGATCCGCAATCCTCAACTTCGTGCCCTTCGTCCTTCAGGAATTGGATCACTGCGCCTTTCAGCGCATATCCGGCGTGGTCGCCACCTACTGCAATGGTCAGTCTCTTCATAAAATGACTCAACGTAAGGAATCGATATGGATACAGGGCGAGCCGCATCTCCTCTTCAATTCCGGCTTGACCTGCCATTCGCGGGTTGGTTCAACGAGTGCTCTGTGCGCACGATCAGAAGTGCTTCGGCATGGGGGCAGGTCCCTGGTAGACCAAGCTGAGTCCCCAATCCAATTCCGAGGGGAAATCGGGCAGTTGAATCTCCCCGATTTCGTTCGCCTTCAGAGCTCCGTCGCCCGCGTCGAACCAGGTTCCCTGACGCGGATCAAACCATTTCGCACGATACAGACTCATGACCCGCGCTCCTCGGATCAAACTGCGTGGACAATCTTTTTCAAAATACGCAAGGAAGATCTTCTTATCCTGCGTACGCGCGGGGTAGGCCCATCCTTCGTAGCCTTTCACGACATGAGTCTGGCTCGGCACCACGAATCCGGAATCGGGGACCAAATCCTGATAACGATGACCGACGGAGAATGCAAACGTTCGCAGATGCTGCATTTGAGAAGCTGAATTCCATTGGAATGCATCCCACATCTTGATGGGCGCTGTGGGTTCGATATCTGCTCCCCAGATGCCCTCTGCCCCGTAGACGTGACCGGCCAGTCCGCCTGAAAGGAAGTTGCCGTACATGGCTGATCTCACAAACTGGTCGTCTTGTGGAGTACCTCCCGGAGCACCGAACTTATATCCACCATTCAAACCGCGGGCGTCGACATAGCCCGAATAATAAGGCTCACCGTTCAGCGCGGGATGAGTATTCGGATCACGGAAGATCTCAGTCATGTACCAGTAGTATTCGTGCTCGCGCTTATTGCCCACCTGGTGCAGCGTGACCCACGAGTTGTCTCCCCAGTTAACCAGGGTTGACGGATTGGCGTTTGCAGAAAGGAGGTTCCCAAATGGCGGTGGCCCATACTTCGTCAGCACCAGGTCGATGGCGCGCAGAAAGTCGGGAACCGTAATGCTCTCTTGAATGATGTCAAGATGGATAGGGCTGAGCACCGTGTTGTTGGCCTGATAGCGCGCAAAGACGTACTGGATGAATCGCGCGTAGGATTCCGGCCACGAGTAGTATTTCTTCCAGAGTTCACTCGCATCGCGGCGCGATACCTCGATGAAAGGAACAAATCCGTGCGCATTTAGGTAATCGATCTTTCGATCGAGGAACTTGAAATACTCCGGGTTTACCCGATCTACATCCGGAAATACCTTCTCATAACCGGGCACCTTGCCGGGAAAGCTGAATGGACGGCCTCCTTCGTTATCCATGTTCTTTGCGCTGCCGGTGCCAAACTCAAGCCACGCCGAACGGACCGTCGTCTTCTCAGGGTCGTTCATGACGATGTGCCAGGGCAATCCATCGGTCTCCCAGTTGGGAAACGCGGCGATGATGTTGACCCAGTTGTAGCCCTGTGCCTTCCGATAACGAACGTAGTCCTTGAATCCTGCCGTTGGCCCGATAGGGCGCTCCTGATCGTCATCATTCCAGCGAAGGCGGTTGGTTCCGGCCGCATACCAAGTATCCCCGATGACGAAGAAGGGTTGACCATCCGGCGTTTGCAGCGCGTGGTGATTCGGAGTCGGCTGCAGAAATCCCCGGCGCAGAGGATTCTCTTCCTTTTCCTGTTCCGTCCACTCGTGAGCTTGGAACGAACCCGTCTTCCCTGCCAAGCCTGCATCGAACGGCTCGGAACCGCTTTTCCAATTCCAAGCTCCGGGAGTGGTGGCGAGGAGGCGGACACAGAACCTATTCTCCCCATTCCAGAATCCGTAAATCCGCTTGCTGAATCCTGGTCCTTCTAAATCGACCCAAACGGTTACGTCCGTATAAGGATTCGAGAAGGAATGCGCGGAGGTGAATTCCAGCTCCTGCTTTTCCCAGATGTGGGCCACGGAAGGACCCGAAGAAGTTGCCGAGCCCAGCACTCCTTTGGCCCCCATTCCTAGCGCAGCAGTTCCAAGTCCGACTCTGATGAAGTCACGGCGAGTTGAGTTCATGGAATAAACGAATCCTTTCTCAATGAGCAATGGAACGTCGCGTTCCAAACTGCTGACCAATGTATTTGATATGATATATTGTCGTCAACTTAAATCGACCGGTATGTATTTGTACGACGTCTTGCCAAAACTCTCCCGCAGCCGATGTTACCGGTCCTTCAGGCTCCGAATGCTGTTTTTGAGCCGGTAGAATAGCCTCCGCCGTATCCATCCAGTTGTGTGCAGCAGCGCACCAACGTCAGTGTTCCCTACGGTTCGACGGCGAGGAAAACCAAGCGGGGCATGTACCGTTGGTAAATGCCCCGTAGTCGATTTAGACTGCGGATGGCTATGCTAATTCGTGCTTGTTAACGCCCGGCTACGAAGCGTGCGCTTTATTTAAGCTTCCCCGCGCTTTGTGCGCGTCTGAGATACAGCAACGCCGGCCGAAAGTATTGCTTCAAGGGCACTCATTATGTGAAGCTCGATCGATTTTTCCGCTTCTCCTGGGCGGCGACGCTCCATCAAATCGATCAGCTTGGCATGTTCCTCTACCGCCTTCAGCGGCCTCCCCGAGATACTGATCGTTTTGGCGCTGAGCATTTCGCTCTGGAGAGCTACTTGTGCCATTGCGGACGTGAGGTACGAGTTCGCCGCAATGCGCAAAATCGCCTGATGGAAGTCACGATTGTAAACGCGATACTCTTCCATATCCTTCGATTTGAGAGCTGCTTTCCCGGCGAGTTGATGTTTGCGCATCCACCTCACATCCTGAGGCGTAATCCGGTCGCACGCCCCCTTGATGCTGAACCGTTCCAGGGCCGCACGGAATTCGTACAGTTCCCGGATCTCCTTTTCGGTAAACTCGCGTACGTACCATCCTTGATACGGGACTTTATCCAGAAGACCATCTGATTCGAGCCTGTGCATTGCTTCGCGAACTGGCGTTGTACTTACGTCCAATTGCCGAGCGATCACATCCGGACGTAATTGAGAACCGGAAATCACTTTCCCGCTGACAATGCTGTCCGCAAGAACTTTGTAGACGCGCCCGCCCAACTGCAAGCTGTCGGAGAGCGGCGTCAGGGTCTCCACAACTGCATCATTACGGTTCTTCTGGACAATTTCACTTGGCATAGATCGTCTTTACTTGAGTGAAGAATTCCCTTGCGGTCGGACCGATTGAAAACGCCCCTTGACCGGAATCCTTCCTTCCCCCGAAGGGCACATGGGCTTGGCTTGCGGTGCCGTGATTTATGTGTATCATGCCAGCTTCGATTGTTGCAGCAAAACGTGCAATTACATCTCGCCGCGACGAAAACAACGCCGCAGCCAATCCGTAATTGGTTGCATTTGCAATCGATATCGCTTCATCCACGTCTCGAACTCGGATGACTGGCAATACTGGCCCAAAGATCTCTTCCTGAGCCAGCGGAGATGAAGGGGATACCCCATCGAAAACCGTAGCCCCGTAGTAGTAGCCTTCCGTCGCGGGCTCGCTGACCAGGGGCTTGCCACCTGTGATGGCTGATAATCCCTCCAACTCCGCCTGTTTCACATATCCTGCGGTGGTCTGAAATTGCCCCATGCTGACCAGCGGACCCATCGTAGTCTCCGCAGAGATCCCATCGCCGACTTTGATTCGCTTAACTTCTGACACTATTTTCTCAACCAAATCACTGGCCTGCGAATCCAGTACGATCACCCGGCTGAGAGCAGTGCAGCGCTGCCCGGTGCACTGGAATGCGGCAGATACGATTTCCTGCGCGGCCCCTTGGAGATCATCATAATCGATCACCACGGCCGGATTCTTGCCACCCAGTTCCAACTGCGTCGGCGCGAGGCGCGTCGCAGCCATGGAGCACAGCCGCGTGCCGATTAATGTGGAGCCCGTAAAAGAAATGCCCGCCACACGCCGGTCCGAAACCAGTGCATCGCCGATGGCCGCACCCGGCCCAACCACCAAATTTGCCACACCCATTGGAAACCCGGCCTCTTCGATCAGCCGCATCAGGAAGATCGAAGACCATGGTGTCAGTGATGCCGGTTTAAGGACCACAGTGTTTCCGAATGCAAGCGCTGGAGCCATCTTTCTAACCGGAGTCACAACTGGAAAATTCCAAGGGCAAATGGCAGCCACAACCCCGATTGGCTCCGTCACTGTGTAGCAGACGACACCCGGACGCTCCGAGGGATACGAGTGGCCGAAGGGGCGGCTTGCCTCCCCCGCCATATAGCGAGCCTCCACCGCAGCGCGTCCTACCTCTCCCTGCGATTCGCACAGAGCTTTGCCCTGCTCTAAGGTAATAATCCGAGCCAGCTTCTCCTTCGACTGCTCCAGTAGCTCGGCGAATCGGAACAGAAGTGCTCCCCTTTTCGGGCCCGGCGTACTGGACCAGCCTGCAAGAGCGGATTTCGCAGACGCCACTGCCGCATCTACGTCGGCTACTGTTGAAGCCGGAAACTCACCGATCATCTGCTCAGGATGAGCAGGATTTTCGCGCTGGTAGTAGCGCCCGTCTTGCGGCGGAAGCCAAGCCCCGCCGATAAAGTTCGCATGCCTTTCCATTTTCTCCTCGCTGGTCGCGCCTACAGGACTTGCCTGAGGATTGTTTCCAGATCTTCTGCCTTTGTGAGCCGCGGATTCACTGGCACATTGCCACTCTTCATCGCCTCTGCAACTACTGGGCCCACGTGCTCCTCGCGTACCCCGAACGCAGAGAGGGAACTTGGGATCCCGACATCGTGAGCCAGCTTCTTGACCGCATCGACTGCTCGCCGAGCTCCCTCAAGCCTGGTCAAGTGGTCCACAGGTTCGCCCAGCGCGCGGGCCACGTCAACAAAACGGTCGGGAGCAGCGAGGTGGTTGTATTCCATCACCACTGGCAGCGTCACCGCGAGCGCGACTCCATGGGGCACTCGCATATCCCAGCTTCCCAGAGGCATGGCCAATGCGTGGGCGAGACCGAGTCGAGTCGGGTTCATCGCGATTCCTGCCATGGTGCTAGCCAGCATCATTCCGTAACGAGCATTCTTGTCGCGGCCATTGAGCACTGCGCTGCGGAGATGTTGCCCGATCAGCTCGACGGCGCGTAACGCGAGACAACCAGAGATTGGCTGGCACGCGTTATTCGTGTAGCACTCGATCGCATGAGCAAGTGCATCCATTCCCGTTGAAGAAGTCAGATTTGGAGGCAAATTCAACGTGAGCTCCGGATCGCAGAGAGCCACCGCCGGATATACCAGCACTCCCCCGATGGCGGCTTTTGTCGCGTTGCTTTCATTCGTAAAAACAGACCAAAGCGTGACTTCACTGCCCGTCCCAGAGGTCGTTGGAATGGCGATCATCGGAAGTGGCCGCACGCGCGCCTTGTTCAACCCGACATAGTCAACACAAGAACCCTCATTCGTCGCGAGCAAGGCAACGGCCTTCGCTGTGTCGAGCGAACTGCCGCCCCCAATCCCGATAACCACATTGGCGTCGGCACTTTTCAGTTCCTTTACCGCGGTGTCAATCAGAATCGAACTCGAGTCCGCCTTCACTCGGTCAAATACTGTTATCGTTATGCCTGCCTTGGTCAAAACTCCAACAATCTCGTCGAGAATTCCGGAGTTCTTGATGCCGGGGTCGGTAACTATGAAAGCATGGTCCGCATCCAGTACCTTGATCTTCGCAGGAAGGCTGTGGCGAACCCCGAAGCCAAAAAAGATGTCTGTAGGAACCGGTAAGAAGTTAAAAATTTGCCCTGCATCGTAGTTCATTGCGCTGATTTCTCCTATTTTTCTACGAGCGACGGGAACGGAACCCCTGCACGCTCCCCAAGTTCTACTAGTTCGTTCACGACTTCTTCACTCAGCGGCACGCCCTCCACTCGGTTGGCCGTTTCCGCTTGAAGCTCAATTTCGCCAGGAAGCAGAACACGCTCCCTTCCGACAGCAGGTGGCGAGGCTATCAATGACGCAAAGACCTCATCGGTTCTCTTGATCATTTCCTCAAGGGGCATGAAGATATCCGGACGAATCGCCAAAAATACATGCCCGAGATTTTGCTCGGAACCTAGATCTTCAAGCGTATTCAGGCGTAATCCGAACGAGGCGCCCGTCAGAGTTCCTGCAAGAAGATCGATGATAAAGGAAATCGCCGATCCTTTCGCGCCACCGAACGGAAGCACCGCGCCGGCCAGTGCCAGATCTGGATCGGTCGTCGGATTGCCTTCAGGATCGACTGCCCAACCGGGTGGGATTGGTGCTCCCTGTTTGGCCGCCGCAATGATCTTGCCGCGAGCGGCCACACTGGAAGAGGCATCAAATACGAGCGGCGGATGCTTCCCTGCGGGTACCCCGACTGCGAATGGATTGGTACCGAGAAACCTTTCTTTTCCACCGAAGGGCGCCATGTTGGGAGGTGCATTCGAAGCAACGCACCCGATGCAGCCGTTCTCGATTGCTCGCTGAATATAGAACGCGCCCACACCGAAGTGGTTGCTGTTCCGCACGCCGACAAACCCGATTCCGTTCGTTTTCGCTATTTCAATCGCGACATCCATGGCCCGCATGGCAACTACCGGACCAAGACCGTTATCGCCATCCACCAATGCCACTGAAGCGAACTGACGAGTCACATCAATTTCGGGTTTCGCCTTGACCACCCCGGCGTAGAGTCGGCGAGCATACACCGGAAGTCGGATAATTCCGTGCGATCCAACTCCGCGAAGGTCGCCCAATACCAGACATTCCGCAACCGTGTCCGCGTCTTTGCCGGGCACACCGGCGCGCTCGAGCACTTCCTTCGCAAACACGCGAAGCGCACCTGCACCGAAACGCGCGTCCGTCAGCTCAGAGTCGCTAGATGCACTCACTTGGCCCATACCTTCTCCTGATCGTTTAGCTTGGGCAGGTTTAAAATTTCGATCGTGGTTTTCCCGCGCTGCAACTCCGCAATGATCTTCTGCTCATTATCGTGGCGTGATACGGCGGCTTGGTAAACGGCGTCTGCATTTTCGCGCTCGATGAGGACGAGCCCATCGGAATCGCCGAGGACGATGTCTCCTGGGTGAATCATCACGTCGCCGAACAGAAGAGGGACGTTCAGTTTGCCCATCCGCTCTTTCGTGCATGCCCCAATCGCCAAACCGCGGCTAAATACCGGGAATCCGCGTTGGGCAATTGCCTCGATATCGCGAACCGCGCCATTCACGACTAGACCTGCGACACCTGCTGCTTGCGCTGCGACCGTTAGTATCTCCCCCCAGGCTCCGGCCCCCATGTAGCTGCCTATATCGGCGACGATTACAGAACCGGGCTTTGCCAGGGCCACAGCATGGTGCAGCATCAGATTGTCACCCGGCGCGCTCTTGACGGTAAAAACAGGTCCGCAGAGTTTCGCCCCGCTCCAGGCCGGCCGGATCGAAGGATCGATCATGCCGGATCGTCCTGCTGACTCATAGATGGTTGCCGGATCAAACTCCTTAAACCTGTCGGCAAAATTGGCCCCATTCGATGTCGTTTTAATATTCATCGCTATCCTCCCTGCTTTTCTGTGCTTGCGCCATCCTTCAGTGTCATTCCCGCTAAACCAGCCACGTACTCAGCGGCCCTCGAGAAATCTGCGCTTCCAAAACCGGCGGCGCTAGCTGCTGTAAATAATTGCGCCGCTGACGAGGTCAACAGCAAGGGAATGCCCAGCTCACGCGCAGAATCAAGCGCAAGGAGAACATCTTTTTTCATGAGATCGAGCTTGAAGCCGGGCTCGAAGGAGCCCGCGAACAGGAACTGCTGCAGCCGTGCATCCATCATCCGAGAGTGTCCCGATGACTCTTTCAGGACATTATATATCAGATTTTCGTCCATGCCACATTTGACGCCGAGAGCAAACACCTCCCCAATGGCCAGCAGGTGAATCGCCGCCAGAGCTTGATTCACAATCTTGATCACCTTACCGTGGCCGACCGCTCCTACATGCACGATGCGCGTTCCCATCGCGGCCAGCAATGGCCGGAGTTCCTCTAGCAGCGCGACATCCCCCCCGACCATGATGGTGAGCGTTCCCGTTTCAGCTCCAACCGTTCCGCCGCTGACCGGCGCGTCGAGCAAGCGGCCGCCCGCAGCCTCAATCCGCTCGGCAATGTGAATGACAGTCTTGGCAGTACACGTCGTCATGTCGATCAGCACTTTCCCTGCTGTCATCCCTTTCAAGACTCCATCCGCACCAAGTACGCACTCTTCTAACTCTGCATCGGCGGGAAGAATCGTGATGATCACATCGGATTGTGCTGTAACTTCCGCCGCCGTGGTCACAACTTTGGCGCCCAGCGCCGCCAGTTCATTCGCCGGTCCGCGATTGCGGTGAGATGTTGTGACCAAAGGGTATCCAGCCTTTACAACACAACGCGCCATGGGGAGACCCATGGCACCCAATCCAATAAACCCTACTCTCAATTTACCCTCGGATTTCTCCGCTTTTGGCACCGCTTTCTGCCCGGCAGTCATTCTCTTCTCCTCTCGGCCCAGACGGCATCTAACCTGCGCCCTGCTTGGGTCGCAGTTCGTAGATAGAGCAAGCGGGAACGGCAACATTCCCGCTTGCTCCATCCATCTTTCTATAACCCAGGATACGACTCGGCAGGTAACCGCCTGATCGCGCTCTTACTCCTGCGCCCATTGTTGGTTGCTCAGAAAATCACCTTGAGTGCCACCTGCATCTGTCTTGGATCGTTGGCAGCCGTTAGTTTCCCGAACGTTCCTGTGCCCAGAGTGGCGCTTGGGTATTGGAAGTTGTGATGATTGAATGAGTTGAAAACATCCCAGCGGAATTGAAGATTCACAGGCTGATCCTTCACGCTGAACATCGTCCCTGTTTTAGAGAGAGCGAAATCGTGCTCCCTATAATTCGGACCTATGATGGAGTTCCGCTGTTCATTGCCGTACGTATAGGGCGCGTTGGCAGCGAACGCCGTCGTGTCGAAGAAATGCGCCACTGTGCGCCCACCCGCAGGAACGCCATTTGGATTTTTACCCGCTACGATATTGGCTCTATCAGTCTGTCCTGAGTTCGATGGTGTGCCGTTCACGGTGACGGTAAAAGGCCTTCCGCCTTCGATTTCAATGATGGTATCCAGGCTCCAGCCACCCAAAACGGCGTTAACCCAGGGAGCAGAGGTTGCGCCGAATCTCCGTTCGTGCCCGTACGGCAGGTCCCATAGTCCGCTGGCCACAAATGCTTGACCAAGCTGCGTGGACGTTTGACCATACTCCCCGTGGATATTGGCGGGATTTTGATAATTGAAGCCGACGCCTACTCCTCCGGGGCTGTTATCCCAGAGGTCGCCCAGGTCCTTGGACCATGTGTAGGATGCCAAGATTGAAAACCCGCCCGAGAATTCGTGTGTCACCTTGGCCTGCAGGGAGTTGAAATTCGTGCTTCCATTGTTCTGAGTTCGATAGATGATGCCCAAAGGCGACATGGTCACCCCTACAGAAGACGTACCTGGAATACCGGCAGCAGCCTCGGGAATGAAAATGCTCTTGAATCGACGAAGCGAATTGACGTTTCCCGGGCCCAGCACCGGGACATAATTTGTATCGATCAGGTTTTGGATATGTGTTCCGGCGCCGCCGAAGTAGCCAACCTGAACCATCCAGTTACGCGCAACCTCGTACTGCACATTCAGGTTCCACTGCTGAGCGTAGGGATGTGGGTTGTTGCGTGCTTGCGAACCCATTGTCACGGAGTTTGCAGCCGATAAGGATACGATATTGGCCGGAATTCCGCTAGCCAACTTGTAATTTGGAGTGATCCCGTTGCTGGTCTGCACGGCAACCACGGTGTAGGGAGGATTGGCAAGAAGAGAGCTCGAGTCGCCCCACGGAGAGAATCTCTGAAACGGCGAATATGTCCCATAGGCGGAGCGCACAACGAGCTTGCCATTTAACGCCTGATAGGTTAACCCCACGCGCGGATCAAAATCGACTAAACTATTTTCCCAAAAAGAGGTTGGCGAGTATTGATTCTCAAAAACAATTTGCGGTTGCGCGGGGTTCGTGTCCAGATCGACGTTTGCCATTCTGTAGTAACGATCTCTAAACGGTTGGAGATACTGGTAACGGAGGCCGATATTCAAGGTTAGCTGTTTGTCGACCTTCCATTCGTCTTGAAGATATCCGCTGAATAAATTCGTCCGCAAGTTAACATGCGAGGACGTGCTGTATTGAACAGTATCCTGGTCGCCGAGAAGGAAATCGGCCATCGCATTTCCCCCGGTAGAGGGGGCGGGATTTCTGGTGTACTTGCCGGCATACGTGAGAGTTCCTTCTTCATTGCGGACATTCTGGTTGTTCGCCTGGATCCACTCAACCGAGCTCCCGAACTGGACAGTGTGCGAGCCCTTGATCCAGGTCGTGTCGTTGATCAGCTCCCGAATCTGCGATGCGTCGAAATAGGGTATGTTGTTGCCTGCCCCCAGTGCGGAGTAACCGGAAATCGTGAAGGTCGGGTACACAACAGGACCAGTTGTTAGCGCCGGAACGGATAGACCGACTTTTGCGGCCACATTTCCGGTGGCTATGGACTCGGGAGCATAGCTGAGCAAATCGGATTCGAAGAACCACCCCGCTTTGGAAGCGGTTACAAGCGACGGTGACACGACATGTGTCCAAGTGAGGCCCGTGCCATAGGACAAATTGTTCGTCTGACGATCGCCGGAGCCGCCAGCGCCAAATGCAGGCGCGGGAAGAACCGGGGACGCCGGGACGAACTGGCTCTCGCGATTGAAGATCCCTGAAAGTTGATTTTTTGGCGTGACCTGGTAATCGACTCGAGTGTTAATGCGACCCAGATTTTCCCAGTTCGGGCTATTGTACGTGTAGTTGTTGGTAAGGTTGCCGTTTTGAGGAGTTGGATAGAGAGCGATGAGTTTTTGTGCGACTGAATCCTGCTGGCTTAACGGGATGATGTTCCCCGCGAAGGGCGTCCGCGTGTTCGTCGCTGAATTGTATGTCGAAGGATCGTAAAGCACGGTGGTGGGAAGGAGCGCCGAGAAATCCCCGCCTCTCTCTGCCAAAGTCGGGATTGTGTTCACATCGACATTGGTTTCCCTTAGAAGCAGATTTTCCCATGAAAAGAATCCGAAAACCTTATCCCTCTTGATGGGGGCGCCGACCGAAAACCCATAGTCATTGCGCTTGTAGGGTGGTTTCTTGCCCACGGTGAAGAAGTTTTCTGCATCGAGTTTTTCATTGCGGAGGAAGTTGTATGCGGTGCCATGAAACTGGTTGGTGCCGGATTTCAAGGTGAGGTTTACGACGCCGCCCGCGGCTCTGCCAAACTGCGCCGGATAGGAGCTCGTTTGCACCTTGAACTCCTGGATGGCATCGACGGACGGCTTGACCATCTCGGCCTGAAGGTTATCGAAACCAGTGTCGTCCACATTGTTGTCGAATCCATCCAACAGGTAGTTGTTATCCAGGGTCCGCTGTCCAGCTGCGGAGAATCCTCCACTCCTGGCGTTGCCGTTGCCTTGGAGGCCTCCTGCACTACGCCCCTGCCCCGGCGGTGGCAGTGCGCCCTCGGAAAGGAGAGACAACTGAAGGTAGTCGCGGCCATTGAGCGGGAGGTTTGCCACACTCTTCTCGCCGATGACCGATCCCTGTCCCGCATCGGAGGTCTGGATCAGCGGCGGAGCGGTAGAAACCGTCACCTCTTCCTGCGCGCCTCCAATCTCCATGGTCAGATTCATGGTCACAGCCTGCTGAACCTCGATCGTGATCGCCTGGCTGACCAGGTGCTTGAATCCTGTTTGCTCGGCTTCAATACGATAGGCGCCCGGCCGGATTGGGCCGGAGGAGTAGCGCCCCGCTCCATCTGTCTTAGTTTGCTGCCTTTGGTTTGTCGCTATCGCAACAATGGTGATCTTCACTCCGGACACAACCGCACCGGAAGGATCCGTTATGGAGCCGGAAATGCTCCCTGTGTCAGCCTGACCAAACGACCTTTGCTCCCCCAGCAGGAAAAAGCAAAGAACGAGGACTCCTAATCTGAGCCAATCCCTGTAGTTACTTGCCGTCAACAATCTCACTGTACAGCCTCCTTGTCATAGTGGTTTGTTTTGCTCCTCAGCGCCTCTTGGTCGAGAACTTTGCATTGAGCATCCTGCAATGCCCTTTTCATGTGAAATCCGCGAGGCCCCCACGAAACCAGAAAACTGTACATGGAAGAATTAGCAAATGTCAAATATATTTTATCTGATGTTTAGCCATCCTAATTTCGACGGCATTTCCGGCCCTGGGCGGAAACTTTGCTCCCATCTGCATCCTCTGCTACGCCCAATAATCCTCTCCAAAGAGAAAAGACTCCGCGTTTGGGACCCTGAGAGAAAAGACTTCCAAATAGCCACAGCAGACGTTTTGTAGATCCTCGGTCTTCGGTTTGCCATCGACCTTTGTCTCGCCAAATGCCCGACGAACAGTTGAGAAGCACAATGATTATCTTGACAGAATATATTATGTCTGATGTACTCATTCTGGTTTGGAAGTACCGCGTTCAGGGTCAGGGTCCATAAGGCGCGGAACAATTTGGACGCACAGCCAACCTCTCTCCATGAGTTCGAAGCGTATGTACTCTTGGGTCTTCAATTCAATCCAGAAGGAAAAAAACAAGGAGAATAATGTGAAACAGACAAAGCGCATACTCACGATCGCATCCCTAACGCTCGCAACAGCGGGTTTGGGCTGGGCGCAAGCAGGCAGCCCGCCCCCCCCCCACCCCACCCCGGACTCCGGGTTTCAATTCATAAAAGTGCATATGTACACAGAAGAAGAAGACGCTGCTTTGTTGAAGCTTTACGACGGACTACGTGAATCCGACGTGATTGATGCGCTCGACGCCGTGGGCCTTAAAGAAGTGACCATGATGGATCAGCGCATTCGGCCGCTTTGGCGCGACGAGCAGCACATGACGCATCGGATTCACGGAGTTGCAGTGACAGTACATGTCGTGCCGGCGCAGGCAGGCGAGCCGCAGTTCAACAACGAAGCCGATGCCTTGAAGTGGCAGGGAGTAAACGGAGGGTTGCCTGCGGATGCGGGACGCTGGCAGCCACCAGCGGACCAGCAAATTAATAATGGGCCTAGAGCTGAAAGTGGCTGGCAGATGGAAATACACAAGGGCTCAGTATTGGTACTCCAAGACGAGGCCAAAGACAATGGCTTCTGTGGGTCTAACAACGGCGCAACAATGATGGGCCAAGGATTGGTCGGGATGGTAGGTGACGCGGGGGTATGCCGTGATACGGACGAAATGGTCCTGACTCACATTCCCGTCTACCAAGATCCGGCGAGATCGCCGCGGGGAATCAACCAGGGACGAGAGTGGCTGGAATCCTACAATTCCCCCGTCGTGGTTGGTGGTGTTCTCGTGATGCCTGGTGACGTCATCGTTGCTGACTATGATGGCGTAGCAGTCGTGCCGCGGGCGAAGGCAGTCCAAGTGGCCAGGATTGCACGGTGGATCTTTGAAGACGACGAGTACAAACGTGGAAAGATCTACGACAAAAACGGTTGGCCGCGGGATTGGACGGTTCAGGGACATCAGACTCCGCCTTCTCCCGACGGTGTACCGATCCCAAATGACTCTATCCCGAAGAAGTAAGTCCGGGCGACTGTTGGTCCAATCCGTGCCTGAGGAGTGCAATGGTGCGTCTCCTCAGGCTCTTTTACCTTTCGCAATTCAATTGATTTATGGTTTGAAGGGGTCTGATTCGTTTTGGGTGGCTGGAGCCGCCGTCCTAGTCCGATGTGCTCGAGAAAAAGTTGAGTAACGCGCGACGAGATCTCCATTTGTAAGTTAGTCGATCCTGAAAAAGTGATCCTCAGTCATAATGAACAACCCCGCCGCAAGCAGCGGGGTATCATCGTTGTCGCCTAGCTCTCGAACTGAACTGCGGAGTCCAGCATACCGGAACCGTACATCCGCCTGAGATAGCTTGGCCTGTTGCGCGTGCTAACATCCACTCATCCGGCTCGCCAAAGGCTTGAGCCACGGAGGTTGAGATGAGTCCATTCACACGGCGTAGTTTCCTCAAAACAAGTTTGGCCGCCGGAGCCATGGCGACGGTAGGAACTCTTCCGCTAGCCGGCGCCCGGCGCACCGCGACCGACACCGTAGTGCTGGGCCGCTCCAAGGTTGAAGTATCGCGGCTGGCCTTCGGAACCGGTACCGACGGGGGTGCGGTCCAGGCAGCCCTCGGGCAGCAGGAGTTCACACGGCTGGTGCGCTATGCGCACGACCGCGGCATCCGCTTTTTCGAGACGGCGGAGGCTTACCAGACCCCGGCAATGTTGGGCGAGGCGCTGAAGGGTTTGCCACGCGACAGCTACCAACTGATGAACAAGGTGACCACGTTTCCCGAGGGCATCGATCCACAGGCCAAGTTTAATGAGCTGCTGCGTACCTCGCAGGCCGAGTATTTTGACATCATGCTGCTGCACTGGCAGCACACAGCGGACTGGCCGGAGACCACGAAACGCTGGCAGGACGGCATCCTCGAAGCCCAGCAGAGAAAAGTCATCCGCACGCATGGCGCCTCAGTGCATGGACTGCTCGCATTGCGGCAGATGCCGGGCACCAGTTGGCTTGACGTGGGACTGATCCGCATCAACCACAGCGGCGCGCGTATGGACGGGCCGACCTACGAAGACACCAACCACCCGGACAACGTGAGCGAAGTGGTGGATCACATACACCAGCTCAAGAAGGAAGGGCTCGGTGTGATCGGTATGAAGCTGTGTGGTGGCGGTCAGTTCCAGAATAGTCACGACGACCGTGTGAAGGCGATCAGGTTCGCTTTCCAGAATGCGAACGTGGACTGCGCCACGATTGGATTCAAAAGCACGCAGGAGATCGACGAGGCCATTAGCAACATGAACCTGGCGCTTGCGTAGATTTCGGGGCCGAATACCGATCTGATTCAATGACCTCGGACTTGTTCGGCGGCAACATTATCATTGAGTCACCATTCGCGCTGGTGTCACCATAGCCACATGCTAGGGTTCAAGCCGTCGGGGGAATGTTAGGCGGGCACTTTCTTTCTTCTAAGAAATATTCTTTGCATGATATTCGGACGGACCGGGGTGACGGGATGAGATCGAAAGTGGCTGAACCCAGCAGCTTTAGTGTGGGGGTATTATCGGGGGTATCGATTTTCTAGTTTGGGCTGAGCCTCAATAAAGCCGCGTGATATATGCTAAGTTCGAATCCCCCTCTCTCCGCCAGCTTACAACGTAGATTATTGATTCTATTGCCATGTATAGCAAAATAAACCGATTACTTGGTAACTTGAGACGTGCGCTGCGTCCGCCCTGTGCGGCTAGGCACGCCCTGTACGCCCCTTTTACCTTACAAAAAGGGAAGCACCTTACAAAGGGGAACTGGCAGTCCAACCATTCCACAGTGTGAACCTTGCCTAGACCACCGGGTTGGATGGTTCAGGTGGTACGAACCCCGCGCGGAGGTTTTGGACTAGGCTGCCGGTGGCGTTACGGCCGCGCTCCAACTTCAGTTTCTACATACCGCTGACAGGCCGACCGAGCGCTCAAAATCCGGGATCGATCTTGTTTTCTCCAGTAAGAGGCTGGTGGTCACCGAAGCCAAAGCAGGCCGCGCCCTGGTTGTCGAAGTGGAATAGTTGCAGCGGGTCGCGGGTGAGGAGGTTGCGGCGATCTGGTTAGAAGGAACGCGAGGACGCTAGTTGTAACCATAATTCTTGGTGGCCAGAGACGGGATTGAACCGCCGACGCCGGTCTTTTCAGGGCGTTAATAAGCAATACTTACAACTACTTACACAACTTGGGGGGGCGTCAAAATACGCCGAAATACGTGTAAAACGGACCAATCACGGGTGGAGAATGCG
>ODAK010002679.1_pt1 | contig 18685 bp, 11 predicted proteins | sample 1539591 | NCBI WGS metagenome assembly ODAK01 (sample SAMEA3539303, study PRJEB22396) | soil metagenome | biome: tundra; feature: field; material: soil | place: USA | collected 2010-05 | depth 0.15 m | reverse complement strand
GATTGGCAGGTCTATCCGACAGATCAGCGCATAGTTCCACTGATCTGTCGGATAGACCTGCCAATCGGCAGTCATTCCGCGGTCGCGCAACTTAACCCAATCTTCACCGATGCCATAAGAGAAGACCAGCGGTCCCCGCTCTACCGCAATCGAGTCTTGGAACCAGCGGGAAATACGCGGCTTCATCGGAAGTTTTATCTCGACGCGATCGCCTGGACGCCAGGTGCGTTCGATGTGGGCAAAGGATCCTGCCACAGGTGCAGGCGCAGCCTTGCCGTTCACCAGGATCGAAGCACCTGCAGCCCATCCGGGTATGCGGAACTGGAAAGGGAAGCTCACGGCCGAGGTCGGATTGATAGTGAATAGCACGGAACCGTGAAAAGGATAAGAGGTTTCTTCGACGACGTGAATCGAAGTTCCGCGAATAACCGTGTGCAACTCGCACGGGGCGTAGACAGCAGCGACCAAGCCATCCTGGGCGCTGCTCTCCTGCGTACCGGAAAGCATGAACAGGCTGGCGACGAACTTGGGCCATCCCTGGTGAAAGTTAGCCGTGCAGCAGCCGAAGTTAGGCTCCAAGCCAAACAGATTCGATTCGGGTCCGTCGGTGGTCCATGGCTTGTGGTGCAGGCTACACTCCACCTGGTTCGGCTCCTGATTGTACTGATGCGCCCACATGTCATCCGTGAGGGTACCGGGCAGCGCATTAAAGGCCAACTGTTCAAGCCGATCGCCGAGTAACGGGTCGCCATTGATGGCCAGCGAATGCTCAAGCGAGAACATGTACTCGACCACGGTGCACAACTCTGAGCCCTGGGAAGGATCGAGACCGGCCAAATGTTCGTCGCAAGAGAACATGCCATTGGGCAGTCCGTGGTACTTATTCAATTCTGAGATCATCTTCTGCGCTGCTGCACGGTCGGTATCAGATCCGGAGACGAGCGACCACACAGGTCCTGTCTTGACGGCCTGTCCATTGTTGACCCCATGCGTTGCGAGCGCGAGGTCTTTGAGGCCTTCGCCTTTTTCGAGTTTTATATATTCGGCGGTAATTCGTTGGGTGTACTTGAAATCGGAGAATTCAGTCTCCCAGTCGTAGCCCTGTTTCTGCAGAAGGTGAGCCAGGTCGAGAAGATATGCCGATCCGGCGCGATTGTAGAGCCAGATAACGCTCAGCAACTCATCCTGCCATCGAAACTTACTCCAGTCGCGCAGCGGCCGCTGCGGTAACTCGGCAAGCTGATGCCGAAGATATTTATCCATCACCGGTATAACTCGACTGTCGCCGGTGAATTCGTAGTATTGAGTGAGAGCCTTGAGCATCACGATACGCGGCCACCAGTCGTCGTTTGACGCGGGACCGATCATGCCGCTGGCTGCCTGATGATCGAGCGTCCAGTCGATATATCGCTGCGCCTTTGCTTTGAGGCGCGCATCGTCGAGCAGCCAGGCAAGGGGCACGAGACCATCGACGAAGTATGGGCCGCGTTCCCACGACTCGCCTTTGCCTCCGAGCCAGCCGCTATCGGGGCCAACGTCTGCCCAGGTTTCGTCGAGATGTCCGCTCAGTCCGTTGGCCTGAGTGACAAGTTGATCTTTGAGCCAGCCCGCGGGTCGAATGGAACCTAGTGGCAGAAAGTAATATGCGCTCGGAGCAAGTGGTGCGCGATTTCTGACGACAGATGTCGCGTCGCCGAGTGCGTGAGGAGAAGCAGCGCCGGGACTTTGGGCGGCAGACAGAATTCGGTCGATGGGAAGAGTCGATGCCAGACTGAATAGGCCGAACCGGTTGAGAAAACGACGGCGTGAGTGAAGCGTTCTTGATGAAGGCGGCACGTTCGGCTCCTAAGCAACGTTGCCGCTATAGTACATAAAGCGTTTTTCCTGCGCATGGTACAGATGTTCTACTCCTTAGCCCTATCGATTCAGAAACAAGATCGGATTCGATTCTCGATTTCTTTCCTGATAGAGGCGCCTAGTTTCAATTGTTACGGCCACTCGATCGATCTTGCCTTACGCTGAAGTCAAAAGCACGCCACGCAGAAGTTCCCGCCAAAGAAATGATCGAATGCGATCCGATGAGGCCTGCGCGACTCCACGCGCTACTCCCACGGCTCGTTTAGCCTTCTCTGTAGGGAATCCAAACCTGCATTGACGCCGGAGCCCGGTTTGCCCACGCGTAGTATGGAATCAATTTCAGTACGGTTTCGGTCTCCTGAGTTTTCTGGCCTTCGGTCGCTGGGTAATAGAGTCCCTGTGCTACAGGTGAGCGGCTGATGAATCCAGGATGACTCAGAATCATCACGCCATCAAGTAGCGTTGGATCGAGACTGGCAATGGTGTCCGCGTCGATGCGTACGATGTAGCTCTCAAGACTTGAGCGCTGATGATCGATTTGATCCGGCTCCTCCATGCAGAAGACGATGGGGCCGCGTTGGAAGGCGACCCGGCCTCGGTCCTCCGTGACGGCGGGGTTGGCTTTGAGCAGGCGAGTTGTCATGTCGAAACTCAATTCGACAATATCGTTGGCTGCCCAGCGTCGACGAATCGGAAGATATTCGCCGGGCTGCGCTCCCGCAACGAGTTTTCCATTGACCTTGACGGCCGTCTTTTCCGACCAGCCTGGAATGCGCACGTACAAGGCAAACTCGCTTGGTGTAGACGGTCGAACCGTAATGCTGACCTCGCCGCTCCACGGATAATTTGTCTTCTGCTGGATGTGCAGTCCGTTGCCATCCTGAAAATGCCAGTGCATCTCCGAGTTGTCGTAGAGATGAACATAGACGCCGTCGGAACTGGTGCTATAAAAATAGCCGGACAACGATGCAAACGTGCGCTCCAGGTTTGGAGGACAGCAGGTTGTGTCATACCACGGGTTGCGAATGTTGCCCTCTGGTGCGTGACGATCGCTTGAATCGCCGGAAGGATCGAAGGCAAGAGGATTGCGATAGCAATATGTCTTGCCATCAAGCGACATGCCGGAGTTGATGCCGTTGTACAAGGCGCGCTCGATCACGTCTGTGAATCGCGCTTCGCCGGAGGCTGCAAGCATGCGCCAGTTCCACATCATATTGCCGATGGCTGCGCAACTTTCTCCGTATGCACGTGCATTCGGCAATTCGTAAGCGTCTCCAAAAGCTTCGCCGGCCTCGCGCGCTCCCACGCCGCCGGTGACATAAAGCTGATGCGCCGAAAGATCTCCCCAAAGCGCATTCAGGGTCTTCCAATAGTCCTTGTCACCGGTCTCGAGGTAGTAATCCGTAGCGCCGCAACATGCGTACATGGCACGAACTGCGTGCCCCTCGAGCCTGGTGCGCGCGGTGAAAGGAATTCCGCAGAACATGTAGGTGATTTGCTGCGGCTTTAAGGGAATTCTGTTATCTCCGTGCAGGATGTAGCCCGCCAGGTCCAGGTACTCGCGCTTTCCGGTGGTGCGATAGAGCTCGATCAGCGCCATCTCGATCTCAGGGTGTCCCGCAACGATACCTGTCTGATTCTTTCCCGGCCCGTAGTTCGGAAGCAGAAACTGGTCGACGAAGCGGATGCCAACATCGAGCAGGGTTCGATCTCCCGTGGCGCGGTAGTTGGCGATCCCGCCCTGCAGCAGATGGCCGATGCAATATAACTCGTGTCCGCCAACTTGCGTCTCGTATAGCATGCGCTGGGGTTTATGGCTTTCAACGAAATACGTATTTAAGTAGCCATTCGGCTCTTGCGACGCGGCGATATCGCGAATCATGGCGCTGGTAGTCTTTTGCAGTTTAGGTCGATCGCCAGTCTGCAAGGCGAAGCCGGCAGCTTCGATCCATTTATAGATATCCGAATCCGAATACAGCGGACCCGTTTGCGGCGCGGTAGATGTGCCAGCCAGGCGCTTGAAGTTGTCCATGCGCCCGTGCTCCAGCAACTCACTATGCATGCTCGGCATGCTGGATTCGATGTTCGTCTTCTGCCGCTTTGACCAGAATCCTTCCTGAATCGTAACGGCACGCACTGGCACAGTGTGCAATTTGGCGAAGGGCGAATGAGACAGGTCGATCACACCGGCCTCGCTCCATGTTTCTTTCGCCGCGGCTGGCACCTGCGATTGATCCACGAACAACGAAAGCAGCCTTTCCGTCTTTCGCTTTGCACCCGCTACCAGAGGTGCAAGCATCGAGACTGCGGCAGAAGCGATAAACGTGCGGCGAGACGAGCGGATAGTCATCGATCTACTCCTTTTCAAGGCTCCGAGACTCTTTCTCATTTCGAGAGCGGTTCTGATATCAGCTATTAACCATTCACTTCGATCAGGCCTCGATGGATTGCGGTGGTGGCGGCCTCTGTGCGGTCGGAAACTTCGAGTTTTTCGATAATGCTATTCACATGATTGCGGACCGTATTGTCACTAATAGCGAGTGCGGAGCCAATCTGCTTGTTGGTAAGACCGCGTGCGAGCATGTTGAGTACCTCGAGCTCGCGAGCCGTGAGATTTGAACGCATCATGCGCTCAGCAAGCCGCGCTGCGATATGCCGTGGAAAGTATCGCTTACCCGCGTGAACAGCGCGAATCGCATCGAGCATGTCTGATTGAGGTGCGTCCTTGAGCAAGTACCCTTGCGCACCCGCCTGCACCGCTCGGTAGATGTCTTCGTCGGTCTCGAAGCTGGTGAGGATGATTACGCGGACGCTGCTCTTGATCCTCTTGAGGGCATGGAGAGTGTCGATGCCGCTCATGCCGGGCATACGCAGATCGAGCAGCAGAAGGTCTGTGGGTTTGTCGCGGAGTATCTCCAGAGCTTCTTCGCCGCTGGACGCGGAGCCGCTCACCTCGATGCCGGCCTGTGTGCCAAGCATGCTGGTGAGGCCCGCCAGTACGACGGGGTGGTCATCGACTATAAGAATGCGAATCGGCGTGTTTCGATGGTCTGGCATCGGTCCAATGCTCCCTTACATATCTCGAGAACAGTTTTGGCAAGGTGGTGAAGGTGACGCGGGGCGGCAACGGCGCAGTGATCGTAATACGCGTGCCCTCACCTGGCTTGCTTTCAATTTGAAATTCGGCTGAGATGGTCTGGGCTCTTCTTTTCATGCCGCGAATGCCGAAGCCCATCAGCCCGTTGCCCTGTGCAAAACCCACACCGTTATCTTCAATCAGCAGGCAAGCCAGGTCTTTGGCATATTTGAACTGTATCGTGAGCAGAGTTGGATCGGCATGCCGGATGGCATTGGCGACGGCCTCCTGGCCGATACGGTAGAGGGTATCCGCGATGCGCAAGGGTATACGAATCTGGTCACCCTCTCTGCCCGACACGACTTGCACACAACCACCCTCCACCATTCTTTTTGCGCAATGGTCCAGGGCGCAGAGTATGTCTTCGGACTCCAGGGACTCAGGACGCAGCGTTGCGATGCTGCGGCGCGCTTCCTCATGGCTGTGACGAACAAGATTTCTCGCCAAATCGAGTTGCTGAAGTAATGGCGAGTTGCCATCAGGAAGACCATTGCGTATCGCTTGCAACTGAAAGCCTATGCCCGCGAAGCTCTGCGCAAGCGTGTCATGCATTTCATGGGCAAGGCGTTGTCGCTCCTCCAATACACCCTGGAGACGCCAGTGTTCCACGCGATGGTAAAGATAGATGGCGGCAAGTGCCACGAGCAACAGCGCGACAACGATGGAAATTACATGTAGGGTACTCCACCAGGGCGGTCCCGCGAGCACTTCTAAATCCTCATTGGAACGCAGCAGCAGGACAAATGGAGTGAGGTTGCGCGTGAACGCGGGATCCACGACGCAGATGCCGCGCAGACGGAGACTGCTATTCAACTTGAGATTATTGAAGAGATAATCGCTGCGTCCTGGATTCAAAATGGCGCGGAACGATTGCGGGCCTTCATCGAGATCGAGAACCAGCGTGTTGTCGGTGCCGTGCATTTTTGCCGCTAGACGACCCTGCACCTCGATAAATGCAGCGTCGAATTTGCCGGTCGATGCCTGGAAAGCCGTAACAGAAACAGGCGGCATCGGGGTGCGCGCCCAAAGCAACTGAACGGTTGCATGCTCCATGGTTGAGCTGAAGTCGCCGGGGTGCACCTCGCCTGTCACCTCGACTTCGTCGCCCACCTTGAGCAACGGCGCCTTCGGCTGAGGTAAGTAAACCCCGCCTGTCGAATCCTGGACGAACAGCCGTGGCGCGGTCAAAGTGACTACACCGCGGACCGTCGCAGTGGCAGGCTTTGAGAAAGAAGTAAACCGCAAACTTTCAATGCTCTGTGCGCGCGCAGTTGAACTGGCTCTCGTCTCCTCTGGCTCTGGAAAGCGGTGGAAGGTCTCGGCGTCATACTGGCCGGGAATCCGCGGCTCGGATTCAATTGAACCGTCGGCACTCTTGAGCATCGCAACCAGATCCTCATGCGTCGCCGGACGGACCACCACATTACGCCAGATTCCCCCCGATGAATACGAACGAAGGCCGACCCGGCCTGAAGGGATGCAATCCGGGTCGCTGATTGCGAGAAGTGTTGTCGCCGATTGAGGGAGCGCCGCAGCGGTGGCGACGATGTGGCAGTCGTAGGCCAGCAATTTTAGGTGGTACCACTTACCCGCGCGAATGCCTTCGGGATCTTGAGCCTGTTTGTTGACTTCCATCCAACCATGCTCAGCGCGGCCGAGGACCAGCGTGCTGTCGATCGTTCGCACTCCAGCGTAGTACCCGGTGTACGCGTTCACGCCTTCCTCTTCGTCTCGTGATCGGATGATCAGACCTGCGTCTCCATTGGTGCCCAGCAGATTGACATCGGCTTCAACATAGTAGTTGCGCCAATACGTTGAGCCCGTCAGCAGTTTTGCACCGCGCTCATCGGATCCGTTGTGCATCAGACCATTCACAAGCTCCCAGGTGCCACCAAAAGCCTTCCACTCGTCGGCTTTGGCATTCGCAAATGAGTCGCGATAAGGCAGACCGCGGCTCGGGCTATGCAGGTAGGTTCGCAGGCCAACCAGCGCCAGCGCAAAAACAAGAAGCGCAAGCAGCTCAACCCAACGCCAGCGGCGCATAAATGGCGGGAGCTTCATTGAGCTGAACTCCATTGCCAGCTTCTTGATGTGACCATTAGCCGAACTTCGGGCGTGTTGACGTTTTCTCTTGTGATGAGAGTCGGTGAGAGGTGTACGAGGGTGGGAACGGCCCGCCCCTGGATCTTGGCATGAATCTGCTCGATAGCCTGGCGCCCCATGGATCGTGTGTCTTCGCGGATCACGGAATCGAGACATTCTCTCCGGTCAAACGGAGGAGGGAAGGCGAAGGGATCGAAACCGATCAACTTGACGTGGCGGTTTGCGTGCGTTGTATCCAGCGCTGACAGAGTGCCGTCGATCGTGGGCCACATGAGGCCAACAATGACATCAAGATTGGGATTAGTCCTGAGTGTTTCTTCGGCAACCTGCTCCTCGTGCGCAAAATTGAACGTTCCCAAACGCTTCTCGACGATTCGGATTTTGGGATCATTCTGGGCAAGAAAATCCTCGAACGAGCGTGAGCGAATCATGATCCCGGTAATGTCAGGATTGATGCCCAAGACTGCGACAGTACCATGGCCATTGAGTAATGCTGCGACGCGTTGAGCGGCGATCCGGCCGCCTTCGACATCATCGTTGAGGATATACATGAGATTCCCCCCGGCGGGGATTGGCAGCGGGGACCCAATGATGACGGTGGGAATATTGCGCGCCAAGGCGCGGCGAACGGGCGCGATGAGCGACAGGGCCTGGTCTGGAGCAAGGACCAATCCCTGATAATCGCCGCCGGCGACACGATCGACCAGTGCAATCTGTGCTTCAACGTCATCTTCGCGTGCGGGCGCATTCCAATAAATCGCTATTCCAGCCGGATTGGCCGCGTTCTCCGCACCTTGCTGTGCAGGATCCCATAGGGCGTTACCTTCTGTCTGTGCAATGACTGCGATCCTGATCTGGGGATGCGAACCGCACGCCGTGGCAAACGTAAACACACCGACGAGAAAAAGCAGTCCGATACATTGCAACCTTCCTCTGTCAATATGCCGATATTGCGATTGTCTTTTCATCTTTGGGCAGGCTGGAGTCTACGCTGCCGCCATCGTGCAAGCAAGCTGAACGCGGTCTCTAGTTCATATGTACTACATCGATGTGGTCGCACTAGCTCATGCGCGGCTCATACCTCGTGAGTAGCCTCGCTGTGTTCCTGAATTGCCGAGATTCTGCTAAACGTTTTCATGGCACGGAAATTGAGCGCAATCGACAATGATGTACGCGGTCGTAGGGCGAGAGCCAATATCGGTCGTAATCGCGGATAAACATCAAACTGCATTTCGAGAGGCCACAATGAAAGAAACCACGCGAAGGTTTTTCAATTTCCTGGTGCTGGTGTTACTCATTTCAACGGCCAGCTGCTATGCCCAGTTCAATGGCAACGTCCAGGGAACAGTGCAGGACTCAAAGGGGGCCGTTGTTCCCAAAGCATCGGTCACCCTGGTCGCCGCGGAAACTGGGGTCACGCGGACTGGGACCAGTAACACGACCGGACTGTACCGATTCGACAGCCTGGCGCCGGGGAATTACACCGTGTCCACTACAGTCCAGGGATTCGCGCCGACCTCTGTGTCCTTCAATCTGGCGACCGACCAGACGCGCGACGTACCGCTGACATTGAGCATAGAGAAAGTGTCGTCCACGGTTTCAGTCACGACGCAGGCGCCTCTGCTCGATACATCCGATAGCCGCTTTGAACAGACACTGGACACGACAGCACTGGAAGATCTGCCATTGCAGGGCCGCAATCCAACGAATGTAATCACGATGGCGCCCGGCGTTACCGGCACGGGTGGACAAAACTCCCCGGGATCGAGCTCATCGACCAACTTCGCTCCAGAGAACTGGGTGAACGCGAGTGCCAACGGACGCGGCGCGAATGGCAACCAGTATGTTGTAGATGGAATGGACGTAACGAGTAGCATTCGTCCCGGCGTGATCAATCTAACGCCGAATGCCGACGCGGTGCAGGAAATCAGTGTTCAGACCAACACCTATACGGTGGATTATGGCCGTGCAAGTTCGATCCAGACCGTGATGACCAGTAAATCCGGATCCAATGAATATCACGGCATGGCTAGCGACTATTATTCATCTCAGCAATTGACGGCCCGCGGAGAATTCGGTGTCCCGCAACCCGCAAAACTGAATCCATATCACGTCGATAACATGTCGTTTACACTCGGCGGTCCGGTGATCCCCCACAAGCAATTTTTCTTCTTCGCCGGTTATGAGCCCTACCTTTCGTTGGCTTCAAATGGGAGCGGACTTGTAAGTTACGAGGATCCGGCCTTTGTAACCTGGGCTCAGTCTGTGGCGCCCAACAGCCCCGAACTTCAATTGATGGTTAAGTACAAACCGACGGGCGCGACGACTGTTGGTGTTGCATCGACCGCTGCCCAGTTGTGGGGCAATACACTTGCGACAGCTGACCAGGCCCCTTGTCTTGCCGGCGTCGGAAACCTTGGCGCGGCCTATGACAACATTCCCTGCGCAACGCCGGTTTTCGACAACGGACATTTCAACTCCTCCAGTTTCTATAACGCCCATCAATGGAACATTCGACTGGACAAGTACTTCAGCAAAGACCGCATCTACGGTCAGTTCTTCCGAGATACTATTTCCAATGGCGGGCCTGCCGTTCGGCCCGCATTCGCGACCACCAGCGCCTACTACACGTTCAATCTGCAAGTGAATGAAACGCACACCTTCTCGCCGAACATCCTGAATGAGGCGGTCTTTGGCTATGGCCGCATTGAGGGCATTTCGCCCAATACCGGTCTTTTCACGGTTCCGATCGTCAGCGTGACCAACCTGGGCACAGGCTGGGGAGATGGGTTTGCCGATGGAGACTACATCCAGCACAGCTATCACTGGCGAGACGTTTTAACCCGAGTGGTCGGCTCACATAGCATCAAGGCGGGCTTCGAAGCATGGCGCGGCGATGACATTGCTCTTTTCGCCGGAGCCTTTGACCAGCCCAGTCTCCAATATACAAACATGATCGACCTGATCAATGACGACCCCTACAGCGAAGGCGGACTTGCTTACAATCCGGTGAGCGGTCAGCCAGAAGCAAGAAATTACGGCTACAAGGAAACCACATTTGGCCTCTTTGCAGAGGACACGTGGAAGGTGAATCGCAAGCTCACGATTAACTATGGCATGCGCTACGACAATGACGGGAATCCCTATGTCGCCTTGAAAGGGACCGTACTGGCGAACCTTCACCTCGCAACCGGATCCGATACCGCCCAGAAGATCGCGGGTGCTTCTATGGTCCAGCAAGCGCATGTCTTCAATCACGACATCAATTGGATTTTTAGTCCTCGCGCTGGTTTCGCATACGATCCAATCGGAAACGGCAAGTGGGTGATCCGTGGAGGATTTGGGGTCTTTCATGACTACGTAACGCTTGGAAATGCTGAGAACGATTTGGGCAGCAATCCGCCGGGACCCGTTACCCCGACGTTTTATAACAACGGATCTACTGCCAAGCCGATCTTTGGCTATGGCACCCAGAACAAATACCCGTTCGGCTTCCAATTTCCGGCCTTCGTCGGACAGCCGCTGGATTCGAAAGGCGGCATTCCCGGCGCGCAGGTTGGGGTCAACGGAAATGATGTGAACTTGAGTGCCCCAACTACGCTCACCTGGTCTGCGGCCCTCGAGCGCCAACTCACCTCAAACATGACGGCCAGCTTTGGATATACGGGAACCCATTCGTCCAATTTGATTGTCGTTGGCGGCAATACGGGCGATACGAGTTATACCGTAGATCTGAACCTTTCTCCTGGAGACCTGATACGGCATCCGTCATTCGACTCGAGCGGCCTATGGACAGGATCCGGAATCCAGACGCGCCTCAACACGAGTTTCGGATCCATGGGTTATGAATACAACGCTGCGCGCCAGAACTACTATGCGTTCATCGCGGCGGTGAAAGGGCGATTCGGCAGGCGTGGATTCCTGACTGCCTCCTATACGCGCTCGTCTTCCAAGGATGACTCGGCTAACTATCCCGAGGGCTACGTTGCGACAGGCGGGACTTCGTACGATATCAATCAGTGGTATAGCCCTTCAACGTGGGATGTGCCGAATCGCGTGTCGCTTGGCTGGAGCTATGACATTCCGGGCGTAACGAAGGATGGCGGCTTTGTTCGCAGACTAACAACTGGGTTTAATCTGGGCTCAACAACTATCCTTCAATCGGGCACTCCATTCTTTGTCACGAACAATAACCCCCTGGCGCTTATTGACACGGCGGGGGTGACGGTCACGTCTACCAATTATCAGAGCGAATTGGCTGCAGGGAACATCAACTTCGCTCCCAACAGCGGCAACTATTCCGCGGACGGGGATAACTTCAACATTCCGGACGCTGTCAATTACAAGCAAAAGCATGACCGGAAGTCGTATCAGTACACAGGCGTTGTTAACTCAGGCGTCATCACGCATGGTCAATTTGCCCAACCAGCGTTCAAGGCATCGGGAACAGAGGGGAATGAGAAGCTGGGACTGTTCCGCAATCCCGGCTATGCGGACACAGATTTCACTGTGAAAAAGATCACCGCCATCAACGAACGACTTCATATCGAGCTTCGCGTAGACATGTTCAATTTGTTCAATCGAGTCAATCTCAACGGAGTGGACACAAACTTCGGAGATACAAGCGCAAATTTCGGAACAACCAACAGCAATTTGCCTCCGCGCAACATGCAGCTTGGCGCTCGACTCACGTTCTAGGCATGACCGAAGACAGAAGGGAAGCGGCCTTTTGTAAAGACAATTACTTCGTAGCAGTCCGATCATATGGGGGATGGTGGATGAAGGTTATCCGTCGTCCCCCGGTGTTTTTTGAATCCAATCCATCAGCTATCTGACAACGAAATTGTTCGCGCTCGAAGGAGACCGGTGATAGGCTTTGGATGCCGTCAGCTTACCGGATGAATTGCCATTTTCGACGCTGTTCTCAAGGTTGCTTTCTCAATAGTCCAGGATGGAAGGCTGAGATTGGAATTGAACGACATCGCACGGCGACGTCCTCCAATGATGATTACGAGCCACGTTTGCGGATTGGTATTCTCGCTTTTGTTGGTATGTCTTTCTCTCGGTCTTGGCCAAAGCCCATCGGCCCAAAGCGAACTCAACAGTATTTCCTCAGCGTTGCGCAATCGCGATTACGCCGGGGCATTGGCCTTGAGCAAGGGTGCGTTGGCAAAGCGGCCGGAAGACTACAAGATCTGGACACTGCGCGGCATCGCGACCGCTGGAACCGGAAATCCATCGCTGGCATTGAAGTCATACCAGCACGCGCTCACCATCGCTCCCTCTTACTTGCCCGCTCTCGAGGGAGCGGCGCAAACAGAATTCCAACTCGGACAGGATGCAGCGAAGCCGCTGCTCTTGAAAATATTGGCGCAGCGACCAGACGATCCCACTTCGCATGCAATGTTGGGCGTCCTTGATTACAGGAACAATAACTGCGCAGACGCTGTCGCTCATTTTCAAAAAGGAGCAAGCGTTATTGCTGCTCAGCCGGTCGCCCTGAATGAATACGGGTTATGCCTGGTCAATTTGAAGCAAGGGGAAGCGGCGGTTACGGTATTCACTGAGGCACTTGCCCTTGATCCCGCGAGGCGTCATGCCCGCTACAACCTGGCTCTAGCGCAATGGGGAGTTCACCGTTCTGAAGATGCCCTGGCAACGCTTCGCCCGCTCGTTGAGGATTCCGCTGATGAAGGCGCGTCGACACTAGCCGCCGAAATCTCTGAAGCGAATGGCGACACGGCTCATGCCGTCGAAGTGCTGCGAAAAGCGATCCTGTCCAGTCCTAAGGATGCGGACGCCTATCTGCAATTTGCGGCGCTGTCGTACGATCATGCGTCCCCAAAGGTGGGCATCGATATTCTGAATGCAGGCCTTACGCAGTTGCCGAAAGAGCCCAGGCTCTACCTCGTTCGAGGCATCCTGCTTACTCAGCTTGGTGAGTTCACGCACGCTGCAGATGATTTCGAGACCGCAAGCCGGATTGATCCGCAACTCGGATTTCTGGGAGTCGCCGAAGGACTTGTCCAGTCGCAGCAGCATAATTCGGGTGAAGCGTTGATTCAGTTTCGTGACGCCGTCAAGGCTCACCCCAGCGAAGCACTTGCGCATTATCTGCTTGCAGAAGCTTTGCAGGAACAAGGCAAGCCGGAAGGAAGTGCCGAATATAGGGAGGAAGTGGCGGCTGCCACGAGAGCTCTGCAACTTGACTCTCATCTGGTCGCTGCCCATGATCTGCTTGCGGCGGTTTACATCGAGAATGGACACACAGATCAGGCGATCGAACATAGCCATGCTGCACTCTCTCTAGACCCGAATGATCAACAGGCCGTATATCACCTGGTCGTGGCGCTGCGTAAGACCGACCAAAAAGATCAGATTCCGGCGCTCCTGAAGCGACTCATCGAGCTCCGGACAACGGCACAGGCGGGCCAGCAAGCTAACAAACGGTACCGTCTTTACGAGAGCCCGGTTGCTACGCCCGCATCTTCCCCCGCCGGTCCTTGAAAAGTCGAGCGCTGGCGTGCAATTCAGTCAAGAGGGTTTTAGAGAACCGATCAAGCATTGAAAGCGACAGGTCGCAGCGGTCATTTCTCGAGCGGGACGTAGCGAGCAATAGCGCGAATGGGTCCGCAGCAACGCTGCATTGTTGGCAACTGTGGAAACGTGTATCCTTTACTTCAGGGACGGCTAGGCGTTGGGAATTCGACTACATTAGCCATCAAAGTTGCCCGGACTGTAGGGAATGCCATGACTCTAGTCGGTGGAATTGCCGAGCTTCCGTGAGCCCCAACGACCCCCAAAAAGTTAAGTTGAGTGATCTGGCAGCCACGGTCCAGGCCGGCTTGCCTCCGTTTAGTCCTCGTAGAGGTCTGACCAATGGGCATCTGCAAACCATTGTTGGAAATTATCTTCCCCGACCCGCTTTCCGCTGCCCGTCGGTGTCAGAGACCGTCGAGGTAGACCCGACCGATGGCAGCCGTGTGCTGTGCCACTGTGATTGGCAGCCGCAACCGGAACGCGCCCCGCGGCTCACAGTCTTGCTGGTTCACGGCCTTGAAGGCTCATCGGATTCCCGCTATATTCGCGGCATCGCCGGGCGCGCATGGGCAGCCGGATGCAATGTCATTCGCATGAACATGCGCAATTGTGGCAACAGCGACGATCTGACTCCTACGCTCTATCACTCCGGACTATCGGGTGACATTGGAGCGGTGATTGATCATTACGCAGCGCTGTTTGGTCTGGAGCGCATGGCGCTGATGGGCTACTCCATGGGCGGCAATCTCGTGCTGAAGCTGGCGGGGGAGCGGGGAGACCGGCCACCGCTTTGCGCAGTTGCTGCGGTTTGCCCAGCCATTGATTTGGCGGCGGGTTCCGATGCACTGCACGAGCCTGCCAACCGCCTTTATGAATGGCACTTTCTGCGTGGGCTGATGCGGAGATTTCGGCGCAAAGCTGCTCTCTACCCACACATCTACGATGCGAACAAAGTTGGTAGGGTGCGTTCTCTGCGGCAGTTTGATAATCAGATCGTGGCTCGCTATTGTGGCTTTCGCGATGCGGACGATTACTACTATCGTGCCGCGAGCGCACGCGTGATCGACAAGATCACTGTTCCTACGCTGATTTTGCGCGCACTCGACGATCCCTTTATACGCATGCTGCCGGAGACGCGTGCAGCTCTTTTGGCCAACCCAAATATCCTTCTCGTTGAAACTCCGTATGGCGGCCATTGCGCCTATCTTTCACAGGACGAGGGCGAGGACATTCACTGGGCTGAGGCCACTGTGATGCGCTACCTGCTGCAGTTTGCCGGTGAAGATGCCGACGCAATTCGTGACCCGAATGGAAGCTGATTGGGAGGTCGAACTGGGCGGCGATGCCCCCGTGATCGAAGCCTATTGGCCCGGGTTGGTGGACTTGCGCATGCATCCGGAACAGGCGAGGATGCTTCCCGAGGCTCAGCAACTCGGCGGGTTGGCGGAAACTCTGGTGCGACTGAACGCAAAAACTTCGCCGGTGTGGACCTCGAAGTGCGATGTCTGGGAGGTCGACGAATTTGATCCGGACGAACTCGATGCGCCGCTTGATAGCGCAACGCATGCGATCGCCTGCTACATCGACATTCTACCGAAGAGTTATGAACAAAAGGAAAGTCACGCGTCGATGGTTGCCGCTTGCAAAGGTCTGTGTGTCCGGCTGCACGCTGTCGCGATGCGCTGCTGCCGAGCGGACCTGATAATTCGCAGAGCGATCATGACTAAGATGGGCAGAGCAGTCATGATAGACGGCGGCGAAGATCTGGTCGTTACCGCGTACGTTACAGCCTGCGGATCTTCGATCGGCGAGGCGCGCGCGGTTCTAAGGTCAGCACTGGATGCTTTTGCGGATGCCGTCTCGTCCGTCGGCCAACCCGCGGATGCGGCTTCGAAGTTACAATGAGGAAGCGGGCGAGTAGCTCAACTGGATAGAGCACCGGCCTTCTAAGCCGGGGGTTGTGGGTTCGATTCCCGCCTCGCCTACCACGTTCTCATCCAAACAATTCCGGAATCATCTTAAGGCCCCGTAAATACCGGCTTTTCTCTAGCTTTCGTTCCAGGGAAGAACAGCACCATCCATTGACATCTGGGGGCAACATTAGGGGCAAGTGAGTTGTTCCAAAAGGGAGTTGCCCCCATGCCGCTGACCGACACTGCGCTTCGGAGCGCCAAACCTTCCCAAAAGAGCGTCAAGCTTTTCGATGAGCGCGGACTGTATCTGGAAGTCTCCCCGACCGGCGGAAAGTGGTGGCGGTTGAAGTTCCGGTTCGACAGCAAGGAAAAGCGGCTGTCCCTGGGCGTGTATCCCGATGTGAGCCTGAAAGATGCCCGTGACCGTCGAGACGCAGCGCGCAAGCTGCTGGCCAACGGCATTGACCCCAGCGAAAACCCAAGGCACAGAAACTGGCCAACGCCGACCGTGCGGCGAACAGTTTCGAGGTAGTGGCGCGGGAGTGGTTTGCTAAGTATTCCGCGACCTGGGCCGTGGTGCACAGCGACCGAATCGTTAGGCTCTTTGAGCGCGACATCTTCCCGTGGATCGGCGGCCGGGCGATTGCCGATATAACTGCACCCGAAACGCTGACCGTGGTGCGCCGAATCGAAAGCCGGGGTGCACTGGAAACCGCACATCGTGCCCTGGGCAACTGTGGGGAGGTATTTCGCTATGCTGTCGCCACCGGACGCGCTACGCATGATCCGACAGGTGCTCTTCGCGGCGCACTCCCTCCGGTGAAGGGCGAGCACTTTGCGGCAACTACAGATCCAAAACAATTTGCTGCAATCTTGCGAGCAATGGATGGCTACGAAGGCTCGCCTACGGTGTGCTGCGCCCTGCGTCTTGCGCCATTGGTCTTCGTACGCCCTGGTGAGCTTCGCAAGGCTGAATGGGCGGACATCGATCTGGACGGAGCGGAATGGCGCTATACCGTGACTAAGACCAATACCCCGCATATCGTCCCCCTCTCCAAACAGTCCTTGGAAATCTTGCGAGAACTGCAACCCATCACAGGACGAGGGCGCTTTGTTTTTCCGAGCGCGCGCAGCAACGCGCGACCGATGAGCGACAACGCAATTCTCGCGGCCATGCGACGGATGGGCATCGACAAGGATGAAATGAGCGGGCACGGCTTTCGGGCGGTGGCACGGACGATTCTTGACGAGGTGCTCGGCGTTCGACCCGAATTCATCGAACACCAGCTAGCCCATGCTGTGCGCGACCCGAACGGGCGCGCCTACAACCGCACTGCGCACCTGCCCGAGCGCAAGAAGATGATGCAGCAATGGGCGGATTATTTGGAAATGCAGAAGGCCAAGCCGGAAGTGATTACCAGACGCCAACGCGCCTAAGTGGATATAGGACGTCCCTCTCAACGGCGTCGATAGCCCGAGTTGCCGCTGAGGAGCGGGGTAGGTCGGGAGTCGGGGATGGAGAGATCGCATCCGCGAGGGAGGAAAGGCCATTGGGCTTTGTTGATTGCGGCGGCAGAATGGCTTGTTTCGAGGGTTGGGACATAGGATCGATGAACACCGCACCACCCAATCGGCGGAGTCCACGAAATCTACAATCGAACTTATTATCCAAACGCTCCAGTTTTGGTGAGACTACGTCGAAGGCCTGGTCAGCAAGGAAAAGATATTGATCGGCGAATTTGGTCGTGCCGCATCGCATCGCGCAATTATTCGACCATAGCGAATCAGCTAGGGCGCTTCTGATTCCAAATCTTACCGAGATGGTAGGCCGCTACGCAGCGTTATGGATTGCGTGCGTCACTTCTCTCCTCAATCCATATCGTTTCCCGTCCTCTAGAGTGACTCCTTTCTTGGGGTCGTAGCATTCTTCCCAAGTCGCGGTCGTGGAACCCTGTCTTTCGTAGAGCCATCAGTACTTCTCTAGCCTTCCCTTGTAGCTCGTGCTTACGAGCGGGACGGAAGATCTGTTTGATCAATTGTCTGCGCATTCGCGACAACCCGGCACACCTGGCCAATCTCGTCGTTGAAGTAGCGTCCCACCATCGAGCGATGCTCTCCCTGCTTCATCAATGGCCATGGAGTCAGGCGTCTCCCAGCTTACTTCCGCTGGAATTGGTTCGTACGGAATGTAATTCTGGTCCGGACGTTCTCGGACCTAGTTGGATACAGGATGCATTTTCGTGCGTGCTTACAGCTGATTTTTGTAAATTGGTGCCGGCTTTTCCACGTTCCATCTATGGCCAAATGGCGCAAGATAGAAGTAACCGGAAATGTCGCCTCGACGTTGCTGCTTCCGAGAAGCTGTTGGAGTATTCTCCCCCGATTCCGGTTCGGGAGCCATCGGTCGGAACACTGCTTCCGAATGTCGCTCTTCCTTGTCAGATGCAACGGAGACGAGAGCAGGCTTGTAGGCCGCTCCATTCGACCGCGCTTAGCTTAGCGCGGGCTACGATTGAGGCGTGACAAGCAGTGCCCAACAACCGCAGGACATCGTAAGGCCCCGAATTACCGACAATTGAATGGTTTGATCTCGACTTCCAGATTTGGCGGATTTCGGAGTTAAGCCAACCCTTCCAGGGAATGCCCTGTGATGGACTGCCTACAACTGGCAGCAGACCAGGAATGGTCATTGTGGGTGCTCGGCTAGGCGCGTTGACCCCGCGGAGCGAAGTCAAGGAGCGAGATGACTGACACAGTTCTTCGGTTGCCAGAAGTCAAGGTGCGAGTGGGTTTATCTCGCAGCACCATCTATCAGGCAATTCTACGCCAGGAATTCCCTAGACCGATACCAATTGGAGCCCGCGCGGTTGGCTGGCTCGAATCTGAGATCGCGGAGTGGCTTACCACCCGGATTGCACAGCGCGGAGGAAAGCAATGAGCGTATCTCCGCGGAGGGCATTGTCTTCACCAGCGGCTAAGAAGAGGAAGTCGCCGATGCAACTTCCTCTCTCCGAACCAACTCTCTTTCCGTTGGAATCCAACGCAACGTCAACAAATATTCCGCAGTTCGAGCTACGAGCCGTAAAAGACCTGAGCCCGCATCCAGCGCTAGATCGGAAGAGCGTCGTGTAGGGAA
>ODAK010002675.1_pt1 | contig 18698 bp, 13 predicted proteins | sample 1539591 | NCBI WGS metagenome assembly ODAK01 (sample SAMEA3539303, study PRJEB22396) | soil metagenome | biome: tundra; feature: field; material: soil | place: USA | collected 2010-05 | depth 0.15 m | reverse complement strand
ATCAGCAGATATTGATAGCCGGCGAGGCAGGCCGCAATCACCAGCCCGACGAAGTAGAACAGGCCTAGCCGTGCCCAGGTACCGATATACGTCATGATCGACAAGAACAGCGTATGGCAGACCATAACGCCGAACACATCGAAGCGGCCGAACAAGATCGCCGATGACTTGAGCCCGAGCTTGACGTCGTCATCGCGATCGACCATCCCATACTCGGTATCATAGGCGATCGCCCAGAATACGTTGGCCACTACCATGGCCCACGCGAGCGGCGCGACGAAATTGTGATGCGCGGCAAACGCCATCGGAATGCCGAAGCCGAACGCGATGCCGAGCCACGCTTGCGGCAACCAGAAATAACGCTTCAGAAATGGATAGACCAGCGCCAGCAAACATGCGACCACCGATAATTTGATGGTCAGCGCGTTGAGTTGCAGCACCAGCAGAAATGCGAGCAGGATCAATACGCCGGCAACCAGCAACGCCTCCAGGGGAGAGATCAGCCTGGCGGCGAGCGGCCGGTCTTTGGTGCGCTCGACGTGGGGGTCGAAATTGCGGTCCGCGAAATCGTTGACGATGCAGCCGGCTGAGCGCATCAGCACCACGCCGAGGATGAAAATCACCACTATCGCCGGATTGGGATGACCGTACGACGACAGCCACAGTCCCCACAGCGTCGGCCAGAGCAGCAAGAGAATGCCGATCGGCTTGTCGAGCCGCATCAGTTTCTCGTAAACGTCGATCCGTTCTTTAATAGTCATGGCGCGAGATCAAGGATAGCGGGTAGAAACACTTCCGTCACGAGCAAACGCGATTCGCGCAGCGCGAACAGCGAGCGCCGCGCCCACAGGCATGCCGGCGAGTGTTCGAGCAGCTCGCACGCGCGGCGATACAGCTCGTGCCGCCGGTTGAGCCGGCGGAAGCGCAGCGGAAAGCGTGTGATGCGCGGATCGGCGAACAACGCCTCGCCAAGCGGACGCGCGCCAAGCGTCATCAACATGCGCCATGGGCCGCGTAGCGCGCGCGGCTCGACCACCGAATGCGCAAATATCACGGGCCGCTGGCCGCAATTGAGGCTCACTTCGCGCACCACGCACCCCACGTCCGGGCGCACGCCGATGACGGCGCACTCATCGCGATTGACCGCGGCGGAGCGCTGAGACAAAACCTTCACGTTGAAACGATCACATCGCTTCCGCAGGCGGAGGGTGAGCGAGCCGCGATCCAACAGCCAATGCCGCAGGCGCGCGTCGGCGCAGACGGGTAACAGTTGCTAAGAGGGTATCGACACCGGAGGATTTCATGTGTAAAGAATATATGCCGCTATTATCGCCCACCCGCAGCCATCGGCTGCAATCCATATGACGGACAACGACTAAACGCGCAAATAGTGCTGCTTACCGCCGAGCCAGCGCTGCAAATGGCGTCTGGCAATTTCAGGGTGCAGCCGCAGTATGTGCTGCACTGAATTGCGCGCCGCCTCGAGCAAGTCGAGATCGGCATCAAGATCGGCGAAGCGCAGCATCGGCACGCCGCTCTGGCGCGCGCCGAGCAGCTCGCCGGGACCGCGCAGACGCAGATCGTGCCGCGCAATCTCGAAGCCGTCGTTGTTTTCAAAAATGATCTTGAGCCGCGCGCGTGCGAGCTGGGAGAGTGGATTCTGATAGAGCAGTATGCAGGTGCTCTTCCCGGCGCCGCGGCCGACGCGCCCGCGCAGCTGGTGCAGCTGCGCAAGCCCCATACGCTCGGCGTTCTCGATCACCATCAGCGTCGCGTTCGGCACGTCAACCCCGACCTCGATCACCGTCGTTGCAACCAGCAACTGGATTGCGCCACTCTGGAATGACTGCATTACCGCGGTTTTCTCGTTACCCGCGAGCCGCCCGTGCACCAGCCCGACCTTGAGCTCCGGGAAGGTATCGACCAAGCGCTGATAGGTATCGAGCGCGGTCTGCAATTGCAGCGCCTCCGATTCTTCAATCAAAGGACACACCCAGTAGGCCTGGCTGCCTTCGACACAGGCATCGCGCACGCGCTGGATCACCTCGCCGCGCCGCGCATCCGACACCAGCCGCGTTGCGACCGGCGTGCGCCCCGGCGGCATTTCAGCGATCACCGACACGTCGAGGTCGGCGTAATAGCTCATCGCCAGTGTGCGCGGGATCGGCGTAGCGCTCATCATCAGCTGGTGGGGTTGCGCGCCGGCGCCGGATTTGGCGCCTTTCAGGCGCAGCGCCAGCCGCTGGTGCACGCCGAAGCGGTGCTGCTCGTCAACGATCGCGAGCCCCAGGTTATGAAACTCGACTTGATCCTGGAACAGCGCGTGCGTGCCGACTGTGATCTGCGCGACGCCCGCCGCCACCTGCGTCAGCGTCTCGCGTTTCTGCTTGCGCGCAAGGTTGCCGGCCAGCCACACCACCGACACGCTGAGCGTGGCGAGCCAGCTCGAGAATTTGTTGAAATGCTGTTCGCCGAGGATCTCGGTCGGCGCCATGATTGCGACCTGGAAGCCGTTTTCGATCGCCTGCAGCGCGGCGAGCGCGGCAACGATGGTCTTGCCGCTGCCGACATCGCCTTGCAGCAGGCGCTGCATCGGGTGAGGCTGGGCAAGGTCGGCGCGGATTTCGGCTAATGCTTTGTGCTGGGCGCGCGTAAGTTTGAACGGCAGCTGCTCGATCAGCGCACGCGCGAGCTGTCCCCTCGGCGGCAGCGGCGGTGCGCTTACGTTTTTGCGGCGATCGTAATGAATGCGCATCGACAGCTGCTGCGCCAGCAGTTCATCGAACTTGATGCGGCGCCACGCTGCGTGCGAGCGGTCCTGCAGTGCCGTCTGCTCGGCAGCGGGCGGTGGATGGTGCAGGAAGGCGACGCAGTCGCGAAACGCCGGCAGCTTGAGCTGGGCGAGCAGCTCTGGCGGCAGGGTATCGCTCAAGTCGCTTGCCGCCAGCGCCTCGTGCACCATGCGCTGCAGGTTGACCTGGCTCAGGCCCGCGGTAGTTGGATAAACCGGCGTCAGCGTGCTGGACACAGGCAGATCCCCATGCACGACGCGATATTTCGGGTGCACCATCTCTTCTCCGAAGAACCCCTGCCTGATTTCGCCAAAGAGGCGCACGCGCGTGCCGGGCGCGAGCTGCTTGACCTGACTCATGTAGAAATTCAGGAAGCGCATCACCAGCACGCCGGATTCGTCTTCGACCGTGCACACCAATTGGCGTTTCGGCCGGTACTTTATCGCGTTGTCGACGACCGTGCCCTCGACCAGCACGGCTTCGCCGTGCGGCGCCTCGCTGATGGGGTAAAGATGTGTCTCGTCGTCGTATCTAAGCGGCAGGTGCAGGACGAGATCAAAATCGCGGTAAATGCCGAGCTTGGCGAGCTTGTCGAGCGTCGCCTTGCTCAAGCCTGCGAGAGAGCTCACCCTTCACTCAAGATGCAGCACCGCGTCGACTTCGATCAGCGCACTGCGCGGCAGACTGGCGACACCGACCGCAGCGCGCGCGGGATAGGGCTGCTTGAAGTAGGTCGACATGATCTCATTGACGCGCGCGAAGTGCGAAAGGTCGGCCAGGTACACCGTGACTTTCACCACGTGATCGAGGCTGCAGCCGGCCTCGGCCGCCACCGCCTGCAGGTTCTGGAACACGCGATGAATCTGCGCGTCGATGCCTTCGACCAGCTGCATGGTCGCCGGATCGAGCCCGATCTGGCCCGACAGGTACACGGTTTCGCCGCAGCGTATCGCCTGCGAGTAAGTGCCTATCGCCTGCGGCGCCGCGGCGGTATGGATCGGCTGTTTCATTATCCCTCCGATTTGGTTCCGGGGTCGGAACTACGCTATCATGAAGCCTGCAAGTCCGGATTTCAATCGCCGGCGCGCCGCCGGGTCCCGCCACCCACTCCTCGTAAGCTCCGATCCCAGTTGCTCAAGACCCTGCATCGCCTGATTATCGGCGCACCACGCGATCCGCTGAATCCCGAGACGCGCCGCCATATTGTGCTGATCGCGTTCCTGGCGTGGGTCGGACTCGGTGCCGACGGTTTGTCGTCATCGTGTTACGGTCCGGAAGAAGCCTTTCTCGCGCTCGGTGATCACACCCAACTCGGTGTTTACCTGGCAATCGTAACCGCTGCAACGGTATTCATCATCTCGCTCGCCTACAACCAGGTCATCGAGCTGTTTCCGAACGGTGGCGGAGGCTATAAAGTCGCGACCAATTTGCTCGGTCCGCATGCCGGGCTGGTGTCGGGCGCGGCGCTGATCGTCGATTATGTATTGACGATCGCGATTTCGGTTGCCAGCGGCGTCGATGCGCTGTTCAGCCTGCTGCCGGTCGCCGCCCAGATCTACAAGGTGGCGACCGAAATCGCCCTGATCCTGCTGCTGCTGACACTTAACCTGCGCGGCATGAAGGAATCGATCGCCGTGCTGTTGCCGATCTTCCTCGGCTTTTTCATCAGCCACGTGTTTTTGATCCTCTATGGAATCTTTGCCCATGCCGGCAGCCTGCCGCAGCTGATTCCGAATTCGGTTGCGGATGCGACCGCGTTGAGCCGCGAGATGGGTGGGGTGTTCGTCGCGGCGCTGTTCCTGCGCGCCTACTCGCTCGGCGGCGGCACCTATACCGGCCTCGAGGCGGTGTCGAATAACGTCAACACGCTCGCCGAGCCGCGCGTGGCGACCGGCAAGTGGACGATGTTCTACATGGCGACTTCGCTCGCGTTTACCGCCGGCGGCATCATTCTGCTGTATTTGTTGTGGGAAGTGCAGCCAGTACCCGGCCAGACACTCAATGCCGTGACGTTCAAAGCGATCATCGGCGATCTCGGCATCAGCGAGGGGTGGATATCGCAGGCGGCGCTCGCCACGGTGCTCGCGCTCGAGGCCGGTCTGCTGCTGGTCGGCGCCAACACCGGCCTTCTCGGCGGGCCCGCGGTAATGGCCAACATGGCTGCGGACTCGTGGGTGCCGCGCCAGTTCCGGCAACTATCGAGCCGGCTTGTCACTCAGAACGGTATTGCGCTAATGGGCGCTGCCGCGCTGCTGATCCTGATCTGGAGCCAAGGCAGGGTGGCGCTGCTGGTGGTGCTCTACAGCATCAATGTGTTTCTCACTTTTTCGATGTCGCTGCTCGGTTTGTCCGTGCATTGGTGGCGCAACCGGCGTTCCTACAGAGACTGGCGCGCGCGGCTGACGCTGTCGTTGGTCGGCCTGGCGGTCACCTCCAGCATATTGGTGGTGTCGTTGGTCGAAAAATTCACCGAAGGCGGCTGGGAAACGGTGCTAATTACCAGTGTCGTGATAGGCATCTGCCTGGCGATCCGCTGGCATTACAACGAAACGCGCGCGCAACTGCTCAAGATCGACAAGGTGTTCGCGTCCCCCACGGTGGTGCCGGACGTTCCCAATCCGCCGGCGCTGGACCCGCTCGCGCCGACCGCGGTGTTTTTCGTCGGCAAGAACCGCGGCGTCGGCATGCATGCGCTGCTATGGGTGCAGCGGCTGTTCCCCGGCCACTTCAAGAACTTCGTGTTTCTGAGCATTGGTGAAGTCGACGCGCAGAGTTACGACGGCAAGGGCGCGTTGCGCACGCTGCAATACACGCTCGAAAACTCGCTGCGCTACTACGTCAATTTCTGCCACAGCCATGGTCTCGCCGCGACCTCGCACATCGGCTTCGGCACCGACCCGGTGGAAGAACTCAGCAAACTCACCGAGATAGTGGCGAAGGACTACCCCAACAACGTGTGCTTCGCCAGCAAACTCATCTTCGAGCATGACAATCTGTTCACGCGCTGGCTGCACAACGAGACCGCGCTCTCGATGCAGCACCGGCTGCATCTGAAGGGCATGCAGATGGTGATTCTGCCGATGCGGGTTGCATAGCGGTCAGCGTTCAGTGACCCGATGTCAGATGGAACCGGGCCTCGTCTGCGCAGCGCTGAATCATGCTGATCGCTGACCGCTGTTACGAGGGGAGTTGCAACACGTATTTGGCGAGGATATTGCGCTGGATTTCGCTCGAACCGCCGTATATCGTTGCCGGCAGCGCATAGTAGAATGGGGTCAGCACATCGACCGCAGCGCCGTCGATGTCGAGGTCGCCCGGCATGCAGCCATACTCCTGCGCGGTCTCCAGCAATAAATCAGTGATGCGCTGCCAGGTTTCCATCGCCCAGATCTTCAGCATCGAGACATCCTGGCCGAGCTCGTCGCCGCGCTTCACGATCTCGACATAGCGCTTGTAGAGCGAAGCGAGGTCGGCCATATCGAGCCTGAGCGCGGTGAATTTGTCGACGAAACCAGGGTCGTCGAACAGGCCTTTTGCCCGCGCCAGTTGCGCGAGCCGCTGCAGCGCATACTGCGGCCGGCGCGGGCTGCCGATGTTGACGCGTTCGAACGACAACAGCGCCTTGGCGACGGTCCAGCCGCGGTTGAGGCCGCCGACCAGGTTGGCCTGTGGCACGCGCACGTTCTCGAAGAACACCTCGCAAAATTCTTCGTGGCCGGCGAGGTTGCGTATCGGACGGATCGTGATGCCCGGCGCTTTGGCGTCAGCCAGCAAGAAACTGATGCCTTCCTGTTTTTTCGCCTGCTTGTCGGTTCGCACCAGCAGGTAGATGTGGGTCGCATCGTGCGCCAGCGTGGTCCAGATCTTCTGCCCGTTGACGATGAAGTCAGTGCCGTCGGGCATGGCGGAGGTGGCGAGGTTCGCAAGGTCTGAGCCGGCGTTGGGCTCGGAATATCCCTGCGCCCACAAATGCTCGCCGGCAAGGATTTTCGGCAGGTAGTATTGCTTCTGCTCGTCACTGCCGTACTTCATCAGGATCGGCCCTACCTGCACGATGCCATGGTCGGGCACGCGCGCCACGCCGTAACGCTCCTGCTCCTCGAATAGGATCATCAGCTTGCCCGCATCAAGACCCATGCCGCCATGCTCGCGCGGCCAGTTCGGCGCGATCCAACCATGCTGGGACAACGTCAGATACCAATCACGCATCTCGCTCCAGCGCGCGCGACGCAGGATGTAGCACAAGTGCTGCGGGTAGTGCCGCTCGAAGAACGCGCGTGCTTCGGCGCGGAACGCCTCGTCCGTCAACCCGTTCCAGTCTTGCATTCAACCCTCCCCATCGAAAGGCAATATCGGGTTTTTCAGTCGGCGGCGGCGGGCGCGAGCTGCGCATAGCGGCGGCGGTGCAATGCGCCGTTGCCGAGCCACGCTGAAAGCGTCATCGCGCGCTTCAGATAAAGCCCGGCGTCGTATTCGTCGGTGAAACCGATCGCGCCGTGAATCTGGATCGCTTCGCGCGTGATACGCAGGGCGGCCTCCGAGCAGCGCGCTTTGACGCGGCTTGCCATCGCGCCGCGCCGCGCCGTGTCGGCATCCGAGTCGAACAGCGCGACCGCGTCGTCGAGCACCGCAGAGGACAGCTCGCGCTGGATATGGAGATCGACCGCGCGATGCGCAAGCGCCTGAAAACTGCCGATCGGCTTGCCGAACTGGACGCGCGTCTTCATGTAATCGATACTGATATCGAGCGCGCGGTTCATCACGCCGAGTAATTCCGCGCTGGCGATCACCAGCGTGGTATCGAGCGCCGCCTGCAGCGCCGCGCCTGCAGTTGCAGGCGACGCGATCATGCAATCCCTGGACACGACCACGTCAGACAACCGCAGCCGGCCCATGAAGCGGCCGTCAGCGAGCGGCTCCAATTCGAGCGTGGCGCCGTTCGCATGAGCGGCGACCCAATACAGCGCGACGCCGTCGCGCGTCTGCGCCGACACCGCGAAACCGTCGGCACCCGCGGCGCCTGCGATAAAGTTTTTTGTGCCGTTCAACTTGAACGCCGCCTCGAATGGTTCGGCTCGCGCCGCGACTACGCCGGCATCCAGCGTTCCCGCGCGCTCTTGCCAGGCGAGCGCCGGAATCAGCTTGCCGGCCACCAGCGCTTCGAGCAACTCGCGTTTGAGGCTTGCGTTATCGCCGCGCTCAATTGCGAACGCAGCGAGCACCGCTGCGGCCGTCAGCGGCTCCGGCGCCAGCGCACGCGCCGCGCCTGCGGCGACGATCGCCATCTCGGTGCAGCCGAGGCCGAGCCCGCCGTAATTTTCCGGCACCAGGATGCCGAGCCAGCCGAGCTCCGCCATCTGCTGCCACACCACCCGCTCGAAGCCGGGCCGCGTGCCGCGCAGACGGCGTGCGCGCGCGATACCGATGCCGCGCGCGACGAAATCCGCAACGCTGATACGGATTTGCGCAGCATACTCGAAACGGCTACCTGCCGACGAACTTCGGCTTCTTCTTGTTGATGAAAGCGTCGTAACCAATGCGATAGTCCTCGGTGTTGAAGTAATCGAAGTTGGCGTCGATCTCCGCTGCGGTCAGCGGCGCCGCCTGCGGCATCAGGCGCCGGATGAATCGCTTGTGCCAACGCGCGACCAGCGGCGCGCCATCGGCGATGCGGCGCGCGGTTGCATACGCCTCCTGCTCGACCTTGTCGTCGGGCACAACGCGCGAGAGCAATCCCTTTGCCATTGCTTCGTCCGCATCCCATACGCGGCCTTCGAGCAGGATTTCCGCCGCCACCGCGCGGCCGGCAAGCGCGAGCAGCCCGGCGAGCTCGCCGTAAGCAATCGCGAAGCCGAGCCGGTTGATCGGCACGCCGAAACGCCCGGAGCTTCCCGACACGCGCAAGTCGCATTGGCACGCGATTTCGAGCCCGCCACCGACGCACGGCCCCCTGATCAGCGCCACCGTTGGGTGCCGGCATTCGCCGACCGCCTGCAGCGCTCCGAATACGTATTGGAGGTGATAAATCTTGCCCTGCGCAAAGTTGTTGCGTGCCGACGCAAACTCCGCGATGTCAGCACCTGCTGCAAAGGCATCATCGCCGGCGCCGCGCAGCACGATGCAGCGCAGGTTATCGTCCACCGACAACTCACGCATCGCACGTGCGAGCTGCTGCCACATCGCAACCGTCAGCGCGTTGAGCTTGCCGGGATTGTTAAGCGCGACAGTCGCGATGTCGCCGTCACGCGTGACGTCTATGGAAGGCACGTTACTGGTGCGCAAACATTTTTTTGCCCGCGACCGGCAGTCTTGCCACAAGATTGAGCATTTTTTTCCTTGGTAGAGAATCCGGCGGGTCTTTGTGGTATTTAACACGCGCGAGCTGTTAGGCTAACGGAGAACGCCCGGATTGCCAACATCGTACACGGGCGCGGGCGGGTTGACATTGCCCGGCCGGGAGAGTTACGGTGTCCCTAGGAGCTTGTCGGACTTGCGCCCGACAAGCTCCTTAGGCAAAACCGCCCCCGGAAAAAATGTGAAAGTGGAGAAACCATGAAAAGTCTGTTGCTTGCTGTGATCCTGAGTATTGCCGCGATTTGCGGCCACGCGCAGGATTTTCCTTCGCGCGGGATCAACCTCATCGTGCCGAATCCGCCGGGCGGAATGAATCAAATCCACGCCCAGCCGTTGGGTGCGGTGATCGAGAAGCTGTACAAGCAGCCGGCGCCGGTTCTCAACAAGCCCGGCGCGACCGCGGCGTCAGGCACAGCCTATGTGGCCAATCAGCCGCCTGACGGCTACAGCGTGCTCGTCACCACGCCAAACATCTATCTCGCAATAGAAAAAGACAAACTTTTCGGAATTCACTCGCCCTACTCGCTCGAGCAGATCGCCCCCATAGCGTTGCTGAGCGCCGATCCCCTGACTTTATGCGTGCAAACCGAAAACCCGATCAAATCGGTAAAAGATCTGATCGCCGCAGCCAACGCCAAGCAGGGAGAAATGTCATTCTCGTCTTCAGGCCCATACAGCATTACCCACGTACCCTTGGCAATGTTCCTCGATAGCGCCGGCCTCAAAATGCGTCACGTGCCGACGACCGGCGGCGGGCCCGCAATCATCCAGTTGCTTGGCGGCCACGTGGACGTCACCATGCAAGGATTGGCGGCGGTATACCCGCACGTAAAATCGGGCAAGCTGCGCACGTTGGCGCTGTCGAGCCTCAAGCGCTCCCCGTTGTTAGCGGAAGTACCGACTCTGAAGGAAACCGGCTACGATGTCGAAGCCTATCTGTGGGTCGGTCTGTTCACAGCCGCGGGCGTTCCGGAACCGACTTTCAACAAGCTGCGTGAAGTGATCAGAAAATCGGTGGCGGACCCCATGTTTCAGGACATGATGACCAAGGTGCAAGTCCTAATTGACTACCGGGACACGCCGGAGTTTAAAAAGTTTTTCGACGCCGATTACCGGCGCCTGGGCGGGGCGGTCAAAGCGATCGGACGCATCGACGATGCCAAGAAGTAACGGCGAGCGGAAATGGCTTGTCAACCCTATTCGTAATATTCACTCATTTACGCCTCTCGCCTCTCTCCCCACCGCGTCGGCCGTCAGGCCAACCGATCTGCCAGTTCCTTGAAATCGGAAACGATCAGGTCAGGCTGATACGGCCACTGACCGAACGGCCGCTTGCGTCGATCGATGAAGCAGGTGCGCATGCCGTACGCCTTGGCGCCGACGCAATCGAATGCGTGATTGGCGACGAACAAAATTGCATCGGGCGCGAGTCCGACGAGCTCAGCTGCTGTACGGTAGGCCGCGACGTGCGGCTTGAACGAGCCCGCAGCGGCCACCGAAATGATGTGGTCGAATTCGACGCCGAGATACGGGCGCGCATTATCGAGCATGTCGGGATCGCCGTTTGACAAAATTGCGAGTTGGTAGCGCTGCTTTAATGCGGTGAGCGCTGCGACGACGTCAGGAAATGGACGCAGCGTTTCGATCTGCGCAACCAGTTGCTTGACTTCGTCCTGCGTGTGCGCAATACCGGCACGCTCGAGGGTGTAAGTCAGGGCGCGGCGGCCGATCTCGCGATAAGGCGTGTGCTCGCGGTGCAGCAACGCGTCGATCATCGAGTTCTCGAAGTGCGTGCGGCGCCACCATGTCACGAGCGCGTCCGGACGGCCGTTCCAGCCTTTGACTTTGAGATACGGAGCAACCGCTTCGGCCAGCCCTCCCTGCATATCGACCACCGTGCCATAAAGGTCGAACATCAGCACGTGCACCTGGGTCTTCAGTTCGTTCCCTGTCGTCATCTGTCAGCCGTTCGCAACCAAAGACTTGCCTTGTGAACTCTGCATTCTTTGTGGCCTGAAGGCCGTTTCAGAATAAGAGACACCCAGTCGCTATTATCACGCAATTGTAGCGTGGGCGAGCGCGCAGATAATAAGGCATGGATTACGCCGACGCGCCAACCCTTGACCCAGCCTGCTGCAACAGCACGGTCCGGTGCGAATATCCTCGCAGTTTGTTCCGCTGCCCACGGAGGATTAGAATACGGCAGCGCGGTCGCAGGCGTCGAAATCGTTGCGGCGAACCACGCAGACAATAAATCGCATACGATCAACGATTTTGGAGGAGGTACACATGACGAACTTCAAGCGAGTTAGCAAATTCCCTACGCCGGCGACCGCGGCGCGGGCTATGCGCCGCTGCGCACTGCAAACATCAGACCATAGGTTTGGTAACAGTCGACAAAGGAGGAGTAGGCCATGAAACTTACCAGACGCACAATATTGAAGGGCCTTGCCGCGGCCCCGGTTGCAGTCATGGCCTCCCGTTTTGGCCACGCTGCCGAGCAGAAGGTCATCAAAATCTCTCACCAGTTCCCCGGAGGGTCGGCCGACAAGGGCGATTTCCGCGATCGGCTCACCCGCAAATTCGCGGTCGAGGTCGAGAAGCGGACGAACGGTTCGCTCAAATTCGAAATCTACCCCGGCTCCTCGCTCATGAAAACGGTGGCGCAGTTTTCGGCGCTGCGCAGAGGCGCCCTCGATATGAGCCTATATCCGCTCGCTTATGCGGGCGGCGAGGTTCAGGAACTGAACATCGGGCTTATGCCGTGCATGGTGACCTCCTACGATCAGGGCTTCGCCTGGAAGAAAGCCGAGATCGGCCGCGAACTCCTCAAACTGCTCGATGCCAAAGGCGTCAAGATGGTCACCTGGATTTGGCAGGCAGGCGGCACCGCCTCGCGGGCCAACCCGGTGGTGGCACCCGACGACGTCAAGGGTCTGAAAATCCGCGGCGGCAGCCGCGAGATGGACCTGATGCTGAAGGCGGCCGGCGGCATCATCTCGAGCGTGCCGTCGAACGAGATCTATCCGGCGATGCAAACCGGATCGTTGGACGCCGCGGTCACTTCATCGACCAGTCTGATCTCGTTTCGTCTCGAAGAGATTTCCAAGGCCCTGACTTCGGGACGCGGGAAGAGCTTTTGGTACATGCTCGAGCCGCTCATTATGTCCAAGGATATTTTCGACTCCCTCACGCCTGCCCAGCAGAAGGCGATTACGGACGTGGGCCTGGACCTCGAAACCTTCGCCACGACCTCGGCCAAGGAGGACGATGAGATGGTTGCCGCAGTGTACAGAAAAGTTGGCGCCAAGGTTATCGATATGGACCAAGCCGTAGTCGATCGCTGGCGCAAGGTCGCGGAGGATGCCGCCTGGACGGACTTCGCTAAACGCAGCTCCGATTGCGAGCGGTTCCTAAAGATGGCCAAAGCTGTTGCGTGAGTGCGCCCGCGCAACTCGACCCGACCGTTACGATCAGCAGTCCCCCTCGCAGCCTTCCTGGCCGCGCGGTGGCACTGTTGCGCATGGCCACCCGAGCGGCAGCAATCGTGGGTGCTATCGGTACCGGAGTCGCTGGGTGCGTGCTGACTTGGGAAGCGACTGCGCGCTATCTGTTCAAAATCCCAAGTGACTGGCAAGACGAAGTCACGATTTTTCTGCTGGTCGGGGCAACCTTTCTGTCCGCCGCATGGGTGCAGGAACACCGGGGCCACATAGGAATCCAGGCGCTCGGCGCGATCCTGTCGCCTGCCGCGGATCGCATCCGGCGCTTCGTGAGCGACATCGTGACGCTCGTCTTCTGCGTATTTTTCTGTTGGAAGACGTGGACTCTTTTGATCGAAGCCGTTAAGGATGGCCAGATCAGCGGTTCCGCTTTTGGCGCACCGCTGTGGATTCCTTACGGCTGCATGGCCGTTGGCATGACCCTGCTTTCGCTCGAGCTTCTCGCGCAAGTGCTGACTCGGGAATCGCTCCGGAAAACCGCCGCACAATGACCACACTCCAGATCGGCCTGCTTTACGGAGGTACTACGCTTCTGATCCTGTTCTCCGGAATGCCCATCGCCTTCGCTCTGGGTACGGTTGCTACCATCTTCATGATTGTTTTCATGCCGCACGCCTCGCTCGATACCATTGCGCAGAACGTCTACGAAGAGATGGCGAGCATTACGCTTCTTACGATTCCGCTTTTCATCCTTAAGGGAGCTGCAATCGGCAAGTCGCGCGCCGGCCGCGACCTTTATGCCGCCCTTCATGTCTGGTTGCACAAGATTCCGGGGGGTTTGGGTATTGCCGTGACACTTGCCTGCGGACTGTTTGCGGCGATGGCCGGCTCGAGCGCTGCGACTTGCTCCGCGATCGGCAGCTCTGCCATACCGGAGATGCGCGGGCACGGCTATTCGGCAAGGCTCGCCGCTGGCCTCGTCGCAGCGGGCGGCACTTTGGGTATTCTGCTGCCGCCGTCGATTACCCTGATTCTGTATGCGGTGGCGGCCGAGCAGTCATTGGGGCGCCTGTTCCTCGCGGGCATTGGCCCGGGCATCCTGCTGGTCGTGATTTTCGCCGTCTATGGCATGTTTCGGTACAACTACGAACATCGCGCGGCCCAGGCCCACGCGGATGCGGGCGGCGAACGCGCGCGCATTCTGCAAGAAGACACTTACACGATGCGTGAGCGCTTTGCGGCCATTCCCCGGGTGCTGCCATTCATCATTCTGCTGCTTGGCGTGATGTTGGCGCTTTACGGTGGTTTCGCCACGCCGTCCGAGACGGCGGGGCTCGGCGCCATTCTCGCCCTCATCCTCATTGCCGTAGTCTATGGCGCTTGGACGCTGCCTGACTTGAAGCCGATCTTCGCCAGCACCCTTTCGGAAGCGACCATGCTCATGATCATCATCGGCATGTCGCTGCTGTATTCGTACGTGATGAGTTATCTGCACATCAGCCAGGGAGCGGCTGAATGGATTGTCGGATTGCACTTGTCGAGATGGGTGCTTTTCTTTGCGGTAGCCGTGCTCATTGTGATACTCGGCTTCTTCCTTCCGCCGGTAAGCATCATCTTGATGACCGCCCCCATCATTCTGCCGCCGCTCAAGACGGAGGGCTTCGATCTGATATGGTTCGGCGTGGTAATGTCGGTCATAATGGAGATGGGCCTGATTCATCCGCCTGTCGGCCTCAATATCTTCGTAATCAACAAGATCGCGCCCGACATTCGGCTGGGCGACATTATTTGGGGCACACTGCCTTTCGTTTTTTTGATCATGTTTGCTGTGGTGATCCTCTGCATGTTCCCCACGATCTCTACCTGGTTGCCCGACCACTATATGGGTGAAGCCATTCGCCGCTGACGCGTACCCTCAACAAGTTGAATCTTGTGCAGTATCGGCCGGGCGGGTGTGCGTATCGAGCGCGTGTTGGAGCACGCGCGCCACGTGGAGCGCAGTGCGCTGTGCGCCATCGTGAATCTGATGGCGGCAGCTCACGCCGTCGGCGACGATCAGGGTATCGGCGTCAGCGGCACGCACTGCCGGCAGCAGGCTTGCTTCCGCCATTTTCATCGACACTTCGTAATGATCGGCTTCATAACCGAAACTGCCGGCCATGCCGCAGCAGCTCGCTTCGATCGTTTCAACCTCGAGCTGCGGCACGAGCCTGAGCACCCGCTCGACCGCCGGCATCACGGCAAACGCTTTCTGGTGGCAATGGCCGTGCAGCAGCGCCTTCTTCTGCGGCAGCGCTTTCAGCTTGAGCTTGAGCCGCCCAGCGTCCGCTTCGCGCGCCAGAAATTCCTCAAGCAACATCGCATTCAACGCGAGTTCGGCGGCATCGCCGCCCGGCAGCATCGAGATGAATTCATCGCGCAACGACAAGAGGCACGACGGCTCGAGCCCGATCACCGGCACTCCGCGATCGACGAATGGCTTGAGCGTCGCAATCATGCGCCGCGCCTCGGCTTCGGCTTCAGCGACCAGCCCCGCGGCAAGGAAAGTGCGCCCGCAGCAAAGCGGACGCGCGCTGTCCTGCGCGCGCGGCAGATGTACCCGATAGCCGGCAGCGCGCAATACCGCCAGCGCGGCGCGCGCATTTTCCGGCTCGAAGTAATTGTTGAAGGTATCCACCCACAACACCACTTCGTGGCTGAACACCCCCTCCCCCTCGATGGGGGAGGGTTGGGGTGGAGGTGAGATTCCGGGTAAGAGTGGATCCAAGTGGAAAGTATCGCTCCGCCATTTCGGCAAGCTGCGCTTCGAGCTGAAGCCCAGCAACGATTCACTCAAGGCCGCAAGCCCCGGCACGTGGTCGCGCAAATTCATCACCCATCCCAATCTCGCCGCCCAGGGCGCATATCGCGGCAGATAGGCAATCAGCCTTTGTCTCATCGACAATGCATGGCGTTGCCGATAATGGTGCAAAAACTCGATTTTCATTTTTGCCATGTCGACGCCGGTCGGGCATTCGCGCTTGCAGCCCTTGCACGACACGCACAAATCCATCGTTGCGTAGAGTTCATCGGACGTGAATGCGTCCGGCCCGAGTTGACCGGTGATCGCGAGCCGCAGTGTGTTGGCGCGGCCGCGCGTCAGATGTTGCTCCTCGCCGGTGGCGCGGAACGACGGGCACATGGTGCCGGCGTCGAACTTGCGGCAATGCCCGTTGTTGTTGCACATCTCGACCGCCTTGGCGAAGCCGTCCCCGCGATGCTCCGCGTCGCCCTCGTGTTCGGACCAGTCGAGCACGGTGTCGATTTTCTGCGTCACATAGTCCGGCTTGTAGCGGAACAGCGTGCGGTCGTCCATCTTCGACGGCCGCACGATTTTGCCCGGGTTCAGCAGGCCGCGCGGGTCGAAAATATCCTTGATATCCTCGAACGCACGCGTGATGCGCGGCCCGAACATCGGCGCGATCCATTCCGAGCGCACCAGCCCGTCGCCGTGCTCGCCCGAATAAGCGCCTTTATACTCGCGCACCATCGCGGCGGCTTCCTCGGCGATCGCGCGCATTTTCTGCGCGCCGTCCGCGCGCATGTTGAGGATAGGCCGCACGTGCAGGCAGCCGACCGACGCGTGCGCGTACCAGGTGCCCTTGGTGCCGTGCTTCTCGAACACCCGCGTCAGGCGGTCGGTATATTCGGCGAGGTGCTCGAGCGGCACCGCGCAGTCTTCGATGAACGACACCGGCTTGCCGTCGCCTTTCATCGACATCATGATGTTGAGCCCCGCCTTGCGCACTTCCCAGATGTCGCGCTGCAATGCGTTATCGGTGACCTCGACCACGCCGCCCGGCAACCCAATATCGCCCATCAGCTCCACCAGTTGCCCGAGTTTGGCGATCTGCTCGTCCTTGTCGTCGCCGGAAAACTCGACCAGCAGGATCGCGTCCGGATCACCTTGGAGAAAGCGATTGACCGTGGTCTTGAATGCCGGGTTACCGCGCGCAAGTTCGAGCATGGTGCGGTCGACCAGTTCGACCGCAACCGGCTTCAGCTTGATGATGTGCTGCGGCGCTTCCATCGCGCGGAAAAAGGTCGGGAAGTGGCACACGCCGAGCGCCTTGTGCCTCGGCAGCGGCGAGAGATTGAGATGGATGCGCTTCGAATACGCCAGCGTGCCTTCCGAACCGACCAGCAAATGCGCCATGTTGTGGCCGGCGCCGCTCAACATGTCGAGGTTGTAGCCGCCGACACGCCGCAGCAGCTTGGGAAAGCGGTGCTCGATCTCATCGGCTTCGCGCGCGGCGATAGCACGGATTCTTCTTACCAGATCGAGATAGCCCTTGGGCGCATCGAACTTGCCGAGATCGGCAGGCACCGCGCCGAACTCGAACTCGCTGCCGTCGGCCAGCACGGCGTCAATCGCACGCACGTTGTGCACCATGTTGCCGTAGGCGATCGAGCGCGAGCCGCAGCTGTTGTTGCCGGCCATGCCGCCGAGCGTCGCCTGCGCGCTGGTCGAAACGTCGACCGGATACCACAGCCCGTGCGGCCTGAGCCAGGCATTGAGACGATCGAGCACCATGCCGGGCTGCACGCATACCGTGCGCGCGTCCCGATCGAAGGCGACCACCTGATTCAGATATTTGCTATGGTCGATCACCAGCGCGTGGCCAACGGTCTGGCCGCATTGCGACGTGCCGCCCCCGCGCGGCAGTACCGCGACACCCTCTTCCAGCGCAATCTGCAGCGCGATTTGTGCGTCGCGCTCGGTTTTTGGGATCACCACACCGACCGGCTCGAGCTGGTAGATCGACGCGTCGGTCGAATAGCGGCCGCGCGAGTAGGCGTCGAACAGCACATCGCCTTCGATTTCGCGCTTGAGCTGGGCCGCGAGCCGGCCGTCACCGGTGCGCGGATGCAGTTTGATCACTGCCGATGTGGTAGGGGGCATGGCCTCAGGCCGCCGCCTCAAGCTTGCGCTTGCCGATATAGCGCCACGGGCAGACCACGTCGGAAATCACGTCTATAGCGAGTGTCATGGGAATCGCGGCCTCCTGCCGCAAAGCATTGAATTGCCATTATTTCGCGAGTTGACGCTCAAGCGCAACTTAACTATTCTGCCTGACTGTCTAACTCCATCCGACGAGGCTACCATGTCTGCAATCAGCGGTCGCCATTTCCTGCAAATCCCCGGCCCGACCAACGTTCCTGAACGAGTGTTGCGCGCGATCGACAGCGCCACCATCGATCACCGCGGCCCCGAATTCCAGAAGCTCGGCCAAGAGGTGCTGTCCGGGCTCAAGCACGTATTCAAGACCAAGGCGCCAGTGGTAATTTTCCCGGCTTCCGGCACCGGCGCGTGGGAAGCCGCCCTCGTCAATACGCTGTCACCGGATGACCGCGTGTTGATGGTCGAAACCGGCCACGTCGCGACGCTCTGGCACAGCATGGCGAAAAAACTCGGGCTGGCCCCCGAATTCATCAGTGGCGATTGGCGCCATGGTGTCGACCCCGTTACGGTCGAAGCCAGGCTTGCCGCAGATAAATCGCACTCGATCAAGGCAGTATGCGTAGTGCACAACGAAACTTCGACCGGCGTCACCTCGCGCATCGGAGAAGTGCGCAAGGCAATCGACCGCGCCCAACATCCGGCGCTCTACATGGTCGATACCATTTCCTCGCTCGCTTCGATCGACTACCGCCACGACGAATGGGGCGTCGACGTCACCGTCGCAGGCTCGCAGAAAGGTCTGATGCTGCCGCCCGGGCTCTCGTTCAATGCCGTCAGCGACAAGGCGCTCGCCGCCGCGAAAACATCGCGTCTGCCGAAGTCGTACTGGAGCTGGGAGGAAATGCTCGGGCCCAATAAGAGCGGTTTTTTTCCTTACACGCCCGCGACCAATCTGCTCTATGGCCTGCGCGAGTCGCTCAACATGCTGCTCGAGGAAGGCCTCGACAAAGTGTTCAAGCGCCACGACCGCCACGCCGAAGCGACGCGACGCGCGGTGCGCGCATGGGGGCTCGAAATTCTGTGCCTAAATCCCGCCGAATATTCGAGCTCGCTCACCGCGGTGTTGATTCCACAGGGGCACAGCGAAGCCGATTTCCGCAAGGTGGT
>ODAK010002674.1_pt1 | contig 18700 bp, 20 predicted proteins | sample 1539591 | NCBI WGS metagenome assembly ODAK01 (sample SAMEA3539303, study PRJEB22396) | soil metagenome | biome: tundra; feature: field; material: soil | place: USA | collected 2010-05 | depth 0.15 m | reverse complement strand
GCCCGCCTCCACCTCGCGCAAGCCCGCCTCCACCTCGCGCAAGCCCGCCTCCACCCCGCGCAAGCCCGCCTCCACCGTCCGCAAGCCCGGCCCGCGGCCGTCCGTCTTCACAACTCGCAAGGCCGCCCCTCGGGCTCCCGCCTCCGCCGCCCGCAAGCCCGGCTCGCAGCCGTCCGTCTCCACCGCCCGCAGGCGCGGCTCGCGGCCGTCCGTCTCCACAACTCGCAAGCCCGCCCCCCGGGATGCAGCCTCCGCTGCCCGCAAGCCTGGCTCGCGGCCCTCCGCCTCCGCCGGCCGGAAGCGGGCCTCCGCCGCTCGCAGGCCGGACTCGGCCCCCCGCAAGCCCTCGAGAGAGCCCTCTGCCTCCCGCGCTGTCCCCGTGCAGGCTCCCTCCCGCCGCCCCGGCGGCCGGTCGGAGCGATCGCCGGTCGCGCGGCCGACGGGTGGGCGCGCCGCGCCCCGCTCTGCCGGCCGGGGGTCCAGGACGGCGCCCACGCCGACCCCGAGTGCTCGGGCCGGCGCTCCACCGCCCGTCGCGCCGAAGAGGTCAGCGCGGCCGCCTGCGATCTCCGACGGGTTGGCCTCGCGCCCCTCATCCGGCGGACCACACCGGCCTCCGCTGGTGACTTCTGTGCACCGCACGTCTGAAAAGGCACCGAAACAGGCACAATCAGGGATGTCGCCCGTGGCCTCCCGCCTCGCGGCACCTGTTGCCGCGGATGCGCCCGCGGTGAAGGCAGGTGCCCGGGCCCAAGCCCCCTTTCGTCCGGGGGGTGACTACCATCCTCCTCCAACCCCCGGCGCAGCGGCACCACGAGACGGGGCAGGTGCCGCGACGAGCCTAATTCCGAACGCCGTCGCCGCCCCCGAGGCGACACCGTCCGATCATCAATCCGCCCCAATGCCATCGGTGAAGAAGACCTCTGCAGTGACTACCTCCGCGAAGCCCTCCGACAACCCCATCGACCCCGCTCCCGCAGGAGCGGGCGTCCTGCCGCAGCCGAGCGCGCCCCGCGCCGGAGCCAGCGCCTCGTCAGCCGCGGGGGTGCTCGCCCCCGACCCGCTGGTGGTGGCTGCCGAACAGCTCATCGTGCGCGGCAAGGAGGCGGGCTACCTCACCCCAGATGACGTGCTCGCCGCCTTCCCCGAGATCGATGTCGAGCCCGATCACCTGGAGCGCATCTTCCACGCCTTCCGCGAGATGGGGATCGAGGTCACCGACGGCGACAAGGATTTCGAGGTGGTGGAGGACGACGAGGAGCTGGTGGCCACCGCCGAGGCCATCGACTCCGTGTCGCTTGACGACCCGGTGCGCATGTACCTCAAGGAGATCGGTCGGGTGGCGCTCCTCCGCGCTGAGCAGGAGGTCGCCTACGCGAAGCTGATCGAGCAGGGCGACGAGGAGGCCAAGAACGCCCTCACCGAGGCCAACCTGCGGCTTGTGGTCAGCATTGCCAAGAAGTACATCGGCCGAGGCATGTCCTTCCTGGATCTGATCCAGGAAGGCAACATGGGGCTGATCCGGGCCGTCGAGAAGTTCGACTACCACAAGGGGTTCAAGTTCTCGACCTACGCCACCTGGTGGATCCGGCAGGCCATCACCCGGGCCATCGCCGACCAGGCGCGCACCATCCGGATCCCGGTGCACATGGTGGAGACCATCAACAAGCTGGTGAGGGTCTCTCGCCGGCTTCTCCAGGAGCTGGGCCGGGAGCCGGCGGACGAGGAGATCGCCGAGGAGATGGGCATCACCCCGGAGAAGGTCCGCGAGATCACCAAGGTCTCCCAGGATCCCGTCTCCCTCGAGACCCCGATCGGCGAGGAGGAGGACTCCCACCTCGGCGACTTTGTCGAGGACAAAGAGGCGACCGCGCCCAGCGATGCCGCCTCGCTGACCATGCTGCGCACCGAGGTCGAGGACATCCTCGACACTCTGACGCCCCGCGAGCGTCGTGTGCTTCAGCTGCGCTTCGGTCTCATCGACGGGCATCAACGGACGCTCGAAGAAGTGGGCAAGCGCTTTGGCGTCACCCGCGAGCGCATCCGTCAGATCGAGGCCAAGGCGCTGCGCAAGCTCCGCCACCCGTCGCGCAGCAAGAAGCTCAAGGACTACCTGGAATAGCGGCGGCGCCGTCCATCTTCGCCTCGGTGGGCGCCGCGCTGCTCGCGGCTGACGGTGCCTGGAACGGGGCCGATCGAGCCGCTGGCCCAATTCGACCCTATAATTCCGATTCGATCCGTTCCGGGTTAGCTCAGCGGTAGAGCAGGCGGCTGTTAACCGCAAGGTCACTGGTTCGAATCCAGTACCCGGAGCCACCGCGACCAACGTCACACCAGGGATCCAGGAGAAAGCCCATGGCTGAGGCCGAGCAGGTGGAGGCCGGGCTGGCCGGCTCCGCCCCTTCTGACGACCGGGCGGAGCCGGCGAGCGTGGCCACGCTGCGCGCTGCCCCCCTACCTCCGGAGACCGCGGCCGCGCTGGAGCCGCCTGCCGCTTCCGACGACGAGCCCTCGGCGTCGGTTCGGGGTGTGCCCACCTGGACGTTCGCACTGCCGTCGGTCGCTGCGCCACCGGCACCTCCGGCACCTCCGATGGCGCCCTCACCCGCCGCTGCGGCCGGGAGCAAGGCCGCCGCCTTCCCTCCTCCGCCTCCACCTCCGCCGCCCCCGACCACGGGCGCCCCGGGTGCCACTCGGCCCGCGGCATCCCCCGCCGTCCAACTTCTCAGCGCGCCGTCTCTCGGGCCGGCCGGGACGCGGCGCCACCCCCTCGCCGTGGCCGTCCTCTCGGTGATCACCCTCGGCGCCTACAGCGTCTCCTGGCACGCCCGGGTCAATCGCGAGATGTCCGACTTCGACGCTCGCCTCGAGGTCCGTCCCGGCGCGTCGTCCTTCGGCGTGGCCCTCGCCTGGCTTGCGGGTCTGCTCTGCACGCTGGCCGGAGCCGTCATCATCGTCGCCCACGCTCTTCGGGTCGGTCCGGCCCTGGCCCGCCTGGCCGCCGGGCCCTCCGTCCTGGGGGTGTCCGTTCCCTGGCACGACCTGATGCTCGGCGGACTGCTCGCCGTCCCCTACCTGACGCTTCTCCTGCCGTTCTCCGTCGTCGCGCTGGTGATGACGCTCGAGCGGGCCCGGCTGGTCCAGGAGCGGGTCGGAGTCCGCCCCGATCGGCAGCTCCGCCCGGTGGCTCGTGCCTGCCTTCTCCTCCTCCCCGTCGTCGGAGGTCTCTTGTACGTGGCCTCGCTTCAGGCCTCGCTCAATCGCGTCTGGCAGGCGGCGCCTTCCCTCGCGCCGCCGGCCGGTCCGCGCCAGCGGTGAGCCGCCCCTCGTGCCCATCTCCATCGCGTGCGTGTCGGGTAAGGGGGGGGTCGGAAAGACGACCACCTGCGCCGCCCTGGCCGGCGCGTTCGGCGAGCTGGGCCGGAGGGTGCTCGCCATCGACGTCGACCCTCAGGCGAATCTGACCTCCGGGCTCGGATTCAATCCCTATCAGCTCAAGAGGACGATCGCCGACATTCTGGTTGACCCGACCGTGTCTCCCGAGGCGGTGACTCTCGCCACCGAGTGGGACGGGGTCTCCCTGATCCCGGCGAATCCCGACCTGAGTGCGGTGGAGGCGGAGATGGCCACCACCGTCCGCCGCGAGCTGCGTCTCCGCGATGCCCTCAACCGGGGTGCCGGTCTCCGTGCGTACGACGTGGTGCTGTTCGACACCCCGCCCAACTTCGGCTTTCACACCATCAGCGCGCTCGGCGCTGCTGCCTGGATACTCGTCCCCCTCCAGATGTCGGGCTACGCGATGAAGGGGCTCAAGGAGGTGCTGCGCACCTTCCAGGCGGCCAGGGAGCAGCTCAACCCCGACCTCCACATCCTCGGTCTGCTGCCGACCTTCGTGAACCTGCGCACCCGGTTCAGCCAGCAGATGCTGGAGGGCATCCGGGAGATCCCCAGCCTCCATGTCTTCGATACCGTGATCCGCGTGACGGTGAAGCTGCAGGAGACCGCGATGGCCGGGGCGCCGATCACCGCCTACGCGCGGAATTCGGAGGCTGCCCAGGCGTACCGGAAGCTGGCCCTCGAGATCCTCGAACGGACTGCCCCGGCTGCGTCCCCGGGCCAGGCATGACGCGTCGGGCGTCGATCAAGGCCGGCCCGCTCGAGGAAGCCGAGCCCGAGGAGACCTCAGGCGCCCCGGATGAGGAACCCCTCATCACTGGAGGGGATGCCGCCGATCTCGACGGCGAGCCGGAGGAGCCTGAGGAGGACGTCGAGCAGGAGGAGCCCGCAGCCGTGGCGGAGGAGAAGGAGCCCGCTGCGGACACGGAGCCCGAGGCGCCCGAGCCCGCTGCCGAGATGGCCATCCCTGAGTTTGCACTCGCCTCGGCGCCCGGGGTGCCGGTCCTCGCCTCGTCGATGGACTCGCTTACTCTCCCGGAGCGCTCCCGCCACGAGGCGGACATCCGGCGCCAGCGCCGGCGCCGGAGTGAGGCGTTTCTTCCCGCCCTGGTCACGCCTGTGGACATCCCCGAGGACGCGGCGGGGCGCATCGAGTTCATGGTCGTCCGGGCGGGCGTCGATCGCGATGAGCCGGCACCGGGCGAGACCCCTCTCCCGAGGAAACCCGAGGACCGCGTCCGCCGCCTCCTCACGCTTGGATCGGGCTGGGTGGCCGTCGCCGTCCTCGCCGCCGGGCTGGCCGCCGTGTTCGTCGTCCTCTCCTTCCTCTACCGTTGAGAGGGCGTTCGCTGCTCGGCCGCTCCGTCGCCGCCCTAGCGGCCGGCTGGGCGGCGGCATGCGGGCTGGTCTACTGGCGGACGTTCCGCCGGCTCCCCCGGACGCACCGCGACTCCCGCCGGCTGACCCCCGCCGATTTCGAGCTTGCCTACGAGGAGCTCGAGGTCCGGACCGCGGACCGGCTGCGCCTCCTCACCTGGCTCCTGCCCGGCACGCGCCACGCGGTGGTGGTCGTGAGCGGGGGCTACCGCGGTCACATCAGCGACGTCCTCGGGATCGGTGCCGCCCTGCGCCGGGCCGGCTTCTCGGTCGTCGCCTACGGGTGGCGCGGGACGCCCGGCAGTGACGCCGCCCCGCACACCCTGGGCGCCAACGAGCGTCGCGACCTGATTGCAGTTCTCGACGCCGTCTGGGAACGTCTGGGACCTCTCCCGATCGGGCTCCTCGGCTATTCGATGGGAGGGGCGGTTTCCATCAGCGTGGGCGCCGGCGACCCACGCGTGCGCGCCGTCTGCGCCGACAGCGCCTTCGCCGACCCGGTCAACCTGCTGGAGGAGCGCATCCGCCAGCAGCTCCGCCTCCCGGCGCCGGTGCTGGCCGACCCGGTCATGGCCCTGATGGCCCGGCGCTCCGGGGCTCGGCTCGCCGACTTCCGTCCCGTCACCGCGGTGGCCCGCCTGGCTCCCCGGCCCCTCCTCCTCATCCACGGCGACTCCGACGCCTCAGTTCCGGTGGAGCATGGCCACCGCCTCTACGCGGCGGCCGGCGACCCCAAGGATCTGTGGGTGCTCCCCGGCGTGGGACACGTGGGTGGCTACTTTGCCGACCGCGCCGCCTACGTGGAGCGGGTGATCGACTTCTTCGACCGCTCGCTGGGGCAACCGGCCGAGCCGCGAGCTAGTTGCACGCAAATACACTCATAAGTTACACTCTGGTCCGTGGACACCTCCCGCAGCACCCAGGCCCTTCTCCGCCACCTCGACGCCAGCCTCAGCAGCCGTCCTGAGGACGAGCTGATCGCCCAGGTCCTCGGTGGGGCCGAGCCGCCGGCCACCCTTCTCGCCACCGCCGGCCGGCTGGCACGCCTCCCCTTCTGGGAGCGGCGGGCGCTGGGGGCCAGCGGGCTGGTGCGCGACCACCGGGTCCCCCCACGCGAGGCGATTCGGCTGGCGGCCCTCTGGGAGCTGGCCGAGCGCTGGTATCCCGACGAGCGTCCAGCCGTCACCACGCCGGGTGCGGCCCTGCACCTCCTCCAGGGTCTGCGCACCCTGACCAGGGAGGAGGTCTGGGTGCTCCTTCTCGATGCCCGGCACCGGCTGATCGCTGTCGAGCCGGTGGTCGCCGGCTCACTCAACAGCGCGCGCCTCCTGCCCCGAGACGTCCTGGCCCCCGCGCTCCGTGCCGGGGCGGCGGCACTGATCGTCGCCCACAACCATCCGAGCGGGGAGGTCACGCCCAGCCGGGCGGACCGGCTGGTCACCGTGGCCCTGCGCGACGCGGCCCGCCTGCTGGGACTGCCCCTTCTCGACCACATCATCCTCACCGCCCGGTCGCACTTCTCCTTCCGCGAGGTCGAGGCCTGGGAGACCGAGGGGGCGACCGCGGCGGCCTGAGCCGTCGCGAGCCGCACCTGATCACCGGCCAGACGGGAGGTCTCCGTGCACCCGCCGGCTCGGGTCGCCGGACCGCTCGCCCGGCTATGCTGCGGCGTGACGTACGGAGGTGTGGAGGGCGAGGTGCAGCTCATCGGAGCGGGGCCTGTGGCGATGCTGCCGCCGGCCATCGGGGCGGATCCGGGGCGAGGCGCCCGCCTGCGCGGCGGGGACGCGCGATGAGCCTCGATCCTCGGGACCTCCGCGTCGGTGCCTCCTACGAGCGAGCACGCGCGGACGCCCGCTCCGACGCCATCGAGCTCCGGCGCCGCCGGCGTGTCGATTTGGGTGACCTCATGAGCGTCGTCTTCGAGAGCCCGGAGACGCTCGCCGCCGCCGCCGAGGAGGCGCTCCGGTCGGAGCGGATCGAGGACGCGGAGGGGGTGAAGGAGGAGGCAGGGCGCTTCGGGTTGCTGCTGGCCCCCGCCGGAGGGCTCGCCGCCACCCTCTTTCTGGAGGTTTCCGATGCCGCGGAGATGGCCTCCGTGCTACCCGAGCTGGAGGGCATCGCCGAGAGCGTCCAGCTGGAGGTCGACGGCAGCCACGTTCCGGCGACGGCCTTCCCCTTCCACGCGGCCGCCACAGGTGCCGCGCCCGTCGCCTACCTCCGTTTCGAGCTGTCCGCCAGCCAGCGGGAGGCCTGGATCGAGGGCGCTCGGGTGCTTCTCAGGGTGGTCCATCCGCGCTACTCGGCGAGCACCGAGCTGAGCGACGAGCAGCGCGCCACCATCGCCGCCGATCTCCTCCCCGCCGCCGGGGAGCGCCCGTGAGGCCGTCCCCGGGCGCGGGCCGTCCCCGGCTCCGAGCGGCGCGGACGTGAGGCGGCGGCGCCCCTTCCCCGCCATCGCGTTCGCGACAGCGCTCGCCGCGATTGCGGTGGCCGGCTGCGGCAGCTCCGGGCCGCCGCCCCCCTGGCGCTCGGGCCATCCCGACCCGGGGAGCCTCAGCCTTCTCGACCTCGCGCAGGCGGGGAGCTGCGCCTCCGCGGCGCCCGACCCCGACCAGGCACCGGCGGCGATCAGCTTCAAGGGTCAGGAGTACGTCCAATCCAGCCGCCAGCCCGCCTCGGCGGCGGTTCCCAGCGCGGTGGAGATCGATCACACGGGGAATTGGAGCTTCTGGGTCGGCAGCGGAAGCAGCATCACGATGGTCACGCCGCAGGCCGACTACACCTACGCGCCTGGGAGCTGCTAGCGGAAGCCGCCGCCCTCCGTCCTTGCCACAATCGGCGGATGGCGATTCCTGAGGTCCTCCCCTTCACGGCCCTGGTGGGGCAGGAGCCGATGAAGATGGCGCTGGTCCTCAACGCCGTCAACCCGGCCATCGGCGGCGTGCTGATCCGGGGCGAGCGCGGCACCGCCAAGTCCACCGCCGTGCGGGCCCTCGCCGGGTTGCTCCCCGAGATCGAGGTGGTCGAGGGCTGCCGCTTCTCCTGCAGCCCGGGGAGCGGGGACCTGCTCTGCGACGAGTGCCGTGCCCGCCAGCTCGCCGGGGAGCACCTCCTCCGGGTCAGCCGCCCGATGCGGGTGGTCGAGCTCCCCATCAACGCCTCCGAGGACCGGGTCGTCGGCACCCTCGACATCGAGCGCGCCATCAAGGAGGGGGAGCGCAGCTTCGAGCCGGGTGTCCTGGGTGACGCCAACCGCAACATCCTCTACGTCGACGAGGTCAACCTCCTCGACGACCACCTGGTCGACGTCCTCCTGGATGCGGCCGCCATGGGGGTCAACATCGTCGAGCGGGAGGGCATGTCGGTCGTCCATCCCTCGCGATTCATCCTGGTCGGGACCATGAATCCCGAGGAGGGAGAGCTCCGCCCCCAGCTCCTCGATCGCTTCGGCCTCTGCGTCGACGTGGTCGGGCTCCGCACGGTCGCCGACCGGGTCGCCGTGATGGAACGGGACATCGCCCAGCAGGCGGACCCCGGGACCCAGCGGGGATCCAGCCAGGAGGACGAGGCGCGGTTGCGCGCGATCATCGTCAAGGCCCAGGAGCTGCTGCCGCTCGTCGAGGTGCCCACCGAGATGCGCTGGCTCATCGCCCTCGCCTGCATCGACGCTGGGGCGATGGGTCACCGCGCCGACATCGTGGTGAACCGCACCGCCCAGACCCTCTGCGCACTCCGCGAGGCCGAGGCGGTGGTCGAGCGTGGGACGAGCGCGGAGGCGGGGGTTCCGTCCACCAAGTCCCTCTCAGCGACCGTCGAGGACATCACGGTCGCGGCCGATCTCGCACTCCGGCACCGGCGCCGCGACCGTCCCGGCCAGTCGAGCGGCAGCTCCTCCAAGGTGGCCGAGCAGCAGCGGGAGCGGATGCAGGAGCTGGCCGAGCAGGCCAGGGAGGAGACCGCGACCGCGGACGGGGAGCCTCAGAGCTCCGAGGAGTCGACGTCGGAGACGGATCAGGAGACCGGGGATAGGTCGGCTGGCCAGCGCGGCGCGGAGACGGCCGGCGACGAGAACACGCGGCTCGGGGTCGATCAGCTCTACGAGGGGGAGCTCTTTCCGGTGCGGTCGATCAAGCTGCCTCGAGACCGCAAGTCACGCGTCGCCACCGGCAAGCGGTCCAGCTCCGAGTCCCGGGACAAGCGCGGCCGTTACGTCCGCGCCGTGCTGACCGAGCGCACCACCGACGTCGCCTTCGACGCGACCCTGCGCGCGGCCGCGCCGCACCAGACCAGGAGACGTGCCGAGGGGCCCGCCGGTGGTCCTGCGCTGCGCCTGGAAAAGCAGGACCTTCGCCAGAAGGTCCGGCGACGCCGGACCGGAACCCTGATCGTGTTCGTGGTGGACGCGAGCGCCTCGATGGACGCCGAGCAGCGGATGCAGGCCACCAAGGGCGCGGTGCTCTCGCTGCTGCGCGATGCCTACGTCCGCCGCGACAAGGTGGCACTGGTCGTCTTCTCCGGCCGCACGGCGCGGGTCGCGCTCTCCCCGACCAACAGCGTCGACCTCGCCGAGGCGCGGCTGCAGCGCCTCACTGTCGGCGGCACCACCCCGCTGACCCACGGGCTGGTGGCCGGCCTCAAGCTGGTCCGGACCGAGCGGCTGCGCGACTCCAACGTCTACCCCCTCATCGTCCTCATCTCCGACGGTCGGGGAAACATCTCGCTCTTCGGCGAGGAGCCGCTGGTCGAGGCACAGCGCATCGCCGAGCAGATCGGCCACGAGCACATCCGGACGCTTATCATCGACTCGGCGAGGGACACCACCGGGACCCAGCTCCCCGGCGCCGGCGTGCTCAGCGGGCACGCTCTCCTCGGCGGCTTCGGTTTCAACGCCTGTCTGGACCTCTCCGAGCGCAGCGGAGGCGAGTACCTCGGCCTCTACGATCTCTCCCAGGGCGCGATCGTTGCCGGCGTGGAGAGGAGCCTGCGCAGCCGATGATGGAGAGGCAGCAGACCGGGAGCGGGAGCCCACTGCCCTTGAGGAGGTTCGAATGACCAGTGTGTTGGTGACCGGCTCGGCGGACGGCATCGGTCGCGAGACCGCCCGGAGCCTGATTCGCATGGGCCACCGCGTGGTGGTTCACGCTCGGAGCAGTGACCGCGCCGCCGAGGTGAGGAATGCGATCCCGGATGCCGCCGAGGTCGTCGTCGGCGACCTGGCCTCGTTGGAGGAGGCCCGCGATCTGGCCGCCGCTGCGGGCCGTCACGGGCCCTACGACGCCGTCATCCACAACGCCGGGGCCGGCGGCGCACCCCACCGCGCGGTCACCGCCGATGGCATCGAACTCATCTTCCAGGTCAACGTGCTGGCCCCCTACCTGCTCACCGCACTGATGGAGCGGCCCGCCCGGCTCGTCTACCTGACCTCGGGGGTGGAGGCGAACGGAGTGGTGGACCTGGGCGACCTCCAGCACGAGCGCGGTCCATGGGACGGCGAACAGGCCTACTCGGATTCCAAGCTCTGCGACGTCCTTCTCGCCTTCGCGGTGGCGCGGCGCTGGCCGGAGGTCCGCTCCAACGCCGTGGACCCCGGCTGGATCAGGACCAGGATGGGCGGGCCGGGCGCCCCCGGCACGCTGCCTCAGGGGGCCGACACCCCGGTCTGGCTGGCGAGCAGCGACGACCCGGCGGCGGCCGTCTCCGGCCGCTACTTCAAGGAGCGCCGGGCACTGCGTGCCAATCCGGCCGCCTATGACGAGGACCTCCAGGAGGGCCTACTTCATGCCCTTGCCACTCTCAGCGGCGTGACGCTTCCGCTCTGAACCCGGCGGGGCCGGTGGCTCCCGCCCTGGCTGCCGATCGCAGATTCTGGCGCCGCGAACGCGCCCGGTAAATCTGGCCTGATGACGCGCCATCTCCGTCGCCTGCGCGCTGCCCGGCGGTGACGGCCGCCTCTGCGACCACCGCCGAGGGTCCGGCCCCTTCCCCCGACCGGGGGCGGTGGCCGCTTCTTGCCGCCTCCGGGATCGTCAAGCGCTACGGGGTCAAGCACGTCCTGGATGGCGGCGACCTGACCGTTCATCACGGCGAAGTGGTCGCCCTGGTGGGGGAGAACGGGTGCGGCAAGACCACCCTGCTGCGGATCTGCGCCGGGATCACCCGTCCCGACGCCGGGAGGGTGGAGGAGCGCGGGCGCATCGGGTACTGCCCTCAGGAACCCGGACTGCTCGAGCTGCTGAATGCCGACGAGCACCTGGCGCTCTTCGGAGCCGGGTTCGGCCTGAGCAGAAAGGCGGCGATCGCCGCCGGGCGGCGCCTGCTCGAGGAGCTCGACTTCCCGGTCGGCGACGGATCCGTGTCCAAGGATCTCTCCGGCGGGACCCGTCAGAAGCTCAACCTCGCCCTCGCCCTCCTCGGTGACCCGGAGGTGCTCCTCCTCGACGAGCCCTACCAGGGTTTCGACACCGGCTCCTACGTCAACTTCTGGGACCACGTCACCGGGTGGCGCGCCGCGGGCAGGACGACGGTGGTGGTCACCCACATGCTCAGCGAGCTCTCCCGGGTCGACCGCGTGGTGGACCTCACCCACCCGTCGCGGCGCGCGCCGGCCCCTACGGAGACCGCGAGGTGAGAGGAGTCAAGGCCTTCCTGCAGCGCACCCTCATCGCCGCCGAGATGCAGGGTCGCCAGCTGCTCCGCCGGCGGCTGGCGCTGGCAATCCTGGTCGCGCTACCTATCGCCCTCTACCTCGCGATGCTCAGCCAGAGCAGGGAGAGCGCGATCCAATTCGGTGCCCTGGGGATGAGCTGGTCGGTGGCCTGCGCCGCCCTCTTCGCCGTCCTGGCGGCACGGGAGGCGAGCCACGGCTGGTGCTCATCGGCTTCCGCCCCGCCGAGCTGATGCTGGGACGCTTCCTGCCCCTGCTCGTCGGCGGCACCGCATTCGCCGCGCTGGTCGGGGTGGCGATGACCCTGGCGTCGTCGCCGGTGTCCGTCGCCGCCCTCTTCGGCTCGTGCCTTCTCGTCCCCCCGATCGCGGTCTCCCTGGGCCTCGCCGTGGCTGCGGTGCTGCCCCATGACCTGGAGGGGACGCTCGTGATCATCGGCCTGGTGGGCATCCAGCTGGCGCTCAGCGGAGGGGCGTGGGTCAACGGCATCCTCCCCATGAACGGCCCCATCCAGCTCGCCTACCTGGCGGGTGGCTTCCCCGCCGACCCGGTGGGCCTGATGCTCGTGCACAGCCTGGTGTACGTGGTGGCGCTGCTCGCCATCGCCGCTGCCGGCTGGTCGCTGCGGGTCCGGGTCCGGCGCGGGCGCCCGGCAGCGCCGGCTCAGTGAGCGACGAGGCCCTCCAGGAGGCTCTTCTCCGGCGCTGGCCGGCCCTCACCCGAGCGGCGCTCCCCTCCTGAGCCTCTCTAACCGCGGCCCGAGCGTCCGGCGACCGATGCCGCGTCCTTCAGCTCCTGGGCAATGGTGGCGTGGCTGCCTGCCGTATCGGCCATCTCCAGAGATGTGGCCGAGAGCTGCTGGCCGGCGGCGCTGATCTGCTCCATCGCCTCCACCACGTGCTCGCTTGCGCTGAACTGTTCGGCGCTGGCGAGGCGCACCTGCGAGCTCGCCTCCGCGACCTCCTCCATGAGCCGGAGCCCGGATTCGAGCTGGCTCACCCCCTTCTCGATGGCCATCACCGTCGCTCCCGTCTCCAACTGGGCACCTCTCGTTATCTCGTCGATCTCCTCGGACAGCAGCTTCGTCCGATCAGCCAGACGTCGGACCTCGTCGGCGAGCACGCCGAATCCGCGTCCGGCGGCCCCGGCTCTGGCGGCTTCGATGGCCGCGTTGAAAGCCAGGAGGTTGGTCTCGCCGGCGATGTCGTTGATCACCGTCACGATGCCCCTGATGTCGCGCACCCGCTCGCTCAGGGCCACGGTTCGGTCGCTGGTGGCGCGGATCTCCTCCTGGGCCTGCATGAGGCTCTTCTGCGTCAGGCTCGCTCTGGTCGCCACATGATCGATGCTCTCGGCGATCTGGGCTGAGGCTCGGGCGAGCTCGCTCATGGTTGCCGAGGTCTCCGTCGCGGCCGAGCTCTGCTCGTGGGTGGTGCTGGCGAGCTGCGACGAAGCGGCGGCGAGCCTGGCTGCCGACTCACCCATCTCGCTGCTGGCCTTCTGCACCCTGCCTATCAGGGTGACGAGGCTGTCCACCATCCGGTTGAAGCTGTCTCCCAGCGCCGCCACCTCCACCGTCCCGGTCGGCCGGACGCGGGTGGAGAGGTCGCCGGCGGCGATGCTGCGCGTCGCCGATGCCAGCCGGTTGATGGGCCGGGTGATCCGAAAGGAGATGATGAAGAGGGCGATCGCCAGCAGGCCCACCCCGCCCAGGAGCATGAGCGCGGCGAGCCCCTGCCCACGGCTCACCGGCGCCAGCGCCACGCTCGAGGGTTCGGTGGCGGTGATCGCCCAGCCGAAGGACTCGTCGCGCACGTAGCCGGCGATCGCCGCGCCGTGGCCCTGCCCGTAGCCAAGTGCTCCGGGTTGGCTCCCGGTGCGCAGGGCGGTGTCCACCGATGGGGTGTGGACCACTTGGCTCAGCGCCCCGTCCTGGGCCATGGCCGCGGCGTTCGTCACCGACATCAGGGAGCTGAAGACCAGACGATGATCTGGCGCCACGGCCTGGATGACGATGGGCGACGACGTGCTGGCGATGACCGTGTCGAAGACCTGGGTGAGATCAGCCGCGATGTCGATGTCTCCGGCCAGGTAGCCGGTGAAGTGGCCACTCTCCATGATCACCGGGATGTAGGCGTACCAATAGAGCTCTCCCCCCGACCGCGCCACGGGGAGGATCGTCGCTCCCAGACCTCCGGCTCCGAGGGCTCCGGGCTGTGGATAGGAGGGAGCGGCGCCGACTGCGGTGGAGGCGTCCAGCAGGCCTTGGCTGCTGACGAGGTCCAGCTCGCTGAATGTCGACTCGGTCTCAGCAAGGTACTTCTGCAACACGGGGCCCACCCCGCTCTGGGGGATGGCGGCGGTGGCGAGGCCCTCCGCATAGGCGGCAAGCTGACTCTGGGCGAGCTGAGCCCACGCGTCGAGGCGGCTGTCGGCGGACTGCGCAAGGTCCTCCAGGTGCGCCTCCGTCGAATTCGTGAGGGCGGTGGATGAGCTGCTCGTCAAGACCAGGACGATCGCGCTCATCGCGGCGATGGTGATCACCAGGGTCTCGGCGATCAAGCGCACGAAGAGGTGGCGGCTCGCCGTCCGGACGCCGCGCATGCCAGCGCCGACGCGGCCTCCGAGCACGTTCCGATCACCGTGTCCGCGACGGCGCGCACGGGCTGTTGCACGTCTGATCATGCAGGAGTAGTTATGGCATGCCAGGCGCGTCAGACGTGACGGTAGGGTCACGCGCCGGATGTTGGAGTGGCACAACCGGATGATGGTGTTCTAGTCGTGAACGACATCTCGGGCGCGATGTTCATGGTTTGGGCTTTCAAAACTCGTCCCGCCCGGTCAGGCGGTCACGCCCTCCCCGCATGGATCCGGCCTCGGCGGTGATGGCGGCTCAGCGCCCCGCAGCCTGCCACACCCGCAGCACCTCTCCGGCGAGGTGCGTCTCACCTTCGGCATCCGCCATCACGGTGTCCAGGACATGCGGGCGCATCCCCAGGGCGCTCACTCCGTCCGCCTGCGCGCCATCGGCGACATCGAGGACGAATTCGGCGGCGACCGCCGCATAGTGCCGCGCCACCCCGAGAGCGCTCGGGTCCTCGCCCAGTTGAGCCATGATCGCGACCGTCGGTCCCTTCAGAGCCCGGCCACCGACGACCGGCGAGACCGCCAGGACTCGCTCGCGTCGAAGGTGGGGGCCGAGCAGGGCGCAGATGGGGTCGATGCTGAGCAGCGGATTGGAGGGGCCGATCACCACCAGGTCCGCCCCGCTCACCGCCCCCACCGCGGCGGGCGCCGGCACCGCCTGCTCGAGGCCGTCGAAGCGCAGCCCGCGAACCGGAGGCTCGCAGCGGCTCCTGACGAACCATTCCTGGAAGCTCAGCTCGCCGGCGTCGGTGGCCACCCGGGTGCGCACCGGGTCGTCGCTCATGGGGATGACGGCCACCTGCAGCCGGAGACGCCGGCCGATCTCGGCGGTGGCCTGGCTCAGGCTCGCCCCCCGGTTGCGGAGGGTCGAGCGGAGGAGGTGGAGGCCGAGGTCCCGGTCGCCGAGTCCGAACCAGGTCGGCTCGCCGAGCTGTCCGAGCATCTCCAGGGCGTGGAAGCTCTCGTCGCGCACCCCGAAGCCGGAGTCCTCGTTGAACAGCCTGGCGAGGCGGTAGAGGACGGCGTCGGTGTCGGGACAGACCAGCAGTCCCCACATCACCTCGTCATCGGCCGTATTGGTTATCACGCTGAGCTCTCCCGGCGCCAGGACGCGCGCCAGCCCGCAGGCGAGCCGGGCGGCGCCGGTGCCTCCGGCCAGTATCGTCACCCGCACGCGATCACCGGAAGAGGTCCAGGTCGGCGCTGCGGACCAGCTCCCGCCCGCTGCCCGGGGACGCCTCCAGGCCGAGCCCGCGGACGACGACGGCGGGGATCCTCTTGGTCTTGCCCATGACCAGCTCGGCCGCCGCGGCGATCTCGTCGGCCACCGCCACCACCGTGGCGTGGAGGGGCATGCCGAAGTCGTCGGGGCTTCCCCGGTAGTCGACCGTTGCCGGTATCCCGGCCACGCCCAGGGCGACGTTGCAGAGCCCGACCCGCCAGGGGCGGCCGAAGGTGTCGCTGATCACCACCCCCACATCCGCCCCCACGACCTCTGCGATGCGCCGGCGCAGCCCGGCCGCGCTCCGGTCGCAGTCCACCGGCAGGAGGCAGACCAGGTCGTCACCGGGAAGGTTGGACCGGTCGACGCCGGCGTTGGCACAGACGTATCCGTGCCGGGTCTCGACGATCAGGACGCGATCGGCGCGCACCACTCGGACGCTCTCGTCGAGGACGACCTGGACCATCCGCGGGTCGGCGTGCAGCAGCTCGGCCAGCTCGAGTGCCCGCGGGCTCGGCGCCACGGTGCGGAGGCTGAGCAGCCTTCCCTCCGCCTTGGAGACCACCTTCTGGGCCACCACCACGACGTCGCCGGAGCGGAGCGGGGCGGCTCGCTCCGCGATCAAACCGCCCAGGTCGTCGCCGCTCGCGATCTCAGGCAGCCCCTCGATGCCGTAGAGCGCGACACCGCCGGCTGGCCCGTCGGTCACGCGGGCTCTCCCGTGGTCGCCCGCCAACGGTCCAGGGTGGCCAGGTCGTCCGGCTCGTCGACGTCCAGGGCCAGCGCCGGCTCCCAGTGGACGACCAGCTCCCGGCCCCGCCGCCTCGCCTCCGCGGCGAAGCGGGGAAGGGACGCTTCACCGAACTGCAGGTCGAATCCGTCGATCGGACGCAGGTAGAGGGCGTTGGTCCCCTCGCGGCCGAGCGCGGGGGCCACCACCGCGACCGGCCCCTCCACCGCTTCGGCGCGCTCGAGAAGGCGGCGGAGGCTGCCCGCATCGACGAGGGGGAGATCGGAGCTGAGCAGCAGGCAGCCGGAGCCTCCCCGGGCGAGCACCTCGGCCAGGCCTCGTTCGGCGGCACGGTTCTGGCCGGCGGGGTGCTCCTCGACCAGGGCTTCCGCTCCGCACCGCCGGGCCAGGTGGGCAGCCCCCGGCCCGCCGCAGACGGCGAGGGTGACGGCGACCTCCTGCGCGGCCTCCAGAGCTCGCACGGCGCACTCCTCGGCGAGGCGAACGCGCTCGGCGCCGGAGAGTGCGGCGGCCAGGCGGGTCTTCGCCGTGCCGGGCTCCTTGATCAGCACGACGATCTGCGCCGTTTCTCCCATCCCCCGGACTCTAGTTGGGGCGGGCGATGGGGCGGATGCACACGCGGAGAAAGGCCGGTCGCTCTGGGGCTTTGCAACAATGGCGCGATGCAGCGCGGCCGCAGCATCTTCCCGTTCACTGCGATCGTCGGCCAGGGGCCGATGAAGCAGGCGCTCGTGCTCAACGCCATCAACCCGGCCATCGGCGGGGTGCTGATCCGCGGGGAGAAGGGGACGGCCAAGTCGACGGCGGTGCGGGCCCTGGCGCGCCTCCTCCCCGAGCTCGAGGTGGTCGCCGACTGTCGCTTCGGATGCCCTCCCGACGCCTCCGCAACCCGTTGCGACGAGTGCGCCGAGCGGCTCCTGCGCGGCGAGACCCTGCCCCGAGCCACCCGGCAGATGCGCGTGGTCGAGCTGCCCATCAACGCCTCGGAGGATCGGGTGGTCGGGTCGATCGACATCGAGGCCGCCATCAAGAAGGGCGAGAAGGAGTTCGAGCCCGGGGTGCTCGCCGAGGCCAACCGCAACATCCTCTACGTCGACGAGGTGAACCTCCTCGACGACCACATCGTCGACGTCCTCCTGGACGCCGCCGCGATGGGCACCAACACGGTGGAGCGCGAGGGCGTTTCGGTGTCCCACCCGGCCCGGTTCATCCTGATCGGGACCATGAACCCGGAGGAGGGAGAGCTGCGACCCCAGCTCCTCGACCGCTTTGGGCTCTGCGTGGATGTCGAGGGCATCCGGGATGTCCGGCAGCGGGTCGAGATCGTCGAGCGCCGCGAGGCGTTCGAGGACGACCCCGAGGCGTTCGCGTCCAGCTGGGAGCCGGAGGAGCACGCGGAGGCGGAGCGGATCCGGAAGGCCATCCTCTCCCTCGGCGACGTGGCCGTCGATCGGGAGATCCTCGTCGCCATCGCCCATCTCGGCATCGAGCTGGAGGTTGACGGCCACCGCTCGGACCTCGTCACACGCAAGGCCGCCCAGGCGGTCGCCGCCCACGAGGGGCGGGACCGGGTCACCCTCCAGGATGTCGAGGGGGTGGCTCCCATGGTGCTGGCCCACCGGACCAAGCCCACCGCCGGCTCCCGGCGCGGCCTCGCCGATATCGGCGAGATCCTGCGCAGCGCCGGTGACGGCTCCACCGGGCGAGGTCGGTAGGGTGGACGCCGCCGCCCCCTCCGCGCCGGCCCCGCTGGTAGGTCTCGAACCGCCGTCGGGGCTCCAGCACCGCCTCGTCCACGGCGACCAGGAGGCGGTGATTACCGAGGTCGGGGCGACGCTCCGTGCCTACACCGTGGGCGGGCGGCCGGCGATTCTCGGCTTCGACGTGACCGAGCACGCGCCCTACGCCCGGGGTCAGCTGCTGCTCCCCTGGCCCGGGCGCGTCGGTGACGGCCGGTATCGGTGGCAGGGCGTCGACCACCAGCTCCCCCTGGACGATGAGGCGGACCTCAACAATGCCATCCACGGGCTGACCCGCTGGGCGAACTGGACAGCCGAGGCACCCGCCACCGACCGCGTGGTGATGCGCCACCGGCTCCATTCCAGTCCCGGTTACCCGTTCTGCCTGGACCTGATGGTGGTCTTCGCGCTCGACGATCGCGGCCTGGGCGTGACCCTCTCGGGGACCAACCTCTCCGGCGTCCCGGCCCCCTTCGGTGCCGGCGCTCACCCCTACCTGACGCTCGGGAGCGAGCTGGTCGACGGCTGGCGCCTCACCCTCCCCGCGGACACCATGCTCCGCACCGATTCGCGGCTGCTGCCGACCGGCAGGGAACCGGTTTCGGGCACCGAGTTTGATTTCCGGGAGCCTCGCGTGATCGGGCACACCCAGCTCGACAACGCCTTCACCGGTCTGGCCCGCGACCCCGACGGCCTCGCCCGGGTCTCGCTGGAGGCTCCGGACGGGCGCCGGCTCGTCATCTGGACCGATCGCGCATACCCGTGGCTGGTGCTCTTCAGCGGGGACCAGCTGTCGCCCGGCGATCGCGGGGACCGGCTGTCGCCCGCCGATCGGCGACGTGGGCTGGCCGTGGAGCCGATGACCTGCCCACCCGACGCCCTTCGGAGCGGCGTGGATCTGA
>ODAK010002673.1_pt1 | contig 18711 bp, 24 predicted proteins | sample 1539591 | NCBI WGS metagenome assembly ODAK01 (sample SAMEA3539303, study PRJEB22396) | soil metagenome | biome: tundra; feature: field; material: soil | place: USA | collected 2010-05 | depth 0.15 m | reverse complement strand
TCCACGAGTTGGAACAACCTCGCGTTGCGCTCGATTTCAGGGAGACAGGGGCTGTCAGAATCGAGCGAAGGGTTTCCCGATTACCGCCCGGTGCGCTGCCAGTGGTCGGCGATTGCGCGGGAAGCGATCCGCAGGAGCCACGCGATAAACGGAGCGCCGCGCCGTTCGAACTTACCAAGCCCAGCCAGAGCTTCCTGGAAGACATCGGCGGTCAGATCCTCGGCCTGGTGGCGGTCGCGAACGCGCTGGGCGATCCAGGCATACACGGAGTAAAAGTTCTGCTCGTACAAATCGGCAAAGCGGGAGGGGTCGCGCTGGGCGGCCTCAATCTGCAGCCGGTCGTCGTGCTCCTCGGTCATTGCTGTTTGGTCTGGTTCTCTTTAGGATCATCCGCCCGGCGGCTCAAAAAGTTACGGCGCCGCAGTACATTATTTTCCGGCCTAGCGGCCAGCAATGGTAGCGGCCGGGCGCCGCACAAGGTTCTTGCGTTGAGATCGAGATACCGAAATAAGCAACTTGCCCCTCAAACCGACGCACGAACGCGATCGCCAGCCGTCCAGCGCGCCGAAGCAATGCCACCCAGCAACCCGCCCACCAGCTTTAACACGTGTGCGACCTTGTAGAGGAACGGTTCGGGCTGGCCCCATGCCACGAGCACATACATCAACGCGGCAACCACCCCTACCATCAGCCCATGCAGTACGAAATGGGATTCAACGCGCCTGTCCACCCACAATGCAAACAGAAACGGCAGAGCGGCGGAGGTGACCAGAATGGACGCGAGGAAAGCCGTTTGTCCCCAAAAGTGCAGTACCGGGAAGACGATGGCGAAGACGGCCAACTCCGCGCAGACACCGCCTGCCATCACGCGCCCCCAGTGCAGGTGCCGCCAGGCGCCCCGGTCGAGAACGAATTCATTTGACAAAGGATTCGTCGTCATACCACTTCCCCGAAACTATCGACCCGCGCCTGTCTGGACCACCTCGTTCTCGAAATCCGATGCCGGGACTGACCTCCGGTCGACCTCCCACAGGTAGATCTCATTGCCATCGGGATCTTCGAGATGAACAAAGTTTCCCGGCTCCTCCCGCAGGATTGAGCCGGTCATGCGCACGCCTTTCTCCTTCAGCCGCGCTACCACGCCGTCGATGGGCTCATCGATTTCCAGTCCCAGCATCATGGCGCCCCTGGTTCCCGGAGCGGGATACCGTGGCGAAGCCGGATGCAGCCCGATGGTGAGACCCTGGCCCGCTTCTACCCGTGGCCCAATTGTCCCCGAAACGATTGGTGAGCCTCAAGCCAAGCACCTGCGTATAAAACCGCACCGCCGCGTCCATGTTGGAAACGAATACTGTCGCATTACCGCCGGAAATCATACGTTGTACTCCTTCATGGCACCATACTAACGGAATGTGAAAAAATGAAAAGAGCCACTTGAGAGGGCCACTTTGTGAACCGCCGCCGCAACCTTTTTGTGCCGCCGATCGTTCTCGACAGGACTTCAAGGGACCCCCTGCATCGGCAGATCGCCAAACAGATCTCCCGAGCTATTCGCGGCGGCGCCGCCCGCCAGCACGACCGGCTGCCCTCCACGCGTGTACTGGCTAAGATGTTAGAGGTTTCGCGGAATACTGTGCTGGCAGCCTACGACAACCTCGTCGCAGACGACCTCATCTCCGGCCGCCCGGGCGCGGGGATGGCGATCCAGGCAGGCGCCTCCGGGCCTGAAGCCGCATTGTATGGATTGCATCACGTAGTTCGTGCAGCCCATTACCCGGCAAGAGTCCTGGCCGTGGCCGATCCCGACGGAAACTCGTTTTACATCCGTTTCTGACGCCTCACGGTGGCAGGTTCAATCGCCGACTTAGAAAGACAGGTGCACCGGCTTTTGGCGGCGTTTTACATAGCTGAAGCGCGACTATTTGACAGGCGCGCCGGGGGTGCTCTGGAAGCCGCCGAACAGCTTCCGGCCGTCTGGCAAGGTGACGGTGCGGGCGTTGGCGGTGTTGCTGCCGTTCTTCGCGGCGAAGCCGTCCACGGTGACCGGATCGCCCTTCATCAACTCCGTCCTGGTCCAGCCTCTGCGAGTCAGGCCGCCGGGGCTACCCATTTCGAAGCCCCATCTGGTGACCTTGCCGGTTTCATCCTTTTGATCGACGTAAAGCCAGCCGTGGGGATTGGTCCATTTGAAACTCGTCACGGTGCCGGAGACTGTGACGAGCTTGTTTTCGTCGTACTCGGCGGCGAACGCGTGATGGGCGGAGATGCGCATCGTCATCAGGAGCAGCGCGGCTGTGGCAACGCATAAAGTCTTGCTCATGGGGTTTTCAGGCAGCGCGTTTTGGGATCACGTCGCGCTCGATCAGAGTCTGATCGATGGAGTCGAGATCGAAACGGTTCTGAATGTTCAGCCAGTATTGCGGCGATGTGCCGAAGTAACGGCCAAGGCGGACGGCCGTGTCGGCGGTGATGTTGCGCTTGCCGTTCACGATGAGGCTGATGCGGTTCGCAGGCACGCGGATTGCCTGAGCGAGTCCGTTGATGCTGATCTCCTCGTCCTTCATATCCTCGAGAAGGATATGGCCGGGATGAACGGGAGGAAGCTTCCTTTCAGTGGTAGTCGGTGATTTCGACATCGGTGGGTCCTTTCGCTTTCCATTTGAAGCAGATTCGATACTGATCGTTGAAGTGTATGCTGAACTGGCCCTTTCGGCTGCCAGACAACGCTTCCAGACGGTTACCACGAAGGGCACGGAGATCTGCGAGAGAAGTAGCGGAGTCGAGCCGGATCAGGCGAGTTCGAGCTTGTCCTTCGATGTTCGTCAGTTCGGGGACACGCCGCCCAGCCATTAATTTCCCCGCGCGGACGTCTTTATACGTCTGAATCATTTACCTCACGGATATTATTCTACAGGTAATGCCTGCCGGATGCGGATCCGGCTTGTGGCAATTCAATAGACTGATTCTATGCATGAGGTCCTGAACCATCTGCCGGCTGGTGCTTTCGTTCTGGATCTTGGATGCGCGGAGGGGAGTTTTTCGCGTGCCACGACGGCCGCGAAAGTTGTGAGAGTGGATCGGGATGCGCCCGGGGCGGGAGGTGACGGTGCGAGTTTCGTGCGGGCGGATGCGGCGCGGTTGCCGTTCGCGGACGGGAGTTTTGCCGCGATCGTGTCGAACCATAGTCTGGAGCATTTCGACGATTTCGCGGGCGCACTCGCGGAAATTCGCAGAGTCATTTCCGCCGAGGGCGCGTTGTTTGTCGCGGTGCCGGACGCTTCCACTTTGACGGACAGGGTGTATCGATGGCTTGCGCGGGGCGGCGGGCACGTCAACGCGTTTACCTCGGAACAGGAGACGGCGTTGGCGATTGAACGTGCAACGGGGTTGGCTCACGTGGCAACCAGGCCGCTGTGCTCGTCGCTTTCGTTTCTGAACCGAAGGAATTCGCCGCGGCCTGTACCGAAACGTTTGCTGTTGCTGGGCGCGGGGTATGAATGGTCCTTGTTTGCGTATGTGTGGCTTTCGCGGCGGCTGGACCGGTGGCTGGGCACGCGCACGAGTAGTTACGGCTGGGCGTTTTATTTCGGCAGGATCGGGGAGCCGGTGAATACCGATGCGTGGGTGAATGTCTGCCTTCGGTGTGGGAGCGGGCAGGATTGCAGCGCGCTGCTGCGACAGGGCCGGGTGCAGCGGGGCCGGTGGCGGTGTCCGCACTGCGAGGCGCGCAATCCGTTTTTCGCGGAGAACTAGTTTTCGGTGGGCGTCTTCGAGGCTTCGTCGATAATCAGCATCTCGACGGGAGCTTTGCGCGGTTCGAGTTTGAGGCCGAGTTTTTCGACCGCGTTGAAGAGTGTGTCGCCGGGTGCGGCGTCGGCGAGTTTGAGGAGGTCGGGCGAAACAGGCGTGCCCTGGGCGACGGCGGCGCGGATCATCATGGCGCGGAAATCTTCAGGCGAGAATTCCATGGTGAAGTCGTAAGTGTCGTTGAGGCCGGTTGTGTCGATGACGGGGCGGTCGGCGAAGCGGGCGAGAGCGTCGGCCATGATCGACGTCGAGATCTTCCGGCCTTCGAATTTGTTGTCGCCGATGGTGAGAGAAGCGCCGTTGTTGTAGCTGATGATGGTGCCGGTACCGCGTGGCGTGGCGGAGACGCCGATGCTCCGTTCACTGGTCACAGCGGGATCGACGGGCGAGGCTTTCATTTTCACTTCGCCTTTGCCGAGTGTCAGCGCGTAGACGGGAAGGTCGTGGGATTCCCGGTGCATTTTCATCCGGAAGCGGTCGCGCAGGAGGGCCTGGAGCATTTCGGGGATCTGTTTGGAGTCGGCCCCGGTGGGTAGTTTAGCGGAGATGTCCCAGCGGCCGGAGGTCATCCAATCCGGAGCGGAGATCTGATAATTGCGGAGGCGGAAGGCCATGCCGAGGTAGAGCTTCAGATCGACCGCTGTATAAGTGACCTGCGCGCCATCGAGGTGAAGGCCAGCGGAGGTGGCGCCCTGCGCTCCGGGCGGCGAGGGCTTGATAGTGGCGACTTCGAATTCCTGCGCGAGGGCGAAGAGCGGCACGAGCAAGAAAAAAAGGACCGGGCGGATCATAGCTCAAACCCTGGAGAACGCGACTGAAGTCGCGTGTACCTTAGTTTGAGCCGGGTTTGATGATGTGCGGGAGATCAATGTTGTTCTGGACGCACTCGTATTCCATGACTCGGTCTTCGCGCGGCGGGTGGCGGAGCTGGGTGTCGACGACCTTCCAGGGTTTTGTGAGAACGTTGGGGTCTTCGGCGGTCACTTCGTAGTGGATCGTATCTTGTGGAGTGCGCGTGTAGCGTTCGACTACGTGCAGGGCTTCGCTGTGGAAGTGGCCGGCGCCGTCAAGCCAGGTTTTGTCGTTGAAGCCGGTGACATCAACAACAAAGGAGTCACCGTCCCAGTGCGCGACGGAATCGCCCATGTAGGTAGGGTCGAGGTCGGACGGGTGGGGGCGGCCGTCGGAGGGGATGATGCGGAAGGCGCGCATGACTTCATAGAGGATGACGGTCTTCTTCGGGGTTTGCACGATTTCGAGCGGCATCGGGTTCATGGTGATCGCGGGGACGCCGAGCAGCATGCATTGCGCGCTGGGGCTGTGTGCGGGGTCGCCGACGAGTTCCTTAACTTTGGCAAGAAGCTCGGGTTTGTAGGGCGGCGCTTCGCGGCGAGGCATGCCGGCGGCTGCGGGAGGCGGAGTTGCGGGCCGGGGTGCAGGCGCGGGCGTTTCGCCGGTGAGGCTGACGCCAAGGGCTTGCCAGATTCCGGAGAGATCGGGGTGGCCGTCCGCTGCGTGCGGGATGGGTTTTTGTGCCAGTGCGAGCGACGAGGCTGCGAACGTGAGGGCCGCGAGGGAGAAGTGTCTGTTCATGTGAGCTCCGGGTTTCAGTTCGCGGGCGGTCCGACGAAGAATTTACGGCCGTCGGGCCAGGTGATTTCACGCCCAGCGAAACGGGCGGACCCGTCCTTGGCAACCCAGCCAGTCACGCTGACGGAATCGCCGACTTTGAGCATCTCGCGAGAGAGGCCGACGCGTCGCAGGGTGTTGGGCGGGTAGCCTTCGAAGCCCCAGTTGACGACCTTGCCGTCCTCGGATTTCTCGTCTATGTAGATGTAAACATGGGGGTTCATCCAGTCGATTTTGGTCACGACACCCTTGTGGGTGACTGGTTTCTGGCTGTCGTATTCGGCGGCGAAGGAGTGATGTGCCCACGCGGGGGCGGCGAAAAGCAGCAGGGCAAAACACACTAGCGATGCGGCAAAGAGTCTCGTTTTCATATCGGGGTCCGGGCTCAGTATATAACTGGATTGCAGGCGCCGCAAGATTTGCTAGCACAGCACCTATTACAAAAAGCGTAATTTAATATATTTTTATGTTATAATCAGGATTATGCAAGACCGTCAAACGATCAACGACTCTTATTACTGTGGCAGGATGAGGCCCGATTCCGTGGTTTCGGTTCTGACCGGTAACTCCTATGTCGTTGCTGAGTATAACGAGACGACCGGCGACATTCGCTGGCAGCGTGTCGTGAATGCGAGCCAGAAGGAAGGCATTTACAACTGGCTCCGTGAACACTTCCCCGTGAAGACAGCAGTCGCGCCCGCGCCGAAGAAGACGTCCCGCAAAGCGCAACTCGCTTCTGCCTGATCCGCAACTTTCCATACATAGATTTCCCAAAAGTAAGCGAACGCACTTCGGCTGGAGTGCGTTTTTCTTTTGCCTGGACTGAAATTTGTCGCCCCTTTTGTAAACATTTGTTATAAAATTTGTCCACTCGCGGTCAAATCAGACAAAAAGGGGAACTCAACAATTGATCCACGTCTTCAGATCACAAAGGACGAACTGCGCCTTATCGTTCCTGGTAACGGCACTCCTGTTCATACTGCCCACTCACAGGCTCCATGCTCAGGTAACAACCGGGACGATTTCGGGCACGGTTACAGACGCGTCGGGCGCGGCGATTGGCAGCGCCGCAGTGCAGATTGAAAACACGGGGACGAGCGTTGCTACCTCGGCCGAAACAGATGGGCAGGGGCGGTACTCGGCACCCAGTCTTGCGGTTGGCGAGTATAAAGTGACGGCTTCGAAAGCGGGTTTCTCGACTTCGGTCAGGACGGGAATTAATCTGACAGTCGGCGCTGCGCTGGTGGCTGACTTTACGCTGCAAGTCGGGCAGTCGAACCAAACGGTAACAGTGGCCGCGGAAGCGGCGCAGGTGGACACGACGACCTCGACGCTCGGGAATCTGGTCGAAACGAAGCAGATGGTGGATCTGCCGCTGAACGGCAGAAACTTTCAGCAGTTGATTCTTCTCGCGCCGGGCGTGAGTGTGGCGCAGACTTCGGTGACGTCGTTCTACGGCAAGGGTGACACGTACTCGATTGCCGGTGGACGGCCGGAAGGCGCGGCGTATCTGCTCGACGGCACGGATATCACGAACTTCTTCAATCACGGGTCGGGTGCGGGTTCGCTCGGGACGTCGCTCGGCATCGATGCGATCGCGGAATTTCAGACGCTGACGAATACTTACAGCGCGCAGTTCGGCGGTAATGGCGCGGTGATCAACGCGGTCAGCAAATCGGGTACGAATCAGTATCACGGCACTGCGTTCGAGTTTCTGCGGAACAGCGCGCTCGATGCGCGCGACTTCTTTGCGCCGACTTCATCGCCGCCGCCTTTCCGCCGCAACCAGTTCGGGGGCGCGATCGGCGGGCCGATCAGGAAAGACAAGATGTTTTTCTTTTTCAACTACGAACAACTGCGGCAGTCGCTGGGGCTGACGAACAAGATCACGGTGCCGGATGCGAACGCGCATCAGGGTTATCTGCCGTGTGCGGCCGCGGCCGGCGTGCCCTGCGGCGCGAATGGCCTGGCTAACGTTGGATTTGCATCGCCCGCGATTCAGTCGGCGATGGCGCTGTTTCCCACCGCAACGATTCCGTTGTCCGGCGGCTTCGGTAATGCGTTCGCCGACGGCACCCAGCTTGGAAACGAGTACTACATGCTGGGGCGTTTCGATTACACGCTCTCGTCGAAGGATTCGGTTTTTGCGCGCTACGTGATCGACAAGTCGAGCTTCACGAATCCCTTCCCAGGTACGAACGCTGCCGGATGGCCCGATTCGGAGCCGACGCGCAATCAGTACATGACCATCGAAGAGCGCCATATCCTGTCGGCGAACGTGATCAACGTTGCACGAGCGAGTTTCGTGCGCACCGAGAATTCGGCGACCAGCCTGAAGACGGATCCGGCGCTGCAGTTCGTTCCGCATCTTGGCGGGCAGGACGGCAACGTCACGGTAACGGGCCTGACAGCGTTAGGGCCGTCTGCGCTCACGCCCTATAGTCTGATTCAGAATAAGTTCGCGGAGTCGGACGATATTTACTGGACGCGCGGCGCGCACAGCATCAAGTTCGGTCTCGGCATCACGCGCGTGCAGACGTTCGAGAACCAGCCGTTTTCCGGCGCCGGCGCGTACACGTTCCCCAGTCTGCTGGGTTTCCTGCAGGGCACGCCGAACCGCTATGGCGGCGCTTATCCGGTGGGATACACGTATCCGGGCGGCCAGACCTCGCTGTTCGGACCTTACAATCCCGATGCCTATCGCGCCTTCCGCGAGACGCTGGTCACGCCTTACATCAACGATGACTGGAAGGTGAACTCGAAGCTGACCATCAATATCGGTCTGCGGTACGACTTCGATACGAATCCGAAGAGTGCCATCAACAACCTGCTGGTGATCACGAATCCGCCGTTCAACAGCATCGGCGGGCAAATCTCGAACGGTTTCACGCTGGTGCCGAATGTCTGGCGGCACAATCCCGCTCTGAACAACTGGGGACCGCGTATCGGGTTCGCTTACGATCCTTTCAAAGACCACAAGACTTCGATTCGCGCGGGCTTTGGCGACAACCATAATGTGATCGCGCCGCGCACGTTCACGTCGGGTTATGTGACAGGGCCGCCGTTCGCTTCGGTGATCGTCACGCCTAACCCCGCGCAACCGGTGATCCCGTTCCCGAATCCGTTTATCGGTGCGGTGACGCCGCCGGTGCCGAGCAACGGGCAGACGGTGGATTACAACAATACAAAGACGCCGGCGCTGTATCAGTGGAACTTCAACGTGCAGCGGGAGCTTCCTTCGGACGTAATTTTCACGGTCAGCTACGTGGGTTCGCATGGGAGCCATTTGCTGACGCAGAGCGATATGAATCCGCCGGTGCCGCAGGTGATCAACGGTGTGACCTACTTCGGCAATCCAGCCACGGGACTGTCCTACCCCAGAGTGAGTTCATCGTTCGGTGCGATCAATGCGCTGCAGACCAACGGCAAATCCAGCTATAACTCGCTGCAGGTGAACGCGGTTCATCGCTTCAGCCACAACTTCCAGGCACAGGTGGCTTATACGTGGGCGCACTCGATCGACGACGGCTCGGGTTCGAGCGGTCTGGAGACTGGCGGAGGTCCGCGCTCCGATCCTTATAACTTCGCGCTGGACAGGGGATCGAGCACATTCGACGTTCGTCAGGCACTGCGCATCAACGGTGTTTATACGTTCCCCTGGAAGAGCAACAGGCTCGTTTCGGGCTGGCAGCTGAGCGGCATTCTGAGCAGATCGACCGGGCTGCCACTGCTGCTGACGACGGGCTTCGATCGCGAACTTGTGGGACCCTCTTCGACGGCCAACGAACGGCCGAATCTGGTGCCGGGCTTCACGGCCGATTCGATTCGGGTTGGTAAGGTCAACGAATGGTACAACCCGGCGGCATTCGTGCTGCAGCCGGCGGGTACGATGGGCAATCTGGGCCGCGACATTATCCGCGCGCCCGGAATTTTCAATGCCGATCTTTCGCTGTTGAAGGACACGAAGATTACCGAACGGATGTCAATGCAGTTCCGCGCGGAATTCTTCAACTTCCTGAACCACGAGAATTTCGGTACGCCGAACCTTACGCTGTTCACGACGGCGGGCCCGAATCCCGCTGCCGGGCAGATCACGACGTCTAACCCCGGCACGATTCCGCGGCAGATCCAGTTCGCGCTGAAGCTGAACTTTTAAGGGGCGTTCCCACTCGCGGACGCTCGGGGTTATGGGTGTCATGTACACTCGTGGATCGTATGAGATACTTCCCTGCCCTGGTTTGCGTTTTAGTGTTATCGGCGGACGCCGCGCCGGCGCAGACCGGGACTATCGAACGGATCAAGGTTCACGGCAAGAGCCTCGAAGGCAATCTGGAGGGTGACTCGCCGGATCGCGACGTTTCGATTTATCTGCCGCCGAGTTACAAGACGGCGACCAATCGACGCTACCCGGTTGTGTATTTTCTGCATGGCTATACCGACAGCGATGACCGTTGGTTCGGGCTGGTGAAGAGCTTCGTGAATTTGCCGGCGGGTATCGATAAATCGCTGACGGCGGGCGCGAAGGAAATGATCGTGGTGATGCCGAACGCTTATACCCGTTATGCGGGGAGCATGTATTCGGTTTCGGTGGTGACCGGGGACTGGGAAGCTTACATTACGAAAGACCTGGTGGGTTACATCGACAGCCATTACCGGACGCTCGCGAACGCGAACAGCCGCGGCCTCGCAGGGCATTCGATGGGCGGCTATGGCACGATGCGAATCGGGATGAAGTATCCGGAAGTGTTCTCGAGTATTTATGCGCTGAGTCCGTGCTGCATGGTGCCGAATATGGCGCAGAGTGCAGCCGCGGGGCCTTCGAAAGCGGAAGCGATCAAGACGATCGAGGAGTTCAATAAAGCGGACTTCGGGACGAAGGCGCAGCTGGCATCAGCGGCGGTGTGGTCGCCCAATCCGAAGAATCCGCCGTTCTTTTTCGATCTGCCGACGAAGGATGGCGTGGTGCAGCCGCTGGTGCTGGCCAAGTGGGCGGCGAATGCGCCGCTGGCGATGGTGGATCAGTACATCGGCAATCTGAAGAAGCTGCATACGATTGCGTTCGATGCGGGCGATATGGACACGGGGATTGCAGCGACGATCAGGACGCTGGACGGGATTCTGAACGAGTACGACCTGCCGCATACGTTCGAGATTTACGAAGGGACGCACACGAGCGGGATTCAGCAGCGGGTTGAGACGAAGACGATGCAGTTCTTTTCGAATAGTCTGGTGTTCGGGAAAAACTGAGGCTGTCTGACATTTTGATAGAATGGCAGACAGATGAAGGACGACAGACTCACAGTTCGTTTTCCGGCCGAGTTGCGAAAAAAACTGAAAATGTCGGCCCGGCGGGCGGGCACACGCGAGTCTGATCTCGTGCGTCGCGCGGTGGAACGGCAACTGGCGGCGGAAGAGCCTGAGCTGACGGCGTATGACATCGCGATGAAAAACGGATTGATTGGTGTCGTCAGGAATGCACCCGCAGACCTGAGCACAAACAAAGCCCATTTCGAAGGATTCGGCCGGTCTTGAGCCGCGACGAAGTCGCTGGCGCGGTATTGCTTGATACCGGTCCCCTGGTTGCGATCCTCTCAGCATCGGACACACATCACAACATCTGCGTGGATCAACTCAGGCTGGTGAAAGGTCCGCTGGTCACATGCTGGCCGGTCGTTACAGAAGCAGCGTGGCTATTGCGCGGCGATCACGCCGGTATCGCAGCGCTGATGTCCGGTCTGGAACGCGGTCCTTTCACCCTTGCAGCTTTGACTGCGCCAGATATCGCGCCTATAGGGGCCATTCTCACGAAGTATCGCGACCTGGGTCTTCAACTTGCCGATGCGGCGATTATCCACCTCGCGAACCGCGAGGGCCTAGACGACATTTTCACACTGGACAGACGCGACTTCAGCGTAGTGCGAAAGGCGCGGGGAAAGAAATTTCGCCTGTTGCCGGGGATAGCTTAACAACGGGGCTGAATTAGTTTTCCGAGGGCAAGCGTTCGACGTGGTCGACAACGATCACTTCGACCGGTGCTTTCTTCGCTTCCAGTTTCAGTCCCAGTTGTTCCTGGATGGCGATAAAAACGTCGGGGACGCCTGCGTAGTTATCGGGCGAGTCTCCGAGCCGCGGAGAGAGCGGCGCGAAGCTCAAAGCCAGTTCGTACTGCTCGGGCAGACCGGTCTTGTCAATCACAGGCGTACCCGTCATCTGTGAGAGCACGTCGGCAAGCTGACCCATTGTGAATCGGCCCGCCATCGTGGGAGTGCCTCGCGGATAAGCTGGAATTGCCGGAGGCGTTGGCGCCGGGTAGACGTGCATCTTGATTCCGTTCTTGCCGATGACCAGATCGCAGATGGATTTTTCCTGCGTTTCGCGATGCACGGCGAGTTGGAAACGCTCCTTCAGAAGCGACTGCAGCATCGGTTTTAGTTCGGTGTCCGGGATGCCATCGGGAGATTTTGCAAGCACATCGAAGCGTTCTGTATCCAGCCAGGCGGGTCCGATGATTCGCGGCGCGCTAAGTCCGTAGGCGGTTGCGATCATATCGGGCAGCCGGATTGTCGTGCCCGCCAGTCGCCCATGTCTGAGTTCCAGTCCCACGCTGATTGGGATGTCGGTTGTGTTCCGCTTAATCGACGCCACTTCGAATTTGAGTTCAGGGCCGGGAGGTTGCGCCATGACGAAAGGCGCGGTCACCAAAGCGATCAGAACAAGTTCGCGGCGCGGCATGGTTACTGCCCGATATTCTACTGGTTGACTTGCTTACAGCTGATACGCCAGGCTGGGAAGACATACGCAAGCGGACCAGGGCACAGAATATTATCACGGGAAGTTTACCTTTTAACGTGCAGCCGCTCAAGTCTGACGTATTCCAGATGCGACCCTGATCAACTCTTCATACGTGATCCCCGCGGCACGGAAGCCGCGTATGCCGACAGTAAACTGACCCAAAGAGAAGACTACGACATGAACGTTAGCTGTGTCCCAATAACGCAGAGCAGACATTGGTACCGAGCTGGGATCAGATACGCTAATACCTGTCGGTGCCCACGCTCCGTCGTAGTATTTCGCTTGAATGCCTGCACTAAGCTGCAGCGAAAGCGCTGCGTCATGGGCGCCGGTACCGAAGAAGGGTTGTGTCGGCCGTTTTGTGATCACTATTCGTATCGGGTAAAGGGGAACGGTGGATCGGTTTGTATATGAATAAGCCAGTTGACTGTCATCGTCTCCGAAGCCATCAGGTGGATGCTTATATTCTCTCAGGAGGCGATAGCCCGAGGGTAGATAAGTTGGCTGGGGATAACCCTGAGTCGCGGTTTCGCCAAGCGCTCGCTTCCGGAGCCAAGCGCCTCCGATAATCGCCGGAACAGCGACACCGAGCCTGCTAAACCACCGCCGACTTACGTTAGAGTTTGGTTGGGTTTCGAGTACTACGACTCGATCCGTAGGCTTACTGTCGTCCATGTCAACCTCCTGGCTCAGCCTGCAGCCTGAGAATGGTGCAAATAGCGTTGCTTGTCAAGAGGCGAGTCACTCTTTCAGGCGTTGTGCGTGGCATGCAGACTAGTATCTCTAAGGACAGAAGCCGAGGGCATTTCAGGCGATGCCAACCGCTTTCATTGAAATTAGTTCAGCCGGGCGGCGAGTTGGCGGGCGATAGGGTCGGCTTTGTCTTTCGGCAGGCCGACTACGCCGGCGAGATATTGTTTCTTCGCGAAGACGTAGACAGGGCCGTTGGCGTCGGAGCCGAAGTAGCCGCCCATGTACGCGATGTACTCGGGATCCTTCAGCGTGGGCTTCATGTCGGTGAGAAGAAAGGCCGCGTCCTGCGCGGAGTCCTTTTCGATGATGAAGAGCTTGTATTTCAGCGGGCCGGCTTCGTATTCGCCGAGGGTCCCGCCTGGGAGTGCTTTGTTGTCGAGCAGGTGATCGTCGACGACTTTCGCACTGGTCTGGTGCTCAGCCAGAAGCTTCAGCCTGTCGTCTTTGACTGCGGGCGGAGGAGGTGGCGGGGCTTCCGCTTTCTTCTCCGGCGCGGAACTGCAGCCCAGGAGGAACAACGCGGCGATTACAAGGACACTGCGCATCAGATGCTCTTTGCAGTCGCCTCGCGCTCGCCGTACATATGTTCGTAATAGGCGCGATACTCGCCGCTGCGGCAGCGACGCACCCACTCGGTGTTGTCGCGATACCAGTCGACCGTTTCACGCAGACCCTGCTCGAAAGGGATCTCGGGACGCCAGCCGAGTTCGTTCGTCGTTTTGGTGAAATCGACCGCATAGCGGCGGTCATGCCCGAGACGATCGGTCACGCTGGTGAGCAGCGACTTCGGTTTATCCAGGATCTTGAGCAGCAGATTGAGAACATCGATATTCGCGAGAGGACTGCCCCCGCCGATGTGATACGTCTCGCCCGAACGTCCGCGTTCCAGTACGGCGAGCAGCGCCCGGCAGTTGTCCGCGACGTGAACCCAGTCACGCACCTGCATGCCATCGCCGTAAACCGGGATCGCGTGATTTTCGATGGCATTCGAAATCGCGAGGGGCAGCAGCTTTTCCGGAAACTGGTATGGCCCGTAGTTATTGCTGGTGCGAGTGATCAGAACATCGAGCCCGAATGTATGCGCCGCGGCGCGCACGAAATGTTCCGCAGCCGTCTTGCTCGCCGCGTAAGGGCTGTTGGGCTTCAGCGCGTCTTCTTCTTTGAACCAGCCTTCGGGAGGCATATCGCCGCCGACTTCATCGGTCGAGATATGCAGAAAGCGTCCCGCTTTACGATGGCGCGCGACATCCAGCATGATCTGTGTGCCGAGAACGTTGGTGAGCACGAATTCTTCGGCGCTGAGAATGCTGCGATCGACGTGCGATTCCGCGGCGAAGTGCACGATTGCGTCGCAGTTCTCCGGCATGGCTGCAGCAACGGCTTTCGCATCACATATGTCACCTTTGACCAGCGAGTAGTTCGGATTGCCGGCAACCGGCGCGAGGTTATCGAGATTACCCGCGTACGTCAGTTTGTCGAAATTGATGATCCGGTGGTTTCGAATCGCCTTGCGGATGAACTCAGAACCGATGAAGCCCGCGCCCCCGGTTACGAAAATTGTCATGCTTTGGTTTTCTTCCGGCCTTTAGGTTTGGCTTCGACGACCACTTCCGCAGCTTCTTCCGAAGGCCCGGCATCGGCGGCCGATGCGGCGACTGGCGCGACCTCCGGCGGCAAACCCGTAACATTGCCGAGAACCTGATTGAACAACGCGGCCTTGCGCGGATCGACCTTGGGAGGCGGCGGCTGCTCGTTGCGGAAATCGTGGTCGCTGTGGCATGTGCGGCAGCGAACCTTTGCCGGCGCGTCGCCCAGAATCGAAACCACTGAATGGTTCATGACGCGTTTGCACTTCACGCAGAAATCGTCGATATCATCGCCCAGCCTGGCTGCGCGCATAGGAATCTCCCTGGACCCTTCCGTGCTCAGAGTTGCGCCTGCTGTTGCGGTTCATTCTGCGGTATCCGGATGGCAGCATCACTCAGAGTGAGCGGCACAGTCAGCGGCGCATTCACAGGGTCCGGCATAATCCAGCGTGCTTCCTCAAAGCCAACATATTTGCAGATACGAAGCTGGCCTTCCGGGAATTCCAGAAGGTCGCCCACCTGAAGGGGCGTTTCAGCATTGCGCATGACAGCATTGCGCATGACAGCATTGCGCATGACAGCCCAGGCAGCGTACTCATTTTCCGCTTCGACTTCGCCTGACTGCTCGTAATCCTTCGGCTTTACGTTCGCCGCGCCGGAAACATGAGGCGCCCAGCGGAACTGCTGGCGCGGATTATCCTTCATTCGGTGAATACGGAATAGAGGCATGAAAGCCCCATTGTAGTGGATGCGGGCGGTTGACGAAAGAGGGCATTTTGATGGCCCACGGGAGATCTCGGTGTGGCGATATGCTGTAAAAGCTATGGATACCCTGAACGGAACCCGGCGCGGCTTTCTGCGTGAACTCGCCGCGGGCAGCGGTGTGATACTGGCGGGATGTAATCGCGCGAGTGCGCCTGCCGCGGGTACTGCAACAAGCACCGCCGTGGCAGACACCAGCGCCGCCGACTTGACGCTGCGAATCGCGCCCGTCGTGGCCGACATTGCGAAGGACCACAGCATCAGCACGATCGGTTATAACGGCCAGGTTCCCGGTCCACTGATTCGTCTGCAGGAAGGCAAGACGGTCACGGTTGATTTATTCAATGACACCGAGGCGCCCGAGTTCGTGCACTGGCACGGACAGGTGATTCCGGCGGACCTGGATGGCGCGCCCGAGGAGAAAAGTCTTGCGGTGCTGCCGCATGACCACGTCCGGTATCGGTTGACACCGCAGCCTTCGGGTGCGCGTTTCGTGCATTCGCATGTGATGTCGATGGCGGACCTGAATCGCGGGACTTACACGGGCCAGTTCGGCTTCGTCTATATCGAGCCGAAGAATCATCCGGGTCAGTACGATCAGGAGGTTTTTCTCGCGACGCATGAATGGGAGCCAACGTTCTCCGCCGAAGAAGAGATGGAGGACGAGGACATCACGGCCGAGGAGAAGGAGCGGAAGGAAGATCAGGACAAGAAATCCAAACCGAATGGCTGGGAGATCGGGTATCAGCGGTTCACGATCAATGGCAAGGCATTGGGCTATGGTGATCCGGTGCGTGTGAAGGAAGGGCAGCGCGTGCTGTTTCATTTGCTGAACGGCAGCGCGACCGAGAATATTCAGCTGGCGTTGCCGGGGCATCAGTTTCAGGTGGTGGCGCTCGACGGGAATCCCGTACCGCATCCGCAGATGGTGGAGGTGCTGGATCTGGGTACCGCGGAACGCATCTCCGCTGTCGTCGAAATGAAAAACCCGGGCGTGTGGATACTGGGCACGCCGCATGATGACGACCGCAAGAATGGCATGGGGATCGTCGTCGAATACGCGAATCGCAACGGCGCGCCGCGCTGGATCAAGCCGGCGCACAAGGCCTGGGACTACACGATTTTTGGCGATACGAAACCGGTGCCCGATCCCGTGGAGATGATTACGCTGGCGATCGGGAAGATCAATGGCGGCAAGGGCGGGTTCAATCGGTGGACCTTCAACGGCAAGAGCTTCGACGAGAAAGACACGCCGCGCGCGCTGCAGAAGGGCAAGCGATACAGGCTGGTGATCGATAACCAGACGGACGATCCGCATCCCGTGCACCTGCATCGCAACAGTTTTGAGCTCACGAATGTTTATGGGAAGGCGACTTCCGGCGTGATCAAGGATGTCGTGCTGATCAAGGGCTTTCGCAAAGTGGCTGTCGATTTCGCGCCTGCGATGGAAGGGCTGACGCTGTTTCACTGCCATCAGCAGTTCCACATGGATTACGGGCTGAAGACGTTGTTCAACGTGGTTTGATCCTGACAGGCACGTTATGAGAAATCAGCGATTGTCCCTTCCCAAACATCAACGAGCTGCCATCTGCTGACCATGCAGCGTCCCCAGCAACGCCAGAAACAGTATCCACCACGCGCTGATTCAGAACATCGAACACCTGTAGAAGCGGCAAAGGCTGCCCGGGGCGTGAAGGATAGAAGAAGCGCAGCAGTAAGTCATCGTGCGTTGGATTCCAGGAAACAAACTGGAAGTCGTCATGACTCCCTTCGCCATCGAACTCAAAGGACATAAATTGCCTGCCTGTGGCTGTATCAATAACTCTCCAGCGAGCGGGTCCGTGGGAGAAGGAACCTGGCGTAGCGGCGTATCGGCAAGTGACTGAAAGGCGACCTGGCGGTATCCTGCGATTTCTTCCTATGAACCTGAGCTCTGAATCATACTCGGCTGCGGAGTACGGTTCGGCGTTCCCCAACCGGTCAAACGAAACTATGCCGGCGAAAAGGTGTCCGTTTGTGGCGCAAATGCTTACATCTTCAGTGGGCACCTGGAGCTCAGCCCGAGAGACGGCAAAATCACTCAGCCGAAGCATCCCCAGAATATTCCAGGCATCAGCGTCCAGAGTAGATCCGCCCTCGAAATAAATCTTCCTTGCATCGGCGCTCCAGATCATGTACTCAGTTCCAATCGGTAATGCCGAAATCTCCTTCTTGCCTATGTAAAGAAATGGGTTGCCATTGCCCTTCTCCCGTGGAATAACGACAATCGCACCGGAGCCCTTGGGGGCGGCTATCACCTGAATGCCGCCAAAGGCGTGACGAAGTGCGGTGACGTTGCCAGAACCAAGGTCCAGGGCGTATAACGTTGAAGGCCGTGTCCACGCCGCCGCGCGCAAACCCTTCGCAGTATTCTCGGTGCCAGGGTCGAAGCACGAAACCCAAACGATGGTTCCATCGCCGGAAGGCGAGAACGATTCTATCTGACACGGTAAGTTGTAAATCCGGTCTGTTGCAGTGACGCAAGCGGCGCCTGCCGCCCAAATCGCAAAACACGCCAGCAGCGGTTTCATAGAGACTGAGGATAACTGATCGGGGCAGCGATCTAAGAAACGCGTATGAAGTCCGCTCTTCCGATTGCACGGGCGGCGTCGCGCATCCCCATATCCACCCAGCGGTCGATGTTTGCGCGATTCCAGAAAACAGCATCGTTGGCATCTCCCAGCCTTCCGGAGGGGGAAATGATCGTCAAATCGAGATCCGCGGCATAGCGTTTGGGTTTCCGGAAGACGTGCGCGATATCGGTGGCGAGATGCAGCCACCATTTGCCTACGTTCGGCAGTGAGTCGACCGCGATGATTCGCGTCGCGCCCATTTCGATAGCCGCCCAGAGGGGAAGTTTTTCGAACAGGCCGCCATCCAGAAAGCGTTTACCCGCAATGGAAACCGGCGGCATGAAAACAGGGATCGAACATGTCGCGTGCAGGTGAGCGGCATGCACGTGGGGCAACTGGACCAGGCGTGGCCGCAAATTCCGCAGCTCGACCAGGACAACGCCGAAGGGCAGGCGCGGCTGATAATCGCGGTAAAGAACTTCGGCCTGCGCGCGGAGCGGTGCGGGGTCGAACCAGCCGTTTCGCAAACCGTGATTCGGAAAAAGAGTGAGCGCGTCGCCGGCGCTCGGGTGCTGCCAGCGCGCGATCAGTTCGTCGGGCGTGCAGCCGCCGGCAATGGCCCAGCCGTTGAGCGCACCGACCGAAGCACCGACCACAATATCGGGCGGCGCAAGGTCTGCGATCGCTTTATACGCGCCTGCCTGATAAGCGCCGAACATACCGCCTGCCGACAGAACCAGCGCCGTCTTCTGCATCCAATTGATTTGATT
>ODAK010002672.1_pt1 | contig 18715 bp, 16 predicted proteins | sample 1539591 | NCBI WGS metagenome assembly ODAK01 (sample SAMEA3539303, study PRJEB22396) | soil metagenome | biome: tundra; feature: field; material: soil | place: USA | collected 2010-05 | depth 0.15 m | reverse complement strand
GACGTCAACAGAAGTATGCCACGACCGGAACCGACGAACCTAACTCCGCGCCCATTGCCTCAGCCGGGGTACCGTAGCCGGCGATAGCCAGAGCCATTAGGCTAAGACTAGCGTCGCCTGCGATGAGCCACAAGACGCGTGCGTATCAAGAAGGAGCTTCACCGAACGTAGTCCGCGAAGTCGTCGAGAGGCGCGTCGAAATCAGGCGCCAGCAGATGCCGGTTGGATCTCGGTTCGGCCCTTGTTAATTTCCGTGTGCCTTATCGCTTTAACTTCAGTCCTTCCCATCCAGGGCGTGCCGCCACCTGAGTCCCGGAAAGCGGGCAAAACGTCGATCTGCCGTGATCAATTCCGCCCCCTTTTCCAAGGCCAACGCCGCTAGGTAGGTGTCCGGAATGTCGTTGCCTCTTGCCTCGATTTTCCGGCAAAGCCCCGTAAACAGATTCCACTGGCGCTCCTCGGGTTCCATCTCCGTGTGGTTTTCCCGTTCCAGGAGCGAGTCGAGGAATTCCAGAGCATTGTCGAGCGGGGTCGGCACTGGGAAGATCCGGCGGTTCGTGACGATGCGGAGAAAACCGCTCCGGACGACCGTCGGGATGGAATAGGTCCCGGCCGAGGTCGCCAGGGACTCGACGAAGCGCGCATATTCCTTGTGCCGATGAGTGCCGAGGCGATGGGCTCCGATGAGGACATTAACGTCGAGAAGGGGCATGCCGCTCCGAATCCATCAGATCTGCCAGCGCCGAATTGTCCGACAAGTCCACTCCGGGCGCCGGTCCCCCGCCCTTGAAGACCACCAGTTTGAACGGTTTGGGGGTTTTCAGGGCCTGTTTCTGCTGGAACAGGGCACGCAGACCTTCCTCCATCACCGCCGTCAGGGTCAACTGGCGCTCAGCAGCAAACAGCTTGGCCTGTCGGTAGAGTTGGCTGTCCAAGTCCAGGGTCGTTCTCATGCATAGAAGCATATTGTCCATGCATAAATATGTCAAGCGCAGGGCGGCTTGTTTCACTTGCTGATTGGCCCGTGGTTCGCCAGGTCCTCATCTGCGCAAATCTCAAGCACGTGCCCCTCAAACAAGTGCCTGGCACCTAACACGCGGGCGTCTCGTCTCAAAGCCGGATGTCTTTCTGAGAAACTCTGCCCACGGAATGCACCTTGACTTGAACCGTACAGGCTGTACGCTTTACCCCAAGGGGATCCCTGCATGCCAAACAAGACCTGCGGTGCCGAGCAAGCTCGCGCACATCTACCTGAGTTACTCGACGACGCCCACCAAGGCTCTTCCACGATCATCACAAAGCATGGCCGTCCCTACGCAGCCCTGGTTCCTGTTGCACAGGCCACACCGGCGCGAAGGGCCTCCTCGATTCTCAAGCTGAAGGGAACAGGCGCCGGTCTGTGGGGACGGGACTCGGCCGAGACCGTGGCCCGTGTGCGGGACGAATGGCCATGAGCTTAGCATCCCGCATCCCGGACAACGCAGCGGTTCTCTTCGACACCAGCCCAATCATCTATGTCCTTGAAGGGCACCCCCTCGCCTCCCGATTCGAGCCGCTCTTCGCCGACGTCGAGGCTGGCCGGATCCGAGCGATAGTCACCCCTATCACCCTCGCGGAGGTCGCGTCGGGACCGCTGCAAGCCGGCAAGGAAGCCTTGGTGCAACGCTATCGGCATGCCTTGACCACCGCGCCTGGCTGGAGTCTTCGCCCAATTGACGGTGATATCGCCATACTCGCCGCGCGATTTCGCCTGCGCCACCGCCTGAAGCTGCCTGATGCGATTCAGCTGGCCACAGCCGTCCAAGAAGGTTGCCACGCTCTGATCAGTCACGATCGCGATTTCGGCAAGATTCGCGAGATTCTCGTTCTTGGCTAGAGGGTGGCAAGCAGGCTGGCCGTGACGGGCATTCTTCGCCACCCTTCACCTCGGATAGGCGAAGGCCAATACCGCGGGCTCAAGCCCAGCGTCCTTCCGAGGTGCGGCGCCGACGCTAGCGTCTCGGCGCTCCTTCAATTGCGATGGCGATGACAGTCGCTACGGCAGAACCTCCACGCGCTTGAGCAGTGCCTCGTGGGTGTGGCCCATGACGTAGATGCCACGACAAGGTGCATAGGGGGCCGAGCGAAGGCCCTTTTCGGTGAGCTGCCACCCGACATGGTTGAGCAGGCATCGATTCATGGCGTGGGCGATACTGAGGGTTCGCTGGATTCGGTTTCCGTCACCCCATGCGACGACCCGTCCAGCCGGCTTCTCTAGATTTCGCATACCCGACCGCACAAACGCGGCCTGGGTGAGCGCATGTCCCCAGCTAGGGTCCTCATCCCAATTGAACGTGTCGCACTGGTGGCCATGCTCGGCCCACACGCCGTCCATTTCAATGGATGATGGCCGATGAAAGGCTGGGATGGTTTGGCCGGCGTGTTCAAGCCCGTCGGGAACGACGATCGACGAGTTGCCGCCGTGCTTGAGATAGTTATCGTGGTTGCCGTAGAGAAAGGTCGTCTTCAGTGGCTGCTTGGTGGCCTTGTTGGGCCGCGCCCACTGATCAAGGGTCAAAAGATGCACAAGGTGCGGTCCCTGCTCCGAATGAAACAGACTGCGATCGACCCAGTAGCGCGCGAACTCCATCATGTTCTCGAGTGGGTTGCTAATGGCGTCGTAGCCCTTTAGCTTCGCGCCGAAGGCACGCTGAAAGCCCATCCAAAGATCGAAGAAGTCGCCGAGCTGGAGCAGCTCCACCGGCCATACTTCTTCGTGAAATACGGCCAGATTGTCGACGAACGCTCGCAGGTGCTCGCCGGCCTTCTGGAAAATGTCGGCGGTCCGCTTGCCGTCCACGTGATAGAGACCAAGCCAATAGTCGATCTCGTCCGCCGTTGCGGTTTCGTTCCACCGCAGCTCGTTCTTGGCACCTAAGGTTCTAATGAGATCGCGGGCGAGGTCACCAGCGAGCGGGGACGCGCTCCGGGCGATAGCACCGGCAATACTGTCGCCCAGGCCTCCGCCCATATTCAGACGGCCCTTCAACATCTCGTGACCGCTTTCGAAAATGTGCGCGTTTGGGCGGTTTGTGGCGACGGGCGCGTGCAAGTCGCCGAGGAAGACGCGGATGGGCGTGTTCTCTCCTGTCCTGGGAATCGGTGCATAGGGGGACGACACGCAGGTCGCGCCGAGGATGTGGAGGTCGAGACCTTTGATCGCGTGGACAAATTCCCGCAGGAAATCGCCCACCGGCTTCCAATCCGGATGGTCGCAAAGGGTATCGTCCACCGTGGGGCTGCGAACCAAACGCGTAGTCGATTCAATCCAGGCGCTGGGCTTGCCATAGTCTGAGTAGCTCTTCTCATTCTTGGAATTCGAGTAGGCACACAGCAAGACCAGTGGCCCATGGACGATGCCGAATTCCCGGTGCATGGGCCAGTTGCTTTCAGAGCTGTCTTGCTTCTTGCCATCGCCAGTCCAACAGCCAACATCCATGTAGACGAATTGGACTGGCGACAAGGCGTGGCTCGTCTCTTTGGTAGTACAGGCCACGCGCGCTGCGGATCGACACTCGGCATCCAGCCGATTCGTCAGGTCGATGAAGCGGTCCACATTGCGGAATGGCAGAGCCGTTTGGAATAAGGTCGCCGTGGATGCGGACTTAGCTGCGTCTAGGAACGAGCTCTCGAAACCATTCTTCCAGGCGTCAGACATGCCTTGTTCCTTCCTTTCGTACGGGCGTCATGGGTTTTCCACCGTCTTTTCCGGACATCGCTCGCCCGAGTCCTTTCGCCAGCATCCCGGGGTATCTCCCCAGTAGACGCCAACCTGGTAAGGAATGGCGTAGCCTTCGGGCCGAGGTGAGGGGCCTTCAAGCTCAATTTGATAAGTCGCCTTTCCCCCTTCGGTGTCTACTCCGTCATCGATAAACCTTCCGTTCCTGCTCCAGTGGTACGAGTACCGATCTTTGCAATCAAAATGTAGGTGCAGCTTGTTCTTCTGCCCCACATCCGGCATCTCGACTTGGAATTTAAGCGTCTCGCCGGTGCCGATCCTGCCGGCCCAGCACTCCCCCGGCAACAATACCTTTACGCCCTCGGGACCTGGCAAACGCACCAATGGCAGACGCTCCAGAAGCTTGTAACTCTTATCCTCCCTATCCTCGCTCCACGCGAAGAGTGGGTACGGAAAGATCTGAACAGGAAAAGGCACCGGATAAATGAACGGTCGAACGGTTACCCGATACCTGGCCAAGCAATAGCGATCCTTCCAGCCGACCCCGGCCCAGACGATGTTGCTGTACCAGCTTAGGTAGAAATGGCGCGTGAGGGTCGCTGGCACGGGCATCGTAACGTAACGAAGCGTTGGTTCGTTGATGTCAAAGCCCTCGGCATCGCCGCAGATCTCGGCTGCTTGGGCAGGAGCATCGGATTCGCGGTCAGCGAAAGAAGAGGTCAGGTCTACGCCCATCCACATGCCATCTACGCTCCACCCCTCGCGACTGACCAACGCGCTCGCTGTCGGCAAGACCAGCCAGCCGAGCACCACCGTCAACACCACCGGCCAATACCACCGCCCTTTGACCCACCGGCGCATAAACCGCGCCAGCAAGAGCGCTCCTGCGACGATGAAGATCACCGCCAGCGGTCTTCCGAGGAAGATCCAGATTAGCACTTTCCCTCGCCGTCCCCGCCGTCGTGCAAAGCAACGACCTTGTCCACCAGCGCAGCGTCCTCCGTCGGCTTTCCGACTACGTCGCGGTATCGTGCCAGTGCCAGCGCTGCCTCTCTATCTTCGTCGGGCGTACCTTCGGGAATGTCCGTCGCCAAGCCGAGATTCAGGAGGCGCTGATTCTTGTGTTCGGTCGAACCTCCAAGGGGCTCGTCGCGAACGTCGAAGGTCATCGTAAAAGGTCGGTCTTCTTCCTTGCCCGAAAGATAGACCGAGAGGACGACAGCGCGCGCGGAGACCGGCAGCGCCAATGTGACCCAGCCATCCTTGGGCACGACGCCGCGGTTGATGTCGGAATCGCCGGTTTGGCTTTGATAGCGAACGTTTGCCAACGGCTCTTGCCGTGGATCCAATAGACGAACCGTAACAATCCGTTCTTCCTCTCGCTTCACCACGAACCCCGCTGTTCCGCCGACTACCTTCGCCTCGCGCTTGAGCTTGCTCGGAATCACCACCGCGTCGCCATCCCACAAAACGTTCGGGTTCTCGCGTTTCTCTTTCAGCTCGGCGTTGCCAGCGAAGTCCCAAATCGTGCGCCAGTTGAGGAAGCCCTTGTCCTTTGCGATCGCAGGCACGCGATCCTCGGACGTGGCGGTCGCGCGGCTGGCCTCACTGCGTTCGCATTCGTCCAGGTCCTCTGCGCCTTCGCCGTCCCAGTCGGCACCATCGAGATCAGGAAAGGCCACGGTGAAGGTGCCGGGCTTGCTGCTCTTGGCAGTAACTCGACCTTCTTTGTCGAGCTTGCCACTCTCCGTACCGCCATCGGGCTTCTTGATTTGGAAGGCGACACCGTCCTGCGGCTTGCCAGCTAGATCCACAACATGAATTGCCAGGGTGGTGCTCGTGGGCTCCGCGCTCTTTTGTGGTTTGTACCCGCTTGGCTTGCCCTTTCTGGCAGCTCGTCCTCGGAACACTATCGGATCTGCCGCGTCCGTGCCGTCGTCAGGGCCGGCGGCCTTGCTCTTCGTCTTGTCGTTGCTCGACTCCGACTCTTGCAGCTTCAGCTTGCTCTTGCCTTTGATGCTGCACACGCCGTCGGCTTCGATGGTGATCGTCTTGCCGTTCAGGATCGCGTTGTCGCTGCCCATGGACACCTTGGCGCTGCCGCCGGCTGCGGCAGTCATGGCAGGCGTAACGAAAGCGATGCCTCCAGGCAAAATAGACAGGCCGCTGCCGCCGCACACCAGGTTGATGCCGGTGGGCGAGTCGAGGGTCATTTTGCCGCTCTTCTCGATTACGACGGTGGCGCCGCCGGCTGTCATGGTGATATCACCTGCGGCGTTCACGCTGACGTTCGTGTTCTTGAACGTCATGCTAGTCGCGCCCTGGTTCAGCTGGAATTTCTTGTCGGTGGTCAGCTTGTAACCAAGGGTAACGTGCTCGTCCTTGTTCTTATCGACGGCGAATTCTTGCTGGCCGGCCACTTCACGCTTGTAGTTGTCGGCGAAGAGCTGCGACGCCTCGCCGTTCACCAGCTTGATGTGGGCGCCGTTGATGACGACCACGTCTTTGTTCTTGGCCTTGTCGCTGCCTACTTCCAGGCTGCGGTCGTTGCTGACCGTCACGTCTTCGTTGTGGCCGACCTCTATTTTCCGGTCCACACCCACGCGCAGGCTTTGGTCGTGCTTGACCAGTGTCGACATATCCTTCTCGGCCTGCGTGTGCAGCTCTTCGGCGCCCTTCTTGTCTTCGAAGCGAAGCTCGTTGAAGTTGTTCGCCGTGCCGCCTTTGCTGCTGCGGCTCTTGATGCCGCTTTGGGTGCGGTTGGCCGGCAAATCGTAGGGTGGCTTGTTGTCTCTGTTGTACAGAGCGCCGGTGACCACGGGCCGGTCGGGATCGCCATCCAGAAAGCGCACGACGACTTCCTGACCGACGCGCGGAATGTAGATGGCGCCCCAGTTGCTGCCGGACCATGCCTGCGCCACGCGCACCCAGCAGGTGGACTTCTCGTCGTGTCCGCCTTCCCGATCCCAGTCGAACTGAATCCGAATGCGGCCAAGCTTGTCGGTCCAAATCTCTTCGCCAGCTGGACCGACGACAAGCGCCGTCTGCGGGCCAGGCATCTCGGGCTTGAGGGCTGTCCGCTCGGGGCGAAACGGAATCTTACCGTCAAGCAAGTGATAGCGCGCCTTGAACGGCTCGTCAGCGGCCGTCACTTCGCCAGTCTCAAGCTGGTTGATGCTGAGACTGTAGCTGGCTTTGACGATCAAATACTGATCGTCCCAGTCTGCCTCTTTCCAGAAGGGATCCAGCGTGCCGTCCGAGCCGCGCCGAAACGATACAAGGTCGCCCACACCAAGGCCCATGGTGTTGCCTTCGGCTTCGACCGTAAGGGTCGTCGCGCGGCGGCGTTCCGTCCGCAAGGCGGCTTCTCGCTGCGCTTCATCCGGATTGAAAAGACCGCCAGGCGAGTCGTAGTGCTCGAACGGATAGGCAGTCACCAGATCGTCAGAGGTGTCGCGACCGAGCTGCATTTGCTTGGGCCGCATCTTCGTCGGATCGTAGCCGCTCAGGACCGTGTGGCGACCCGGGTAAAGCGCCTTGCGCGCAGTCAGTCCCCAAAAGTGTTCTTCAGCGGCGGCCACCTTGCGCTCTTTCGGTCGATACAGAACGCTTTCGTAGCCATCGGGAACCTTGTGCGCGCCAATCGCGTTAGCCAACACCAACGTGTGCTTGGCTTCCTCGTGCTTGAAGAAATAGTAGATGCCTTCTTCTTCCAGCAGCCGCTGCACGAAGTTGCGATCGCTTTCGCGATACTGCACGCACAGCTCGCGAGCGCGAAATGTGTGGTCGACGATGGAGTCGGCGTCCACGTCGGTCAAACCACGCCTGGCCAGGACGGCCTTCACGATAGAAAGCGCCGTCTGCGATGCCTCGTTGAAGACGCGACAGTCCCGCGTGTGGTCGAACAGACTCAACTGCGGCTGTAGCCGAGCGAGATAGCGAGTGTGCAGTCGCGTGATGCCGACCTTGCGAAAGTCAGTCACGATACCGTGAAAGAACCGTTCACCGCCCGCGTTCAGCTTGATAGCCACGGCAAGCGGCTTGCCGATGACGTCGTCCGCGGCAATAGCCGGTTCTTTCGACAGGAGCGCCACATCGAACAAATACGGCATGCCGAGCGCTTCGCTGCCTCGGAGGGTTTCCAAAAGCAACACTCCCTTTGGGAAAGGACCCGTAACGGCGGTATCGCGCCCAAGGAGTGCCATGGCTAGAAGAGTACTCTACCGGCCAGGCTACACGCGTCAAGAGAGTTCGCCAAGAGCGGCGTGGCGGCGAAATTGGCCAAAGCTTCGAGCCGACTGGACCTTGGACTTATCGCCGCGACTGTCGACTCCTGCCCTCGCGCCTCGGGGCGCGGCCGACATTTCCAAAGATGTCGTCCAAGAAGGCATCGAGATCCGCCAGATCCATGTCGCCGTCCTCCTCCTCGGCGTTGCCCGCGCCGATGTCTGGACCCACCATGAATTCGTCAAGAGTGATCTTTCCGTCCGCGAACGAGCGCACGAAATCGCGAAGTTTGTGGAGGCCGTCGAGGCTTCCCTGCATCTCGGCGACCAGCGTCTTGACTCGGGCAGCACTGCCCTTGCCTCGTAGTCCCAGCTGGTCGGCAGCAAGCACCGGGACAGAGTGCTTCAGCTCCCGCAGCTCGCTGTCCAGCTCTCGGAGCTGCTTTTTGAGCTCACGGTTGGTGCGCTCCAGGTTGGCGCAGCGGCGCTCGGTTTCGTCGTGGGCCTCGACCGACGTCTTCTCTTTGGCCAGCCACGCATTTTCCAGCTCGAGCAGGCGAGCGAGATCGCCGTCGTGATAGGCCCGCGTGACCTCCTTCATGGCCTCGGTGCGATGGGCGCGATCCGCGTCGGTTTGGCTGCGGTCCGGGTGGATAGCGGCGGCCAGACGACGAAAGATGTCGCGCAGGGTACTGGCGCCTTTCGCAGCGGGCCGCTTCGCCGAGGCAACACTATCCGGGCTACCGGGTGGCGCATGGTGCTCGTCAGGCGAGCCGGGCTCTGTATCATCTTGCAGCCAATCGAAGACATCATCGTCGATGCTATCGGGCGCGGGAGAAATTATGCCACCTCTTTGCAGCTCGTCATACACCTCCCTGACCAGGCGCCGCTCTTTGGCCTTGAGCCGCCCCTTGGCGAGCAAGGTGGCAAAGAGCTGGTGAACCTCCTGCTCCAGCTTCTGTCCCTGCTCCACGAGCGGACGCATTCCATCCTGCGCTTGGGCTAGGTGGACCTGCATGTCCTTGATCGAGGTCACCTCCTTGTCCAAGGTCTGCTTCTTGCGCGCGATCTTGGCGAGCAGCTTCTCTCGCTCGCGCATGAGCGCGAGCACGCGCGAGTTCGGCTCGCGCAGCTCCAGCTGGCCCTGGGGCTTGGAAAGAGGAATTCTTGGCTTCTGCACGAGCGAAGCGTACCTGAAATTCCTTGGGACTTCGACGCCGACGATAGGGGACGGCCTATCGGTTCTTCTTGCGCGCTTTGCGGGCGGCCTTGCGCCGGTTTTTCTTCTTGCGGTCGCGGCTGCCAGCGATGCGCTGGTGCCTTAGCCCGCGTCATGATCGACGCCGAGGGCGGCGAAGCATTGAGAATTAGCGTCCGACTTCGGCCAACGTCGCGGCCACGTGGGCATGCAGTCGAGTCAGGGATTCGGCAATGGGACCATGCACGTCAGACAACTCGAGAGCTCGGCGGCGAACCAGATCGGCGTCCAGCTCCAGAACGTAGGCGTTCCGGAAGAAATGTCGAAACTTGCGCAGCTCATGCAGTCCTGGCCGAACGTTGCTTGGAAGAGCGGCCTGCCTGACACCGGGGACGTCGAGTTGCATCTGTTCGATCAAGTCGATGTGCCAAGCTCCACCGGTGGGAACAGACTGGTCGAGGAGCCGAGCGACTCTTTCAAGAATTGTCTCAAGCGCGGTGTACCAGCCGTGAAGGTTCACCGCCATGACAATGACTTCGCCTCGGCCGAGACCGCCTTCGGTATTCCAGCGACCGAGAAGATCGCTAATCTCTCCAGCACGCGCGTTCATTGCGGACAGATCGTGGGTCATCTCCGCTCGCAAGCGCGCGAGCCGCACAGCTACCGCGGGTTCACTGACCATGGATAGCAATCCCCTCGCGCTCCACCCGGGCTCGAAACGCCGGCGGAAGGTCCTGGAAGGTCAGCAGATCCACTTCGACCCCAACGGCCTTGCATAGTGCGATTTCGACGGAGGTTGCGAGCGTCGAATCGAGATCATCGAAAACCAGGTCTATATCGCTTCGTTCGCCAAATCCGCCCCAAGCCAGGGAACCGATAAGCCATGCCCGCGTACCACGACGAAGGTGGCCCCTGACGACATCGATGGCCTGCGAGCGAACAGCAGTGGTGTGGCTTTCCGCGCGCTCCCGCGCTTCGGCACTTCGCTGCCGCAATACCGCAGCGGCCTGTTGAGGCGTCACATCCACGGAATCTAGGGTGACATGAATCAGCCGCAGAGACCAGCCGTACCGTTGGCGCGTTGTCGTCAGAAGCGTCCCTTGCAGGCCACGCCGGCCACCGTTGGCATGCAGGCAAATCCCAGCGAGGCCTGCGATGCGCGCACCGGAGAATCGACCAACCAAAGAGTGATAGCGGCACCTGTCGCTACCGCGGCTGTACCGTAGCCAACGATTGCGAGGGTGTGTGCCAGGTCGGCCGAATCCGCCTTGGTCTTGCAGCCGGCCCGGGAGCAAGCCGGAGCTTACGACTCTCCCCTCTTAACGCAGTCGCATTTCTCGGTGCAAACACTGGCAGATTCTCTGCTGCCTTACCAGGATCATCAAGAGTAAGGCGAACTATGGTATTCTTCGTCTATGCCGACTATCAAGCTGACGACAAAGCGGCAAGCAACCCTGCCACGCGACCTTTGCGAAGAGCTCGGCGTTCACCCTGGCGACGAGATTGCGCTCGAACAGCGTGTCCTCGGGGGCGAGACGCTGTGGATCATGCGACCGCACAAGGTCGACTGGTCGTGGCTCGGGTCGGCCGCGTCGCCCGCGAACGCCTCGCATGATATGGCGGCCGTTCGCGCGTCCATCGCGCGGGGGCGGAAGCGCGAGCGCACGTGAGCATCGGCCTCGACACCTCGGTTGTCTTGCGCCTGCTCACCGGCGAGCCTGCGGTCAATGCGCGTTTGGCCCGCGTCCGCCTCGAACGTGCCCACGCGGCGAACGAGGTAGTACTGGTCACGGATCTGGTGCTCGCCGAGGCTTACTTCGCGCTCCACTACCACTATGGACTGGCCAAGGACGAAGCACGCGCATGCCTGCGAAGAATGGCCACCTCGGGAGTCGTGACGATCGTACCGCCGGAGGCACTGGCCGCGCTCGATCCCGGTGGCGGAGCCGGCGTTGCCAACCGACTCATTCACGCGCGGCACCGCTCAGAAGGCGCCATCACGCTGACTTTCGACAAGAAGATGTCCGCGCTCGAGGGCGCCGTCCGTCTGGGACGTGAGTAGATGTACTACGCTCTAGCAATTGTCTCGTTCGTTTCCTTGGTCGTGCTCGGAACCAGCACCTCTCGTGGGGCCGACAAGAACAAGACGGACGGAATTTCGAAGCAAGGAGCGGCAGCCAGGATGGATACGCTCGAGATAGTCCCCGGCCGCTCAATTGGCGACGTGGCGTTAGGTGCCCCCATAGAATCGCTTCCCAAGGGCGCTACCGTGCGAGAGCTCGACGGAAGCTACATGGGGATCAGCTTCACTCACAAGAGCGGCAAGATCGACGACGTCTGGATCGACGACCTCAGGAAGATCCGCTACGCTGTCCATTGGGCCGGAAAGGAGGTTCCGCGCCACGCCAGCCTGAAAGCGTTGAAAGAGCTCTTCGGGCCTTGCCAACCGATTCCAGGTCTCAAAGGCGGTATGGCCTTCAAGTGTGATAGCGGCCTCACGCTTGGTTGTGACTTCCATGGCACTGGAACCTTCGTCCAGATCCGACTATTGCAAGATTGGAGCGGCGCCTGACGGCAAGGCCCCCGATTGGTTCGGCTCTCACGGCTGTGTTTGCTTGACCGAGGAGGATGCCAAGACCCTTTTCGATTGGACGCCGGTTGGAACGCTCGCGCACATTCGGTAGATCCACCGCAAGAGTTGCGATTGTCTTGGCGACCACGACACTGGTGGGTGGGACCGCCAGGCTGGGTGTGCCGTGGCGTCTGACAGGCGGAACCCATTGGCGTTCTCGACGACGACGGTGCCCTTCGTCCGGGACGCTCGGATCGGCGCATGCCCCCGTCTTCAGTATCGAAGTCGTCGCCTTCCGACTACCCCTGGTGGGTGGTATTGGTTAACTGCCAAAGCCCCGTGGCAAGCCGAGGCCAATCTTGGCCAGCAACCTTGTCCGACCTCTCGGCGTCGACAGCTTCACCGGACGGTGACGGCACGCCGCCATTGCCAGGACAGCCAACGAACACAGTAGCAATCGCGATCTCATGCTGTTCTCCTCTTTATGCGGCAAGCTATTTGACGCCAAGCCGATACCTTAGAACCCTCCGAAGGCTTCGACAAGCTGTGGCAGCGTGTCCCCCGCCGCTCCTTGCCCCTGCTACACTTCGCCCATGGCCGCGCCAGCCAAGATGCGGATTGCCTCCTACGAGGACATTCTCCGGCTTCCGGAAAACGTTGTGGGGGAGATCGTGAATGGCGAGTTGGTGGTCTCCCCTCGACCGTCGCCCGCCCACGCCCGCGCGAGCTCGTCGCTGGGCATGGGCATCGGGGGACCGTTCGACCATGGGCGCGGCGGACCGGGTGGATGGGTTATTCTGGATGAGCCAGAGCTGCACCTGGAACCGCACGTTCTGGTGCCTGATTTGGCGGGCTGGCGCCGGGAGCGTATGCCGTCGCTACCAACCACCTCCTGGTTCGAGCTTCCGCCCGATTGGATTTGCGAGGTGCTATCGCCTTCCACGGCGATCATCGATCGTACGCAAAAGCAGGAAATCTATCGACAGCAAGGGATCCCGTGGTTGTGCTTCGTGGACACCACGACGCACACGATCGAGGTGTTGCAGAACGCCGAAGGTGGCTGGTTCGTAGCGGGCACCTTCGGGGGAAAAGTGGAGGCGCGCATGCCTCCGTTCGATGCGGTGCCTATCGAAATAGGGTCGCTCTGGGATCTCGGAGTTCCGAGGAGTTAACCTAGCCAGGGGCGGCCGAGCCGCACCCAATAGAAAAAAGCCCTGGCGGGTTTCAACCAGCCAGGGCTTGAGAAACGGCTCGATGCCGATTACGGCGTCGGGAAGTTGCCGCTCATGAGCAGCAACGTGAGGAACCCGACCGTGGACGGGAAGTAGGTGTGGTTGAAGTCGCCGTAGTCCTCGATGTCGAGGATGGCCCGGAAGGCGCGATCACGGAACTTGTTGCCATTGTCGCCACCGACAGCCATGCCGGCCACGCCCATCGGCCCGATGAACGAGCCCTGGCAGTTGACACCCGACCCGGCCGGATCGACAGCACCGGAACTCTTGAGCCAGCCTGCCTTCAGGAGGTCGATGGTGTCGCCGTTGTCGTACTTGGTGGCAAAGAAAGAGATGATCTTGCCTAACGCAGCCGAGCCGTCCGAGCCGCCCGTACAGACATCCAAGCCGAGTCTCCACGGCACGCGAGCAGCATCATAGCCGAAGACAGCGTCGGCGCCATTATTCCCAAGACCGCTATTGACCTGGGCACCCACCGAGTTCGACGACAGCGGCGCGCCGGTCGATGGATCCGCCCAGTCAGTAAAGAGGCCCGCTGTGGCCCCATTGACGTTGGCATTGATGAGACCGTAGGTCTTGCTGATCATCGACGCGTAGCTGGTTCCGAATTTGCGATAGGCAGCCGGGGCGAAGTACGACGGGTTGAAGTATGTCAGGAAGCTATTTCCACCGCGGATGACGTCGCCCGAGATATCAGCGCCGAAGGCCTTGGCCATGGCGTCCGCATCGGTCTTGTAGCTCCCGCTTGGCCATTGAGCAGCGGCCATGTAGAGCGCATACGTGATGTCGCCATCGCCGTCCGTAGCGGAGGTTGAATCGCCATCCTTCCAACCCATAAGGCCGTTGGCGATCTTACCCTTGACGTAAGAGTACATGCTGTCGAACGTATCTTTGTCGCCCAGCGCGGCGGCGATCATGAGGCCGTAGCCCATGGCCTCACTGGTGACGATGTTGTTTTGCTCAGGAGAGACGACCTTGTTGGTTTGCAGGAAGGTCTTCTTCCAACGGGCATAGATCTGCGAGATGGCGTTGTTATACTTGGCCGCGTTGGTGGCAACGGCGCACGACCCGCCGGTCGGAGCTTTGTTCTGTGGGAACGTCTTCGCGGGGCTGCCTGTGGACTGGAAGGCGGGCTTGGTCGGACAATCGCCCGTGAAGAACGAGATGTCGTCGATCCAAAAGTCGAAGGGCGTGGTCTTGTTGATCGCGGTGTACGCGCCCTTGGCCGGATAGGAGGAAACCGTCCAGTCGTTCGCCTGGTTGAACTGGAATTGGATCTTCAGCATGTTCGCGGCAACGGTATCGCGCTGGGTGTTGCTGAGGTTGCTCGGCAACGACAGCGGATAGAGATCGCGATCGAAGCAGAACGTAACGTCAGTCCACTGGCTACTGCTAAGAGCGTAGTCATCTTGCAGATACCGGCCAACGTGCTGGTAGCAGGGCAGAGCCGCCTTGTTCGCCGATAAGGCGACGTCTGTGCAAGTACCGCCCGAGCTGGTGCCTTCGGTGGCCGGCGTCGAGATGTTGAAGCGAACCGGCGAATTCGCGGGGTGGCTCGCGCCGACCTTCGCACGGAACTTGATGCCCGTGTAGCTCTTGGTGTTGGGGTAGACCTTGAGGGGTATATCCTTGGCGGCGCCAGCCAGGTTGGTGATGCCGATGCCGACGTAGGTGGCCCAGTCCTTGCCCGTGGTATGCAACGCGTACTTGTGACAAGCGGTGCTGTCGCCGGTCGCCTCGACCTTCATGGTTTGGGTCGCGGTGCCAGTATCGTGGAACATTTCCCACGTACCTGTAATCCCGGTGCCGGGCAGGATGGATGGATCGCCGCCATCTTCGAAGTTCGCAATCGTGTCATCGGTCGAACAGCCGTTCGAACCCGATGCACCGCCGGGGCTGGAACCGCCTGCACCCGTGCCGCCGGGGCTGGAACCGCCCGCGCCCGAGCCGCCCGCGGAGGTGCCGCCTGCCGATCCACCAGCGCCGCTGCTGCCGCCGCCCGCGCCGCCCTTGGCGGAGGTTCCGCCCGCGCCCGAACCACCGTTGCCACTACCGCCGGAGCCACCCGCGCTAGAACCGCCGGCGCTATTGCCAGCACGGCCCCCCTTGGCAGAAGTTCCCCCCGAGCCGCTGCCGCCCGACCCGCTGCCGCCGGAGCCGCTGCCGCCCGAGGCTTTGCCGCCGGAGCCGCTGCCGCCCGAACCGTTGTTCGAACTGCCGGCGCAACCGATGAACGGAACCGAGAAGATCAATCCTAAGGTCAATGGCAGAAATAGAGAGCGTGGTTTGCGGTGCATTCGAGTTTCTCCTTCCGGCTAACAGGCCGGAGCTTGCGCAAAATAGCCCCTTGGGCAAATGACCCCAGGGTCCCCGTGGCTTGCAAAATCGACGGAACGATAACAATTGGTGCCGCTCAAAAGAGAAGCGAAAAATCTGTTGCGGGCGAGCGCGTGCCGCCGCGGAGTGCGAGCGCGCACGGTTACGCAATCATCCACGCCGCCCACGACCCTGCTCGACGGGGTGGCTGGGCAAATCGCAGCCATTGCCGAACACGGCGATAGAAGCGACGGACGGTCATTCATGGATACCTCTGGCGTGGTTGAGGGCGGGCATGGCCTGCGCGAAGCGGCAGATGAGGAATATGCCTACCTCTCTATACACCGCAGCCGTCACGCGTGGGAAGGACCACCACGTGACGCACTGGACAACGAGGCGCCTGCTCTTCCGCTGCGGCAGAGGTTCTTGAATGGACGCCGGCTTTGGACAGCTACTTGATCGTGTCGGGCGGGGCTTGGCCGGCACAGCCGAACAGAACTTGGACCTTGCTGGCGCTGCCCGAGGTGATGGCGTCGCATGCGTTTCCGTTGAGCATCACCGTCTGGCTGGTCGCGCCGAAGGTCCAGCCGTTGGCCGGGTCTTGAGCGATGAGCTTTCCGTCCAGGTAGACGGCGACGTTGTTCGGATCGGGCGGCGACTGCGACATGGTGAAGGTGCAGCTTGAGACCGCCTTGCTGATGGCCGCGAGGGCGCTGACAAGATCTGCCGCCGAGGTGGCTGGATAGTAATGGTCCGTTCCGCCAGCGCGGGCGAAATTGTCCAAATTGCCTACGCTCGGGCCGATGCCGATGACGTAGGCCCTGAACCCCGCGGCCAGCGCAGTCTGCAGCGCCGCTACGGTACCGTCGACATCGGACGTGCTGGGATCGGACGCGCGAAGCTTGCAGTTGGGCTCACCGTCGGTCGCCAGCAGAATGACCCGGTTGTTGCCGTCGCCTACCGTCTGCAAATAGGCCGTCGCGGCGGTGATGGCTTTCGCCGTCGGCGTGCTGCCGAGCGGGCTTGCAGCGGCGATGGCACTTTCGACAGCGGCTGCACCTCCGTTGGTAGCGACCTCGACGCCATTGCTGACCGAGCAGCTATCGGCCGCGCCGCGCGTAGAGAACAGCTTCAGGCCCCAGTTGATCCCGGACGTGCTCTTGACGGTCGTGTCCACAGCCGAGGTCAGCGCCGGCCAACGCTCGGTACAGCTGCTGGTGTTTGCGCACATCTTGATCTTGACCGCCTGCTCGCAGGCACTCGAGCAGCAGCAGTCCTCGGTAATGCTGAAATTCATCGAGCCCGATCGGTCGAGCACGAGGAGCACGTCAGTGGGCGCTTTGGCGGTGCTCGACGTCTGCATACCGCAGTTGGCATCGCCGGTCGGCGCTGGCCCGGGCGTGCCTGTACCACCGCCCCCCACGCCACCGCCTCCCCCGATGGCGGCGTCAGGAAGCAAAATCGCCGGCGAGCTGCCAGTCGCGCCTCCACCCGACGATTTGTCGTAGCCCCCGACCATACCGGGCGAGTCACCGCATCCTAGCAAAGCCAGGCTGGCCAGCAGAGAAACCGTCCATGGCATGCACCGCTGGGTCAAGATCGCGTGTTTCATGATCGCCTCGTGACCAACGTGGTCGTTGAGGGTGAGTGCAAGACGGCCCACCTATTTCTAAGGCGGCCCTCAAAAAATTTCGCTGGCCAGCCGCAGGTCGGCGCGGAAGTGCACTTCGCGCGTCCACGTAGCCGGGTCGCGACTCACTCGGGGCAGGGGCCCACTCAGCCTCGCTTGCGGGTAGCGCGCTTGGGCTTGGCAGGCGCCGTAGGAATGGCCTTGCGTCCCGAGCGGTACGAGGCCAGCGCGACGTCGAGCTGACGACGAATGAATTCCGCACGGGAGATACCAAGGCCGCGGGCCACGCGGGTGAGCAACTTGTTAACCGCAGGATCGAGTGCAATGACCGTAGCGACCATCGTTGAAAGTGCCATGCGGGTAACATTACCATAGTCGGAAGATTGCCCGACCAGGCAATTTCGCCTGCAGCAAAGGCGCAGGCGCGACGCCGCCGGCGCCCCCGTCGCTAGAACGCGCGCGTCGTATTACACGTACGCAAGCCATTCAGGCTTGGGCTCGCCCGGGCCTTTGACGAGGGCCGTGTAGGCAGCTTGCAGCTTGCGAGTCACTGGGCCGGGCTGGCCTTCTCCGATGGTCCGGCCGTCGATCTCGCGCACCGGTGTGACCTCGCACGCCGTGCCGGTAAAGAAGACCTCGGACACCTGATAGAGAAAGTCGCGCGTGAACGACTGCTCGACCACTTCCAGGCTTGCTTCCTTGGCCAGGGTGATGACGGCATCGCGGGTGATGCCTTCGAGAATCGGCATATCCAGCGGCGGCGTGTAAATGCGGCCTTTGTGGACGGCGAAAATGTTTTCGCCCGTGCCCTCGGCCACGCGACCGTCGGAGTCGAGCATGATGGCCTCGTCGTAGCCGTGTCGCTGCGCCTCGCGCTTGGCAAGCACCGAGTTGACATACTGGCCGGAGATCTTGGCCTTGCTCATGGTGTGGTTCACGTGGCCGCGCACGAACGTGGACACGTGGGCGCGGATACCCTTGGTGTGGGCTTCCTCGCCAAGATACGCTCCCCAGGGAAACGCGATGATCGCCGTTTCGATGGGCGCGTCCTTCGAACCGAGCCCGAGCGAGCCGGCGCCCGCATACACGAGCGGTCGCAGGTATGCCTCGGACAATTTGTTGGCGCGCAGAACTTCGAGACAAGCCGCCTCGACCCGCTCGACAGACAGCGGTACTTGATTTCCGCACACCTTCATCGACCCGAACAGGCGCTCGATGTGCTCGCGCAGGCGGAACACGGCGCTGCGACCGTCGGCGCGCTTGTAGCAGCGGATGCCTTCGAACGCCGCCACACCGTAATGCAGGGTGAACGTGGAGATATGGGTAGTCGCCTGGGCGAATGGGATCAATTTCCCGTTCATCCATGCGAAATCGGACTGGATCATGATGCTCCTTTGAGACGTCGGATTTCTTCTTCGATGTCGGAGAGCCCCGGGCTCATGCGCAGGACCTCTTCGAAAATTTGGATGGCTTCGTCGGGCTTGCCGGTTTCGCCGTAGAACCGGCCGAGCGACACGCGCGACCACGGATTTTTCGGATCCGCCTCGGCAGCACGCAAAAGCTCGCTAAGACCAGCGGCGATGGCGCGCGCATCGGCGGGCGCTTGCCGGTAGATCGCCCAGCCGAGAGCGCTGCGATAGCTGGCCTGGCTTGGCATCAGGACCGTTGCCTGGCGAAATGATTCGGCAGCATCGCGGTAGCGGCGCGCACGCAAATGGGCGACGCCTTGGAAATAGATCCGTTCGGCCACCACCTGGGGGGACTCGGCGGCGGCCTCGCCACTCGAGATCTTCGGCGGCCGGGCCTGGTCGAGCTGGCTCGTG
>ODAK010002671.1_pt1 | contig 18717 bp, 17 predicted proteins | sample 1539591 | NCBI WGS metagenome assembly ODAK01 (sample SAMEA3539303, study PRJEB22396) | soil metagenome | biome: tundra; feature: field; material: soil | place: USA | collected 2010-05 | depth 0.15 m | reverse complement strand
GCCATCTGCGCCCACCAGCCGTTGCCGTCGCGATCACCGGCCGCGCCGTAGGTCTGGCCCGAACCTTTGGGATTGGCGGCGGGAATACGCGATTTGAATTCGGTGAACGTCTCGGCCGCCGGATCGAAGCGCACGGCGCCGCTGGGCGTAGACGCCCAGATCATGCCTTTGCCGTCCACATCTATCGTTACCGCGCCGCCCACCGGGGACATGCGTTCCGGAGTCTGGTAAATCGTGATTTTGTCGGTGGCGGTGTCGAGCTTGCCGAGCGCGCGGCGGCCCGGGTTGATGTCGAACCAGAAATTGCCTTTGCCGTCGCGCGCGAGCCCGTGCGCGGTGGCGGCCAGTCCGTTTGCCGCATCCGCCTTCAGGAACTTGACCGAGCCCGTCACCGGATCGACTTTGCCGATTGTCACGCTGCGGTTGGGGTTGTTGACGGTGAAATAGATCGTGCCGTCCAGACCCATGCCGCCGTCGTGCGGCAATTGACCGAGTTTCGAGGTGGTGCCGAGCGACCAATCGGTGCCGTCGTTCGCATTGTATCGGGTGCCGATGCCCGCATCGGGATTGAGGGGGATGTCGTAGAGCGTCCATACGGCGCGCGCCGCATCGCCCGCGGGCCGCGGACGCGGCGCTACCTTCATCGTTGATTCGCCCGGACCGCGCGCGCGCGCGAGGTAGGCGGCAAGCTGCTTCTGGTGGCGCTCCATAATCTGGTTGGGTTTGGCATCCGGCCCCGGATACACGCCGGTGACCGGCACCATTTTCATCAGGTCGATGATCTTGCTCCAGCCGGCTTCGTCGAAGCGGAATTGCAGTAGGTAGCTGGTCGAGTGGCATCCCGCGCAGTTGTTCATGAAGACCTTCTTCATGCGTGCGTCTTCGGGTGTCGCCTCGGGCAATGCCGCGACCATCATCTCGCCGGGCAACTGGCGGAAGCGCCGCTCGGGATCCGTTATTTCCTGCAGCGTGAAATTCTGGCGCCGCGCCGCGGCAAGTTCGACCGAGCCCTTATTGGTTTCGAAACCGAGCGCCTGCGCCCACACGCGATACTTGCCCGCGGGCAGGGGCGGGAAAAAATAATCGCCCGCCGTGTCCGTATAAACGCTGGTGGTGATGCTGGAGCCCTCTATCTTGGCCGATACCGTGACGCCTTCCAGCTTCTGGCCGGACTGCGATGTGATCGCGCCGCTCAGCAATTGATCGGCCGCGTGGGCTGCAGCCATCGCGAGCAGGGTCGTTGCGCATGCCAGGACCATCGCTTGCACCTTGTTCATCGGGTTTCTCCTCTTGGCTGGGCGTTCGCTGCTGGCGTAGCGGGCACCGGCACCGTTCTCACATAAGCGATGATCGCATCGATCTCCGCCGGTTTGAGGTAATGCTTGAATGCGGGCATGCGCTCAGTGCCGTTGGCGATGAACGCGCGCATGAGCTCGTCGTTGCCGGCAGCCGCAGCCTGGTTCAGCGGCGGCCCATAGGTTTTGGCATTGAGCGACGGTTGCAGGTGGCAGATTCCACACGACTGCGCCAGGATCTGGCGGCCGCGCAGTTGCGTTTCGTTCAGGTCGCTGGCCGCGTGCTGCGCGTACGCGGCCGGTGCCGACACGGCCAGCAGGAGCAGCAATGCCGAGGCGCTACGTTTCATTCCGTTCTCCTCCCTGCGGTATTTCTCGGTAAAGGTTCGCATGCAGCGGCCCGAAATGCCACCCCGGCGCGTTTGCCAGGGACTTCCGGATCGTTTGCAGCGCAGCCTGGGCTAACCACCCTACTCGCGTATGCCTCCTTGTGTCAACGCTCGTGGAAGCCAATAATCGCCCAGCCCGCAACCGGCTAGATTTGACAAGAATGGCAAGAACGGCAGTCTCCGGAGACGGCCTGATATAGGTAGTCAGCCGCGCGAAAAGCGGACTTTCAACGTTCGAATTCAGGTGCGGCAGAAAGCGATTGGCTGAAATTCAACCAATCGGCTACGATGCAACAGCGCGACCGTGCCTCGCTTGATCCTAACGGCGCGTGCACAAGAGAGAAAGGCCGGCAACGGACCGGGCGTCAGCGCGTTTCGCTGGGCGATCAAAATGATATCCATATGTGGCAATATCGCGCTTGTCAGGACAGCTTGCTGTACGATGACTAGGAAAAGGGAATAAGCGAAATGCGCTACGAGGCGCCAAAGACGCTGGAGCAGGCGATTGCATTGCTCTCCGGCGAAAACAGCCAGGCGCGGGTGCTGGCCGGCGGCACGGATCTGCTGATCCAAATGCGTTCGGGCCGCGCCCAACCCGGACTACTGGTCGACGTCAAGGCCATTCCCGAGATGAGGGCTGTCGTCGCCGCTGGTGGCGGTTATCGCATCGGCGCGGCTGTCACCTGCATGGAGCTGATCGAGAACGAGGCGTTCGCGCGAGACTGGCCGGGCATCGTCGACGGGGTCAAGCTGATCGGCTCGATCCAGGTGAAGGGACGCGCCACCATGGGCGGCAATCTGTGCAATGCCTCGCCGGCCGCAGACAGCGTCCCCGCCTTGATCGCAGCCGGCGCCGTCGTCTCCATCTCCGGCCCGCTGGGCAGGCGCGAGGCGCCGGTCGAGGATTTTGTCCTGGGTCCGGGCAGGACTTCGCTCGGCAACGGCGAGCTGGTCGCCTCGATCCAACTGCCGCGGCGAGCGCCGCATTCAGGCGATGCCTATCTGCGCTTCACCCCGCGCACCGAGATGGACATCGCGGTGGTCGGCGCCGCGGTCAATCTGACGCTCGACGGCAAAGGTGTTTGCAGCCGGGCCAGGATCAGCCTCGGTGCGGTAGCCGCGCGTGCGTTGCTGGTGTCCGACGCTGCCGCGGCATTGATCGGCACACGGATCGATGAGGCGGCGCTCGATCGGCTGGCAGCGGCCGCACGCGCCGCCTGCCGGCCGATCGACGACAAGCGCGGCACCAAGGATTTTCGCATCAAGGTCGCGGGCGTGATGGCGCGGCGCGCGGCCGCGATAGCGATGGAACGGGCGAGGAGGCGGGGCTGATGGCACGACATCATGTGAGCGCGACAGTCAACGGAGACTGCGTCGAATTTCTTTGTGAAACGGGCCAGACTCTGCTGGAGGCGCTGCGCGACGAACTACGGCTCACCGGCACCAAGGAAGGCTGCGGCACCGGCGATTGCGGCGCCTGCAGCGTCATCGTCGAGGGGCGCCTGGTGTGCTCTTGCCTGATGCTGGCAGTGGAAGCCGAAGGCAAGTCGATACAAACGATAGAAGGCATGGCCGCAGGCGAATCCCTGCATCCCCTCCAGCGCAAATTCATCGAGCACGCGGCGTTGCAGTGCGGCATCTGCACGCCCGGGATATTGATTGCGGCGCGCTCGCTCTTGGAGCGCAACCCGAATCCGACGGAGGACGAAGTGCGCTACTGGCTGGCCGGGAATCTGTGCCGCTGCACCGGTTATCACAAGATCATCGACGCGGTGCTCGACGCCGCGCGTGAAATGCGTGGAGGCTGACCATGTCGACTATGCTCAAGTACCAGGAAAAAGAGCTGAAAATCGTCGGCACGCGGCCGCTGCGGCCCGACGGCGTCGACAAGGTCACCGGCCGCGCGCGCTTCGGCGCCGACTACAACCTGCCCGGACAGCTGATCGGCAAGGTATTGCGCAGTCCGCACGCGCACGCGCGCATCAAGTCCATCGACACATCGGCCGCGCTGGCGCTGCCCGGGGTCAAGGCGGTGGTCACGCGCGACGATTTCGCCGAGATGCCGGATGAAATGGCAGCGGTGGGCGAATTGATGATCAATTTCCGCGATGTCACGCGTAATATGATGGCGCGCGAGAAGGTGCTCTACGACGGCCACCCGCTGGCCGCGGTCGCGGCGATCAGCGAATCCGTGGCGAAGGAGGCGCTGGCGCTGATCAAGGTCGAATACGAAATACTGCCGCACGTGATCGACGTGCTCGAGGCGATGAAGCCGGGTGCCCCGCTGCTGCACGAACACCAGTACACGCAAGGGGTCAAGCCGAAACCGGATCGACCCTCCAACGTGGCCAAGCGCCTGGAGTACGGACATGGCGACCTCGCGGCAGGTTTCAAGCAGGCCGATGTGATCGTCGAGCGCGAGTTCAACACCAAGCCGGTGCACCAGGGCTATATCGAGCCGCAGGCCTGCCTCGCGAGCTACAGCGCGGATGGCCAGGCAGAGCTCTGGACCTCGACCCAGGGGCACTTCGTGTTTCGCGCCCAGTGCGCCAAGGTGCTGCAGATGGACGTGTCGAAGATCCGCGTCACGCCGACCGAAATCGGCGGCGGCTTCGGCGGCAAGAACAACATCTATAACGAGGCGCTGGCGATCGCGCTGTCGCGCAAGTCGAACCACCCGGTGAAAATGGTGATGACGCGAGAGGAAGTCTTCCGCGGTACCGGCCCGACGCCCGGGGCCAATGTCAAGGTCAAGATCGGCTGCACCAGGGACGGGAAGATCACCGCGGCGGAGGCGGAGCTGAACTTCCAGGCCGGCGCGTTTCCCGGCTCGCCGGTGAACCAGGCGTCGATGTGCGCCTTCACCCGCTACGATCTCGCGAACGTGCGCGTCGTCGGCAACGACGTCACCGTGAACCGCCCGAAAGTCGCGGCCTATCGCGCGCCCGGCGCGCCGATCGCGGTGTTCGGCGTCGAAAGCGTGATTGACGAGATGGCGAAGAAACTCGGCTTCGACCCGATCGAATTCCGGCTCAAGAACGCCGCGAAAGAGGGCACGCAGACCTACTACGGTCCCAAGCTCGGCCCGATCGGGTATATCCAGACGCTGGAGCGGGCGCGCTCGCATCCGCACTACAGTGCGCCGCTGGGCCCTAACCAGGGCCGCGGAATCGCCACCGGGTTCTGGTTCAATATCGGCAACGAAACCACCTGCTCGCTCAATCTGCAGGAGGATGGAAGCCTGACGCTGATGCTCGGGACCATCGACGTCGCCGGCGGCTCGCGCGCCGCGATGGCGATGATGGTGGCCGAGGAGCTCGGCATCGAATTCGAGCGCGTCAGGCCGATCGTTGGCGATACCTCCTCGCTCGGCTTCAACTTCCTCACCGCCGGCAGCCGCAGCACCTTCGCCAGCGGCATGGCCTGCGTGATTGCGGCCCGCCAGGTGATCGAGAAGCTGCGGCAGCGCGTCGCGAAGATACGCGATGTGCCCCTGGAAGCGGTGGCGTGGAAAGACGGCCGCGCACAGCCTGCCGACGGCAGTGTCGCGCAGTTTGCACCGATGTCTCTGACCGAGATTGCGAGAATGGCCGGCAAGACCGGCGGCACCATCGCCGGCCATGCGGAAATCAACGCGCAGGGCGCCGGACCCGGCTTCGGCACGCATATCGTCGATGTCGAGGTGGACAGGCAGACGGGTTCGGTAAAGATCCTGCGCTACACCGTGGTGCAGGACGTAGGTAAGGCCATCCATCCGGCCTACGTCGAAGGCCAGCTACAGGGTGGCGCTGCCCAGGGCATAGGCTGGGCGCTGAACGAGGAATACGTGTATGGCGACGATGGAGTGCTGCAGAATCCCGGCTTTCTCGACTATCGCATTCCGGTCGCATCGGACTTGCCCCGCATCGACACCGTCATCGTCGAGGTGCCCAATCCCAATCATCCTTATGGGGTGCGCGGCTGCGGCGAGGTTCCGATCATTTCGCCGATGGCAGCCATTGCCAACGCGATCGAGAATGCGGTCGGTCTGCGGCTGTGCGAGCAGCCGTTCTCGCCGCCGCGCGTGTTGAAGGCGCTCGACGACGCGGCGGCCGCAAAGGGCTGAGGCCGTGGCCAGGATCGCGCTGTCGAGCAGCCTGGCGCCGTATACGGATGGCGTACTCGAGCTTGAACTGGAAGTCGCCAACGTGCGTCAGCTGTTTCAGGCGCTGGGCGAGCGCTATCCGGAGTTGCGCCAGCACCTGGAAGCGGGTGTGGCCGTCGCGATCGACAATGAGATCTATCAGGACGCCTTGCTGCAGCCGATCGCCCGCGATAGCGAAGTCATCCTGATCACGAAGATCGCAGGCGGGTAAGCACCTGCGTTGCGCTCGATCGCGGGCCGTCTGCGAGCGGATGAACCAGAATCCATCGATAACGAAACAATGCTCGGGTCTCGGTGCCTGGTATCCGCTTGAACCTGGAGGACGGAATTCCGGGGGAAACTCACTTTGAAGCCTTGCCTCATTTTCTTAACCATCATCTAACGCGAGGAACCATGATCCACGAACTGCGTATTTACCACTGCATGCCGGGCCGTCTGGCTGACCTCAATCATCGCTTTGCCAACGTCACCCTCAAGATCTGGGAGAAGCATGGCATCCGCCAGGTGGGCTTCTGGACAGTTTTGATCGGCCCATCGAACCATGCCCTGTATTACCTGCTTGAATGGGAGAGCCTCGCCGAGCGCGAGCAAAAGTGGGATGCATTCGCCAGCGATCCCGAGTGGCTTGCCGCGCGGGCCAAGACCGAGGCGCAAGGCCCGATCGTGCAGCACCTCGAGAACTACATGCTGACGCCCACGGCCTATTCGAAAATCAAGTAAGCAGCCGCCGGGTTCATTCGAAAATCACCGCCACCCATGTGCGGGTCGCCGCTGCCGCGCGGTTAGCCGTACTTGTTCGGATGCAGGAACGGCCAGGGCGAGGTTTCCGCGCCGGGCTCGCCCGGCACTTCGATCAGCACCGGGCCGGACTGCGCAAATGCCCTCTCCAGCGCTGCTTTCAGCGCCGCGGGCGTTTTCGCCAGATACCCGGTTGCGCCGAAACTCTCGGCGAGCTTGACGAAATCCGGATTGGTGAGGGAGGAGCCGATCTCGTGCCCCTTGTAGACATTGCGCTGGTCGCGCAGCACGTTGCCGTAGCTCGAGTTGTTGAACACGATGGTGACGAGGTTGATGTCGTATTTGACTGCGGTCGCCAGTTCCTGCACGCCGAACATGAATCCGCCGTCGCCCGTGATCGAGACCACCGCTTTATCCGGGTTGGCGATTTTCACGCCGAGCGCAGTCATGAAGCCGAAGCCGACGTTGTCCTGATAGCCGCCGGTGACGAAGGTGCGCGGCTCGTACACCGGGAAGCCGAAACGCGAAGCGAAGCCGACCTGGGAAATTTCCTCGACGAAAAAGCCGTCGCGCGGCAGCACCTCGCGGATCACGTCGAGGTAGCCCATCTGCGGCTGCACTTTCTGGATCTCTTGCCTGAACTGCGCCTTGAGCGACTTGAATTCCTCTTCCCGCGACGGCCGCTTCGCCAGCGCGGCCGACAGCGCATCGACCAGGGCGCGCGCGCCCAGTTTGGCGTCGGTGACGATGCCGACGTCGGGTTTGACGCGGAACATTTCGGTCGGATCGATGTCGATGCGTATCACCTTGACGTCCGGCGGGATTTTCACCCAGCGCAGGTATTGCAGCTCGAGCCGGCTGCCGATGCCGAGGAGGACATCGGTTTCGAGCCAGGGCTTGTAACCGGCGCCGCAGGAAAAACCGTAAGGGCTGTCCTCGCCGACGATACCGCGGCCGCTGCGGTGCGAAGTTACCGGCGCCTGCAACAGCCGTGCGAGTTCCAGCACTTCGGCGCCGGCGCCGATCGCGCCGCTGCCGACGGTGATCATCGGGTTCTTCGCGTTCTGCAACAAGGCAACCGCGCGCGCGATTCCATCCGGATCCGGCTCGGGCGGCGGCGCGACATCCATCGGCACGTCCAGATCGACCAGCGCCCTGGCGCCGAACACGTCCCACGGCGTCTCGACGGCGACCGGCCGAACGCGGCCGCTGGAGAGCTGCTTGAACGCTTCCCCCATGACGGCCGCGGCTTCGGTCGGATGATTGATGCGCTCGGACCATTTCGTCAGCCCGCGCAGGATCGCGAGCTGGTCCGGCAGTTCGTGCAGGATGCCGCGGCCGCGGCCGATGTGGTAGGACTGGATGTTGCCGGTGAGGCAGAGCACCGGGGCATTGGCCCCGTACGCGGTGCACAGGGCGGCGCTGGCGTTGAGCACGCCCGGCCCGGGCACGCAGGTGAACGCGCCGACGCGTCCGGTGGATTTGGCGTAGCCATAGGCCATGTAGCCGCTGCCCGCCTCGTGCCGGTTGACGATGAAACGTATCTTGTCCCGGCATTCATACAGCGCATCGATGAAATCGTAGGTGTGCGCGCCGGGAATGCCGAAAATCGTGTCGACCCCGTTGCGTATCAGGGATCTGGCGATCGCCTGGCCGGTGCTCAGTGTTTCCGCCTTGCTCATTCGAAATGTCCCCTTCTACGTTGAATTGTTTCGCGCCCACCTTCCATTCGGAAGCGCCCGCTGTTCCAAGCTCCGGCCGCGCCGGTCCCGTTAGCGCGTTGCGTCGCCTCGTCGCAAGACAGCGGCAGTGTGCGATTGCTTAAGGCGATCTTGTCGGATATCGATTAGCCTGCGGCTTCGGCCATTTGCCAGGCTCCTGCATCTGGGGCTGTAGGATTGATCGGGACGCCCGAGTCGACGCCGCGCCGCCGCCGAGTTGCCGGGCGGCAGCAGCACGCCACTTTAGGCATCGGACCAGACGATGGATGCAGATTAACTGCCTTTTACTAAGGTGGCAAACATCGGCCCAATAAGGCACTAGAGGCAAGTCGGCGGCGGCGATTGCGGGCCGGCGCAAAGCCCGGCGGCGATACCAGATCCGTGGTTGCCGCCGTTGCTCGATGTGCAGACGGGTGCGGGCCAATTCCCGGCCGGCGACGATGCGTTGCCTGGATGTCCAACCCTGCCGGATCTGCAGCCCGGGTGGATTGCACGCGATTACCAGTTCCTTAACCCCTTGATGGCCTAAGCAAGCAAGCTCTTATTCTTTTGTGTTCCAGTCAATTCGTCGTAAACTCCATGCCCGTACCTTAAGAAATGCCGCGCATGTTTTCGTGCGCCGGCAAGACCGTGCTTAATGATTGAACTCAGGGGCATTTCCCAGACTTACAAAGGGCCCACCGGCCCGATCGAGGCGCTGCGGGGAGTCAACCTGCAGATCATGTCCGGCGAGGTGTTCGGCGTCATCGGCCGCAGCGGCGCGGGCAAGAGCTCGCTGGTGCGGGTGATCAATCTGCTCAGCCGTCCCAGCGCGGGCCAGGTGCTGGTGGATGGCCGGGAGCTGACCTCACTGGACGGCGACGCCTTGCGTCTGGCCCGGCGGAACATCGGCATCATTTTTCAGCATTTCAATCTGCTCTCGTGCCGCACCGTATATGACAACGTGGCTTTGCCGCTGGAATTGGCCGGCCAGTCAGCCATCGAGATTCGCGCCCGGGTCGAGCCGCTGCTCGATCTGGTGGGTTTGTCGGCACTGCGCGACCGTTATCCGGCGCAGATCAGCGGCGGCCAAAAGCAGCGCGTCGGCATTGCGCGCGCGCTGGCGAACCGGCCCAAGGTGTTGCTATCGGACGAAGCCACCTCTGCGCTGGACCCGGAAACCACTCGCTCCATTCTCGGCTTGCTCAGACAGATCAACCGGGAATTCGGCTTGACGATTGTGCTCATCACGCACCAGATGCAGGTGATCAAACAGGTGGCCGACCGCGTGGCGGTGATCGACGCCGGGCGCATCGTGGAGAGCGGTCCGGTGATCGATGTGTTCACGCGGCCACAGCACGGCACCACGCGCAGCCTTGTCGCCGAGATCGTGCCGCAGGAGCTGCCCGAGAGCGTGCTGGTGCGTATCCGTGCGCTCGTGAACGCGGAGCATCCGCAGGAAGGGCGGCTGCTGCGGCTGGCTTTTTCCGGGGATGAATCAGACCGGTCGCTGCTGTCGGAGGTGATCCGCGGCTTCGGGGTGGACCTGAGCATCGTTTATGGCCAGGTGGATGAAATCCAAGGCAAGCCGTTTGGCACGCTGGCGGTGTTTGCCCGTGGCGCGCGTGAGCAGCTCAATGCGGCCGTGGCGCATCTGCGAGGCGCCGGGGTGGCGGTGCAGGAGGTGGCCTATGTTCAGTAATTTTTCGCAGCCGCTGCTGGAACTGTTCGTCAGTTCGCTGTGGGAAACCATCATGATGGTCGGTGTTTCGGGCCTGGTGGGCGCCTTGATCGGGGTGCCGCTGGGCGTGTTCCTGCGGCTGACCGATCAAGGCGGGGTGCTGCAGAACGCGGCAGCCAACCGCGTCGTCGGCGGCATCGTCAACGCGGTGCGCTCCACGCCCTTCATCATCCTGCTGGTCGCCATTATTCCGTTCACGCGCTTGATCACCGGTTCGTCCATCGGCACCGCAGCAGCCGTGGTGCCATTGACGATCGCGGCGGCGCCGTTTGTGGCCCGCCTCGTCGAGAGCGCATTGCGCGAGGTGGACAGCGGCCTGATCGAAGCGGCGCAGGCGATGGGTGCCACGACGCAGCAGATCGTGTTCAAGGTCTTGCTGCCGGAGGCGTTGCCCGGCATCATGGCCGGCCTGACCATCACGTTTGTGAGCCTAACCGGTTACTCGGCCATGGCTGGGGCCATCGGGGGCGGCGGACTCGGCGACCTGGGCATACGCTACGGTTACCAGCGCTTCCTGCCGGAGGTGATGGCCGCCGTGGTGCTGGTGCTGATCCTGTTTGTGCAGGCGGTGCAAAGCCTGGGCGACTGGCTGGTGCGCCGCCTGAGCCATAAATGATTTGGAGGCCATTTCAGAATTACCGAAATGGCCCCTGGTTTACGGGAGTATGAGGGGATGCGCCCCGAAGGAAGTCCCCGTAGGGGATATCCCCTCATTTTGTAACGAGCTTTCACTTCAACATACTTCAAAGGAAATTCGCATGAACAGACGCAAGCTGCTTCAATCCGCGGTCGCCGTCGCGCTGGCCGCTACATTCTCCGGCCTTTCGCTGGCGCAGGACAAACCGCTCAAGATCGGCGTTACGGCTGGCCCGCACGCCCAGATTTTCGAGCAGGTCAAAAAGATTGCAGAAAAAGACGGCCTGCAAATCCAGATCGTCGAGTTCAGCGACTACGTCCAGCCCAACGCAGCGCTGGCCGCCGGCGATCTGGATGCCAACAGCTATCAGCACAAGCCCTATCTGGACCAGCAGGTGAAAGACCGCGGCTACAAGATCGTTTCGGTCGGCTACACCGTCAACTTTCCGATCGGCATCTATTCCAAGAAGGTCAAGAGCGTGAAAGACCTGAAAGAGGGCGCGCGCTTCGGCATTCCGAATGATCCGACCAACGGCGGCCGGGTATTGCTGGTGGTGCAGGAGCTCGGCCTGATCAAGCTCAGGCCCGGGGCGGGGCTGAAAGCCACGCCGCTGGACATCACGGAGAACCCGAAGAAAATCAAGTTTGTCGAGTTGGATGCCGCGCAACTGCCGCGTTCGCTCGATGATCTCGACGCATCAGCGATCAATACCAACTATGCATTGTCGGCGGGCCTTTCGCCGGCCAAGGACGCCATCGCCCAGGAGTCGCCCAAGTCGCCTTATGTGAATCTGCTTGCCGTGCGCGAACAAGACAAGGACAAGCCCTGGGTCGCGAAGCTGCTCAAAGCGTATCAGTCTGAAGAAATCCGCAAATTCATTCAAACCGAGTTCAAGGGCGCGGTGCTGGCGGGTTTCTAATCTCCCGATTCGTGGTGCGGGCTGGCGGCCGCCCTGCCGCCAGCGCCGCCACGGTTTTTTCAAGATAGCGCACATGGCTGCCGCAACCTTTGCGGCATGAGCTTGCGTTCGCACTAATCGTCGTGGGTTATTAGAAACCAATATCTAATTCGTTCTGTTTCCTGATCGGGCCGGTTAAGGTTCGGCTCACACAAGTGATTTGAGTCCAAGCGAATCCCAGGAAATTGACGATGTTGAGCAAATACCATGCATGGATCGGCGCATTGGCGCTGGCGGCGGCGACCGCGGCGCAGGCCGACACCACGCTGCTGAACGTGTCTTACGACCCCACGCGCGAACTGTACGCGGATTTCAACGCAGCGTTCGCGAAGCACTGGAAAGCGAAAACCGGCGAAACGGTCGCTATAAAGCAATCGCACGGCGGATCGGGCAAGCAGGCACGCGCCGTCATCGACGGGCTGGAGGCCGACGTGGTGACCCTCGCGCTCGCCTATGACGTGGACGCCCTGGCTGAGCATGGCAATCTGATCCCCAAGGATTGGCAAAGGCGCCTCCCCCACAATAGCGCGCCCTACACCTCCACCATCGTGTTCCTGGTGCGCAAGGGCAATCCCAAGGCGGTGCGCGACTGGGACGATCTGGTGCAGCCCGGCATTTCCGTGATCACGCCCAATCCCAAGACTTCGGGCGGCGCGCGCTGGAACTATCTCGCCGCCTGGGGTTATGCGCTGAAGAAATTCGGCAACGACGAGGCCAAAGCCAAGGATTTCGTCAGCAGGCTCTATGCGAATGTGCCGGTGCTTGATTCCGGCGCGCGCGGCTCGACCATCACGTTCACCGAGCGCGGCATCGGCGACGTCTTCATCTCCTGGGAGAATGAAGCCTATCTCGCGTTGAAGGAATTCGGTCCGGAGAAATTCGAGATCGTCGTGCCCTCCGTCAGCATCCTCGCCGAGCCCCCGGTGACCGTGGTGGACAAGGTGGTGGACAAGCGCGGCACGCGCAAGGTGGCCGAGGCCTATCTGCAATACTTCTACAGCGATGAAGGACAGGACATCGCCGGCAGGAACTACTACCGGCCGCGCGACGGCAAGGCCGTGGCCAAGTACGCCAAGACTTTTTCCAAGGTCAATCTGTTCACCATCGACGAGGTATTCGGCGGCTGGCAGAAGGCCCAGAAGACGCATTTCGCAGATGGCGGTGTGTTCGACAAGATTTACCTTGCAAGGAAATGAGCTTCGCGCTGCGCACGCGCCACAGCGTCCTGCCCGGGTTCGGGCTGGCCCTCGGCTTTACCGTACTTTATCTCTCGCTCATCGTCCTGATTCCGCTGTCGGCGGCGTTCATCAAGACCGCGAGCATGAGCTGGGAGGCGTTCTGGAGCACGGTGACCGCGCCGCACGTGCTCGCGTCCTTTCAATTGAGCTTCGGCGCGGCACTGATCGCCGCGCTGATCAACGCCTTTTTCGGATTGATCGTCGCCTGGGTACTGGTGCGCTATCGCTTCTCCGGCAAGAAGCTGATCGATGCCATGGTGGATCTGCCCTTTGCGCTGCCGACCGCGGTGGCCGGCATCGCGCTCACCGCCGTGTACTCCTCCAAGGGCTGGATCGGTCAATACCTCGAACCGAATGGAATCAAGGTCGCGTTCACGCCGCTGGGGGTCGTGGTGGCGCTGACCTTCATCGGCCTGCCCTTCGTGGTGCGCACGGTGCAACCGGTGCTCGCGGACCTGGAGCGGGAACTCGAGGAGGCCGCCTCCGTCCTCGGCGCGACACGCTGGCAAACCTTCGTTCGGGTGATTCTGCCTGCCATCCTGCCGGCGCTGATCACGGGGTTCGCGCTGTCCTTCGCGCGCGGCGTGGGCGAATACGGTTCGGTGATTTTCATCGCCGGCAACATGCCGATGAAGTCGGAGATCGCCCCGCTGTTGATCATCACCAAGCTGGAGCAATACGACTATACGGGCGCGACCGCCATTGCGGTGGTGATGCTAATCGCTTCCTTCCTGCTGCTGTTTGCGATCAATCTGCTGCAGTGGTGGGCGCGGCGCCGCAGTGGACAGGAGGCCTGAGATGAGCGCGACGATCGCCTTGCACTTGGGCGAATACGGCCTTCCCGTGCGCCGGCGCCGGCACGCCGGCGCGGAGTCCGCGCTGGTAAAGTGGTCGCTGATCGGGACCGCGCTCGCGTTCCTGACGCTGTTCCTTTTCGTGCCGCTGGCGGCCGTATTCTATGAGGCCTTGCGCAAGGGCCTGGACGCGTACATCGCCGCGCTCGCGGAGCCCGACGCGCTGTCTTCGATCAAGCTCACGTTTCTTGTTGCGGCGGTCGCCGTCCCGGCGAACCTGGTCTTCGGCATCGCCGCGGCCTGGGCTATCGCGCGCTTCGAGTTTCGCGGCAAGAACCTGCTCCTGACCCTGGTCGATCTGCCGTTCTCGGTATCGCCGGTGATCTCGGGGCTGATCTATGTGCTGATCTTCGGCGCCCAGGGCTGGATCGGGCCGTGGCTGCAGGCACACGACGTGAAGATCATATTCGCGCTGCCGGGCATCGCGCTGGCGACGGTGTTCGTCACCTTTCCGTTCGTCGCGCGCGAGCTGATTCCGCTGATGCAGGAGCAGGGAAGCGAGGAAGAGGAAGCGGCAATCGTGCTCGGCGCCTCCGGTTGGCAGACCTTCTGGCGCGTGACGCTGCCGAACATCAAATGGGGTCTGCTCTACGGCGTGATCCTGTGCAACGCCCGCGCCATGGGCGAATTCGGCGCCGTGTCGGTGGTGTCGGGCCACATTCGCGGCCAGACCAATACCATGCCGCTGCACGTTGAGATCCTTTACAACGAGTACCAGTTCGCCGCGTCATTTGCCGTGGCTTCCGTGCTCGCCCTGCTTGCCCTGGTCACGCTTGCGCTCAAGAGTTACGTCGAGTGGCGCGCCCGCCACGAAACCAGCGAACCGGTTACCGAAGGACACCAAGAATGAGCATCGAAGTCCGCAACATCAGCAAGCATTTCGGCGATTTCACCGCGCTAGCCGATGTCAGCCTCGATTTTCCAACCGGCGAACTGGTGGCGCTGCTGGGACCCTCCGGCTGCGGCAAGACGACGCTGCTGCGCATCATCGCCGGGCTGGAGACGGCGGAATCCGGCAGCGTGCTGTTTCATGGCGAGGACGCCACCGGGCGCGAGGCGCGCGAGCGGCAGGTCGGTTTCGTGTTCCAGCACTACGCGCTGTTTCGCCACATGACGGTGTTCGAGAACATCGCCTTCGGCCTGCGGGTGAAGCCGCGGCGCGAGCGGCCCGGCGACGCGGCGATCCGCGAAAAGGTCATGTCGCTCCTCAAGCTGGTGCAGCTCGACTGGCTCGCCGACCGCTATCCGTCGCAACTCTCCGGCGGCCAGCGCCAGCGCATCGCGCTTGCGCGTGCGCTCGCGGTCGAACCGAAGGTACTGCTCCTGGACGAACCGTTCGGCGCGCTCGATGCCAAGGTGAGAAAGGAACTGCGCCGCTGGCTGCGGCGGCTGCACGACGAAATACATGTCACCAGCATTTTCGTCACCCACGACCAGGAGGAGGCCCTGGAGGTCGCCGACCGCGTGGTGCTGATGGACCAGGGCCGCGTCGAGCAGATCGGCACGCCCGAGCAGGTCTACGAGCACCCTGCGACGCCGTTCGTGTACGGGTTTCTGGGCTCGGTGAACCTGTTCCACGGCCGCGCCCACGACGGCGTGATGCACTTTGGCAACGTTGCACTGAATGTCCCGGAGCACGGCGACGCCGATAACGCGCCGGCCGTGGCATACACGCGCCCGCACGAGATCGAGGTCGGGCGCATCGCGCCGGGCGAACCCGGCATTCCGGCGCGGCTCAAGCGCGCTCTGATCGTGGGTCCGTCGGCGCGGCTGGAGCTGGAGCGCGAGGATGACGCGGGCAGCATCGAAGCCGAGATTGCCAGCGATCTCTACCGCAGCCTGGCGCTGCGCGAAGGCGAGACGCTGCTGGTGCGGCCGCGCCGGACGAAGGTGTTCCTCAACGCCGCCTGATACCGCTGAGCGTGAGTACCGGCGCTAATCGCTGGCGGTTATTAGAAACCAATTCGAAGTTCGTTCTGTTTCCTCGCCGGCCCGGTTAAGGTTCGGCTTGCACGCATGAAAGGAAATTTGCCAATGCTTAGCTTGATCAAACAGGAGGGCGTCGTCTCCGACGCATGGAAGCTCCTGACCCTGGCCGAGAACCAGCAGGCCGAGACCGTGAGCTTGCCGATTGGCCCGCTGCTGGTACCGCTTGCGGTGTGGCGCGCCCGCCGGCGCGAACTGGTGGAACGGGAATATGCCCACGGCTGGCCGCTCGGCGTGTGGCTGGCCGCGAGCGAAGGGCCCAAGGCCATCGCCGACGACATCGAGGACTTCAGCGTCATCGCCGTGCACTTTCCCGAATCCGGCGATGGCCGCGGCTGCTTCACGGCGCGCCTGCTGCGGCGGCGCCATGGCTACCGCGGCGAGTTGCGCGCCTTCGGCGAGGTGCTGCGCGAGCAGGTGTTCTATCTGCGCTGCAGCGGCTTCGACGCATTCGCTTTGCGCGCCGATCAGGCCGAGCGCGCGCCGGTCGGCGGCTTGCACGATATTGATCGGGCCGCGCAGGCGGCAGCCAAGCAGCCGCTGCGCTTGGTTCCCAGGCGCCCGGCGCCCGAGTTGCATCGCCTTGCGACCGCGCGCACGGCATGAAGCGCGACCTTCCGTTCGACCTCAACGACACGCAGCTGCAGGCGGCGCTCGAACGCAAGGTCGCTGCCGCGAGCGAACTGCTCTCGGACATCGCACGCAACTTCGAACCGGCGGCGCTTGCTTCGAGCCTGGGCGCGGAGGACATGGTGCTGACCGATCTCATCGCCAAGCACGCGCCTGCGATTGAAGTCTTCACCCTCGATACCGGGAGGCTGCACGCGGAGACCTATCGCTTGTTGCAACAGGTCACGGATCATTACGATCTGCGCATTCGGGTGCTCTATCCCAGCGGCGAAGCAGTGGAGCGCCTCGTCGCCATGTACGGGATCAACGGATTCTTCAACAGCGTCGCCAGCCGCAAAGCCTGCTGCGAGGTGCGCAAGGTGGAGCCGCTGCGCCGTGCCCTCGCCGGCAAGCGCGCCTGGATCACGGGCCTGCGCCGCGAGCAGGCGGTCACCCGGGCGGGCCTGCCGCTGCAGGAGTACGACGCGGCGAACGGCCTGGAGAAATTCAGTCCTCTCGCGGACTGGCGGGAGCAGGAAGTCTGGGCCTACCTGCACCTCTTCGGCGTCCCCTACAATGCGCTCCACGATCGCGGCTTTCCGAGCATCGGTTGCGAACCCTGCACCCGCGAGGTGACGCCGGGCGAGAATATCCGCGCAGGACGCTGGTGGTGGGAAGCGCCGGGCGGCAAGGAATGCGGTCTGCATCCGGCGAAGCCCAGGAAGGCCGCCGCTTGATCCGGGCACGCCGATGCGCGCACCCGTCTTGCCTGTTTCGCAGCCGGAATTCCGCCAAAAACCATTCAACGCCTCTTCGATCATGAACCCTATCCATCACGAAATACCCGAATTCGCCCGGGGAGCGCTGCCCGCTACGGGCGCCGCCCGCCTCGATCATCTCGACTGGCTGGAATCGGAAGCCATTTATATCCTGCGTGAAGTGGCGGGCCAATGCGCGAATCCGGTGCTGCTGTTTTCCGGCGGGAAAGATTCGGTGTGCCTGCTGCGGCTGGCCGAGAAGGCCTTTCGGCCCGGGCGCTTCCCGTTCCCGCTGCTGCATATCGACACCGGCCACAATTATCAGGAGGTGATCGGGTTTCGCGACCGGCGCGCCGCAGCTTTGGGCGAGCGGCTGATCGTGCGCTCGCTCGAGGACTCGATCCGCCGCGGCAGCGTGGTCCTGAAGGGTCCCACCGAGCCGCGCAACAAACACCAGTCGGTGACGCTGCTCGAGGCCATTGCCGAGTTCGGCTTCGATTGCTGCATCGGCGGCGCGCGGCGCGACGAGGAGAAGGCCCGCGCCAAGGAACGGGTGTTCTCCTTCCGCGACGAGTTCGGACAGTGGGATCCGAAGAACCAGCGCCCGGAGTTGTGGGATCTCTACAACGCCCGCACCTTCAAGGGCGAGAACATCCGCGCCTTCCCGATCTCGAACTGGACCGAACTCGACGTGTGGCAATACATAGGGCGGGAAATCCTGGAACTGCCCTCGATCTACTTTGCCCACCGGCGCCAGGTCGTGCGCCGCGGCGCGGCTCTGGTCCCGGTGACCGCGCTGACGCCGCCGCGGCCAAGAGAAGAGGTGGTCGAGATCAGCGTGCGTTTCCGCACCGTCGGCGACATCACCTGCACGGCGCCGGTGGAGTCCTCCGCCGGCTGCATCGAGCAGATCATCGCCGAGACCGCGACCACCACCGTTACCGAACGCGGCGCAACCCGGCTCGATGATCAGACCTCGGATGCGTCGATGGAGCTGCGCAAAAAAGAGGGCTATTTCTGATGTCAGCCCTCGAAAATTTCGCCGCCATCGACCATGGCCTGCTGCGTTTTCTCACCTGCGGCAGCGTCGACGACGGCAAGAGCACGCTCATCGGGCGCCTGCTCTACGACACCAAGGCGATACTTGCCGACGCCTTGCACGCGATCGAGCGCACGTCCAGGCGGCGCGGGCTGGACGGCATCGATCTGTCGCTGCTTACGGATGGCCTGTCGGCCGAGCGCGAGCAGGGCATCACCATCGACGTCGCCTACCGCTATTTCTCCACTGGAACGCGCAAGTACATCATCGCCGACGCCCCGGGGCACGAGCAGTACACGCGCAACATGGTGACCGCGGCATCCACGGCCGACCTCGCCATCATCCTGGTCGATGCGCGCAAGGGCGTGCTGACCCAGACCCGCCGCCATTCCTGCATCGCCCAGCTGGTCGGAATTCGCCACCTGGTCATAGCGGTCAACAAGATGGACCTGGTGGGCTATTCGCAACAGGTGTTCGAGACCATACAGCGCGATTACCTCGCTTTCGCCGATCGTGTCGGGATTGCGGACGCCCGTTTCGTGCCGCTGTCGGCGCTTGTCGGAGACATGGTGGTGGACCGCGGCGAGCGGCTCGACTGGTACCGCGGGCCGACGCTGCTGGAAATGCTAGA
>ODAK010002669.1_pt1 | contig 18728 bp, 12 predicted proteins | sample 1539591 | NCBI WGS metagenome assembly ODAK01 (sample SAMEA3539303, study PRJEB22396) | soil metagenome | biome: tundra; feature: field; material: soil | place: USA | collected 2010-05 | depth 0.15 m | reverse complement strand
GGCCCCGCCCAAGGCCGCCGCCGCGGTGCCGTGCGAGCCGCCGGTTCCCCCGCCGACGCCCCCGCCGCCGTCGCCCGCGGCCAACCCGCCCCCGCCGCCGGTCACGACGGACACGACACCGCCCGCTCCGGTCACGACGCCGCCGCCCGCGTCGCCGCCGCCGCAGCGCTGAAGCCCGAGCGGACGTCGACGCCTGATCGCGTCAGGGCGGCGTCGCGGCCCTCGCTACGCGGGGACCTTGCGAAGGATCCGCGCGATCGCCACGGCGTTCCAGGCGGCGAAGCCGAGGAACATGGCGCCGAGGAGGATCGACCACCGGGCGTCGGCCGGCTCTTCGCCGTCGACCAGGAGCCAGGCTCCGTCGCGAACGTGCTGGTGAGTCGCCTGCTCGATCGCCTCTTTGAGTCCCCGATGGCGTGGTCCGGACGCGTCGAGCCGCACGAGGCGCCCCGCGAACGTACGCGGCGGCTCCCATCGACCGCTCTCTTGCCCCGCGGGCACGCGGACCTCGACCCACATCTCGTCAGTGCCGGACGCTTTCGGGCGGCCCACGACCGGCAGCGCGCGGAACGAGTCGTCGACGAACGGGCGCTCGTAGCGAATGCCGCCCGCGGCTCCGAGCATCGCGTCGGCGCGCACGGGGTGGTTCTCGCTTTCGGCGAGCGACGCATCGGATGCGACACGCAAGTCGCCCAGGCTCGCCGAGCGGTCGCCGGCAAGCGCATAGGCCACCTCGCGCCGGAAGCCGAACGCGATCAAGAGCGCGGCCACCGCGCCGAACGCCAAGACGAGCACCGTGAGCGTGCGCGCCCGCCGCGGCGGCGCCGGCAAGGCCACGAGCTCGGGATCGGGCGGATCGGCTGAGTCCGCCCCCGCGAGCTGCAGAGCAGAAAGGGATCCCGGCTCTTCCGACACTGCTCCCACAGCATAGCTCGGACAGTCGGCGTGGCGCGTTGTTCCCGCTTGGCGGCTGGCATGGGGGGGCGGTACCCTCGTACGCGATGCCCGCCACGAAGAACGTCCCTTGCCCGTCGTGTGGATTTGAAAAGAACCCGCCGGGCTCGGCCCGGTGTGCGTCGTGCGGGGCGAAGATCGAAGACAGCGCCCGGTCGAAGCGCTCCCGTGACGAGGAGATGAGCCGCCGCTACCAGCAAGAGGGCGTGAGCGTGCAGTGGCTGCTCATCGCATTCGCCGTGCAGGGCGTGCTCACGGCGGCGCTCGTGTTCGGGCTGCCGATGGTGCTGCCGATACTCGACTTCGAAGGCCAGAACGGCATGCTCGTGTGCGTCCCGGTGTGGTTTCTCGGCGGGCTGCTCGTCGGGATGATCTCGCCGGGCCGCACGTTCATCGAGCCCGCCGTCGCCAGCTTGCTCGTCGCCATTCCCTCGACCTTCCTGCTGATCCAGAGCCAGACCGTGCGCACGATGCCGCTCTTTCTCTATCTCATCTTCGCGGGGATCGGCATCTTGCTGACGCTCATCGGCGCGTACATCGGCGAGCGCATCCAGCTCGGGCCGCCTCCAAAGACAGCGGAGTGACGCTCTTCGACGCGGCGGTCATCGGCGGCGGTCCAGCGGGGTCCGTCTGCGCCGCGCGCCTCGCCTCGCTCGGTCGCAGCGTCGTCGTCATCGAGCGCGCGCGCCACCCTCGCTTTCATCTCGGCGAGTCGCTATTGCCCGCGAGCGTCGGCGTCCTCGACGCCATCGGCGTCCTCGACGAGGTGCGCGACACGTTCCTCGTCAAGCGGGGCGCCCGCTTCGTCGAGGGGAGCGGCGGAGAGTCGGCGCGCACGGTGCGCTACGCCTTCGGCGAGGCCTTTCAAGCGCGATGGGACCACGCCTTCCAGGTCCCGCGAGACCGCTTCGACGAGCTCTTGCTCCGCCGCGCCGGCGCGTGCGGCGCCGAGATTCACGAGGGCTGCGAAGCGACGCGCGTCGTCTTCGACCGGGGCCGCGCGGTCGGCGTCGAGGTGCGAGGCGACAGCGGCGCCGGGCAGGCGATCGAGGCCCGGGTCGTGGTCGACGCCAGCGGGCGCGACGCGATCGTGGCGCGGACGACGCGCTCGGTCGAGCGCATCTCGCACCTCGATCGGACCGCGCTCTTCACGCAGGTCCGGGGCGCCTGGCGCGACCAGGGCGAGCGCGAGGGCGACATCCAGATCGTCGTCTTCGGCGAGGGCGAGGAGCGCGGCTGGTTCTGGCTGATCCCCTTTCGCGACGGCCGAACGAGCGTCGGCGCCGTGGTCTCGGGCGCATGGGTGCGCGCACGGCAAGCGCTCGGCGCCGGCGAGGCCCTCTTCGCAGCCGCCGTCGACGAGGCCCCCGCGGTGGCGTCGATGCTCCAGGGCGCGGAGCGACTGTTCGCTCCAGGAGCCACGGCCGACTTCAGCTTCCGGGTCGGCGCGCGCCGCGGCGACGGGTGGGTCGCCATCGGCGACTCGGGCGGCTTCATCGACCCGCTGTTCTCGACGGGGGCGCACCTGGCGATGCACGGCGCGCTCCGCGGCGCCGACGCCATTCACGCCGGCCTCGCCGGTGGCGATCTCAACGCCGAGCAGCTGGAGCCGTGGGAGCGCGAGATCCGCGCTGGCGCGGAGCTCTTCATCGGCGCCGTTCAGGCCTTCTACTCGGGCGACCTCGTTTCGTTCCTCTTCGCCGAGCCGCAGCACCCGTTTCTCCGGAGGGCGATCACGTCGATGCTCTCGGGCGACGTGTTCCAGAGCGATGCGCTGTGGGTGCGCGAGATGCGAACGCGGTTCCCGGCCAGGGCGTAGGTTCGCACACGAATCCGGCCGGGTTCGGCGGCGTTCGCCGTCGCATGGGTATCCGAAGCCACGCGGGTTCGGATGCGAAACCCAGCTGGCTTCGGGGCCGTGCACCCGGGGGCCGCGGTGCGCCCTTCAATTCGCGAAGCTCGGCCATTAAGCGCCGACTGTCCCAATTGGAAAGCGAAGACCGACTGGGCTAGCCTGCCCGGCAACGGTCGCCGAGGAGGTCGGAATCAGGTGGCGCCAACCGATAGAGCCCGCGGCGCTTCGCAGCTGTCGACGCGGAATTCGGAGCCCGAATCCGTGACGGTGCCAACGGTCCATCGGATCGTGCAGTTTCCGACCGATACCGAGCGGTCGTCGGCATCTGGATTCGAGCCGGCCTGCTCCGCCTGGTGCGAGCTGGACATTCCGCGGGGCCCGCTCGACCGGGCTCGGCAGTCACAGCTCCTCGGCGCCATCTTCGCGCTACTCCACAGGTACACGCACCAGGGCACGATTGCGTTGGACGTGCACATCGAGGGGTACGGCCTCTGCCAACTCGACGTCGAGGTCGCGGGCGACGCTCCGATCGCGGCAGTGATCGACGCGTCCTATCGGGCGCTCGAGGACGCGGCAGCGAGCTCGGCACGAGGCGCCATCCGGCCTGCCAACGTTGCGGCCAGCTTCATGGCGTCGGCGGGGCCCGAGGGTACGGTCGACGTGACCGCATACATCGCCGCATGCCACACGAGCTACGATGTCCACTTCATTGTGGCTCAAGCGCAAGACGCCATCGTCTTCGCGCTCGCATACAACGCAAAACTCATCCTTCCGTCGTCTGCGAATCGGTTGATGGCGAGCTTTGGCGCGCTCCTCGACGGCGCGCTTCGCGATCGCACGAGCGCGGTCGAGCGGCTCCCGCTGCTAGGGCCCGAGGAACTCCGCGCGCTCACCGCCGCGCAGGACGCCGGCGCCACGGCCGATCCTCCTTCCCCGGTTCATCGCCTGTTCGAGGCATTCGCGAAGGCGCAACCACACGCCCTCGCCGCGTCGCTCCAGGGGCACAGCCTCACGTACGCGGCGCTCGACATGCGCAGCAGCCAGCTGGCCCGCCACCTGCTGGCGAACGGAGTCGAACCGGGCGTCGCCGTCGGCGTCTGCGTCCGACCTTCCGTTGACGTGCTCGTCGGGATGCTCGCGATCTGGAAGGCCAGGGGCATCTACCTTCCGCTCGATCCGACGCATCCGAAGGCGCTCGTGGAACGCATGCTCGCCGAGGCACGGCCCAGGTTCGTGCTCACGACGTCGGCGCTATCTCCCCTGACCGACGGATTTCCGCAGCTCTTCTTCGATGCGGACGCGGCCCTCCTCGAGGGCCAAGAGGTCACCGCGCCGGCGGTCGAGCCGCTCCTCGACGATCCGGCCTGTCTCTTTTTCACGTCGGGCACGACCGGGAAGGCCAAAGGGGTCCTGACCACCCAGGGCAATCTCGCTCACTATATCAACGCCGCCGCGCGGAACTATGGCTTCTGCGTCGACGACGTCTTCGTGTCGGTCGCTCGCTACACGTTCAGTATCAGCCTGTTCGAGCTCCTTTCGCCGCTCTGCTGCGGCGGCAGCCTGCGGATTCTCGATCGAGACGAGGTGTTGACTCCCGACCGCCTCGGCGGCGCGCTGGAAGAGGTCACGGTGCTTCACGCGGGCCCTAGCCTGCTCGGCAGCCTCTTTCGGTATCTCCGTTCCCCGCAGTCGCCGCGCAACTCGCTGCCGCGGATGCGTCACGCGTCGTCCGGAGGCGACATGGTGCCTCCTGCCGTCATGGAGGAGATGAAGCGAGTCTTCCCGAACGCGGAGCTCTTCGTCATCTACGGGTGCACCGAAGTAAGTTGCATGGGGACGACGTTCCCCGTGGCTCGCCAGACGACCGTGGCCCGAACGCTCGTCGGCAGGCCATTTCCGGACGTTACCGTCCAGGTGCTGGATGCGAATCGCACGCTCGTCCCGTTCGGAGTGGTCGGTGAGATCTGCATCGCCGGCAAAGGCGTCGCGCGCGGTTACCTCGACCGGCCGGAGCTGACGGCGCAGAGGTTCTGGCACCGTGACGGTCGTCGCTTCTACCAGACCGGCGACGTGGGACGCCTCCACGCCGACGGCAACCTCGAGATACTCGGCCGTCGCGATTTCCAGGTCCAGCTTCGCGGAATTCGCATCGAGCTCGCGGGCATCGAGAAAACGGTCCTCGAGCTCGGTCTCGCCGCGCAGTGCATGGTGGTGGCCAGGACGTTCGACGAGGGAGACCTGCGGCTCGTGGCCTTCGTCGTGAAGCCGAGCGACGCACGCCTCTCGCCCTTCCGGCGTGCGCTCGCGTCGCAGCTACCGGACTACATGGTCCCGAACCACCTGGTGGTCCTCGAGGCGTTCCCCCTCACGGTGAATGGAAAAATCGATCGAAACCAGCTGAAGGAGATGCCTCTCGCTCCGCTTCTCGCGAGCGAGATTGGAGCCCGACCAGCGAACGAGCGCGAAGAGACGATCGCCGGCGTCTTCGCGCAGGTGCTCGGCGTCCGCGAGGTGGGCGTCGAGGACGGTTTCTTCGACCTGGGCGGCGACTCGCTGCGCGGCGTGGTCGCGCTCGAAGAAATCGAGCGGGCCATCGGAGTCGCGATTCCACCGCATGTCCTCTTCGAAAAGGGAACGGCGCGCGCGCTCGCGGAGCACGCCGCGAGCGAAGGGGTGCGTGAGCCGAGGCCGATCTTGCTTGGCGCGACGGCGTCGGGGCCGCCCCTTTTCATGCTGTCGGGGGTCCACATCTATCGGGATCTCGCCCGACGGCTCGATGGGCGATATGCTTCGTATGGGGTCTTCGCCAGCCGCGAGGTCGAGTCGTTCGATGCCGCGAACGCGCGCCACTCGGTCGAGGATCTCGCGCGAGACTACGTACAGATCATCAGGAGACAACAGCCGTCGGGCCCCTATCGGCTACTCGGATTCTCCTTCGCCGGCATCGTGGCATACGAAGTCGCGCAGCAGCTTCGCGCCGCGGGCGACGAAGTCCGTTTCCTGGCGATGCTGGACGCAGCCCTTCCCGAGTGGACTCTGGGCTGGCGGTTCAGGCTCTCGCAGCTGGGTCGGGTCATCTCCGCGTCGCCGCGCGACGTCACGTCGTTCGTCGTCCGGCGGCTCCGCGAGGGGCGCAAGTCGGGTCAGGAAGAATTCGGGCGGTATCGCCTCGACGAAACGCTGGGGCCGCTCGAGGAGCGGAGAGACGCGGTCAACCGCGAGGCCGCCGCGCACTACATGGCACGAATCCGTCCGCTCCCCGGCAACGTGCTCCTGGTCGTCTCGGGCGATCGGCTGCGGAACGATCCGCTCAAGAGCCCGAGCTACGGGTGGGGTTCGTACCTGCCGCAGCTCGACATCCATACCGTCGAGGCCGACCACTTTCGCATGATGAGCGACGATCCGTACGTGACCGAGGTGGCCCGGGCTCTGGCGAATGGAATGGATGAGGCCAAGACGCCGGCCTGACGCGTCTCCACGCCAGGCGCTTACAGGCGGCCTTCGATCTGCTGCTGGCGCTCGATGCTCTCGAAGAGCGCGCGAAAGTTTCCGCCCCCGAAGCCGTCGTCGCCCTTGCGCTGGAGGAGCTCGATGAAGAGCGGTCCAGCCTGCGGATCGTTGAAGAGAGACGCGGCGTCCTTCATGAAGATCTGCAGCATGTAGCTGCGGTCCTTCTGACCGTCGACGAGGATCTCGAGCCGGCGCAGCTGCTCGACGTCTTCTTCGACCTCGTTCACGCCGAGCTCGTTCAGGCGCGCGGGAAGGAGATCGTAGTATCTGCCCGGAGTCGGCATGAACTGCACGCCGCGAGCGCGCAGACCCTCGACGGCGGTCACGAGATTGGATACGGCGAGCGCCACGTGTTGCACGCCCGCGCCGCCGTGATCGAGGTAGAAGAGGTAGATCTGCGATGCCTTGAAGAAGGGCTGCGCGGGCTCGTTGTTCGCGAACTTCAAGCCCGAATGCGGGTCCCACATCACAATCGACTTGAGGCCCGAGCCGCCGACCTGTCCCTTTTTCACGTCCTGCGTGTGAAATTCGATCTCCCAGAAGCGCTCGAAACCCATCACCTGCTCCATCCACGCGAGCGCGGGCTGGAGCGTGAGGAAGTTCGTCGTGATGTGATCGACGTGGGAGACACCGAAGCGGTTGGTCCCTCCGCGTGGGGAGTCGAGTCTCGCCATATTGGGCATGATCGGCGTGCGACCCTCGTGCTGCACGAAGCGAAAGAGCGTGTCGCCCAGGGCGGTCGCGATGTCGAACCAGGTCACCACGCCGCCTTCGACGTTCCGTCGTTCGATGCCCGTCAGCGGCGTGGCCCCACGCTCGGTCAGGAGGGTGAACGCTTTCTCGGCGTCGCCGACGTCGAACACGATGCGTCCAACGCCCTCCGGATGGTGCGCGAGCCACTGGAAGCTCTCGCCTTTCGAGCCGAGCGGTTCGATGAGCATGAAGCGCACCCCGTCCGCTTCGACGGCGCTGGCCCGCGCGCGATGCTCGACCTCGAAGTCCGGGGTCGAAACCGCGACCTCGGTGAAGTCCAGTTTGTTCAGGTAGTGCTCGAGACTACGCTCGAGGTCGCGCACGAAAATGTGGATCGACGCAATACGATGAATGCCCAGCGATTCTTTTCGGGAGCTCATCCTCAATCACCGGTCAAGCTCGCCTCAGAATAGCCGAGCGCCGCTCCAGGAAACAGCGGCGCGCCCTCGTCCGTAGCCGTGCCGAGGAGCGCGCTTATGGACAGTCGAGCTCGTCACCGATTGCGATCATGGGGCGGTCTCGCATGAGCCCGCCTCGAGAGAACGGCGTGCCGACGGGAAATTTCTCGCGCCGCATGTAGAAGTCGGCTCGCGTGCTCCGACTCCTGGGTGACGTCGCGCTTTTGGCGTACGCAAAGTCACCCTCCCTGGAGATCTCCCCATGCCCGACATCACCACCTTTCTCACCTATGACACCCAGGCCGAAGAGGCCGTACAGCTCTACGTCTCGACCTTCGAGGACGCGAAGATCACGAACACGAGTCGCTCCGGCGACGGCGGCCCCAAGGCCTCCGTCTTCTCGCTGACTTTCGAGCTCTTGGGTAAGACTTTCATCGCGCTCAACGGCGGTCCGACCTTCAAGTTCGCGCAGGGAGTCTCGCTCTTCGTGGCTTGCGACACCCAGGCCGAGATCGACCGCTACTGGACCAAGCTGACGGAGAACGGCGGCAAAGAAGTGCAGTGCGGCTGGCTCGTCGACAAGTTCGGCCTCTCCTGGCAGATCGTCCCCCGCGTCCTCGGAAGCATGATCGGCGACAAGGATGCGGTTAAGGCGGGTCGCGCGATGAAGGCGATGATGCAGATGAAGAAGCTCGACATCGCCGCTTTGAAGCGGGCCCACGAAGGCGGCTGATCCATGGGCGAAGGCCGCCGACCCAGCGCGGAGGTACGTGACTTCGTCGAGCGAGACGGCTACCGCGTCTGCCGATACACCCGGACGTACTCGAACGTCGCCGTGAACCCGCTGCCTCCCATCGCCACGAGCCCGGAGACCGGATACCCCGGCGGCGGATTCGAGACCTCCTTCGCGAACTCGGCCTGGCGCGTCTTCCAGATCGAGACGTGGGCCAGCACCCGAGACCCCCGACCCGCGCGCGAGGCGAACGCGGCCGCGAGATCGTCGCGTGTTCCCCCGCCAATCGGCCCCAGGAGTTGCGAGCGGACCGGATTCGCGGCCGACGTGGGCGTCAGCCGCGCACCACCCGCAACTACCGCGTGACGCTGTTGCCGCAGACGCCGGGTTTACCGCCGCCACCGCAGGTCTCCGGGGAGACGCACGCGCCGCACTGGATCAAGTTGCCGCACCCATCGCCCGCGGGCCCGCAGTTGATGCCCTGCGTCTGACAGCTGACCGGAACGCATGCGCCCGGGGGCGTGCCGCACTGGCCGGCGACTCCGCCGCCGCCGCACGTCTGGCCCGAAGGGCAGTTGCCGCACTGGATCAGGTTTCCGCACCCGTCGCCGGTCGGTCCGCAGCTGATGTTCTGCTGGGCGCACGTCACCGGAGCGCACGAGCCGGAGTCGGGCGCGCCGCAATGGCCGGGGACACCGCCGCCGCCGCACGCCTGGCCGCTCGGGCACGTACCGCAGTTGACCTGGTTGCCGCACCCGTCGCCGGTCGGACCGCAGCTGATGTTCTGCTGCGCGCACGTCAGCGGCGCACAGGAGGAGGCATCGGGGTAGCCACACTGGCTCGGGACGCCGCCGCCACCGCAGGTCGCCGGGGGCGTGCACGAGCCGCAGTCGACCTGGTTTCCGCACCCGTCGCCAGCCGGACCGCAGGCGACGTTCTGCGCGGCGCACGTGAGCGGCTTGCACGAACCGGCGTCGGGTCGGCCGCACTGGCCGGGCACGCCGCCACCGCCGCACGTCGCCGGGGCGGTGCACGTGCCGCACGAAAGGAGGTTGCCGCAACCGTCGCCCGCGGGTCCGCAGGTGATCGACTGGGCGGCGCACGACGTGGGGGCGCACGACGCGGCGTCGGGATATCCACATTGACCGGACACTCCGCCGCCGCCGCAGGTCTGCGGCGAGACGCAGGATCCGCAGTTGATCTGGTTGCCGCAGCCGTCACCCGCAGGCCCGCACGAGATGCCCTGCGAGGCGCACGTCTGCGCCTGACACCCGCCGCCGTCGGGGTAACCGCAGTGCCCGAAGACGCCGCCGCCGCCGCAGGTCTGCGGCGAGACGCACGTCCCGCAGTTGAGTTGATTGCCGCATCCGTCGCCGGCCGGCCCGCATGCGATGCCCTCTGAGACGCAAGTCTGCGGCGCGCAGCTCCCGCCGTCGGGATACCCACACTGGCCCGCGACACCGCCGCCGCCGCAGGTCTGCGGCGAGACGCAGTTCCCGCAGCTGAGCTGCCCGCCGCAGCCGTCGCCCGCGGGCCCGCAGCTGATGTTCTGCTGCCCGCAGGTGAGCGCGGTGCACGAAGGCGGGGTCACGCACGAAGTCAGGTCGAACAGCATGAACTCGAGGAGTTTTTCCTGGGGCGTCATCGCGCCCGCCGTGCACTCCTTCGGGAAGGTCTTTCCCTTCGATTGGTTGTTCGAGGCGTCCTCGACGTGGAAGTCGCTGAAGACGACGCGCCCGCAAGTCCCCGCGCTGCCGCCGGCGGTGAAGGGCGTGTCGAACGTGTAGTGGATGTCCATGTGCGCCAGGCCGTTGTCCGGCGGGTTGGTCGTGTACATCCACTCCTGCGCCGGCGCGGTGGCACTGGTGAAGTCGTTGCGGATGACGTCGACGGGAATCTGCCCGTACGTCCCGCCGTACACGACCGGCTGATGGATCCAGTTGGCGAGCGCCTGCCCGCGCGGGAACGTCGCCTGAGCGTCGATGTTTCCGGTGAACGGGCCTTGCCACGAGCCCTTGTTCAACGCCCAGCTCGCGCTGGCCTCGAAGCCCGTCGTGGCGGTGCCGTTCGTGTTGAGCAAGGTGTAGTTGAAGTGCGTCGCGAAGACGCGCCCGCCGTCGTTCGCGAAGTTGAGCAGGTTGCCCAGCGTATTGGGGAACCCCCGGTTCGACGTATAAGCAGCTTCACCGCCCTGGCACGGGAAGAGGATGACGTCGTACGAGTTCATCACCGACGAGCTCTCGGTGAGCGCCGACTCCTTGGGCGTCGCGTTGTCCACGACGGCGCCGCCCGCGTAGTTGCTGCCCTGATAGAGGTGCACGCGCCCCGCGGCCGTGGGCACCCCCTTCGCGATGGCAGGGTCGACGAACTCCGCGTCGGCGATGCCCATCTTGCGCAGCACGCACTCCATCGTGTCGACGTTGCCCGTGTCGACGGCGAACTGCGGGATGTGGCCCTGAAGGTGCGTGCTCGGCAGCGTCAAGTTCGCCACGAGCTTGTTCGATGTGCACGGCGTGATCGACTCGGTAAACGCGCGCTGCCACTTGCCCAGCTGGACGACGAGCGTGAGGCTCGAGTTGCTCGGCACGTTCAGCGTGAAGCTGCCGTCGATGCTTGTGTAGGCCGAGACGTACGCCGGCGGGGCGGTGCAACCGCAGATCGCCGGGTTGACTCCCGTTTGCGGCGTCTGTACGGCGCCGATGGGAACGTAGACGAGCGCGTTGTAGACGGGCAGGCTGTTGCCCGGGTCGAAGACGAAGCCGTTCACGCTGGTCGTCGCCCCGCCGTCGCACACCGACACGCTGGACGGCCCGCACCGATCGTAGCCGCCGCCGCCGCAGTACTGCGGCGAGGTGCAGGCGCCGCAGTTGATCAAGTTGCCGCAACCATCGCCTGCAGCGCCGCAGGTGTAGTTGAGCTGCGCGCACGTCTTGGGAGTGCACGCGACGCCGCCGTCGGGCGTGAGACCGTTGTTGCCGCCGCACTGGTCGTAGCCGGCGCCGCCGCAGTATTCGGGGTTGGTGCACGCGCCGCAATTGAGGAGCCCGCCGCACCCGTCGGCCGCCTGACCGCAGTTGTAGCCGAGGGCCACGCACGTCGTGGGCGTGCAGGAGACGCCGCCGTCGGGCGTGAGGCCGTTGTTGCCGCCGCACTGGTTGAAGCCACCGCCGCCGCAGTACTGCGGGTTGGCGCAAGAGCCGCAGCTGAGCGAACCGCCGCAGCCGTCGCCGGTGATGCCACAGGTGAAGCCGAGCATCGCGCACGTCTTGGGCGTGCAGGCGACGCTGCCGTCGGGGGTGAGGCCGTTGTTGCCGCCGCACTTGCTGTAGCCGCCGCCGCCGCAGTATCCCGGGTCGGTGCATGAGCCGCAGCTGAGCGTGCCCCCGCACCCATCACCGGCGACGCCGCACGTATACCCCAGGCTGGTGCAGGTCTGGGGCGTGCACACGACGCCCCCGTCAGGCGTGAGGCCGTCGTTGCCGCCGCACTTGTCGAAGCCGCCGCCGCCGCAGTACTGCGGGTTGGCGCAGCTGCCGCAACTGACCACGCCGCCGCAGCCGTCGGCCGCGATGCCGCAGGTGTAGCCGAAGGCCGTGCAAGTCGTCGGCGTGCACGGGATGCCGCCGTCGGGCAGCAGGCCGTTGCTGCCGCCGCATTTGTCGAAGCCGCCTCCGCCGCAGAACTGGGGGTTATTGCAGGTGCCGCAACTGAGCACGCCCCCGCAGCCATCTGCGGCGACGCCGCAGGTGTACCCGAGCGCGGCGCACGTCGTCGGTGTGCAAGCGGTGCCGCCGCCGTCGGGGGTGAGGCCATTGTTGCCGCCGCACTTGTTGAAGCCGCCGCCGCCGCAGAACTGCGGACTGGCGCAGCTACCGCAACTGAGCACGCCGCCGCAGCCGTCCCCCGCATAGCCGCAGTCGATGGTGAGGCTCTGACAGGTCTCCTGCGTACAGTTGCTCGTCGGCCCGGCGTCGCCGCCGTCGGGCAGAGAGCCGGTGCTTCCTCCGCATAGGCTGTAGCCGCCGCCGCCGCAGAATTGGCCCACCGGGCACCCGCCGCAGTCGAGCGTGCTGCCGCACCCGTCGCCGTTCATACCGCACGTATACGAGAGCTCCGCGCACGTCTTCGGCACGCACGCCGTCGCCCCGGCATCGTCGCCGCCGAACACACCGCCGCTGCCGTCCGACCGCTGGTCGGAGGCGTCGAATTGCCCCGGTACCGAGACCGTGGCGTCCGAGCCTCCGCACGAGGCGGCGGCGATCGCAGGCACTATTGCGACGACGAGCGTCGAGAGCCACCGCCCACCAAACCGTATACGCATCGATGTCCTCGCGAGAATTGGCGAAGCGGACGTACAGGCCCGCCACACTAGGACCCAATATGGATGAACGCGAGCAAAGTTGCAATGCAACTTCGCGTGGCGAAAGCTCTCGCCTAGCTCGCCTAGCTCGCTCGCTCTCCGGCGAGATTCGCTCACACGCAGCTCGCTGGCGCGATTCGCTCACACGCACTTACCGCGTTCGTCGATATCTGCTTATCTGCGCGCAATCGCCGCTTCGCCTGGGCCGAGCGAGGTCTGACGCCTTCAGGCACGTACGTGACCACCGCTGCGCCAGGCCGCATCGCGATCGATTTCCTCGGCACCTTCGCGGGAAGACGCCGCGCCCGGCTCGTGAGAGTGCAGCCGCGAAGTGCGAGGGCGGCGCGGGTTGTCTCCTCGCGCGCGCGCGGGAGAGATGCTCCGCGACGGCCAGGGAGTGGCAGAAGGCGAAGACCAGGCGCTCGCGATGTTTCAGCGGGCCTGCGCGAGCGGAGAGCCCAAGGGCTGCACGCTGCAGGCCGCGTCGTAGCGCCGGGACGCCGCGGCCCCTTCCGGCATCGGCTACGGCATCGGCAAGTTCATCGCCGATCCGGCGACGAGGCCGCGTCCGCGAACGCCGTCGTCTTGCTAGCGCGCGCGGATCACGGCGGCAACAGGCACTCGACCCGTATCCGGGCGCTCTCGACTCTCCGCCGGCACACGAAGGCCAATCTCGCGAGGAGAAGATCGCGGTGGCGCATCCGGATGGCAGCGAGCGATCGCCGCCGTGACCAGCTCGGCGATACGCGCCTGGTTCGACTCGCTGAACATGGTCAAGTGCGCCCCCGGAACGGTCGCCACCTCGATGTCACCGCCGACCCACGACTGCCAGCCGTACAGCGGATCGCCCATGCTGTTTCCGATCCAATGTTCGAAGATTCCCGTCTTGATGAGCAGCAGATCCGCGGGATCGCGTTGCTGGGGATGGTAGAGACCCCGGGCGTTCGTCAGCCCCGCGGCCACCTTGCGCAGCCGGAGATCCATGTCGGCGTCGCTGCTGGCGCAGAGAGGCGCCATCGCTTCTTCGGGGCGACCGATGGTCCGGTAGAAGCGGGTTCGCAAGCGATCCATCCGGCGCCGGAGATAGTCGCGACGGCCTTCCACGTCGGCGTCGAGGAACGTTCGCACGTGAGCTCGCACACGCGCCAAGCCTGGCAAGAGCTTGGGGAACCCGGGGGCGAACCCATCGAAGGACACGAGGAGCGGAACGGTTCGGCCTCGCGACCGCAGCTGGCGGGCCAGCTCGAACGCCACGAGGACGCCGAAGCTGTAGCCGCCGAGCACGATCGTCTCCTGCGGGCACGCCTCGAGGATTTGCGGCACGTAAATTTCAGCCATGCGCTCGATCGTGTGGTCGTACCCCTCGCTCGGGTCCTGGCTGCCGATGGCATTGAGCACATGGAGGGGATGCTCTTCGCCGAGACACCGCGCGAGGCCCTGAAACACGAAACCGAAGCCTCCGCTGCCCGACAGCAGCACGAGCGGCGGTTGCGCCCCGGATCGATTCAAGGTCACCAGATGGCGCGGCCGCGCCGTGACCGCGTCGGCTCGCTCGAGCGAAGCGGCGAGCGCTTCGAGCGTGGGATGCTCGAGGACGCTGGCGAGCGGGATCGGGAGCCCGAACTCCGTGGCCACGCGCGAGACCAGCATCACAGCCAGGAGCGAATGGCCGCCGAGAGCGAAGAAGTTGTCGTCGGCGCTTATGTCCTCTTTGCGCAGGAGCTCTCGCCAGATGGCCGCCATGCGCCGTTCCCGCTCGTTACGGGGAGCGATGAATGGCGTACGAGCCGCGCGCGCCGTGACGAGGGGCAGCGCCCTACAATCGACTTTGCCGTTGGAGGAAACGGGCAATGCGGCCAGCGCCGCGATCCGGCCCGGGACCATGAAGGCCGGCAGCGTGGAGGCGAGTTGCGCCTTGATCGCTTCTTCATTGAGTGAAGCGCCGTCGCGCATCACGACGTAAGCCACCAGCGCCTTTTGACCCGACGCGTCGGCGTACGCAGTGCACTTCGCTTCGCGAATCTGTGGCAACGCCGAGAGCGCGATCTCGACCTCACCCAGCTCGACGCGATAGCCCCGGATCTTCACCTGGAAGTCGGCGCGACCCAGGAACTCGAGATTCCCGTCGTCGAAGTACCGTGCGAGATCGCCGGTCTTGTACAGGCGATCGCCCGCGGCCCCGAAGGGGTCGGCGATGAAGCGCTCGCGCGTGAGCTCGGCTCGATGGAGATAGCCCTGAGCCAGGCAAGCGCCCCCGATATAGAGATCCCCGGTCACGCCGGTGGCCACCGGTCGCAGCTTCGCGTCGAGCACGTGGTAACGCGCGTTCTGGATGGGGCGTCCGTAAGGCACGCTCGTCCATCGCGGGTCGATCTGCTCCACGGGAAACGCGTTCGACCAGATGGCAGCCTCGGTGGCTCCTCCCAGACTGTGCACCGCGACCCCGGCGAAAACGTGCTTCAGCGCCCCGGGGAGGCTGATGGGAATCCAGTCGCCGCTGAGCATGACCAAACGCAGCGCCGAGCGTGGCGCGCTGCCGGCGGGCGAAGGAAAGAACGGGACGAGGCGCTGCAGCGCGGCCGGAGCCGAATCCCAGATGGTGATGCCCCGCTCGGTGACCGCGCGCGCGAGCACCGCCGGGTCCTGGAGCCAATCGCTGGTCGCCACGACCACGGTGGCGCCCGCGCCGAGGCTACCGAAGAGATCGTAAACGGAGAGATCGAAGGAGGGCGAGGTGACGAAGAGCAGACGGTCACCCGGCCCCACGCCAAACGTGCGATTCACCCAGTCGAGGGTGTTGACGACGGCGCGATGGGTCAGCACGACCCCCTTCGGTCGCCCCGTGCTGCCCGACGTATAGATCGCATAGCAAGCGTCGGTCGGCTCGGCGGCGTTCGGCGGACGAGTCGGTGGCATCGCGGCGATGTCGGTCATGTCGGCGCCATCGACGACGAGCGCGGGCGCTGCGAAGAGCGCACGGTGCCGCGCATCGACGACGACGAGGAGCGCTTCGGCGTCGGCGAGCATGAACGCGAGACGTTCGGCGGGGTAGTCGGGATCGAGCGGCACGTAAGCCGCCCCAGCCTTGGCGATGGCCAGGAGGGTGACCACGAGGCCGAAGCCCCGGGAAAGGCAAACCCCGATGTACACGCCCGGCCGAGCGCCCCGGGCGATGAGCGCGTGAGCAAGCCGGTTCGCCCGTGCCTCGAGCTCGGCGTACGTCAGCGTCGCGTCCCCGCACTCGACGGCAATGTCCGCGGGCCGAAGCGCGACCTGCTGCTCGAAGGCCTCGTGAATGCAAAGTCCCTCGGGAAACGAACGCACCGTGTCGTTCCATTCGACGAGAATCCGATGGCGTTCGTCCGAGGACAAGATGTCCACCTCGCCGAGGCGCGTGTGCTCGCCGGCCCCGGCGAGGCCATCCATGGCTGCGATCAAGTAGGCGGCGATCCGCTCGACGACCGGTTCGCGAAAGCGCGAGCGAGCGAAGAGCAGGCGAACTTCGAGGGTCTCGCCCTCGAACACGGTGACCGTCAACGGAAGCGAAGGCTGCTCGTGGAGCGTGCAAGAGCGCGATTTCCAGGCCGGATGCGCCTGGCGCAACTCCTGGTTGAGCTCGCGATTCTCGAACATCAGGAGCGTCTCGAAAAGTGGGGCCCCCGGCGGGAGGTCGCTGTGGGCTTGAATCTCCGCGAGCACCGCGTGCTCGTGCGGGCGGAGATCGAGCGCGTGCTGTCGCACCTGATCGAGGAATTCGGCCACGAGACCGTCCTCGCCGAGGCTCACGCGCAGCGGCAAGGTGTTCATCAGCAAACCCACAGTCTGGCGGGCTCGTCCCCCGAGCATTCCGCCGCGGCAAGCGCGCACCGTGCCAAAAAGGACGTCTTGATCTCCGGTGAGCCGTGAAAGCACGAGAGCCCAGGCCGCATGGATGAGCGTTCCCATCGAAATCTGGGGGCGTCGCTGGGTCAAGGCTCGCGCGGCGGCGAGCACCCGCTCGTCGACGACCCGCCGGACCGTGCCCACGCCTTGGTGCGGAAGCGGCCGAGCAGCCGGCTCCGCCAGCGGAAGCGGTGTCGGCGCCGTCTTGCCGCGCAGCCATTCTTCGAAGAAAGACGAGCTGGCCAGATGAGCGCGCCGCCCGAGCCACTCGACGCACTCGCGAAGCGGCGGTCCCGGAGGCCCCAGGCGGCTCGGCTCTCCACCCCGCAGGACCGCGTACGAAGCGAATGCCTCCGCCAGGACGATCGCCATCGAGCGTCCGTCGACCAATATGTGATGAACGGTCCAGACGACCTCACACCGGTCCGTAGCGCACCGAAAAACGGTGACTCGCATGAGGGGAGCGCGCCGCAGGTCGAAGCCTCGGGCCCGGTCGCTCGCGAGAAAGGCCTCTCGTCGCCGTTCGAGCTCCGCCTCGTCGAGCCCGCGCCAGTCCACCGTCTCGACCGGCACGACGACCCCCGACTCGGAGCGCTGTTGCGGTTCCTGAGGCCCCTCCCACCGGAAAGTCGCTGAAAGGGCCGGATGTCGACGAAGAACGAGCGACCAAGCCTTCGCGAACTCGGGCGGACTGATGTTCTCCGCCAGAACGATGTGGATCTGTTCGATGTCGTAGCCGGCGCCCTGCTTCTCGAGTTGGAGCACGCTCTGAAAGAGCATCCCCGTCTGCATGGGGAGGAGTCCATAGGCGACGCTGCGCGCGGCTGAGTCAGCGATGTCGACGATGGCCATGGGTCAATCCCACCTCGGAGCCGGCGCAGCGAGAGCTCCCGAAACCGCGCGCCGAACGGCGAGTTCCTTCGTTCCTGAAGACTACTTCGAGGACGTCAGCCTTGCACCTGCAATTCGAGCTCCATGACCTGCAGGTCGGGTCCGAGGGACCCGGGCGACCCGCGGCAGGCTCTGGTGCGTCGTCGCCGCCCTCGATGACACACACTGGGGCGAAATTGCCGGATTTTAACGAAGCGTTTCGGCAGGACATGCTGCACGAAGCGACGGAGAAATTCGACGCCAGTGACCGTCGCGGTCGCGCCGTTCTTTGTGGCGATCGTGACCGTATTTCCGTCGCACGACAGGATGCGGCGATTCGAGATCCCGACGCGATGCGTGTAGCGACCCAGGTACGCGAGCACGTGCGCAGGCCGGCCAAAAGGGCATTTCGCGTACACGACCCAACGCTTCTTTGTGAGCTTGGCCATCATGCGGTCGAAGGCCTGTGGGTCGCGAAAACTCGGTCTTCATGGACGCCGTGTGCGTCAGGGTCCGGAGGCCATCGGCTTCGCGGGAGGCATCGGCGATCCGTCGACCCAGCGACGTCGCGTCCTCGGGGTGCTCTGCGAGCGGCTCGAAGAGCTCCGCGAGGATGCGTAGCGAACGAGTCAGCCCTCGGAGCGCGCGGGCCGCGGCTCCGCGCGTGGGGGAGCTCGAAGATCGACCGCGCGCTCAGCCGCGCATCGGTGAAGTCGAGCCATTTCCCGGCGAGGTGATGCCCTGCAAGACGATCGAGCAACCGCCGGAGGGCGCGCCAGTAGCTGATCATGTGAACCAGCGAGACGAGCGTGAGCGCCCAGCCCGTGGACATCGAGCGGAGCACCGTGCGCGTACCTTGTCGTACCTATCTTTTCGCCAGATCGGCCTCGTCGCCGGGCAATACCAGGTGAGACGGGGTAGCGCGCACGAGGTCGTCCGTGCACGGAATGACCATCTGGACCGGGTCGAACGCAACGGTCTGGCGCCGCGTTGAGCACCGGAATGCCGAGCGCCACCATGGCGCGTCGACCGATGAGCAGCGCGCGGGCGCCGCTCTCGGCGATGGCACCGAAAAACCGCTCCTCCGTGAACTCGCCACGCTCCACCGGGACAGCCTAGCGAATCAGACGTCCTTCTGATCGCGGACGCGCGCGGCCTTGCCGGCCAGGTCACGCAAGTAGAAGAGACGCGCGCGCCGGACGACGCCGCGGCTCACCACGTCGACCTTCTCGATACGCGGCGAGTGCGACAGGAAAATGCGCTCGACGCCGACGTTGAAGCTCACCTTGCGCACCGTGAAGGTGCTACGGGCCCCGCCCCGATGCCGCTTGATGACGACGCCCTGGAACACCTGGGTGCGCTCCTTGTCGCCTTCGACGATGCGATAGTGCACGCGCACCGTGTCGCCGACGC
>ODAK010002666.1_pt1 | contig 18744 bp, 17 predicted proteins | sample 1539591 | NCBI WGS metagenome assembly ODAK01 (sample SAMEA3539303, study PRJEB22396) | soil metagenome | biome: tundra; feature: field; material: soil | place: USA | collected 2010-05 | depth 0.15 m | reverse complement strand
CTGCCGTGGGGCGGCATTGCCGCCACAGGGGGTACATCAGGGGGCCGTCGGGCAAGTGAATTGGGCGGCCGTGGTCGGTGTAGCCGTGGCGCAGGTAGAACTGCCTGGTACGCAGGTCGGAGGCTTCCAGGTAGGCGGGCACGTCGGCCTTGTCGAGCGTCGCGTGGTAGGCGCGCAGCAGCGCGGTGCCGGTGCCCTGGCCTTGCCGCTGTGGGCTGACAGCGAGCATGGCCAGGTGATGGTGAGGGACGCCGGCCGGGTGGTGGCGGTCGAGGGCTGCGTCGAAGGCCAGGAACCGTGCGGTCCAGGGGCTTGTCGCGACGGCGAGCCGTGCGTCATAGTCCAGGGGCGGGGCTGGCCCGTCCTCACCTACGGGTATCCACAGCGCCGCCGCGGTGCGGTCAGGGGTGGTGTGGACGACGCCGCTGGCCATGGCGTGCTCGGCGTAGATCCGGAAATATCCGGGGAAGATCTCGCTGCGGGCGGCCGGGTCGTCTATCAGCCACCGTGACGGCGCCAGGTCGTGGAAGGCGCCGGCGATGACCTGGCTGAGGATGTCCAGGTCGGCGGCATCCGCGCGGACCACAGTTGCGTTAAGGTCACCCGCCGCCGGGCCGGCCGGTGGCGTCATGACGGCGTTCCCTGGCCGCCCGGGGTGAGCTGGCCGGTGGCGGCGTGCGCGCCGAGCCCGATCGCGGCGTAGACCTGCGGGCGGCGGATCTTGAGGATCAGCCCCCAGCCGAGCCCGATCACCGCGACGGCGGCGTAGCTCGCGGGCAGCGCCCACGCGGCGGGATGCCCGGCCGGGACACCGAGCAGCGTGCCGTAGTGCATCACGGCCAGGACGACGATGCCGGTCAGCAGGATGGCGGCGATTGCCGGGGCGATCAGGCGCCGCCAGGCGTTCTCGCCGTGGGGGTCGCGGGCGAAGAACACGATCACCGCGACGGCGGTCAGCGCGAGCAGGACCAGGATGCCGAACCCGCCCGTGGTCCCGAGCCAGAAGAACAGCCGGGTCATCGGGTCCCACCCGGCCAGCGCGTAGGCGGCGATGACGGCCAGCCCGGTCGCGCTTTGCGCCAGCGACGCGGCCTTCGGGATGTTGTTACCCCCAGTGCGGCCCAGGGCCGCCGGAAGCACGTTCTCGCGGCCCAGGGCGTACATGTACCGCCAGACCACGTTGTGGAACGCCAGGGCGGCGGCGAACAGCGATGTCAGGAACAGCCACTGGGCGGCTTGGGACAGTGTCCCGCTGCCACCGAGGCCGAACAGCAGGCCCGGGCCTTGCTGGCCGGCGGCGGCCACGACGTGGCTGTCGCCGTTATGGACGGCCATCGCCCAGCTCGCCCCGGCGTACACGACGGCGATCATGCCCAGGGCGAGGTAGGTGGTGACCGGGATGGTCCGGCGGGCGTTGCGGGCCTCCTCGGCCATGACGGGCGCCTGCTCGAAGCCGACGAAGCCGAGCACCGCGACGACGGCCAGGACCCCGAAGGTGCCGAAGCCCTGCGAGGTGAGGGCGGCCGGGGACAGCGTCGCGAAACTGAGGTGCCCGCCCGCCGGGTGGGCGAGGCCGGTGATGGTCTCGGCGAGGATGACGGCGATCTCGGCGGTGAGCAGGACGGCGAGGACCTTGCCGGTGATGTCGACGCGCAGCAGGCCCAGGACGGTGATGACGGCCCAGGCGCCCAGCGCCCACCCCCACCACGCAGCGTGGACATGGAGGTGGGCGGCGGCCTCGGCAGCCGCGCTGGGCCCGAACGCGCCGTACAGGCCGACCTGCAAGAAGGTGTAGGACAGCAGCGCCACGAGCGCGGCGGACACGCCGACTGTGCGGTTAAGGCCCTGGGAGACGAAGGCATAGAACGCACCTGAGTTGGTGATCCACCGCGTCATCGCCATGTACCCGGCGGAGAACACCGCCAGGATGACCGCCACCGCGAGGAACGCGGCCGGGATCCCGGTTAAGCCGGTCGTCAGGTAGGCGGTCGGGATGACCCCCGCCGCCACCGTCAGCGGGGCGACGCTGGCCAGGATGAAAGCGAGCACGGCCGGCACGCCCAGCCGGTCCCGGGCCAGCGCCCGTGACACACTGCCCTGCTTGCTTCTTGTTGTCTGGGTTCTGGCCATGACGTGACTCCTGGGTGCTGGCGAATCCGGATGGGGGCAGGGTGTTTACACGCGATGGGACAGCAGGGCACTGTCCACTGCTGCCCGGGTCTGGGCGATCAGGTCCCGCAGGCCGGGATCGAGCTGGCCCACCGCCTCATCGAGGCGGGGGCGGGCGTTCGGTGGTAAGTACATCGACAGCTGGTGGCCCAGCCCGCAGGCGGTGGCCAGCCCGGCGAGGGCCGCGCTCTGGACGGCTACCGGCTGGGATGAGCTCAGGACGGACCTCACGCGCACCAGCGGCGCGAACGCGCTATCCGCGTTCACCGGAACCCACCGTTCAGCGCGCCAGGGCCACCGCGCGGCGGTCCGGGTTAGGTACCCGGACTGCTCCAGCCGGCCGGCCACGTCCGCCGCCGCGGTGCGTGCCAGGAACAGCAGCCAGCGCTGCGCCGCGTGCCGCTCGTGTTCGCTGAACACCAGGCCCAGGACGGAGCGCGCTAACCCGTCTCCGGGCGGGGTGCCGTCGGCCACCATAACGCCGTCAGGCCGGATGCTGATATTGCCTAATAGCATCAGCTCGGCCAGCAGCGCACCGGCCAGCCCCAGGCCGACGGCGCGCGGTTGCAGATGCGGCTTGCCCGTTATCTCGTGGTGCGCAAGCAGGTAAAGATCATCAGCCAGCCGGCCGGTACCGCTCAGTCCCGGCGCGACTTCCCCCCGGCTATTTGAGCGTCCAACGCTGCTCATGGGAATTCCTTTCTTGCCGGGTTTCACACATGCCATCTATTGCTTGAGCCCCACGCCTGCGTAGAAGATCGTGCGGCCTGGCCGCTCGGGCATGAACTCATTGCGCCACTCCGATACATTCGCCAGTCCTGGTGGAACCAGCTCTAGGCCATCAAAGAACCGGAGAATGTCGGAGCGCGTCCGCGGCGTGCTTGGCGCCGTCGTGCCTTCGTACAGCTTCCGCACTTTGGCAGTTGTGTCCAGCGTTACGTTATCCCCGGTGACATGTGATATAGCCAGAAAGCTGCCCGGCGCCATGGATTCCTTGAGTCGTTCCACGATCTCATGTGGATATTCGCTGTCTCTGATGAAATGCAGCACCGCGATGAGAAGTATCGCTACCGGCTGCCTGAAGTCGATCAGTGACAGGACCCGGGGATCGCGTATAATTTCTTCGGGCCGACGTAGATCGCGGTCAATTGCGACAACGCTTGACTCGTTGGCGAGCAGGCGACGCGAATGCTCCAAAACGACCGGATCGTAATCGACATATACCACTCTTGTGTCAGGTGCTATAAGATGGGCGACCGAGTGAACCTGGCCAAGAGTCGGTAACCCGGTCCCGATGTCGATGATCTGACGTATCCCAGGCTGGGCGCCGCCGACTAGGTACCGGACGACACGGCCGAGGAACTGCCGGTTGTCATAACACGCTACGCTCGCGTCAGGGACTATCTCCAGAAGTTTCTCTGCGGCAGCACGGTCGACTTCGTAATTGTCTTTCCCGCCCAGCAGGTAGTCGTATATGCGCGCTGCATTGGGCTGCTCGGCGTGTGCAGTGGTGGCCGGATTGCTCACACTCATCACCCGTGACTTTCTTGGCCGCAGCTTGCCAGCACCCTTGACGTGCTCAGCGTGCTACTGGCCGGGCACGAGCCGCTACCGTCATGATCGGCGTCATTTCACAGGACGTGACGACTCAACTACCGTCATCAGTACCGTCATCTGATCATCAGCCCGGCGGCCAAGGCGGCCGGCCGCCGCACCACCGCTTACCCTGGTGGGTAGGCGCGAGGCAGGAGGAAACGATGCCGGGCAAGCCGACGCTTCTGCGGACTCTGATCACTGCCAAGCACTGGCAGCGGTTCGAAACGTTCGCGGTGCAGTTCGAGCGTGCTGCCGGGAAGCTTGCCGAGGAGGACGGCGAGCCGGGCCTGGCGAAGGTCTCGGTGTCAGTGCGCCAGTTCGAGCGCTGGTATGGCGGGAAGGTGCGGACGTCGCCCCACCCCGACTCGTGCCGGATTCTTGAGCGCATGTTCGGCTATCCAGTGCAACAGCTACTCGCGCCCGCCACCCGCGTGTCTCACGAAACATCATTAACGCCAGGAGAGGAAGAGTCCCGGCCGACGGCAGCGAGGGCGCTGCAGTCCGGCCTGATCTGGGCACCAGGAGAGTTCGTCCCTGGCGGCTTCAGGCTTACTGAGGACTCTGCCCTGTCCGATCCGGAAAGGAATCTCGCCATGGCTGCTCGCCGGGCAATGCGATTCAGCGCTATGGCTGGGTCGAGCAACATCGCTGGTGAATCGATGGAACAGTTGTGGGCCGAGACGAGCCGTCTAGCGATTGCCTACCTGCAGCAGCCGCTTCCGGTGATAACCGGCGACATCGTGTCCCTTCAGGACATCGTGTTCTCGCTCCTCGAAGGCCGCCAGCGTCCCCGCGAGTCACGTGACCTCTACGTCATTGGCGGGCTTGCATCAGGAATGCTGGCGAAGGCGTCACACGATCTCCGTGACCCGGATCTGGCGATGACCCACGCCCGCACGGCCCTGCTGTGCGCGAACAACGCCGAGCACCCGTCGCTCGCATCGTGGGTGCGGGGGCTTCAGTCCCTGGTGACCTACTGGGCGCAGCGCCCACGGGAATCCCTTGAGTACGCCCAGCTCGGCCAGCAAGTTCAGGGAACCGCCGGATCAGTCAGCGTCTGGCTAGCCAGCCTGGAAGCGCGTGCATGGGCAAGCCTTGGCAACGGTTCCGCCAGCCGCGGGGCGATAGCCCGCGCTGCGGAACTACGTGAAGCGCTAGTGACGGATGATCTGGACCGGCTCGGCGGGATGTGCTACTTCTCCCTGCCAAGGCAGCTCTACTACGCAAGCGATGCGGGAGCGGCCCTGCCCGAGCACGACCAATCCGGCCTGCGCTCCGAGACGGAATCCCTCGCGGCCGAAGCGGTAACCGCCTACGAGCAGGCCCCCGAGGGCGAGAAGTCTTTCGGTGATGAGGCAGGCTCCCGGACTGACCTCGCGGTTGCCCGCGCTCGCGCGGGCAACCTTGAAGGCGCCAGGGAAGCAATACAGCCGGTGCTGGAACTGCCGGTAACACAGCGGATTCACGGCGTCGTTACCAGCGTCCTGAACGTCCACCGCGCTGTCACGGTGCTGGCTCCCGACGCTCCTGTCGCTCGAGATATCCAGGAAGAGATCGAAAACTACTGCCGGACCCCCGCTGCGGCGCTGCCCCGCTAGCCCGGGACTGGGCAGGCCAACCATGCATCCAGTCACAATCGCTGGTTCCGTGGTGATGCTGCGCGAGCTTACTGAGTCTGACGCGGTCTCACTACACAGGGTCTACGGCAACGAAGAAGCGACCCGCCACCTGAGTTTCGAGCCGAGGACCACCGAGCAGGTCGAAGGCATCATCAAGGCCGCGATGCAGTCCGCGACCGCAGAGCCGAGGACTGAGTATGGGCTCGCGGTCGCCGGCAAGGACGGTGAGCTGATCGGGTCGGCGCGGCTGGCGACCGGGGAGTACGAAAGCGGCCAGATCGGTTTCGCGCTCAGGCCCGACCACTGGGGGCAGGGAAAGGGCCTGGAGACAGTCCGGCTCCTTCAGCAGCTCGGATTCCGGGAACTCGGCTTGCACAGGATCTGGGGTGCGCGGAGCCCTCTGAACCAAGCGTCCGCCCGTACCATGCATGCGGCCGGGATGATCGAGGAAGGCACCATCCGCGGGCACCTGTTCACGCGCGGAGCCTGGCGGGATTCTGTGGTCCACTCCATTTTGCGCGAGGAGTTCGCATCCTGCCCGACGTAGACCCCAGGTAATGGCCGCGTATCCTCGGGCCTCATGAACGACCGGGCACGGCTGCTACGCGCCGCGAGCGAGGCACAGGCACGCGGCCGGGACATCGAACGCCAGCTCCTCGACCGCTACCCCCGCGCGTGGGACCAGATGGACGCCATGCGGGACGACCCGCCCATGGACTGGCCAGAGTGGTGCCTCCTCCCGATGGCCGCCGCCGTCGCGGTAGCCACGAGCGGCGCACCGGGCCCGCTGCCCGCCGGGCGGAATCTCCCGATCGCGCACCTAACCGCGCTGTACGCGTGGCGGTTCGCCCGGTCCGTTTACGTCGTCGAGCCCGGCCTGATGTCCCGGCTCCTCGGCCAGGTCCCCGACGCCGTGTCCGGGCCCGGGGCGTTCACTGGGCTGCCCGAGTGGTGTGTCTACATCGCCGCCGCGGACCCGGAGTGGCCCGGCGCTGGTCTGTGGGCACACCTGGAATCCGACGCGAACACCGGCAGGCCGGAACTGCGGCTCCTCCTCGACGCCACCGGGACCGGGGACGTCACGGATCTCGTCCCCGTGCCGGTATACCTGGACCGGCCCACGCTCACCGAAGGGCTGGCGGACTTCCGGGCAACCGCCGCCGCGAGCGTCCACGCGGGCCAGGTACGCACAGGCGCTGACGTGCGGGGCGCGCAACCCGACGCGGCGACCGTGAGCCTGGCCGACCGGGTCGACCAGTACCTGTCGCTGCTGCTGTACCTCGCCCGGCCCGAAGCGGACATCACGAACGCGCTGCGGCCCAGCGTCCGGCCGGTGAAGCCGTGGCGGCCGATGCACGAGACCCCCGTCTGGCTCGTCGGCTACGCCGATAGGTAAGGGCCGCGCCTTTGCTTGCCGGGGAACGGGTGTTCTAATCGGCTAGGTGGAAGTCAGCGTATTCGGGCCGGCCGGGCTCCCCACCGAGTGCCGTAACGGCCATCCATGGCGGCCGGGCAAGGTCTTGGTCGGTTGGCAGCCCTGCTCCTGCCGGGGCGGCAGGGGCGGCCGGGGCCATAACTGGGCCGCCTGCGAGGAGCAGGGCTGCGGCGAGGTCTGGTACTACCCCCGGCATGTAGCTAGTCAGCCTTCCGGGGAGGGCCAGGCGTCCGGTCCCACGTCTCCTTGAAGCCTCGATCGCCGGGCCCAGCCACAGGCTGACGGTGGAGAACTGCGATGAGCCTGATGACAAACCCGAATCGGATGATAGGGAATTGTCGGCGGTGCCGTTAGAGTGGGGCGCTGCCCCTGGAGGCCGATCCCTTGGTCCCGGGCTGCCCGGAGTGTTACAGTAGCGCACTCGCGGGGCACCTGTATTACAGGTTTAAGATTCCCCAAGGGCCTGACCAAAAATGTCCTTCACATCTACAAAGCACGTAGTTTCGGCGTTGGCAAATAAGGGTTGCGAGGATCGGGACGTGCAAAGCCGGCAAGCTCAGCTATCTCCAGTTGCGAAAGGCCACCAGAAGCCAGGGTTTCCCCGATCTTACGGGGTAGCGCAGGTCTTTCGGGAAGCATTTCGTCACTCAAGGGTTCTCGCGTACGCCAGCCGCGTGCACTGAGCGCTTTATACAATCGCATCCTCTCCGCTGCGCTGATCATCTTCATGTCCCACGTGCGTTCAATAAGAGCCTGAACAGACACTTCCCATTCGCGTTTCAGGTCCAGCAGCTTACCCAGCGATAGATTACGAAGTTCTGGCCGGATCGCCTGCCTGGGCATTAGAAACTCTGCCGCGAAGGCGTTGGCTTCTGCTTCCATATCCTCACTGACATCTTGCGAATGCAGACTCAAATGTCCGAGTTCGTGCGCCATGGTGAGGCGCTTCCGGTCAGTGGGCATGGTCACGTTCAGCATGATGATCGGGATCTCATCAATCCAGTGCGAAAGCCCGTCTACTCCGCCTGTACCGAAGTCCTCCTGGATCACGACGCAGCCCGCGGCCTCGGTCCACTGGGTCAGGCCACGTATAGGCCCAGACGGCATCCGCCACTGCATACGAACGAACAGGGCTGCGCTGGCGGGGTCCACGTCCAGTGGGTCGAGAGACGGAATCCTGTGCTCCGCGCGAACGGCGATCTCATCAAACATTCGCCGCGCGTGCATGCGATGCATGTTGAGGCGTGCCTCAAGACGCTTCCAGTCGCTTGGTTTGGCTGTCTTCCGGCGACGCATATGGGCTTCCACTGCTACGGCACCACGGATTTTGCTGGACTGCTGCAAAAAGTCGGGAGTTACGTTGAGCACCTGCGCGAGGCGATCAAGAATTTCCGCCTCCGGCTCACGCATTCCACGCTCATAACGGCACAGTGCGGCCTGGGTTACGCCAACTTTTTCCGCAAGTTGCTCTTGCGTCAAACCGTCGGCGCGACGTGCTGTCTCAATGACCAAGCCGAGACTATTCATGGTCGTCTGAAAGGCGATCAGCGTCCTTTATTATCCCGTCGATCGCTGGCGCAGGCGGTTCAGTGACGCTCGGCAAACCTTGGCTGCCGGTAGACTCGTCCCCCCGGGACGAAAGATCGTGCTCCCATATTAGGTGATGTCTACCATCGCGGAGTGAGATCACAGGAGAGCCCATGGCGCGCTCATCACGGTCCCATTTGTAACCGGCAATCAGGTGCAACTCGTCGAAGATATCAAGCATGTCTTCGACTTGTGCCAGGAACTCAAGGGCCAATTCCGTGGGATAGGTGCTTACATCCCCGTCCTCTTGATGCCGCTTGACCCGGAAGCGGTACAGGCTGGTTTCCGGACCGACCGTGAACTCGCGCAGGACCCCCTTGTCAATGACGGTGACATGCGGGAGTTCACCCAGGGAAGCCGCTACGTGGAACCAGAGGCGATCATGAATCCAGGTAGCAAGACCGCGCTCGCTTGCCTGCGCTACCCATGCTGGACGGAAACTGCGGTAATCCGCCAGGTCATCCTTCGCGGCCTTGACCGCGGCGACAACTGCATCGATGACCTTGTCCCCAACCGCAGGTGCGACATCCTGCCACGTTGGATAAGATCGAGAACCGGAATTCATACCGGATTTTATACCAGCGGAGAGGACTGATCCACAAGGGCAACACGCCCGATCAGAGGTAACGATCACGAAATCCTGAGGGTCAGTGCCGATGCCTAGCCTGTGGGCGCTGTCGCCCACACGTCGCGCCCTTCGTCCCATAGTGCCTGGACGTGCGTGGCGAACCGGTCAAAGATCCCCTCATCCTGGTGGCGACGCAGGTAGAAGGCTGGGGAGTCGTCGTGGCCCATCAGGTTGACCAGGTGCGGCGTGACGATCATGTCGTTGTCGAAGGCGAACACGGACAGGGCTATGTGTCGGTCAGAGAACCGTGCCTCGATCCCCTCGGTCCCGCGCAGCCGTTCCAGTTGCTCCAGCGTGACCGCGATGCCGGTGGAGACAGTAAGGGATGTCGCCTCGATCCCTCGCGCTGGCGGGTGACCTCGCTGTCCGGGTCGCCCACCAGGAACCGGATCTTGCATCCCTGCCGGCCTTGCGGCGCAGCGCCGCGCCAAGGGTTCGGCCAAGCCGGCGGATTCGCGGCGGCTCGAGGCCGCGGACCAGATCGGGGAGCTGCGGCCGGGCGAGATCCTCCTCGAGCACGTCCTCGCGGACGACTTCGGCCCCCCGTCGGCCGCGTATCGCGAGTTAGGTGCTGCCCTTGCACCGGCGCTCACCGTCGCCTCGCCATTGTGCGGGCCACACCGCCGTAAAGGTCGGCAGGCTGCGGCAGGGCGTCCGCGATGTCTGGCCGCCACACGGTGATGGGGACGACGCCGGGGGCAATCGGGGACAGCCCACCGAACATGGCGGTGATCTGGGCATGCGTGCGGGCGGTCACCGGGACCGCGGCCGCAGCGTTATACGCGGCAGCAGCAGCGGCGACCGGACCTGGCGCGAAGTCGGCGGTCATGTGCGAGATCGCGATATAGCTGGCCGGTGCCAGCGCGCTGGCCAGCTCCGTAACGAGGCCGCCCGGGTTGCCGTCGTCGGGGATTAGATGCAGGACTGCGAGCAGCAGGACAGCGACGGGCTGGCTGAAGTCCAGCTTCCGGGAGGCCTCGCGGAGAAGGTAGCCGGTGTCATGCAGGTCCGCCTCAAGGTAGTCACATGAGCCCTCGGGGCCGCTGGCGAGCAGGGCGCGAGCGTGCGCGAGCACCATGGGGTCGTTGTCGACGTATACGACGCGGGACCGCGGATCGGCCTCCTGGGCAATCTCGTGCGTGCTGCCGGGCGCCGGGATGCCGGTGCCAATGTCCAGGAACTGGCGGATGCCGCGGCTGGCGAGGTGGCGCACCACCCGCCTGAGAAAGCACCGGTTGGCGCGTACCCCGGCAACGATCTGGGGGCGGAGCTTCATGACCTGCTCCCCCACCGTCCTGTCCGCCGGGAAATGGTCCTTTCCCCCGAGCCAGAAGTTGCAGACCCTCGCCGCGTGCGCGGTGTGCGGATCGAACCGGGCCGTGGAGCGGCCAGAATCCTGTGCGCTGCTGCCCATGAAGGCGGTGGCTCCACAGCCCTTCGGCGCCAGCTCCTCACTCACGGGCTCAGGCCGCCTGCGGGTCCGGGAGGGCTGCTGCGATCACGCGGGAGATACCGCGTGATCGGGCAAAGGTGCTTGCCGGGGAAGTCCCTTTGCCGATCAGCGATTGCGAAATGCCACTCATGGCCGCCATGCGGGTGAGGCTAGAACCGCTAGTCGGCCCCGGCAGGCACACACTGTGACCCTTTAACGGCAGACACAGTATGTACCCCCGTCTCGCGCGATCAGGCCGTTATAAGTCCGAGATTCTGGCCGAGCTGGGTGACGTCATCGCGGATGGCGCTGCCGCCGTGATCGGACAGCTCCAGCACCGCTGACCTGGCGAAAAGGGAGAAATGGGTGGTGTCTGGAGACTCTGTCCACGCCTTCTGCAGCAAGTGCACCGAGGCTAGATGCTCACGCCGCATGAAGTAGGCACGGGCTGCTTCGGCGAGGTGGAAGCTGCGGCGCGTTGCCGACGGCATCGCGCCCAGCTCCAGCGCGTCGGCGATGCGGGCAGCCTGGCCGTAGTGAGCCAGATCAGCATGGATGGTGATGGCATACGCCTCGACCATCCCGGTGCCGAAGATCAGCCACGGGTGGGCATAGTCCTGGCCAAGCGCAAGAGCGGCCCGGCGCGCCTCGTCCCAGTGGCGAAGAGCGTCGCCCTCATGCCCGGACTTGGCGTGGGAGAGCGCTATTGCCAGCTGGAGCAGGCCCCAGCGGGCAAGGTCCTCGCCGCCCTTGTCGGGGGATAGCAACCGGCACGTTCTTGTTGCCAGGTCAATGCGTGCTTCATCCCGCTCTCCCGCGTCGCGGAAAATGTGATTCATGTACCAGGCCGCGCCAGCGATCGCATAGGGATTGTCGGCATCCTGGGCCGCGCTTATGGCGCGGTCGCCGGTGAGCATCAGCATTTCCGAGGCGGGCTGGAAGGACAGGAAGAGCTGGCTGATGTGATAGATCTGCGCCAGGGACACAAGGCAGGCTCTTCGCTCGCTGCCGTCGTGATGACGGGCCGCGATCCGGCCTTGGCGTATCAGCTCAGGGAGGACAACAGCGACCGCCGTGCGCTGCCTGGTCGCTCCGTGCCAGAGCTGCCACGCCTGGGCCACCCGTGCTGACAGTTCGACGGCGGAGACCGGGACGAAGGTCCTCGTGTCGATTGGGTAGTCAGTCAGCGCTTCTGTGATCTTCGCCAGCGCTGGATGCGCGGCCTTGCTGTAGGCAGTAAAGGGCACTCCCTGTTCACCGACGAGTTCCGCGAGGTCGACGCGAAGTACCTCGGCAAGCCTCATCAGCATGGGCAGCCGGGGCATCATGAATCGCTCCGCCTCAACGCCCTTTACCCAGCTCTCCGAACGACCGACAAGACCACCCAGCACCGCCCTGGTCATCCCGGCGCGTTCACGAAAATACCGGAGCCTTCGCGAGAAACTGGCTGCGGGATCAAGCACGGTGTTAATTTCACCCATAAGGCCCCTGTACCTCCTCAGACGCGCTACGTCCAGGCTAGTGCAGGGTCTTTGCTGTGCGTACGCTTCCGCTGGCTCCGTACCTGCGGGTTTGGGTTCTTACGGCTACGTGGCCGTCCCGTTTGACGAAGCCAACAACCTCGCCTCGATGACGGGCGTCGGCCTCGACAGCCAGCAAGGACTCACCGGCGGCCACAACCCGCTAGTGAGCAAGCAAGGATCAACGGTCGTTCTCCGGGATTTCGAGGATCACGGCAACGATCCCCATCTCGGGACCCGCACCGAGGGAAGCGGGCCTCCAGCGCTTCTCGATACCGCTCACGGACTGCTCTGGCGAGCCGAGCACCGGCCATCAGAGCTGCATGCTTACCTGCTGGCCGCCAGGCCCGACACCGAACTGCTGCGTCAGGTCATCCAGGTTCTTGCCGACAAGGCCCTGCGCACTGGCAGCGACGGAGCGAGGCCGCCGCTGAGCGACTGCTGGTGGCCGCCGCTCGTTTGCGTCGGTCAGTGGGCTCCAGGGATCTGGCGCTCGAGCACTTGCCGCGCAATATCGATGGCAATGGACTTCGCTGCGCCGCCCAGGCCACGGGCAACATCACGGAGTCGGCTCCGCCGTTCCGGGTCCATCTCCTGCTCGGCGGCTTCGTCGAGTCCCGCGATCAGCTGCTTGATTAGACTCTCACCGGTAGGCCACTGGCCGACTGACCGCCTAGCTTCCGCTGTGACGCCGTCGATGACCTGAAGGTCGATGCTGCTATCTTCTTCGGCGAGCTTGCGGCCGAGCCTCACGTAATCCGGGCTAAGCGCGTACAGCGCGCTTCCAACGGCGCCCCTGTCCATTCCAGTCCGCTCCACGACGGCCTCGCCGAGTAGCAGGTCACCGGGAGACTCATCGAACAGACTCACCACGGCGTCTAGCACCGGCAGGTCCCGGCTGTTCCAAGTCTGTTCCATGGCGCGACGGTACCGCGAAGGTCTACGGGTTCCTGATCTGCCCGGTGACGGGCCGCGCCCTCGTGCATGAGTGCAACGGGAGTTTCTATTGGAGTACACGCGGGTTCCCGGTGTGCTCGATGGTGCTGCTGCTATGCAAGTCAGCAGGTACGCCACGTCTCCTGCGGCCGACGATGGGCGCCCAGGAATCCTGGATTTACTCCTGAAATCCCGGAGTAGATCGGGTAATTTAGCATTTCGTGGCGGATTCCAAAACCAGACTCCTGTCCCTCGTCTCGCCTGGCCCTGGTCTTCCGGTGGAGGAATCTGCCCTCCTCCTGGCGGGGCTGGCTGACGTGGTGACGTTGCAGCGGCGGCGTGAGGCTGACATCAGTGCGGGTGATGAGGAGAGTTTCTTCGCTGACACGCTGCTGGAGTACCAGTGGGCGCGTGATGTTGCCGGGCTGGCGCCGTCGACGCTGGAGAAGCTGATCAAGCCGGTCATCGAGGTGACGGAGTTTTACGGGCTGCCCGCGTGGCGGCTGACGCCGAGGCAGGTGGACAGGTATTTCGCCGGGCCGGGCAAGCGCGCGCCCTCGACGGTGCGGCAGAAGCTGAACCGGATCGACGGGTATTTCGCGTTCTTGGAGCAGCGGTATGGCGGGGAACTGGCTCGCAGGTTCGGGGTGCCGGTGGAGTCGCCGGTCGACCCGTTCAACCGGCCCCGTCACCGGGGCGATTTCGGCCTGCGGGTGCCGCCGTCAGCGCGTGACCTGCGGAAGTTCTTCGACTCGTGGCGGCAGTCGCTGCCGGATGCGCGGAAAGAGGCGGTGGCGTGCCGGAACTACACGATGGCCAGGATTACCTACATCTCCGGGGTGCGGGCGGCCGAGCTGTGCGCGGTGAAGATCCGGGAGGTGCACTGGGAATCCGGGCAGTGGGGCCGGTTCCTGGTGCACGGCAAGGGCGCGAACGGGTCGGGTCCGCGGCAGCGGGAGGCCTACCTGTTCCGGGAGGGCCGGGAGATGCTGTGGTGGTACATCGAGGAGATCCGCGGCCTGTTTACCGATGACCCGGATCATCCCGAGGCGCCCCTGTGGCCGTCGGAGCGGCTGCCCCGCGCGGTGGAGGCGCTGAACCTGCCGGTCGCGCCCGCGGTGCGGCCCTCGGCGTTCCGCAAGGTGCTGCAGGCAGCGGCCGCCGCGCACCTGCGCGGCCCGGCCCGGGAGCTGCACCCGCATCTGCTGCGGCACGCGTGCGCCACGCACAACTACGAGGCGGGCATGTCGCTGTGGGAGGTGCAGAAACTGCTGGGTCATTCATGGACGACCACGACGGTCCGGTACATTTCGACCGCCCATGCCGATCCCGAGCTGGCGGCCCGGGAGTCGGCCAGCCGGGCGGCGCAGCGGCTGGTGGCAGACAAGGGGAGCTTGCGGTGAAGTGGAAGCTGCGCTGGGCTGCCGCTCAGCGGGACATCTGGCGGCCTACCGACCTGCTGGCCGCATTCGAGAAGGCCGGGTTCAAGCCCTCGCTGAGCAAGACGGCCGCGTTGTGGAGCGGCAAGCCGGTGACCGTAAGGCTTGATGACCTGGACAAGATCTGCGCTGCGCTCGGGTGCACCGCCGCGGACCTGCTGGAAGCCGAGCCCGTCGAGATGACCGGCGGCGGTGAGCAGGAGAACGCGAGGGCCGTGGGCGCGGAGAACCCCGGTGGCGCGGCGCGGCCCAGGCCGCGCAGGGGCGGGGGTCCGCGGTCGCTGCCGCCGAGCTGACTGGTGGCCACGCGGGCCGCGCGCACCGGGCAGTGCCGGGGGTGCCTGGGCTGGGGCAGCCTGGCCCAGCCGCCGTACTGCTCACCGTGTCATCAATGGCGCTCCAAGAAATACAACCGGCCGGGCACTTGCCGGCGTTGCCGCTTCGATGCGCTGCTCTCCCCGGAGGGGCTGTGCCGCGGGTGCATCATGGCGGTCACCGAGTCTGACGCGGACTGGTACTTCGCGTCCGATGACTGCGGTCGCTGCGTGCAGCTGTCGCTGATCTTGCCCGGCCTGCGGCTGCCAAGGGCGGCGGTGCCGATCGGGTCATACCGGCTGCGCTCGGACGGCCGGTACCACCCGCCGGAGTGGGCACGCCGGCAGCGGCCCGCGCAGATGGCCGATGACCGGCGGGTTTGCCCGCCGGCGATGGCCGGGCAGCTCCTGCTATTCCGGCCGTCCCGCGTGCTGACCGTGAGCACGCCGCGCGGATCCGTGACCGCGAGCTGGCGGGGTATCCGCTGCTGAAGCAGGAGCTGCTTGCATACGCGGCCGGACACGGTTACACGAATGCCTGGCGGCAGCGGGCAGACGGAATGATCCGGCTGGCGCTGGCCGTGCGGGATGCCGACGGCGATCGGCTGATCCAGCCGGCCGCGCTGGAAGATCTTCCCCACCTGCGGGACACCGTGGCAGAAATCGCCGGACGTGCCGCGCTGCTGGCCGCGGTGTCCGCTGGGGACCTGGAGCGCCGGCGGCCACGCTTCGGCCCCAGCCCACGGCATCAGGACGGGCAGCGCGCGCAGAGCTGCCTGTACTGCTATGACTGGGGCGCGGAGCCAGTCTGCCGGGACTGCCTCACGTGGGCCAGGCGGAGGAAGGGGACATGTTCGGGCTGTCACCGCGCTGAGGTCCCGCTGCGCCGGCGCACGTGCCGCGCCTGCACGCTATGGGCTTCGGTGGCCGGGTCACGGGAGCGGGCAAGCACGTGGGTCCAGCTGGCGCTGCACGGGCAGTGGACCCGCAAGCCCCGGCGGCTGGCCGGCCTGGATGCCAGAGTGCACCCGTATGCGGCTGACGGCTTTTCGGAGCATCTGCTGTGGCCGGGACAGCTTATTCTTGCCGAAGCTCAGCGGGACTGGCGTCCCGCGTTCGCCCTGGATGTGCCTCCCGCCCTTACCCCGGCGGCGGCCATTGTGCTGGCCCGGTTCGAGCGGGAAGCTCTTGGCCAGCAGTGGACGCATAACACCCGGTTCGTGACGTGCCAGGCGATGCGGGTGCTGCTGTCCTGGCTGGGCACCGCAGTGCCGATTGCAGAAGCCGACGTGCGTGCCCTGGCCGATGCACGTCGTTATGTCATGGTCCGCCGGATCTTGTATTTCCTCAGCAGTTACGGCCTGCTCGACCCTGACCCGGTCCGGCAGCAGGACTGGATGCAGCGCGCGGTGGCGCGCCGCATCGGCGAGTTTCCCGGCCCGGCCGCCGCCGAACTGGAACGCTGGGTGACCGTCCTGCGCGGTCAGGGCCGCCGCGAGCACCGGGCAGTTTCGTACCGGACGATCTACAACTACCTTTCTTACGCTGCTCCCGTTCTCCATGAGTGGCAGGACAAGGTCACCAGCCTGCGGCAGGTCACGCATGACGACGTGCTGGCCGCCGTCAGCACGCGGCAGGGTGAGGACGCACATCACCTGATGGTCGCACTGCGCAGCATCTTCCGCGCGCTCAAGCAGGAGCGGCTGATCTTCGCCAACCCTTGCTCCGGGATCTCCGTTGCCCGGCCCGGAGCCCTGCCGGCGTGCCTGCCGTCAGACCGGCTGGCCGGGCTGCTCGACCTGATGGCCGATCCCCTCGGCCGGCTCGCCGTCGCCCTGGTGGCCATGCATGCTCTGCGTCCTGGTGAGCTGCGCGGTATCAAGCTGGCTGACCTTGACCTGTCCCGCGCGCGGCTGGCTGTCAGGAGGAGCACCAGGGTGCACACGGCCTACCTCGACACGCTCACCCTCGGATTCCTGGACGTGTGGCTGCGGGAACGCCGCGACCGCTGGTCACGCACCCCGAACCCGCACCTGCTGATCACCCAGCAGACCGCGACGGACATCGTGCCGGTCAGCGACACCTTCCTCCGGCACTGCTTCGCTGCGGTCCAGATCACCGCGACCCGGCTGCGCGAAGACCGGATCATGGACGAGGCCCGGCACACCGCCGACCCTGTGCACCTGATGCGCCTGTTCGGCATCTCCGACACCACCGCCATGAAGTACGTCTATGCCGCGCACCCAGACCGCCAGACGGTCCTGCCCGGCAGATGATCCGCGGTAACGGTGCCTGCTCACAGGAAGCGCCTGCTCGGCGACCTCGCTGGCGCGCACCCGCAGCAACTGAGACCACGGACGGCGATCACGCGTAGCCTTCAGCTGCGGGCTCGTCGACAGGCAACCCGAGCCGGCGCGCGGCCCGCAACGCCGCGCGTGACTGCTGTTCACCCGCACGCCCCCAGGCCAGCAGCTCGGCCGCACGCGGGATCGACGTCATCAGCCGCCGGTACACGTGCCCGCTGTCCGGATCGGGGGCGGGCGGCCCGAACGCCTCGATCACGCCGAACAGCCGGACCTGCACATACGGGCCAGGCACGCGGGAATCACCGGTCACCACCTGGTGACCGAGGTAGGCGATACTGTCCCCGGCGACCCGGACCTGGCTTTCTTCCCTGCTCTCGCGGAGCAAGGTGGCTGACCAGTCCAGGTCCCCGGCCTCACATTGCCCACCCGCGAGCAGAAACCGCTGCTCGTGCACGCGGTCCTGGACCAGCACGCGGCCCGTGGCATCTGCCAGCCAGCCATGCACCTGCCGGACTGGCATGCCGGGAGGAACCGGGCCTTCGTGCCAGGCGAACTCAGCCATCCCGTGTGCTCCTGTGACTCGGTGCCTTGCAGCCGGGGGAATTCCCTGGACGGATTCAACCGCAGGCCGCCGCTGGGTGCCCTGTCCTTCCCTGGAAGTGAGCGTGTTGCCGCTGGTCGTGTTGCCGGAGTCAGCTACCGCGCGGCAGGGAGCGGGCAGGTGGGCAGGTTGCTGGGTCGGTGTGCTTCCTCATGAAGGATGCCCGGCGGATTCCCGCGAAAGCGGGTTCCGCCGGGCATCCCGGTGGTGACGAGCACACCCCTGGACGCTGGCGGTGGCCGAGTGCGCCCAGGGGGCTTGACCGGCAGGATCGGTACCCGGCCGGGTGAAGGCCGGGATCCCCCGCGGAAGAGATCCGGTCCTCATCACCGTGACTGGGCCGCCAGCCCCCCGAGCGACACCCAGTCACTAGTATGACGCCGGTTAGTAGTAAACTGGTTGCTTAACGTTACTAAAAAGCTGGCCATGTCCCCGTCTTGGGTGTGCGGTTTACGTGCCGCGCGACGCTGGCGGCCGGCGGTGGCCTGCGCGCGCCGTCGGCTGCTGCGCCTCGGCGCTCCTGGTTACGGCCTTAGCCGGGACGGTGGGGCGCGGCCGGCGCCGCCGGAGGTGGGTGAGCCGGCCTGCTGTATTGGTGTGGTTCCTCGTCAGGGACCGGGGCGGGTGCGCCCGTGGTGGGTTTGCTCGCACGCTCACGCTGAGAGACACGGGACAGGCGGGGGTGGTCGCCTTGTCGTTAGCGTCGTGGTGGTGTGCTCGGCGGGTGGGTCCCTAATCGCACGCGGGGTGCCCCTGTGCTGCAGGAACCCGCGCTACAGTCAGGCCGGTTAGCCCCTCCCAGCGCGAGTTCAAACCACTAGTCGTACGGGATTCCGCGAACCCGCGCGCTTCGCCCGGCGGCAGCCCGGAACTGTTCGACGCGGACCTGTCCGCCGCGCTCCGGCGTGAGGCCCTGGAGGAAAGCCAGGCCATCGTGACCCAGACGGCATATCTGGGTTATCAGGAAGTACAACAGCCTGGCTGTGCCCCGCACGCTCAGGTCTGGATTGCGCGAGCTAGGGGGCAGGTCCCGGCGCGCTATCTCCGCTGCGAGCCAGGCGGCCCGCTCCCCAGCTTGCCGGCCTCGCCCGGGGCAGACATCCGATACATGGGACGATACGGTATGTGTTAAATACCTATAGGTATTTAACACATACCGTAT
>ODAK010002664.1_pt1 | contig 18751 bp, 16 predicted proteins | sample 1539591 | NCBI WGS metagenome assembly ODAK01 (sample SAMEA3539303, study PRJEB22396) | soil metagenome | biome: tundra; feature: field; material: soil | place: USA | collected 2010-05 | depth 0.15 m | reverse complement strand
AGGCGTGCCCGGCGCGCATGGAGCGCGAGACGAATTCCAGGCAATCGGGGAACTGCTCCTCGAAGCCGCGCAGGCGAAGCCCCGCCTTGCGGCGCGCGTACCACAGGGGAGCCAGCCCCAGCGCCGCGCCGGCGGCGAGGTCCGCCAGCGGCTGGGTATTGCCGGTAGCCACGGTGGCCGCCACGAAACCGGCCAGGAACAGGGCGATGGACCGCCGCAACAGGCCGGCGGGACCCCACTTGAGCGCTGCCGTCTCCAGCAGACGGGCGGCGGCTTCGCGCAGCCGCAGGCCGTCCAGCAGGCGTCCCGTCAGCGGGCCGCGCGCCTCGCCGGCGGCTTCGATGAGCCGCGGCCGCAGGCGGTCCGCGCGTCCCTGTTCGGCGGGGCGCGCGGCCAGGCGCCGCACTGCCAGCGCGGTGTCCCGGCGTTCCAGGCGTTGCCGGAGCAGCGCGTAGGTCAATACCCCCGTAGCGGCCGCCACCAGGAAAAGGGTGAGCATTACAGGTCTCCCACCTCCACGATCTCGTCGAAGATCTCCGTAGGGACGCTCAGCCCGGCGGCCCGCAGCTTCTCGTTGAACTGCGGCAGAATCCCGGTGGCGCAGAAGCGTCCGCGCACACTGCCGTCCGGCGAGAGGCCCCGTTTTTCAAAAACGAAAATATCCTGCAGGGTCACCACGTCCACTTCCATGCCGGTAACTTCGGTGATGCTGGTCACGCGGCGCGAGCCGTCGCTCAACCGCGAGCACTGTACTACGATATGCACCGCCGAGGCGATCTGCTGCCGTACGGCGGCCAGGTACATGTTGGCGCTGGCCAGCGTGACCATGACTTCCAGCCGCGAGATGGCGTCGCGCGGCGTATTGGCATGCACCGTGGTCAGCGAGCCATCGTGGCCGGTATTCATGGCCTGCAGCATGTCGAGCGCCTCTTCGCCGCGCACCTCGCCCACGATAATGCGGTCCGGCCGCATGCGCAGGCTGTTGATCAGCAGTTGCCTCTGGCGCACGGCGCCATTGCCTTCGAGATTGGCCGGCCGGGTTTCCAGGCGCACCACGTGAGGCTGCTTCAATTGCAGTTCGGCGGCGTCCTCAATGGTCAGAATGCGCTCCTTGGGAGAAATGAAAAAGGAGAGCGCGTTCAACAGGGTGGTTTTGCCGGCGCCCGTTCCCCCGGAGACGATGATGTTCAATTTGGCCTTGACGGCGGCTTCCAGCAGGCGCATCATGCCGCGCGTCATGGCGCCTTTGGCCACCAGGTCGTCCGGCATCAGCCGGTCGGTGCTGAAACGGCGGATCGACAGCAGCGCCCCGTCCACCGCCAGCGGCGGAATGATGGCGTTGACGCGCGAGCCGTCGCTCAGGCGCGCATCCACCATGGGGTTGGATTCGTCCACCCGGCGGCCCACCTGGGAAACGATCTTCTCGATGATGCGCAGCAAATGCCCCTCGTCGTGAAAATGCACACTGGTCAGCTCCAGGATTCCCTTCCGTTCCACGTACACCTGCCGGTGGCCGTTCACCAGGATGTCGCTGATGGTGGCATCCTGCAGCAGCGGTTCCAGCGGTCCGAGGCCGAAAACTTCGTGCAGCACCTCATGGCTGATGCGCTGCTTTTCGGCGGCCGTGAGCAGATCGGGCTCCTCCTCCACCATGGCCAGCACGGCTTGCCGCACCTCGGCGCGGATGCGGTCGTCGTCGATGCCGGTCAGCGCCTCCAGGTTGATGCGGTTCAGCAGCTTGCGGTGCAGCGTGAACTTCAGCTCCTGGTATTCGGGTCTGACCGCGGCGGGGTTGGCGGCGTTGCGCAGCAGGCGCTGCTCCCAACTCGATTCGGTGGCGCTATGGGGGCTGGCGGCCGTCATTTGGACTCCCGCTCGCGGGGGAAGACTTCCACTTTTTTCACGGCTCCGCGAATCACGATCATCTGGTCGGGTACAGCCGCCGGCGCGGCGGACCGTGGGGCGGCGGCCGGCGCGACCGGGGCCGCGGCGGGGCGGGGCGGAGGCGGCGCGCTCCTAGCCGCTGGAACCTGGGCCGGTGACGCCCCGTAGAGGTCGTGCAGCCTCCGTCCGCTGGTGGCGACCGTCGTCCGGTCGGTGGAGTTGCGCAGCACCAGTTGGATGCGGCCTTCGATGTTGGACAGGGTCAGCGCTTCCGCCTCCACCGGACTCACCAGCAAGGTCACCACCGGAGTGGTTATCGGCTGGCTCTTACCGTCGGTCGCAATGGACTGCCCGGCCGACAGGACCGTGATGTTTTGCAGTACGGTTCGGGTCTCGGTGTCGCCGCGGTTGGACGGCGTGCCGGTGACCAGCACGTCCACCCGCATACCCGGCAGCACGAAGCCGGCCACCCCCACCACGTCGTTGACGCGCACCGAAATGGCTCGCATTCCGGGCGGAATCAAGGGTCCCAAACCCATGCCGCTGCCTTTGACCGCGAGGCGCGCCTCGACTACCGGCTCGTCCGGCTGGATGGCGCTGATCACGGGCCGTTCCAGCACGTCTTCCAGGCGCGTGAAGCCGCCGGCGGGAAACAGGCTCTCCGGCACGCCGCGCAGCTTGACCGAGGCGGCAGCCAGCGTGCTTCCCGCGGGAAGCAGCATGGTGGCAACCACGACCGGCTTCTCCGCGACCGCGCGGGGGCGGCTGCCCGCGCCCCGTGCCAGCCGGTAGAAACCTCCCGCCACCAGCAGCGCGCAGGCCACACTCACCGATATCACCAGCACGAATCGCCGGTCGAAGCGCATCATGAACCTCCACCCGGCAAGCCGATCCAGGCTCCCGGAAAAATTGCGGACGGGCACGGAATGGCCGCCGCCAGCAGGATCCCCGAAGGACCCAGCAAAGCTCCGTGGGCGGCCATCAGCTTGGCATCGCCGCCGCCCACGGCGCCGCACCAGTGGAAGGGAAGAAATCCCGCCAGCGCGCCAGCCGCGGCGATTCCCACCCCGTGCCAGCCGCCCCATGCCGCGCACACCACGCCGGCTGCCGCGCCTGCCGCCGTCAGCCAGTCCGGCACCCGCCGCCGCAGGTCCGCCACCACGGCGGCTACTCGGAGAGCAGTACCGACGCACATGGCGGGTGTCATGGCAGGCCCCCGTTGTGGGGCGGACCCCCTGGTCCACGCGGGACGCCCGCGTCCCGCTGCCGGCCCAACCCGGTCGGCAGCGCAAGCAGGCCGACGGGGGCGTCGGCCGCGGACCAGGGGGTCCCCCCGGGGGTCCCCCCCACATCGCGCGCATACAACACCGCCACCGAATCGCGATACGCCAGCCGCCATCCCGGTTCGCGGTCGAGCGAAGCGCTCAGCGGCCAGTCGCGCGGCAACAGCGCGAGGTCGAATTGGTAGCGGTCCAGCAGCTCGCGCCAGGAACTCTGCCCCGCCAGCAGCTGGCGGTAATCGGACCCTATCGCGGGACCGAAGAAATCGCTGCGCCCGTCGAAGAAGACGCGTTGCCGGGGATACAGGCGGTAAATCAGGTAGTCGGCCCATTGGTCGCTGGTGAGGATGCGCGGCATGGCGGCCGGCGGCGTGAGTTGCCTGATGTTCCGTTCCACCGCCCGCACCGGAAAAACCGTGTCCGGGAAGCCGGCGCCGGGAGCGGCCACCATCACCGCCGCGGCCGAGAACCCGAGCCAGAGGCTGACCCGCGGACTGCGCCCGTATTCCTGCGCCAACTCCCAACAGATGCGCAGCGGGGCACGGCTGGCGGCGCGCGACGCCAGACGCGCCCAGTTCGCCGCCGCGCCCGAGGCCAATACGGGCGCGGCCGCAATCGCGAAGAACGGCACGTGGCGGGCCGAACGCAGGGCCAGAAATCCCCAAAACAGCACCAGCAGGGCATCAAAACGGTCGGCTTGCGGCGCCAGCGCCACCGTCGCCAGCAGCAGCAGGGCGAAGACGATCATGCCCTCGGAGCGGATGCTGGGAGACTGAAACTCCTGCACGTGCTCCATGATCCACGGCGAACTGAGGTAGCGCGCCACGTGCAGGTGCAACTGCCAGCCGTACGGATTCAAGAGGCTGGCCAGCGAGCACAGCGCCGCCAGGCCGCCATAGCGGCGCACTTGCGACCAGTCGCGCTCGGCCGCACAGAGCGCCAGCAGAAGCCCGAGCGTCGCCAGCCACGCCACAAAGCCGGCGTGCAGATTCACCCAGAGCGCGGTCAGCGGCACCAGCAGCCAAACCAACGGCCCGCGCCGCAGGCGATCTTCCGCCAGAATCCAGAGCGCGACGGTGTACAACAGAATCGAAAAGATATGCGGACGCGCCAGGTAGTGTACGCTAGACGCGCTCACCGCCGCCAGCGCGGCCGCCAGGCCGATCCACAGCCCGCAGCCGCGGCGCAGCATGCGCGCCAATAGTGCCGTGGCCGCGAGCGCCAGCACCGCGCCGGCCAGCGCCGCCACCCCCGCCAGCCCGCGCCACCGCCAGGTCTCCGCCAACACCACGTCGCTGAGCCATTCCCAGGCGAACCACGGCTGGCCGGGACGGCTGAAGGAGAACGGATCCGCCACCGGCGCGTGTCCGGTCTCCAGCACCAGCTCGCCGGTGCGGATGTGCCAGCCGGTGTCGCCATCGGAAAGCAGCGCCCGCAAGCCCTGCGGATGGGCAAACGCCGCCAGCAACAACGCCAGGAAGAAAACATCCAGCACAGATGGCACTAACAGACGGCCAAGCTGGCTGCGAAGCGCCTGTGTGGGAACGGTGGCTGACATTGAATCCTCTAATCAGATCGGCCCGGAAGAAGGATTCTTGAACTCCGTACTGGAACTAGTACTGCTAGCGCCGCGATGCGGCTCCCGTTAAGCTGAATCCCACGAGGTGAAAAAACTAGATATGGCGATTCTCCTGGTCTTCCTGGCCCTTCAGTTCTGCGATCTCGCGACCACCCTGGTGTTCCTGCGGCACGGCGTCGCCGAAGCCAATCCGCTGGTGGCAGGGTTGATTCGCCTGGTGGCCCAACCCGCCATGGCCTTGCTGCTGGTCAAAGCGGCCGCCTGCGCACTGGGGTGGTATGCCTGGAGATGCCGGCGCACCCGCTTGTTGCGGCGCGCCAATATCTTCTTCGCGCTGTGTGTGGGCTGGAACCTGCTGGCCCTGGCCGCCGCCTGAGCGGAGAGCCGCGCTTAACGGGCCAGGCGGAGCATCTCCGACGCCACCCGGGTAAACGCCTGATCGAGCTGTGTGGCATTGGCCGCGTAGACGTAGAGTCCCTGGTTGCCCGCGGCCACCGGGTTGGGCGTCAGCGACGGGTCGTTGGCGACGCGTTTGAGAAGCACATCGTCTACATCGCCCAGGCCGATGCTGAAGATGGTCACTCCCGCGAGCGTGCGGTTGCCATGGTTGACGTCCGCCGCGCCGCTGCGAATGCGCAGGGCCGCATTGTCGGCGGCGTTGGTGGAAAAGTTCTGCACATTCTGCGCCGATGTGATGCTCAGCCCAGCGCCAGAGGTCGTCACGCCAAGGTAGGCATTCGCCGGCTTGAGAGAGTTCCCCCAATAGTCGGTCAGGGGTGCATAAGAGACATCCGAGGTTACCAAGGTCTCCGACCCGGTTTTGAAACTGCAGCCGGCGCGGTCCGTAATCACCGTGACGTCCGACGCCAGCGGCTGGGCGGGGGCGTCCCAGCGATACAGGCCCTGAGTGGAGCTGCCCAGCGTGATCACGCCGAGCTTGGGCGGGGCAGTGTGCAGCGGGGTGCAGGTGCTGGTGGTCTTGATCGGAAAATTCTCCGTCACGGCGGTGGGACGGCCGTCGGTGAAGAAGACGATTACGTTCAGCGCGCCCGCCTGGGCCAGCCCGGCCAGCTCCACGTAACTCTCCCACAACGCCTGTGAGGAGTTGGTAGCGCCGGTGCACACCAGACCGTTCAGCGTGGTGGTCACCACGGTCTTGAAAGTGGTGGCCAGCGGGACGTCCACCCGCGAACTGGTGGCGAAGGTGAGCAGCCCCAGGTTGTCCCGGCCTTCGGCGAACTTCTGCACGAAATTCACCGCGGCGGTTTTCAGCGGGGCGCAGGCGCCGCTGGTGGCGAGCGACCCGGAGCGGTCCATCACAATCATGATGTTGACATCGCGCCGCGTCGTCTTGGCCGAGGCCCGCAGCGTGGTGTGGTCCAGGCCGAGCGCGCGCATAAAGATGTACGGCAGGTCGACGCTGCTGGTGGTGGTGATGGACCGCATGGATGTTGAGTCGGTGGCCGCCACGTTGCTCACCTGAACGTTTGTGGAGGCGAAGTATCCGGCGGGAAAGTTGGCGTGGAAGTAGGTGTCGGCGGTGGACTCGGCGTTGGCGCGCTGCGTGCTATCGTCGCTGCCGCGGCTGAGGGCCCGCGCGCCGGCCAGGCTGGCGGCGTCGGAAGCCGCCGCCAGACGCGATTGCACCAGGTACATTACCCCCATGTCGACCGCCATGCCGATGGCCGGCAACAGCACCAGGATCACCATGGCGCCGGCGGTGAGCAGCACGAAACCGCGGCGCCCGCGCCGATTCCCGGGCCGCGCCGCGGCGGGTTCAAAACAGGAAGCGAACATAGTATCCTCCGCCCGCATTGGGCAAGTTGAGAAAGTTGAGATCGGGCATGGCGAAATACCCCTCCACCATGGTGGACGACTGCCCGGCGGCGAGCGCCAGCACGGCATCGAAGCCGGTGGCGATCAATGAGGTCTGCTTGCAGTAGTCGGCGGACACAATGTTCCCCCCGCTTCCGATGTAGGACGAAGGCGGGGTTCCGAAACTGCTGGCGCGCAGGGCCGGGTTGCCCATCACGATGCGCTGCGTGAACACCGGCAGGTTGAGGTTGGGGCACGTGTGCAGCCCGGCGGAGTCGCAATCGGTCTGCTGGACTTTCAGGACGCGTGAAAACAGGAGCACCGACCGGCCCGTGCCGGACAGACTGTAGTCCGGGCTGAGGGTGCGCGCGATGGCCTGCGTGCCGGCCAGGGAAAAATCGGCTCCCAAGGCGTACAGATGGGCAACGTCCCGGGTGAGTTGGGTAGCCTCCAGCGTGCGGCCGAGCCGTATGCCGACCGCCCCCACGCCCATTAGCAGGGGAAACGCGACGCTCAGCGCCAGGGCGAGTTCCACCATCGCGGAGCCGTGCCGGCGGTGGGATCTAACGCGCGGGTGCGCCGGCAATGGGTGTCGCCTCCATGATGGCCGCCGAAGAGACGGCGAATTGCAGCGGCGCCACACCGTGCAACAGCGGTACCATCCACGCCCAGGACAGACCGCTGGCCGAGACGACCACGATATTGCCGCCGGCATTGCTGCCCACGCCGCTGACCGGGGCCAGGCTGACGGGATTGTAATAGGTGATGGCGATGCGGTTCTTCCCGATGTGATCCGGGCTCAGGTAGTTGAGAAAACCCAGCGTGTAGCCCTGCACCACCGACTTGATCGAATCGTCCTGCCCCATCCCGGCCATGGTCTGGCTGGTAATGGCATAGCGCACTCCCTGGCACACCGCGAACTGCGCGGTGTTCTTGACGAACAGCGCGATGGAAAGATCCAGGACCGCAAACAGGATGGCCAATAGGGGCAGCATCGCCAGTGGTCCCTCCATCAGCGCGCCGCCGCGCCGCCGGGAGGAATTCGCACGCCTGCGCTCACACATTTCTGGCTCTTATATCGACTCGCGCCCGGAATCCGTGAACCCGTGCGGAAGGTTCTTGACGGGATATCTCCTGACATCGGAAGGGTTTTTTGACTTAGCCGCCGTTCGTTCTCCGCGGTCTCCGCGTCTCTGGAGTCGCATGGGCCTACGCGTGCAACTCCCGCTGAGTGGCTCAGCTTTTAGAAGATCATGCCGATCAGAGGATAGAGACTTATGCCAACATCCAGCCGCAGCCGGACCGTCGTCTGGAAGCCGCTGGTGGTGTGCCCGCAGCCGGATTTCCAGCGCCGCCTGCGTGCGGTGCTCACCGAACTCGCCGTGGAGCAGCCGTGTACCCTTACCGAGTACCCGCGCGGCGGCACCATCGCCGCTCTGGTGGAACGCCACGCCTGCAACATCTGCTTCCTGGACGCGGCCACCAACTCCGACGAGGCGCAACTGCTGATCTCCGAACTGGCCGCGGCGATACCCGTCGTGGCGCTGCACCCGCGCAACGATGCGGATCTGATCCTGCGCTGCCTGCGCCGCGGCGCCTGTGAGTTCGTGGCCGACCCCACGGCCGACGCGGTGCGCGGCGTCTTCGAGAGGCTGGCGCGCACGCGGTTCGAAGCGGCGCAGCACGCGCCGGGAGCGGTGTACTGCGTGGTGCCCGGCAAGCCCGGCTGCGGAGCGAGCACGCTGGCCGCCCACCTGGCGATTCAATTACGCGGCGACGGCGCCAACCCGGTCTTGCTGGTGGATGGCGACCATCTGACGGCCAGCATCGCCTTTATGCTGAAGCTAAGGCCCGAGTTTCACCTGGAAGACGTGCTGCGGGACTGGGCGCGTATGGATGACGACTTATGGTCGCGGCTGATCGTCCCGGCTTTCGGCGTGGACGTGCTGGCGGCGCCGGAGGACCCCACCACCCGGACGGAAGTGAGCCGGCAGGTGGCCGGAGAACTGTGCGCGTTCTGGCGCGAACGCTACGAGGCGGTGGTTCTGGATCTGCCGGACGTGCGGGCGACGGTGGAGTGCGGTTTCGCGGCGCTGGCCGATATCATTCTGCTGGTCACGACCAACGAGCTGGCGGCCCTGCACGCCACCCGCCGCGGCCTGCGCTGCCTGGATCAGGGAGCCGCCGACCGCGCCAAACTGCGCCTCATCCTGAATCGCTACACACCGGTTACCGGACTGAACCGCGAGGACGTGAAGACCGCGCTTGCGCTAGAGCCCTTCGCCGTTCTGTGCAATGACTACGAAGTCATCCAGGCCGCTCTGCTCGACGGCAGGCCGGCGCCGGCGGGCTCGCGATTCGGCGCCAGCCTGCAGGCATTGTGCCGGCAACTATCGAACAAATGCGTGAGGGAAAAGAAAAACTCATCATGGCTTACATCTTTACTTCACCGAAAGTAAGTGAAGAATCGGTAACTATACCGGCGCAACTAAGTGATCCGACTAATTTCACCTTGATAAGTTCGCTGTTAGTGTGGAATGGGAAAGGAGCAATACCGATGAAAACATTTTGCAAACTCTTATGGCAGGATACGCAAGGACAGGACTTGGTGGAGTACGCTCTGATGGTAGGTTTGGTTGCCGTCGCTGCGGTGGCCGTGGTGCCCCAGATGGCCACCCAGATCAACACCATCTTCAACAAGGTCACCAGCGTCCTCACCAGCGCCGCCGGTTAATGCGATGACGGGGCAGGCGCCGCCGGCCTTTCACGCCTCCCCGTGCTCGCGCCGCCGGACATGCCGCGGGCGCGGATCGCGTGGTTTACTCTAGTCAACGGCGTAGTGTATACCCACGTTGCCATTCCCGTGTCCACCGGAGCCATGCTTGCAGTTGTTTGCACTAGGGGATACTCTTGTTTCCGGTACCGTAACGGGAGGAAGTTGATGTTCGACGAACTGGAAGACGAGCCCGAGTGCGAGTGCGCGGTCTGCTACGCCGCTCACGATGAGGAGATTCACCAGGCGACGCTGAGCATCCACCTGTGGTTCCAACATCAGGTGACGCACGAATTCGAACCAGACGTGCTCTACCGGCCGGAGTTCGACGCCAGGCGGATAGCGGTTTAAGCCTGAGCCAGCGTGCGCAGCAATTGAACGCCTTCGGCGAGGTCGCCGAAGCGCTCGTCCTGGTTGTCTGTCTCGCGTTCCACATTCAACGGTCCGCCGAAGCCCACTTCGCGGAGCGTCGCGACGAAGCGGGCAATGCCTACGGACCCCTTGCCCAGCGGGCGCTCCACACCCAATGCGCCGGGAATTCCGGGCGCGGGCCAGTCGCCGTCCTTGCAGTGCACCGAAATCACCAGCGGCGCCAACGTCTTTAGCGCGGCAATTGGTTCACCGGTACCGTAGAGAATCAGGTTGGCCGGATCGAAGTTGATGCGCAGATTGGCGCGGTCCACGTCGCGTATGAATCCCAGCAGCACCCCGGCGGGTTCCTGGCCGGTCTCCAGCGCAAAGTTCTGGCCGTGCCGCGCCGCATGGTCGCAGACGCGGCGCACCATCTCGCGGACCGCCGCGTAATCCGGGTGCGCGGCGTACTGGGGCACAAAGCCGATGTGGCAGGCGATGCTGGAGACCCCAAGGAGAGCCGCGAAATCGCTGACCGCGAGAGTACGCTCCACCCGCGCTGCCCGCGTTTCCGGCGGGACGAAGCCCACCGTGCGCGCCACCGCCGGAATGTCGGCGTAGTCTTCGCCCTGGTACGCGGCGAAGACGGTGACCAGCGTGAGACCCGCCGAAGCCAGCGCGGCCTTCCACTGCGCGGCCGCGGCATCGGTCAATTGCATTCCGCCCGGAATGCCCAACTGCCCGTAGCGCACGCCGAGCGAACGCACCCTTTGCAGATTGTCGCGCTCCGCCCAAAACATTACGCCAGGTTCGAACATAGGATCTTTTTCCCGTCTCTTTCTCGCGCCGTCAGCAGGGTGCGCATCAACTCCACGGCGAGGGCCGATTCGTGCGGAGGGCAGCGCTCCGGCTGCCGCCCCGAGCGGCAGCACTCGACGAAGTATTCGATTTCGGCGGTGTAGCCATCGCGGCCTTCCAGCGGCAGCGCCTGTTCGGTCTCGCTGTAAAGCGTGGGCGGACGCCCGGCGGAGCTGTACTCGATGGTTCCTCCGTCCAGCGTGACGCTGTATTCCATGGCGAAGGGGAACGCGCCCTGGTGCTGCCAGCCGCCGGATACCACGGCCACTCCGAATGGGTAGAACAATTCCCCGTGCAGCATGTCCAAGCCGGCCTGCGCATCGTACCGACCCACGGCCGACACCGCTTCGGGCCTGCCGAAGAGATGGAGGCACATGTCGACGTCGTGGATCAGCAGGTCGAAAACGCCGCCGCCGCTTTTTTCAGGGTCCTTCAGCCATCCGCCCCACGCCGGGGCCGCGCAGCGCCGCCGGAAGAAGCCGCCGCGGACGGCTCCGAGCCCGGGCAGGGCCTGGCGCAGCGCCACATACTCGGGGAAGAAGCGCAGCACCTGCGCGGTCATGAGGATCTTGCCGGTGCGTTTCGCCACGGCGATCATGTGGCGCGCCGAGGCGCCATCGAGCGCCATGGGCTTTTCCACCAGAACGTGCTTACCGGCGCGCAGCGCTGCCACCGCCGCGTCTTCGTGCAGGTATGTAGGCAGGCAGAGATCCACGGCATCGATTTCGGAATCGCCCAGCACGTCGTCCAGGTCGCTGTACCGCTTGACGGCGGAGAAGTCGACGCGTTCCCCCGGCCGCCCCAGATTGCCCTGTGTGGCCGTGAGGTCGCCGGAGAGCTGGCGCGCATCGTTGGAAAAGACCGCCGCCAGGGTGGCGCCCGCCACCTCGCGCCAGGCGCGCAGATGAACGCCGCCCATAAAACCCAATCCAAGCATCGCGATACGCATCGTTTCCCGATCTTACCGCGCGGCAAGGCGAAGGGTGAACCGCGCATCCGGTACTTGCAGCGAAAGCCCTGTGCCTGTAAGCTGGGAAACTGGATGCCAGATCGCTACCCGCTCACCGTCGCTCAACTCCGCCAGGCCAAAGAGGAACTGTCCGCGATGCTGGAGCGGGCTGAAGAGATATCGCGGCTCATGGCGGCGGGCTACGGAGCCTCGGACCCCAAAGCCATTCGCGCCGACGAACTCCACTCCGCCATTCAGCGCCTGCAATGGGAGCTGGAGCGGAGCGCCGCCAACAGCGCCGACGCGACCACCGCGTAAGGCCGCGGCCGCGGCACTCGAAAATAGACAACCAGATTAAATATTAATTTGCTTGACATTAGGCCCAAGACGCGGGTGCGTGCACCAGACATCCAGTTGCCGGATCGTACGGAACCGCGGCACGGCACAGAACTTGAGTTGTAGTCAACCCGCCAGTTCCAACCCTCAAGCGGTTGCAGTCTTCCCTGACTGGCCAGGAAGGCGCGATCGGCGGCGAGCAAATACGCCACCAGCTTGCGAGCCACCGCCAGCGCCGCTCGATTGCCGTGTCCGCCCTTCTCTTTGGCCTGGAGGTGGGCTTGCTTGAGCTTCTCGTTCAGCATGGGGGCGATCTTGGCCGCTTCGATCCTGCGTTCGGATGGACAAGGCAGAGTCTTATCCCACGGCGCCGGATGCTATCATTGTCGCCACTGGGCGGGATGGCACGTTCCCGCCGGTAACGGCCTTGCGGAGCAGGGTGGAAGTGGACCGAGGGAGGGGGTGCTCCATGGAGCCGGCTTTTCTCAAAGCGCTCATCCGGACCATTCCGGACATGGTCTGGCTGAAGGACCCCTCGGGCGTCTTTCTGGCATGCAATCCCGCTACCGCAAGATTCTTCGGCACGCTGGAGTCCGAGGTCGTGGGCAAGACGGACTACGACTTCTTCCCGGCGGACGAGGCGGAAGTCTACCGCGCGCGGGACCGGGAGGCGGCCGCGAGCGAAGATCCGGTGACGCATCGCGAATGGGTGGTTTTCCGCGGCGACGGGCGCCGGGCGCTGATGGAGACCATCAAGACCGCGATGCGCAATTCCAGCGGCGGGTTGATGGGGGTAGTGGGGATCGCACGCGACATTACGGCAACCGACGCGGCGGAAAGGATTCTGCGCGACCGGCTGGCGTTGCAGGAACAGCTGGAGCGGATTGCGGCCACACTCCCCGGCGTGATCTTCGAATACCGTTTGAGACCGGACGGAACTACCTGCGTGCCGTACGCCAGTGCCGGCTTAGAGGATCTGGGGGGGGTTCGGCCGGAAGAACTCGCCGAAGATGCAGCGCGGGCCTGGGCGACGGTGCATCCGGACGATGCGGCAGGAATTCGCGCACAGCTGGAAGAGTCCGCCCGAACGCTGGCGCCATGGCGCGCCGAGTTCCGCGTGCGTCATCCACGGAGGGGCGAGGTGTGGCTGGAGGGACGATCCACGCCGTTGCGGGAACCCGGCGGCAGCATCCACTTTCACGGATTCCTGACGGATATCAGCGAGCGCAAGCGCATGGAAGCGGCACTCGAGTCGAGCGCCGCCCGGTTGAAGGAGGCGCAGCGCCTGGCCGACATCGGCAGCTGGGTCTGGGATGTGGAGAGGGACACGGCGGAGTGGTCGGAAGCGCTGTATCGCCTGACGGGCCAGGACCCGGCCTCGCCGCCGCCCCGCTTCGAAGAATTGCACCGGTTTTACACGCCGGAGAGTTGGGAAAGGCTGCATGCGGCGGTGGACCGGGCTTTGGAAAGCGGGACGCCCTACGAACTGGACCTGGAGGTGGTTTTGCCGGACGGCCGGCGAGGGTGGGAAACCGCGCGCGGCGAAGCGGAGCGGGAAGCAAGCGGCCGGATTGTCAGGTTGCGCGGCACCTCTCAGGACATTACCGGTCGTAAGCGGGCCGAGCAGGAAATGCTTGCGGCGCACGCGGAACTGGCGGTGATCCATGCGCACGCTCCGGTCGTGTTTCTGGTAGTGGACGAAGATCTGCGGGTGGAGAAAGTGAATGACACGGCGGCCAGGTTCGCGGGGCGGCCGGAGAGTGAAATGCTCGGGCTGCGGCCCGGCGGGGCAATCGGGTGTTTGAATTCACTGGCCGACCCCGGGGGCTGCGGATACGGACCCTCCTGCGGCAACTGCGAGATCCGGCGGGCGGTGCTGGATACGGTTCAGAACGGCAACCGGCACGACAACATTGAAGCGTGGCTGTGGCTGCTAGCGGGCGGTGAGACAGAACAGCGATGCCTGCTGGTTTTCACGGCGCCGCTGGAGACCCACGGAAAGCGGAAGGCGCTGGTCTCCGTGCTGGACATCACCGGCCGGAAGCAGACCGAAGAGGAACTGCGCACCAGCGAAGTGCGGTTCCGGAAACTGACCGAAGATGCGCCGATTGCGATCACGATGGCGCGGATGGGCAGAATCGTCTACGCCAATCCGACTTGCTTGCGGATGTTCGGATTCCAGAGGACCGAGGAACTGTACGACTGCCCGACCATCGAGCTGTTCGCGCCGCAGTGCCGCGAAGAGGTAATGGAGCGGGCCGACCGGCGCGCGCAAGGCCTGCCGGTTCCGAGGGAGTACGAAGCCATCGGCCGGCGCGCCGATGGTTCGGAATTCCCCGCGCTGGCGTCGGTGAGCACGATGCAGTTCGCCGAAGGGCCGGCGTTGGTAGGCTTCATCACGGACCTGACTGGTCCGAAGCGGGCGGAGGCAGAGCGATTGCTGCTGGAACAGCAGTTCCGGCAGGCGCAGAAGCTGGAGAGTATCGGCAGATTGGCCGGAGGCGTGGCGCACGACTTCAACAACCTGCTGACCATCATCAACGGGTACAGCCGGATGGCGCTCGACCAGGTGGACGCGCGCGATCCGTTGCGGGAGGGCCTGGAAGCGATCCACAACGCCGGAGAGCGGGCGGCGGGGCTGACGAACCAACTCTTGGCCTTCAGCCGCAAGCAGGTACTGAACCCTCGGGTGCTCGATTTGAACCGTGTGGTGAGTGGGATGCGTCCCATGCTGTCGCGCCTGTTAGGGGAAGACGTAGAGTTGTGCGTGGAACTGCCTGCGGAGAGCGCGATCATCCGCGCCGACCCGCACCAGTTGGAACAAGTGGTGATGAACCTGGCGGTGAACTCGCGGGACGCCATGCCGCACGGGGGAAAATTAAGCATTGAGACGGCGGTGGTGCAGTGGGACGAGAGCCAGGCGCGAGTGCACGCCGGGGCGCAAGCGGGCTGGTACGTAAGGCTGGCGGTACGCGACAGCGGCGAGGGCATGAACGAAGAGACGCGCCGGCATATCTTCGAGCCATTCTTCACCACCAAGGAGGTGGGCAAAGGGACCGGACTTGGGCTGTCGATGGTGCAGGGCATCGTGGCGCAAAGCGGCGGGCACATCGAGGTCCAAAGCGAGCTGGGCCGGGGGACCACGTTTCTGGTGCATCTACCCAAGGTGGAGGAGGACAGCCCGGCCGATTCCGGCCAGCGGCGGACGGATCCCGCAACCAGAGGAGAGGCCACCGTTTTGGTGGTGGAGGACCAGGAGGAGGTGCGGAAATACACGGCTGCCGTGCTGAAGGCTCACGGCTACCGCGTGATCCAGGCGGAGGGCGCCGGCGAGGCGCTGCTGGAGTGCGAGCGGGCGAGCGAGCCCATCGATTTGGTGTTGACCGACGTGGTGATGCCGCTGATGAGCGGCAGGGAACTGGCGGACCGGCTGGGAAAATGCAATCCCGGAATGAAAGTGCTGTTCATGTCGGGCTACGCCGGCGACATCATCGTGCGTCATGGAGTCGCGGAGCGGGGGCCGGAGTTGATACAAAAGCCGTTCAGCCCCGACGAGTTAACCGCCAGAGTCCGGGCAATGCTGACGCGGTCCCCGCAACCGGCCCGGATCCTGGTGGCGGACGACGATGCGGGAGTGCGCGCCTTTCTGCGGGCGGTGTTGGAGGGCGGCGGCTACGAAGTGACCGAAGCGGCCGATGGAAAGCAGGCGCTCCAAGGGGTGCGTGCCGGGCGAGTGGACCTGGTGATCACGGATTTGGTAATGCCCGAACAGGAGGGAATCGAGACGATCCGGACCTTGCGGAAGGAAGTGCCCGGCATTGGAATCATCGCCATCTCGGGGGCATTCGACGGCCGGTTTCTGAAAACCGCGCGGATGCTGGGTGCCAACGTGGCGCTCGGCAAGCCGGTGGACGCCGAGTTGCTGCTGGCCAGCGTGGCGGAGATACTGAAACCCCGGCCATGAGGATCCTCATCTTTGCCTGCTTCTTATGCAGCGCCGCCGCCGGTCAGGAAACCGCGACCCGGCAATACCTGACGTGGCGGGACTATGCGGGAAGCGCCGATTCCGCGCAGTACTCCGGACTCCGGCAGATTCAGCGCACGAACGTGAACCGGTTGCAGGTTGCCTGGGTTTACGCGACGGGGGATGGCGCGAAGTACGCCTTCAATCCGATCGTCATCGACGAGTGGATGTATGTGTTGGGAAAGGGCAACTCCATCGTCGCGCTGAACGCCGGGACAGGCAAGGAAGTGTGGGCGTATTCGCCCGGTCCGGACACGAGGATTATCACCAACCGGGGGATCAACTACTGGGAGAGCAAGGACCGCTCCGACCGCCGCCTGCTGTTTGCCAGCAACCACTTCCTGCGGGCGATCGATGCGCGGACCGGCAAGCCGGTATTGTCGTTTGGCGAGAGCGGCAGCGTCGATTTGAAAGCGGGGCTGGGACGCGACCCCAGGACGCTTTCGCTGGTGCAGTCCACCACGCCGGGGCGGGTATTTGAAGACCTGCTGATACTGGGATCGGCGACGAATCAGGGCTACGGATCGGCGCCGGGGGACATTCGCGCCTTCGACGTGCGGAGTGGAAAGGTGGTCTGGACGTTTCACACCATTCCGCATCCGGGGGAGTTCGGGTACGAGACGTGGCCGGAGGATGCCTGGAAGAGCGTCGGCGGGGCCAACGTTTGGGGCGAAATGTCGCTGGACGCGGGGCGCGGCATTCTCTACGCGCCCACCGCCAGCGCCAAGTACAATTTCTACGGCGCGGACCGCCTGGGGGCCAATCTCTTCGCCGATTGCCTGCTGGCGCTGGATGCGCGCACCGGCAAACGCCTCTGGCATTTCCAGATGGTGCATCACGACATATGGGACTACGACGACGCGACCGCCCCGAAGCTACTGACGGTGCGCCACGAAGGCAAAACCATCGACGTGGTGGCGCAGGTCAGCAAGCAGGGATTCGTGTGGGTGTTCGATCGCGAGACCGGCAAGCCGCTGTGGCCCATCGAGGAGCGGCGCGTGCCGGCCTCCGACATGCCGGGAGAGAAGGCGTGGACGTCGCAACCGTTCCCCTCGAAACCGCCGCCTTTCGCGCGGCAATCGTTCACGGTGGACGACCTGAGCCCGTTCCTCAACGCACAGGATCGCGCGCGCTTTCGCGATGAGATTCTGAGCGCCCGCAATGAAGGTCTGTTTACGCCGCCGGCGCGGCGGGGCGCCATTCAGATGCCGGGCAACAACGGCGGAGCCAACTGGGGCGGCGCCGCGGTGGATCCCGGGCGCGGCATCCTGGTGGTGGTGTCGAAGGATCTGCCGAGCCTGCTGAAGCTGGAGCCGAAGGCTCCAGACCGGTACGAGAGCGGATTCGGTTTCATGATCGCGAGCGACGGGCTGAGTGCCATTGCTCCGCCCTGGACGTCGATGACGGCGTACGACCTGAACGCAGGCAGCATACAGTGGAAGATTCCATTGGGAGAAGTTCCGGAACTCGCCGCCAAAGGGTTCAAGAATACCGGCACGCATTACCCCAAGGTGGGACCAGTGATCACCGCCGGCGGTCTGATCTTCACCGGAACGCGGGATCGCAAGGTGCGCGCGTTCGACTTGGAGAGCGGGAAAGTGCTCTGGGAGAAGGAACTGGATGCGGCGCTGGAAGGCATTCCGGCGGTGTACGAAATCGGCGGGAAACAGTACGTCGTGTTTTGCGCCGCCGCGCAGGTGGGTTTGACGGCGGCGACGCAAGTGCCGATCCGCGGCGCGTACGTGGCGTTTGCGTTGAAGTAAGGCCTTGAGTCCGAGCTGCGCCCGGATGGACAAGCCGGAGGCTTATCCCACTGAGGCGCTTGACTTCAAATGCGCTCCAGATTACAGATAAAGATATAGTTGCCTGAATATCCTTTTTAAGGAGAGACGTCATGGCATTATCACTCGATGAGCAGACCTTCGCCGACCGCATGATTTTGACGCATGCGGGGCGGCCCGGCGCGCTGCTCGGCATCCTGGAGCGAGTCCAGGAGCATCATCCGCACAAATATTTATCGCCGGAAATCCTGGAGTACGTGGCGGCCAAGACCGATGTCCCGCTCTCGCAGTTGTACTCGGTGGTGACGTTCTACGCCCTGTTCAACCTGGAGCCGCAGGGCGACCACAGCATCTGCATCTGCCGCGGGACGGCGTGCCACACGCGGGGGTCGCGCAATCTGCTGCAACGACTGCGGCTGGAACTCGGGCTTCCCGAGGAGAGCGAGGACGGCGCGGACAAGCTCTGCATGACCACGGCCGACCGCAAATACTCCTTGCGCACGGTGGCCTGCTTTGGGCAGTGCGCGCTGGCGCCCGTCGTGGAAGTGGACCACGCGATATTCGGACACATGAACGAGCAGACGCTGCACCGTGAAGTGGAGCACCTGGCAAAGGAGAAGAAGAAGTGACCCGCATACAGGATTTCGGCTCGTTCAATTCGGTGCGCGAAGCCGGGATGGCGAAACTGCTGCCGCCGCGGCCGCGCATCGGCGTGGGCATGGGGACGTGCGGCAAAGGCAACGGCGCCGAGGGCGTCTATCACGCGTTCGCCGAAGCCATCGGGCAGCAGGGCCGCGACGTCAAGCTGGCCTCGGTGGGGTGTTTCGGCTTCTGCGCGCAGGAACCGCTGGTGAACGTGCGCCTTCCTGGCCGCCCGCTGGTGATTCTGCGCCGCGTGCAGGCGAGCGACGTTCCGCACATCCTCGACGATCTGGCCACCGGCAACATGACCGAGGGCCTCGCGCTGTGCAAAGTGGAGGAGTGGGATCACCTGACGTCGCACATCCTCTACGGACAGGGCTACCCCAACATTCCCAACTGGCAGGCGGTGCCGTTTTTCAAGCCGCAGAAAAAGATCGTGCTGCGCAATTGCGGCCTGATCTCGCCCGACGATATCGAGG
>ODAK010002663.1_pt1 | contig 18753 bp, 18 predicted proteins | sample 1539591 | NCBI WGS metagenome assembly ODAK01 (sample SAMEA3539303, study PRJEB22396) | soil metagenome | biome: tundra; feature: field; material: soil | place: USA | collected 2010-05 | depth 0.15 m | reverse complement strand
ATCTCTCCGTCAGCTATCCGCTTAGGCGTCACGCCTTCCAGCGGCTCGGCTTCACGTATTCGTTGTCGCGATCGTCGATCACCGCCTTCAGCACCGCTTCGCAGACCTTCTTCCAGACCATCAGCTTCCGGTCCGGCATTCAGGGATCGAATGCGCTCGCCGGAATCGTGACCAGTTCAGGCTCGTTCACCTACATTTACAACACGGTGAACAATCCAGTACGACCGCGCACCGGCAAGGAATTCACCGTAGCCATGCAGGCGGCCGGTCTTTGGGGCAATGTGCGCTACTTCTCGCCCCTGGTGGCTTACAAGAGCTACCGTTCGATGCATTACCTGACGCCATCCGCAACAGGACACAATGTGCTCGCCCTGCGTGCGCAGTTGAGTTATGTCCAGGGCTTCGGCGGCGACGTGGCTCCGCCTAACAACCGCATCTACTCCGGCGGCGAGGCGGAACTCCGCGGATTCGACGTGCGCAGCGCCACGCCCTATGGATACGTCCCCACGCGCCAGACCGTGCAGTTGACTAACCCCGACGGCAGTTGCGTACCGCGCGATCCCACTAACCCGCAGCTGAACCAGTGCATTCTGGTGCCAATCCCAACCTACGGTGTGGCGTCTATCGGCGGCGACTCAGGTCTGACTACCAATACTGAATACCGCATTCCCATCGTCGGATCGGCCACGTTCTCCTTCTTCGATGACTTTGGCCTTGATGTTGCCACCAACCGCGGCCAGTTGAAGCAGAGCCCTGAGGGCTTCGCTTCTCTCACTGCGCCGCTCTATGGCTGCCCGGTTTACAACAATGGCTCCTGCCAGGGCGGTATCCCGGGTTCGCTGGTGGGATTCCAGAGAAATATCCGCCCGGTCGCCGGCACCAATTTCGTTCCGCGCATGTCGCTCGGAGGCGAGTTCTCCGTCATCATGCCGATCATCAATGCACCGGTCCGCATCTACTACGCATACAACCCATTGCGCTTGTATGAACGGCCCTACTGCAACGACGTTCAACTCGGTGCCAAAGTGCGAAGTTGTTCGGCGGAGCTGATTACACGCGACCTGTTCCCGCCCGGAGGCGCAGGCGATTACACCTTCCAGGAAGCGACTCAGGCATTCGGCGCCCAGAATCTGTTCCGCGAGCCGCGCAAAACCTTCCGCCTGACGGTCTCTACTACCTTCTAGGTCTTGCTTTGCTCAATATGAAAAGGGCTGCTCTCGGAGCGGCCTTTTTTATTTGCCGCGCGTTGCCCCAGGGCGGTGAATCCCGCTCCAGTCCAGCCCGACGGAGTACATTTTCTCCGCTTTGCCGTATAATTCTGTTAGTTCCTGCTGACGTTTCCGTCCGCGTCTTTTCTGTCTCTGCCTCATCCAGCGCGGAGCCCCCTACGAAAAAAGACCGTGAGGTTTCGCAGCGAGTTCAGGCCCGTTTCGTGCCGGTTGAATGCGCAAAAGGGTCTTTTAGACATCTTGAAGGAGTTTCAAACACATGAAGCGCACTCTACCATTGGTAGCTGCTTTGGCGTCGGGTCTTATCCTGACCGCCGCCGCACAAACACCCGCTGCTCCGGCAGCCGCGGCGCCCGCAGGGCCGTCCAAAATCGCCGTCATCGTTTTTCAGGAAGCCGTGACCGAGACTAACGATTTCCAGCGCAAATTTGGGGACCTGCAAAAGAAGTTCGACCCCAAACGCCAGGAACTCAAAACCCTGACCGACGACATCGCTACCCTGCAAAAGCAGTTACAGGCGCAATCCGCCACCCTTAGCGATGCGGAACGTGCCAAGCGCGCCAAGGCCCTGGACGACAAGCAAAAGCAGTTGAAGCGTTCCGGCGGCGACGCACAGAGCGAGTTCCAGCAGTCGATGCAGGAAACCTACGCCAGCGTCGCTTCAAAGGTCGTCGAGACACTGAACTCGTATGCCCAGCAGCACGGATACACGATGGTGCTCGATGGAGGTCAGCAGCAGACTCCGGTGGTGCTTTACGCCGTGCCCTCTGCGGACATCACCAAGGCCGTCGTGGAAGCCTACAACGTGAAGTCGGGTGTGCCCGCACCGGTTGCTCCGGCCAAAGAAACACCCAAGCCGACACCTCCCGGACAATAAGTTTGACTGACATGCCTGACGATGGCCCCGCGTGCGGGGCCATCGTTGTTGTGCCGGTTTGACCCTCCCACTTAGCCCTCCTATAATCCATCTAGTTCCTACTGACGTCTCCATCTGCGTCTTTTCTAGTCTCTGCTCAAGCCTGAGCGGTCTCTCATGAAGCCCGGAACTTCGGTGATAGATTTTTTGTCGCTGCGGTGGGTGAGTGAAAAGCGTGAGGTTTCTCAGGAGGGCACAGACTTTCGCGCCATTGCGCAAATGCATTTCAGGAATTCTGAAGGAGTTTTTACTCGAATGAAGCGCTCGCTTGCACTCGTTGTTTCGCTGGCCTCGGGCTTTGCCCTGACCGCCGCTGCCCAGGCTCCATCTACACTTCCGTCGGCTCCTGCTACTTCAGCAGCCCCTGCCGCTCCTGCGGGACCGGCCAAAATCGCTGTGGTCGCCTTCCAGGTGGCTGTCGCCCAAACCAATGAGGGCCAGCGTCAGTTCGCCGACCTGCAGAGAAAGTACGAACCCAAGCGTGCGCAACTCAAGACCCTCAGCGACGACGTCGACAACCTGACCAAGCAGTTGCAGGCGCAGGGCGACAAGCTAAGCGAGGCCGAGCGCGCCAGCCGTGCCAAGACCATCGACGACAAAAAGAAGCAGTTGGATCGCTCCGCCGAAGACGCTCAGAACGATATGCAGCAGGAAATGCAGGAGCTTTACAACGGCCTGGCTTCCAAGGTGTACGACGTCCTGTCGAGCTATGCGCAGCAGCACGGATACACCCTGGTGCTCGATGTGGCCCAGCAGCAGAATCCGGTTCTCTATGCCAATGAGTCCACCAACATCACCAAGGCCATCATCGATGCCTACAACGTGAAGTCAGGTGTACCTGCCCCACCGGCTCAGCCTGCCGGAACCGCCGCGCCGACCCCCAGTGGACCACCGGTCCGTAAAGCTCCAGCGGCCCACTAAATCGCCTCAGCGCCGGGACCAGCCCCCAAGGCTTGTCCCGGCGCCGAAATACACCACCCCACCCCTAATATCTGTGTGTCCGGGCATGTGGCTGGCCAGACCCGCGCCTGTGGAAAAAATTGTGGATCGCTTTATTTGCGTTCCCCACAGAAATAGCTCTTTTCCCTCTTGCCAATCTGCCTTCTGGTTTGATACACCAACTAACATCTTATTTTTGTTTAAGAAACAGAGAACCCCCGGCGTCAGACTGAGGAGTCCCCCGGTACGCTCCGAGTTGCAGCGCCGGACCCGGCTTTCCACAATCGATCATGAACAGTTGATGACTCGGGTGTGATCCAACTCACTATAAACGCACTACTTTTGCTGGTCTTCCCCCACCCGCAAAACGGCTAGAAACGCTTCCTGGGGGATGTCTACCTTGCCAATGCGCTTCATGCGCTTTTTGCCTTCTTTTTGTTTCTCCAGCAGCTTGCGTTTCCGAGAAATGTCGCCGCCGTAGCATTTGGCAAGCACGTTCTTGCGCAGAGGGCTCACCGTTTCACGGGCCACGACCTTGGCTCCGATCGCCGCCTGGATGGCTACCTCGAACTGCTGGCGCGGAATGAGCTCGCGCATCTTCGACACCAACGCTCTTCCCCGTTCATAGGCGAAGTCCCGATGCACGATGATCGAGAGCGCATCGACTGGCTCGCCCGAAACCAGGATGTCGAGCTTGACCATCGGCGATTCCCATTCCCCGGCCAGGGCATAATCCAGCGAAGCGTACCCCCGCGAAATCGACTTGAGGCGATCGTAGAAGTCGAGAACAATCTCGTTTAATGGAAGTTCATAGGTCAGCAACACACGGGTCGGAGTTACGTATTCGAAGTTGATCTGACGCCCGCGCTTTTCTTCGACCAGTTTGAAAATGCCACCGACATATTCTTCGTTGGTGAGAATCTTGGCCGTGATCACAGGCTCGCGAATGGCGTCGATGTTGGTCGGCTCCGGCCAGCGCGATGGATTATCGACTTCAAGGACTGAACCGTCGGTAAGCGTGATGTGATAGCGCACGCCGGGCGCAGTCGTAATCAGATCGAGTTCGTATTCGCGTTCCAGCCGCTCCTGGATGATCTCCATGTGCAGCAAGCCGAGAAAGCCGCAGCGAAATCCAAATCCCAGGGCAACGGAACTCTCCGGCTCAAAGAAGAACGAAGAATCGTTCAGGCGAAGTTTTTCAAGCGCATCCCGCAACAATGTGTGTTCATGCGAATCGATGGTGTACAAGCCTGCGAAGACCATCGGCTTGATATCTTCAAATCCAGGCAACTGCTCTGCCGCAGGCCGTGCTTCTTCAGTGACTGTATCGCCAATGCGTGTGTCGCTCACGGTTTTGATCGTGGCTGCAAAAAATCCCACTTCGCCCGCGGAGAGTTCTCCAATCTCCACTGGCTTTGGCATCAATACGCCCATCGACTCCACTTCGAAGGATTTGCCATTCGACATGAGTCGTATCCGCTGCCCTTTGCGCATTGTGCCCTGCATGACGCGCACCAGCACAATCACACCGCGATACGGATCAAACCATGAATCGAAAATCAGCGCCTGCAGCGGAGCTTCTGGGTCGCCAGTGGGCGGAGGCAGCCTGTGAACAATCGCTTCCAGCACCAGATCCACGCCAATTCCGGTCTTCGCGCTAACAGGAATCGCGTCCGTGGCGTCGAGTCCAACTGCCATCTCGATCGCCTCTTGCGTCCGTACGATGTCGGCCGACGGCAAATCGATCTTGTTGATCACAGGAATGATTTCGAGACCGTGATTGATCGCGAGGTATGCATTCGCTAAGGTTTGTGCTTCGACGCCTTGCGTGGCATCGACGACTAGCAGCGCGCCCTCGCACGAAGCCAGCGAGCGCGAAACCTCATAGCTGAAGTCCACATGGCCCGGCGTATCGATCAAATTCAATTGATAGGTGTTGCCGTCGTGCGCTTTGTACATCATGCGCACCGCGTGAGCCTTGATGGTGATGCCGCGCTCGCGCTCCAGGTCCATCGCATCGAGAATCTGGGCCTGCATCTCACGTCCGGTGACCGAGCCCGTCAATTCCAGAAGACGGTCGCTCAGCGTCGACTTTCCATGGTCGATGTGAGCAATAATCGCGAAGTTACGAAGGAAGCGTACGTCCATGAGGGGTAGGTGAAAGGCGACAAAAGCGTGGTTAAACGCGCGCAGTCTCTATGTCATAGCTTATCATCGGCGTATTGCCTTCTACGGTCTTCACACGGTTTGGGGCAGCATACGAATGCGCATCAGTTCACTTGGCTATCGCTTTTTCAGTTGCGCCCTGCTAGCCCTGCTGCTGGCAGGCTGCGATCCCCCTAAATCCAAAGCGCCTGTGCGCACCGCACCGCAGGCCACTGCGCCAGCTTTGCCCGCTGCACCTCCACAAGCTCCGCCGCCCGCGCCTCCGCCGCAAGCCACCGCGCAACAGCAGCGCATTCAAAAACTGATCGAGCAGGTTGAGAAGGCGAACGCGCAGGGCGCAGCCGACTATCGCAAGGGCAAACTGCCTGAGGCCAAAGCAGAATTTGATCGCGCCGTCGACCTGATGCTCTCGAGCGGTATCGATATCAAGAGCACTCCGCAATTGCAGGATGAATTTGACCGCATTGTCGACGCGGTCAACGCCCTTGAGATGGAAGCGCTCAAACAAGGTAACGGATTTGCTCCCAAGGTCGAGCCCTCCCCGGCAGACGTTGCCAGCGACGTGACCTTTGAAGTGGATCCGAACATAGTCGCCAAGGCGCGCACCGACCTCGCCACCACCAAATCCGATCTTCCGCTGGTGGTCAACGACTACGTGGCTGCTTACATCAACTTTTTTGCTTACACGCAGCGTGGCCACAACACCTTGCTTCACGCCTTCCAGCGCGCCGGTCGCTACAAGGCAATGATTCAGCGCGTTATGAGTGAAGAAGGCGTGCCCCAGGATTTGATTTATCTGGCAGTCGCCGAGTCGGGCTTCCAACCACGAGCAGTCAATGCAAAATCGCGTGCCGGCGGTATGTGGCAGTTCATGCCGGTCGGAAATTATGGTCTTACGCGCAACAGTTACATGGACGAGCGTTTCGATCCGGAAAAATCAACCCGCGCCTATGCCCGCTACATGAAATACATCTACAGCCAGTTGGGGGACTGGTATCTGTCGATGGCCGGCTACGACTGGGGCACGGGCAATGTGCAGCGCGCCGTCGAGAAGACCGGCTATGCCGATTTCTGGGAATTGTACAAGCGCAACAACCTTCCCGCCGAAACTAAGAATTATGTACCTGAAATTCTGGCGGCCATCATCATCGCCAACCATCCTACGCAGTATGGTTTTGACGACATCACGCTCGACCCGCCGGTGCTTACTGATACTGTAACCATCAATTACTCCGTCGACCTGCACCTGGTTTCCGATCTTGTGGGTGCGCCCGTTGATGAGTTGGTCGCCCTCAATCCAAGTCTTCTGCGACTCACGACGCCGCCCGAAACGGATTTTGATCTGCACCTGCCTGCCGGCACAGCTGGGCTGTTTGAACAGCGCGTAGCCGCCATACCTAAAAGCAAGCGCGATGCCTGGCGTTATCATCGCGTGGCCGCGGACGACACCCTGGCTTCTGTAGCGCGCACGTATCGCGTGCAGGTGGCCGAGCTTGCTGACGCCAATCAAATGAGCAGCAACGATAAACTCGACGGCGTTGAAGCGCTGGTTGTGCCTGTCGCTCCCGTCGCCGCGACCTTTGCGCACACCCTCCTTTACACCACGCGCAGAGGCGATACGCTCGTCTCAGTCGCCGATCGCTTCGGAGTGTCGCTCACGCAATTGCGGCGCTGGAACAATCTCTCCGGCACAAGTGTGAAGGTCGATCCGGGTCGTCGCATCCGCGTGGCCGAGCCTGCGAATGTACCGCGCAGCGCGAGCAGCAAACATCGCCGCGGTTCTGGGACCAGCGCGAGAACACATGAAATCGCAAGCGCCGCGACGCCCTCTTCTGACGCCGCTCCGTCGCGAAAAGCAGTTAAGAACAGCGCACCCGCATCGAAAAATCACGCCGCGCGAAGCGCTGCAACTAAAAGCGGACAAACATCGCAAGCGCACAAACACAGTGCGCACCAAAATAGCTCTTCGCGAAAACCAAAGTAGACGGGAGCCTAATTACATACTTGTGTTTTGATAGCTTTTGCGTGCAAGCTATTGTTAGAATACTTTTCGCATGCGAAGAATGAATTTTCGCAGAGCGAAGTTGCAAAAACCCTAACGGGCAGCGGCAGGCCGCTGGAGGCAATCGGATGGATGATGTGTTCAAGATGTACGCAATGGCTGACGGCAATACTAATCTCGAGCCGTCTGAGTTGAACGCCGACCACGAAGAAGACTTTGAAGAAGATGACGAGGTTGAAACCTCAAGCGTGCTCACCTCCTCCGACGATGATGAGGGAGTGCTTGATGAAGGCGTGATCTCTGGAGATGTAACCTCACCAAAGCCAGCCGCTAAAAAGGCTGCCAAAAAAGCTCCCGCAAAAAAGGCTGCTAAAAAAGCCCCGGCGAAGGCCGCGGCAACCAAGGCTCCAGCTAAAAAGACGGCCGCCAAGAAGGCAGTTGCTAAGAAGGCGCCCGCCAAGAAAGCCGTAGCGAAGAAGGCAGCCGCGAAAAAGGTTGCGGTCAAGAAGGCCGCAAAGAAGTCCGCCCCTAAGAAGAGAACCACTGGCGCTAGAGGCGGAAGGGTCGCAGTCAAGAAGGCTGTGGCAGGCAAGCGCGCCAGTAAACCCACCAAACGAGGTATCAAGTTGGCCGTTAAGAAAGCAGCAAAGAAGTCGCCCGCCAAGAAGGCAGCTAAGAAAGCTCCTGCAAAGAAGGCCCCGGCGAAGAAGGCAGCTAAGAAAGCTCCCGCAAAGAAGGCAGCAAAAAAGAAGTAACAGGCAACCGGTAATTCAAGGCAAGCAAAAGAGCCCGGCACTTAGCCGGGCTTTTTTGCGTCTGTACTCAGGCGACTAGGCTTACTTTTTCTGTTCCGCGAGGGCGGCCAGTACCTCTTCAGAATGATGTGAAGGATCGACCTTGGTCCAAACCTTCATAATCTTGCCATTCGGGTCGATGAGAAACGTGTTGCGGTTCGCAATCGTCATTGGGCCGAAGTGGCCTAGCGAGCCGTACTCATCCACAACCTTGTGCTGCGGGTCGGCGAGCAGACGGAAGGTCAGCCCTTCCTTGGTGCAGAACTGCTTGTGGCTGTCGGGCGTGTCAACACTGACGCCGAGCACCACCGCGTTCACCGCGTCAAACTTGGCCTGGTCGCGTTGAAAGTTGTGAGCCTCAATGGTGCAGCCCGACGTCATGTCTTTGGGATAGAAGTAGAGTACGACCCATTTGCCGTGAAAGCTGTCGAGTGAGATCTGCGATCCGTCCTGCGAGGGAAGGGTGAAGGTAGGCGCAGTCTGCCCTGCGGACGGCATTGGCTGATCGGCAGCGTGCACGGTCACCAGCGTCACCGTCAGCGCGATCGCCGCGGTCAATACAACGAGAACTTTCTTCATTTGTAACCTCCTGTCAAATTCGGGGGTGGTCCATCAGACTTCCAGCCGGTATGCCGGTTTTCTAGGACGCGGCGGAACGTCCATCGGGGAAATCCCGCCGTGCCAGTATAGCTGCGAACGCGGCATGTGTTGTCACGGAACGGCAACCCAGCGCTATCCACTTTAGCGCTTCAATCCCCTCTGGGAACGGCCACAACGGCAATTTTTGCTTCTGCTGCACGCTTTAGCAATGCGTCGCGATCAAACAGCAGGGTTCGTCCCGCTTCGACTGACAGGCAACTCGCTCCGGCGCGCACCATCGCTTCCACCGTACTCAGCCCGATGACGGGGACATCGAAGCGCATGTCCTGGTTGGGCTTCGCGACCTTGATGACGGTGAGCCGCCGTTCCAGCGTTGAGGCGTCCGACTCCAACGACTGCATAAGCAGCCCGGCGCGCTCGATTGCCGCATCCGTGCCTTCCATCGCTTCGACAGCAACGCAAGCCTGGGCCGCCACGACAACCGTCTGGCCGATGTCGAATCCAGCCACAGCCCGCGCCACGCCGAGGCCGTATTCAATATTCTTACGCTCGTCCTCGTTTGGTGCGCGGCCGCCTGGCACGCCTTCGGTCAGCACGCCCGCCTGAGCCAACAAGGGCTCGAGAAATTGTGTGGAACTGATCAGTTCGATGCCTTCGTCCCCCAGCACCTTGGCCACCGCGCCGAGCAGCATATCGGTATTGCGTGTGCGCAGATTCAACAGCAGCTTGGCCAGTCGCCAGTCCGGCCGAATGCTCGAAAAAATCTGCTTGTGCTTGACCTGCCCGGCCATCACCGCGTTCGATATGCCTTCCTGGTGGAAAACCTCGATCAGGCGCGACAACTCGCCCAGCGAAAGCCAATGGACCGTAATGCCCTCGTCGTTTGCGGCACGATCATTGATCTCCGGGTCTGTCTCTTCGCGAATCGCGGCCACAGTCACGGCAAGCCCTTGAGCCCGCGCCGCATCGAGCAGCAGGAAAGGAAAGCGCCCATTACCAGCGATGAGGCCAAGCTTCATGGTTACTTGATGACCCCGCGCTGGCTGCGCTCAATGAAAGCCGCGAGCAGCGCCGCGTCTTCGCCGTCCAGTTCGCGAATTTTCTCGAGAGCCTGCGAGGTATTCAGCTTCGCCGCCAGAAGCAGCCTGAACGCCTTCTGCAGCGTATGCAGCCTTTCCGCTGAAAATCCGCGCCGCGCCAAACCAATCTTGTTTATCCCGAAAGCCTTGTTTTCGCGCCGAGCCGACGTGAGCGAAAACGGCAACACGTCCTGGGTCACAATCGTTCCGCCGCCGATGAATGCGTACTTACCGACCGTGCAGAACTGATGCACCGGGCTGAAGGCGCCCACCGTCGCGTAGTCCTCAATCGTTACGTGACCGGCCAGCGTCGCCGCATTGGCCAGGATGCAGTGGCTCCCCACCTGGCTATCGTGCCCCACATGCGCCGACGCCATCAGCAGGTTGTTCGACCCAATGCGCGTCGTGCCGCCACCCTTGGCCGTGCCGCGGCTGACGGTCACGTTTTCGCGAATAGTGTTGTCGTCGCCGATCTCGAGGGCAGTCGGCTCGCCGCCGTATTTCAAATCCTGCGGCGCGACGCCTACCGCGCAGAACGGATAAAACACGTTCCGCGCTCCGATCAGGCTACGGCCGTCGAGCACCACGTGCGAGATGAGCGTGCAATTCTCGCCCAGCACCACGTCGGGGCCGATTGTCGAAAACGGCCCGACCGTGCATGAGTCGGGAACGACTGCTCCCTCAGCCACCACCGCACTGTGATGAATACTCACTCCGCTGCCACCGCGCCTGTTTCCAAAGATGCTGATTCATCTTTCTGCGCGCGCTGTTCCCGATCCCGCGGAACCACGGCACAGGTGAGGGTGGCCTGACACGCCAATTTGCCATCGACCATCGCCCTGCCCTCGATACGGCCGGCGCGCGATCTGAAAGACAACACCTCGACCTCGATGCGTAACTGGTCCCCCGGCGTCACCGGACGGCGAAACTTGGCCTTCTCGATGCCGGTAAACACCACCAGCTTTTTATCACGGTCGGGAATCTCGGCCAGCATGATCATGCCGCCCGCCTGCGCCATGGCTTCCACCACCAGCACGCCGGGCATGATGGGATACCCGGGAAAGTGGCCCTGGAAAAATGGCTCGTTGATGGTCACATTTTTAATCGCCACCAACCGCTTGGTGCGCTCAAATTCGATGACCCTGTCGATGAGCAAAAAAGGGTAACGATGGGGGAGAAATTCCAGGATCTCCTGGATGTCGAACGTCATTCTCTGTCTCCAGACGCGTGCGTTCACACTGCTTCGCGCTCGTCCGGATTATAACGAAGCCGCTTGCCTCGACCGCCGGCCGTCCAGCGCGAACGCAGAGAGGACGGGCCCGCGTTAGATTCTCAGATGCGACAAGGCTTCTCGTCCGACCCGCCCGCTCACTTCTTGATGCGCCTCTCCACTGCATCGATATTCCAGAAGTCGGCGCCCAGGGGCTGGTTGTAGCTGACCTTATCCATGTAGAGCTGCCGAGACATTTCGTCATTCTTATAGCGCGTAATCGAATACGCGGTGGGCAATCCATCGACCGTGTGATAGTCCGCATACTCCTCGGCGTCAGTATTTTTATCTTTGTAAACCGGGTCCCTCCATTGAAAGGTGCGGCGCAGCGGCAAATGCGTTTGCACGTCCATCTGGATGGTGATCGATTCATTCTCTGCCGAGATCAGGGTCACTTGCTCAGCAAGGTGCCGCTCCGAAAGCCTCTGCCCTTCGTACATCAAAATCGTTTTAGGATCCTTGAGCCACACCTTCGCCGCCGTCTCGATGGAGTGGTCTCTGCGCCGCAAAAAGTCATCGACCTGCTCCTGCGGCAAGGCCTTTTTGCCCTTGTAAGTCACCTCAGTCCCAGTGCGGCCAATATAGAACTGCACGACATCGCGGTGCGCCGTGAATTCAGTACGGTCATTATCGGGCCATGCGTGAAACTCCCAAAATTTCGTAGTGCCTGGATCGGGCTCACCACGAAAAAATGCAGCGATGTGCCCTTGCCGCACCTGGTTCTGTATGTTCAGCCACGCGGCGCCACCCAATGCCTGCACCATTGCTTCCAGCGCCGCGCGTGCCTGCTGGGCGTTTTTCGCTCCCGCATCATCGGCTGTTTGCGTTCGCGTTGCCGGCGGAGCGGCCAGCATCACTATCGCCAAAGCAACGGCAGAAACTTTCCCCATCTCTTTCATCTCCTCTTAGCCCACCAGCACTGCGCCGCCATTCACATTGAGCACTTCGCCTGAAATAAATCCCGCCAGCGGCGTGCACAAAAAAAGCACCGGCCCGGCAATCTCAAGCGGCTTCCCCGCCCTGCCCACGGGAATGCCCGATGCGATCCGCGGTCCCAATTCCGGATCATTCAATGTATCCGCCGACATGTCCGTGACCACCCAGCCGGGCGCCACACAATTCACCCGAATTCCCCTAGGCGCCAACTCACTCGACAGGCTCTTTGTCAGACTGATGAGCGCGCCTTTGGTAACGGCGTAGTCGGCATGGTTGGCCTCTCCGCGCTGCCCGGCAGTGGAGCTGATAAGCACAATATGCCCTACAGTTTGGCCCTCAACGGGCATCGCCGTGCTCTGCAAGTCCATCTGCGCGACGGCAGACTGCACCAATCCAAAAACCGAGTCGAGATTGATAGCGAGCGTGTTGCGCCACTGCGCCTCGGCCATCTCGGCAATCGGAGCATCCTTCGATGGCCAGATGCCGTGGTTGGCAACCAGCACATCGAGCCGGCCGAAGGCAGCAACCGCCGCGGCGATCAGAGCGCGCCCATCAGCCGCGGAACTGAGATCCTGCTCGACGGCCACACAATGCTTCGGGCCGCCGCACTGCTTCACTAGTGCTTCAGCCTGCTCGCGCGCTTGCCGGTAGCTGAAGACCACCTGCGCTCCCGCCTGCGTGAACAAGCGAACCGTTTCCGCGCCGATTCCGCGCGACCCACCCGTGATGAGGGCGACCTTTCCATCCAAAACCAGAGACACACCAGCCATAGCGTGAAACTAAAGGGTGCTTCCCCTGGAAGTAAAGGGCACACCAGAGCGCGAGCAGTTGAGACGCAATACCGACGGGCGAGCCATTCCCGGTCTAGCCTAGAACCGTCGACTCAACGCGAGCCTTCAGTGCCTCGCCCAAATATCTCAGATCGCCCGTAACATCCGAACTGGAAGAAAAATGATGGCGCTCACTAATTCCAGCGCTCCGCCCACGGCGATGCCCACTAAGCGAAATGGCAACAACAGCAGCCACACGAACGGGTAGAGCACGATCGCCAAGAGCGCCAAAGGCCAGCACAAAAACAGCAGGATGCACCATAAAATGAATTTCGCCATACCTGTCCTCCGCGAGCCATGTCGCCCCAAAACAGTCATCGATGAATACGCGGTTCCTTCACTGCCAGTTCCCTGCATGCGCACTGTCTTTTAGTCCGCATTTCGCGCTTTCGCGCGTCCTCATGCGATCGCCCTGCGGATTTTTAAAGCTCATTTCTTGCCCGACGTCTTCTTCGCTTCGGTCCCCTTTTTCGCCTTGGCGCGCGCAGCCAGAACCTTCTTCCTCTCCCGAATCAGCTTCGTCCGTTCCTTCTCCTCCGGCATCTCCAGCACCACCTTTGTGCGCTTCGGCAGCTTTGCGAAGATCAAAGCGTGAGCACGTTTCAGCTCATCTTCGATCTCACGGGGCCGCAGAGCGTCCCATCGCTCGACAGTGACCCAATGCGCCTTGGCCAAGTAAGGAGAAGCGCTGATTCCTTCGATCTCCAGCAATTCATAGAAGCGCTCTGCACCGCAATGGAACCATAGAACGCCGAATCCGGTTCCATCCAAGTCGCTCATGGCAAACATCTTGCCGCCGATATCGCGATCGCAGGCCCAGTAAACCAGGTGATGCCCCCAGTTCACTGTCTCCGTCACATGCGGCAGGGCCATGCAGATTTCGCGAATGCGCTCATTGTCCATCCGAGCCAAGTCTAAGTCGTTCCACGGTGCCCGGCTCTGAAAAATTTCATTAAAACTACTTGACATCACACACTGTACATAATACAGTATGTGATGTACAGTGTACGAGGCACAGCATGACGCTTTCGCAAAATATCTTTGAGAACCTTCGCCTCGAGCTTCGGCGTGGCTGTCTCACCTTGGCGGTGTTGGTGCAGTTGCGCAAGGAGCATTACGGCTACACGCTACGTAAAGACCTCGCTGAGACCGGACTGGAGATCGACGAGAGCACGCTCTACCCTCTGCTTCGGCGCCTCGAAACCCAAGGATTGCTGGTGAGCGAGTGGCGCGAAGAAGAAAAACGCAATAAGCGGTTCTATCACTTATCCAGCGACGGCGAAGTGATGCTCGACCAGCTACTCCACGAATGGCAAGCCATCAACGAATCCATCAATCGAATTCTTGAAACCAAGTAAGGAAAAACGCCATGGAACTTCTCGATCGTTATCTGCAAGCCGTCAAAAAGCATCTGCCGTTGCGGCGGCAAGACGACATCATCGCCGAACTCCGCGCCAATATGGAGTCGCAACTGGAAGACAAGGAATCCGAGCTCGGCCGTCCCATGACCACTGGCGAGCAAGAGGACTGGCTAAGGAAGATGGGATCGCCCATCCTGGTTGCAGCCCGCTATCAGCCGCAGCAGTACCTGATCGGACCTTCCATCTTCCCCGTGTATTGGTACGTCCTGCGCATGGCGATTCTGTGGGCCCTGGTCATCTACTCGGTGGTAATCGCGGTCGTCATTCCCATCACCTCACCCAACGGCGCTGGCGTGGTGGAGTCGCTTCTCCGCATTCCCGGCATCCTCATCACCGTCGCAGCATGGGTCACAGCGGTCTTCGCAACCTTTGAGTTTGTGGCGACACACTATCCAGAAAAGTGTTCACCGATTGCGGGCCTTTCCGGCGCGTGGTCTCCAAGTACATTGCCTCCTCTGGAGAAGACGCCCGAGTCCAGACGCAAAGCGCGCTCCTTCGCACAAGCCGTAGCCGAAATTGTGTTCGGGTTCCTTTTCCTTGGCTGGCTGCTGCTGATTCCACGCCATCCCTTCATCATCATGGGTCCCGGCATCTACTTCTGGCGTTCTTCGCCGTTTCAATTAGCAGACGTGTGGATGACGTTCTTCTGGTGGATGGTGGGACTCAATGTTGTTCAGTTGGTATGGCGTTGCTCTGATCTTCTACGTGGGACGTGGCAGCAATCAGCCCGCGTGCAGCAGATTGCTTATAAAGTCATACTCCTCATTCCGATTATTCAATTAATCACGATCCGCGACCATGTTTACGTATCCCTCAAGCATCCCGCGGTCAATCAATTGCAGTATGCCAATACAGTTAGGACGATAAACAAAAGTGTCCACTTGGGCCTGCTCGTTGTTGCAGCAATCATCGCGCTTCAACTTGCCTTCGAGATCAGCCAATGGGCTTGGGACGCTTATCGCAAACACGAGACAGCACGTTAATTACGGGTATCAATAAACGGGTTCGCTGCCGAGCCATACCGATTAGAACTTGGCTTCAAACTCCCTGAACCGCCGCTCCAGTTCCCACTGGGCGGCGGCCTTTTCGCTTCCATCTAAAAGGCTTTTGCAAGCGGCCGAAGGCTTGGGTCCACCGACTACCTGGCCTCCGCACGCGGCGGCAGGCGAAGCAAAATTATCCGGGGCCGACCACAGACTCTCGCCCGGCAGAAAGTTATGTTCCATGCCAGTGCGCGCCAGTTGCTTCAGATCGCGGTAACTCAGACGGTAGTCCAGCGCTGCGCGCACATACTCATGGGTCAGGTCGATGCGGCTCACACCCTGGTCGTCTGTGGAGAGAGCGACTGGCACATGCGCCGCACGGTAGTAGGGGAACGGATGTTCCACACCCTTGATGCCGAGAATGCCTTCATTCGAACTGAGGTTAATCTCGATCATTACGTGTTTCGCAGCCAGTTCCTTCAACAGCTGCGCAGCATCGTCCTCATACATCACATCCACCCCATGCCCGATGCGCTCTGCATGAGCCAATTCGACTGCGTGCCTGATATGGAATCGCAGGCCTTCAGGCGGCACCATGCCGGGTGCGAGTTCTCCGGCGTGCAAAGAGATGTGGACTTTTGGATACAAGGAATGAAGATAACCAATCATCTTCATCTGCAGTGTGTAATCGCGCATCGCGACCATGTAGTCTTCAGGCTGCACGAAGTTAATGCCAACCCAGTCGTCAGAATTCTGCTCGATGCTCTGCTCGACCGTTTCAAATCCCAGCAGCGTCTGCGCAAAAACCTGTTCCGGCGAAAACGCTCGCAACACCTGGTAGACAAACCGCACTTGAACCTTGCATGCATCTGAAGCTTCGGGCGTGCCGCAGTGCTGAATGCGGTTGCGCGCCTCGAGAGCGCTCTTCGCCTCTTCCCTGTCGGCGGCGATCTCGTCCTTCAGTCCATGGTTCAACAAGGCCTGGCGCATCTGTACGAAGTCCGAGTTCCAACCTATCTCATGGGCAGCTCTCGCAGCATGGCCGAAAGGCGGTGTCTGCAGCAATTCGAGATATTGCTGATTTTGCGCCGCTGCACGTCGCGTGATTTCGTCGAGCCACTCCCCGGTATGGCGCTTGTCAAGCATTCCAAAACGCGAAAACGTCGAGAAAAACTGGTCGTGGCCGCTGTACCCGGGCGTCGATACGTAATTGCGCATTGAAAATGAATTGATCAGCCGGTCATATAAATCCTGCTGCGCCTGCGTAATGTTGCCTGACAAGTCGCGCGCGGGAACTAGCGGTGCAGCGCATGGCTCCTTGATCGCCTCCCCCTGCTCGGTCCGCGCAAACTCCGCTTTGCCGGGGTCAATGCAAAGCTTGTCTTCGCCGGCTACGCGCAGCAGCGTCTCGGCATAGACGCCGGCGCCCAGGTGGAAATGCAGATCCGCTCCTTTGGGAAATGTAGACAAAAACGCCTGCACGGCCAACGGTCCGGTATGAAGAGCCGCATCGTATGCCCGGGTTGCCCTAGCCTCAGAAGCTCGCTCGGTGACTGAACCGGAAGATCGCGTTATCCCAGCGCTCACCTGCAAAGGCTCGGAAATGACAATCGCTGCAAATGAGAGGTCATGCTGGATAGAGAATCCAGCGGCCACGGCAAGATAGGCAAGGCTAGCGAAGGGGATGCGCATAATTGCCTTCCAGTGTAAGGTCTGCCGACGGCAGCGAGACCCTAATTCCGATTCCTGCCGAAGTTTGGCGTGGGTCAACGGAGTTGCTATACTGGCAGGGTTGCTTTAGCGCACTGTTCGTGGACCCGCATTCGTATTCTCCGGCCGCGCCGGTTTCCGCGCAGGAAGTTGCAACTAAAGTCTGCACTGAGGCCAGGTAGCTCAGTGGTAGAGCGCGGCCCTGAAAAGGCCGGCGTCGGCGGTTCAATCCCGTCCCTGGCCACCACCAGTTCCAATAACTTAGAGCAATTCGAGAAAAACCTTTCACCCTTGGTTTCATTGGGCCGTCGCTGAAACCGCCCCGAAGAAGGCCTTCTGCGCGCTCAGCCGATCTACGTCGGCAACGACTTTTCGTTCCTGATCCAAACAGATGAGTGACTCGCGATGGTGCATTCGGCGGATGGGGATCATTTTTTCCCGTATGCGGCAAGGAATACGCGCACACCTTCAGCGGCATGACGCCGAAGTGCTGTCGGTTTCGGAATCGCCTCATCCCCCAACAGCATGGCCTTGTTCAACGGCTCAGACATGACAAGCCAGTTGAAATGAGAGGCTGCAATCAGCGGGTCATCAATAACTAGCAGACCACGTCCCGCCAGACGCTTGAAAGTCTGCGCAAGGGCAGCGATCGCACGTTGGGGTCCACGTTCGTAAAGGACCCTTGCCAGTTCGGGAAAGCGGGCCACCTCGCCAATCACCAGGCGTCGCAACTGCATCAGACGCGGCGTGAGAACCACGGTAAGTTGCCGATGCGCATACATTCGAAGGAACCCAGCGATGTCGTTGTCGGCGTCGAGTTCCGGTTTTTCCTTGTGAACCGTGTCGCTGGCCACATCGGTCAAGCTTGTTACGATCTCTACGAACAGCGCCTCCTTGCTCGAGAAGTGTTTGTAAATGGTTTGCTTCGACACTTCTGACAGAGCCGCTATTTCGTCCATATTCGCGCCGAGATAGCCACTCCTGAGAAACACCTTCAGGGCCGCGTCGAGGATGGCCCTGTGCTTTCGCGCAGAATTGCCTGTTTCTTCATTTCGGACCGGTTGGGCTCCCATTTAATCCTCCATTGGCAGAAAAAACGTTCTCTTGACCCGAGAGTACTGGACGGTCTAGTATTAACGCAATAATTAGTACTGGACGGTTTAGTACTAGTATCACTCTGGCCTGAGCGCTAAATGCGCCTGCAATCTTGAGCATGCTCTTCAATGAGCCTCCAGTGATTTTTGTTGTCTCCTGATAGGTAACGTCTGCGTTGGCAGACGGCTGGAGCAACGCCGCAGCGGCGAGAATGGGAAGCCATGTTCTGATCATTGTGACCTCCTTAAGTTGAATGCTTCTTGCGAATGGTTGTTACTCGCGAGTGAGTTCGACGCGTCGATTGCGCGCACGGCCTTCGAGCGTGTCATTGGTAGCGATTGGGCTTGATGCGCCGAAGCCGTCCGTGGAAAGGCGATCTGGTGCAATGTGGTAGCGAGTGACTAAAGTCTGCTTCACCGCAGCAGCGCGGCGCTTGGACAAGTCGAGGTTGTATGCGTCGCCGCCAATGTTGTCGGTGTGACCGCTTACGGTAAGCTTCCAACTGGGGTTATCTGTCATTGCCTGCACAATCTGTTTCAATACAGGTTCAGATTCCGGCTTGATCGTGTCCTTGTTGAAGTCGAAGTAGATGCCGTAGGTGATGGCTCGTTTCTGTTCGCTGAGCTGCTTTTCAACGATGTTTACAGGATGAGGAATCTTGTAATCGATCTTCACGACCTCGATTTTGAATTTGTTGTCGTGGAGAACCGGATCTTTCAGCTTCATCATGAGGACCAGTGGATCCAGCGGATCGTCGATGACATAGAAATCGGCTTCGGTGTG
>ODAK010002661.1_pt1 | contig 18758 bp, 21 predicted proteins | sample 1539591 | NCBI WGS metagenome assembly ODAK01 (sample SAMEA3539303, study PRJEB22396) | soil metagenome | biome: tundra; feature: field; material: soil | place: USA | collected 2010-05 | depth 0.15 m | reverse complement strand
GGCCAGACAACGCCATGCGCCTGAAGGAAAAGGTGCAGTCCGCGGTGGACGAGCATGCCGTAATCAGCGGCGTCGGTCTCGTGGTCCAGCGGCTTCAGCGCCGGCAGACGCAGGATATGCTTCGCGTAAATCGCATAGGGATCACGTAACCAGGTCTCGATTTCGGTCACGCTCAGCCGCGACGGACGCACCGCGACCGGCGGGCAGGGCCGCGGCGGCTCCACGGGTTTCGGACCACCGGGCGGCAGGTCCAACGCGCGCGCCCAATCGACGGCGGGATGCGGCTGCAAACTGACGTCCGCGCCCTGCAGCAATGTTTCCAGCCGCGTCAACCAGCGCGCCGGCACGGCGGGTGCGCCATCGCGGCGTTCAGGGCAGGACAGGATCACCTCTGGCGCCGACATCGCGGCGGCCAGGAAATCATGCGCGGCGATGCCAATGGTTTCCTCGGGCGAGGGCAGGCCGACGGTGGCGCGCATCGGGCGGGACAACCACGGTCCGGGCTCGGGCGCGGGCGGCCAGACAGTCTCAACCAGGCTTCCGAGCACCATGACGTCGACCGACTGCAACCGCGCCTCCAGCGGTCCCCAGATGAAGACACGCGGATGCTCGGTGCCGCCGCGGCCGCGTACTGCCCGTCGGCTACGCACGACCTCGCCCAGAAGCAGCGCGTCGAGCAAACCGGGCATCACGTCGCCGCGCTGCTCCGGCAGGTTCGGCAACGCGGCCAGCGCGGCGGTCAAAAGCGTGGCGAGGACTTCGCCTTCCTCCTCGGACCACAGCCGGACGGCGCCGTGTTCTTCGTCCGTCGCCGCGAGGTTTTCGGCGGCGGCGATCAGCGCCGACAGCGCCTCAGCCGGGGCGAGTTCGACGCTGGCCTGGACACGGAGCGCCGGTTCCAGACAGGTTTCCACGCGGTTCAGGAAGACGTTGAGATCTTCGCCGGAGCCGGCGATCGCGCGGCGCAGGCCGGCCAGTCCGGGCATCGGGCGCGGGCCGCGCAACGCCGCGAGCTCCAGAGCCCGAGCACCCTGGCGGCAGGCGGCCGGAACCAGGCCGGCGGCGGCGAGCGGATGCTTTAACAGTGCCAGCAGCGGGACCGGTGCGAGGTCCTCGGTCACCGCGCGAGCGAGCAATCGCAGGAACACGGCGGGCGGCGTCTCGGCCAGCGTTTCCCCCGCGCTGTCGTCGGCGATGATGCCGTGGCGAGGCAGCGCGGCGGACACCCGGCCGGCCAGTTCGCGGTCCGGCGTGACCAGCGCGGCGGTGCGGCCAGGAGTTTCCACCGCCTGACGCAGAATCATCGCGATTGCCTCGGCTTCCTCCTGCGCGTCGCGCGGACTGAGGCGCCACATACCGTCCGGCACCGGGACAAACGGGTCCTGCCAGGCGGACAGCGCTTTGGCCGGCAGCAGGGCGCGGGACAACAGAGCGAAACGATCGGCCCGCGCTCCGCCATCCGCCGCCCCTTCCGCCGCCCCCTCTGCTGCCCCCTCTGGGCCCCAGACCCGTACATCCTCCCGCGTCGCATCCAACCCCGCGAGCAAACCGGCGAGGCCGGACTGTGGATGGCTGTCCTCCATCGCAGCCCAGACGTCGTCGGTCATGATGGTGTCGAGGACCGGCAGCACGACGCGACCCAGAGGCAACCGAGCGACCACACGCGCCAAACGGGCCACCGCCGGAATGCCGGCGGTGGTGCCCGCGATCACCACCGGCTGCTCCGGCGCGCATTCTTCCCACGCCCTCGCCTGCGCGTTCAGCAGTGCGACCTGACGGGCAGCGGGGTTCATCACGCCGTTTTCCTCGAGCCAGGCGGGCCAGACGTCGGTGACGATCCGGAGAAACTCCAGCGTGCGCGACCAATGCGTGGCGTAGGCCGGGTCGGCGGCATCGGGCAGCCGGGCGGCGAGATCGACCTCCGCGCGGTCCGCCTCATCCATCAGCGTCGCGAGTTCGCTCGCCAGTATCCAGGCGCGATCGGCGGTTCGTGGCGCGCCCCCGGCGCCTTTCATGCGCAGGATGAGCAGCGTCAGGACAGCCAGCCGGCGATGCGGGTCAACGGCGGGCGGCAGCTCCAACGCGCCCGCCAGCGCCAGCGGCGCCTCATCCAGCGCGCCCAGAGCCACGATCCTGGGCAGCAAAAGGCCGCGCTCCGGGGACACGCGCAGGAACGCCTCCGCCAAAGACCGCGCGGCACGGCGGGTCGGCGTCAGGATCAGCCCGTTGGCGATCGACAACGGATCGTCGCCGCGTTCGCGCAACCAACCCTCCGCCAGCGCCTCCAGGAACGGCACCCCAGGAGGAATGGCGAACAGATTCAACGCCACGGCCACCGCAGATCGCCGGTGATGCGCGCCTCCAGCACGTGCTCGGCCTCGGCCAGATCGGCCGGCGTGGACAAATGGAACCAGATCCCGTCATGCACCACGGCGCGAATGCGGCCCGCCTCCATCGCGCGATCCCAGACGCGGTTCAACGAGAACGGACCATCCGGCATGCCCTCGAGCAGGCTCGGCCGCATCAGCGAGGCACCCGCGAAAATATACGGCACCACCTCCCGCTCCCGCCGTCGTCTGGGCTTCCCGAGCTGGCTCACCGCGAAATCGCCCATGCCGGTTTCGGCGTGGACCTGAAACGTCCGATGCACCAACAGAACGACATCGACATCGTCGCGTAACGCGCTCGCGAGCCGCCGCAGCGCGGGCGTTGGGCCATTGAGCCAGAACGCATCGCCATTGATCACGAAGAACGGGTCAGGACCAAGCTGCTGCCGCACGTTGCGCACGCCGCCCCCGGTGTCCAGCAGTGTGGTTTCCCGAATCGCGATGGTTTTCGGCGGCGGCGGGCGATGCGTCAGATGCGAAACGATCTTGTCCGCCTGCCAGAACGCGTTCACCACGACCTTCGCCACGCCCTCGGCGGCGAGATGATCGAGCGCGTGGTCAATCAGTGTCCGGCCGCCAAGTGTGAGCAGCGGCTTGGCGGTGGCGTTGGTCAGTGGCCGCATTCGCGTCGCCAGACCGGCGGCCAGGATCATCGCGGTGTGGGGCCTGGTCGTCATGCGGTGAGTCCTGGCGGATTGCGGCGTTGGTCAGGCGGCACGAACCGGTCGAGCACCTTGGCGAGCGGTGCCGCGGCTGGTGCCGTCAACGCGCGAGTTAGCAGGTGCCAGGTGCGAGGGCCATGGACCAGGTATTGGGGCCGGCCATCTCGTTTCGCCAGACGCACCCATTGGCAGGCCACGCGCAAATGCCGTTGGGCGGCGCAGGCGGCGTACGCGGCCTGGAACGTCGCCGGGTCGCATTCAGGCCGCGCGGTGAGGTAACGCGCGATGGCGCGTGCTTCCCAGGCGGTGGGGATATCGCGCCGCGCATCCTGCAGCAACGACACGAGGTCATAGGCGGGATGCCCGATCGCGGCGGACTGGAAATCGATGATGCCGGCGCGGCGCGGGCCGCTACGGTCCGGCAACCAAAGCAGATTACCGGCGAAGAAGTCGCGATGCACGAGGCAGCGCGGCCCGTCTCGCACGTGGTTGAGCATCACGCCCAGGGCGGCGGTCACCTCGGCGCGGGCGTCAGGCGGAGGTGGGGCGCCATGCATCGCGGGCCACCACCAGTCGAACAGCGTACCCAGAGCCGTCTCCACCATCGCGGCCTTGCCCCAGGCGGGAAGGCCGTTCGGCGGCGCGGCCCGGTGCATGACGATCAGCGCGTCGATGGCGGCGTCGAGCAAGAGTTCCGCGTTAGTCTCGTCCAGGATGGTGGAGAACAGGTCGTCGCCCAGATCTTCCTCAAGCACGAGGCCGGCGGTTGTATCGGCGGCGATGATGCGCGGCACGGACAGGCCGATGCCGGCCAGGTGGGCGGCGATGCGCAGGAAAGGGCGGACGTCCTCGGGCGGCGGCGCGTCCATTAGCACCGCGTTGGGCAATCGCAGATAACGGCGGAAACTGGCGTCCTGCGCCAACGGTCTCGCGTCGCGGCGAGCGCAGCCGCTGGCCGCGAGGAACTGTTCGATGATCCGTTCGCGGGCCGGATCGGTCACGCGGCGATGGCCCCCCACAGGCGGCGTAACGGCCCATCGCCACCGGTCACCGGATCGGCGGCGGGTGGCGGGACACTGGCGACCTGCTTCGCGGCGGCATCGTGTTCGGCGGGCGTGCCGCGGTATTGGTCCGGGCGCGGCGTGTTGTCGGGGTAGGCGCCGACGATCAGCAGGTCCGGCGATTGGCCTTTGTTGCAATGACCAACGCCGGCGGGAACGATCACGATATCGCCGGCGCTGACCTGCAACTCGCGCCCGTTGGGACCGCCAAACAACACTGTGGCAGTGCCGCGGGCGACGCCGAGGGCTTCGTGCGTGTTGGCATGGAAGTGGTGGAATGGATGGACTCCGTCGCGCCAGGCCGGCGGCCAGCGGTTGGCGGCGAAGGCCGTCTCGATCGCGCCTGGGTCAGCGGGCAGCGCCGCGCGGTAGACCAACAACGGCAGGCGGGAGTTGGGGATCGTGCCGTCGTCGTCGAACAGGAAGGTCTCGGGCTCGGTCACGGTCGTCTCCACGGTCAGGGGCTCCTTGTCGTCGGAAAATCGCACCCATCGGGTGGACACGCCGCTTCAAACATTCATGCCGCCGCTCTCGGTCCGTTTCCGCCACGCTTCCTCCACGAGGCACAGGATCTCAAACAAGATCGACGCACCGTTGAACGCGGTGATGGTGCCATGATCGAACGGCGGCGCGACCTCGACCAGATCGCCGCCGACGAAATCGATCCCGCGTAGCGCGCGCAGCAGGCGCAGCGCTTCTCTCGCCGTGATCCCGCCGGCTTCGGGGGTGCCGGTGCCGGGCGCCTCGGCCGGATCAACGCTGTCGATGTCGAAGCTGAGATAGGTCGGTCCCAGGCCGACCACGCGCCGAGCTTCGGCCGCCGCGAACGCCCAACCCTGGTCGGTGAACTCGTCCATGCCGAGCACGCGCATGCCGCTCGCCGCTGAAAAGCCCCACATGTCGGGGTCGTTCGTGGTGCCGCGGATGCCGATCTGGATCACCCGACGCGGGTCGAGCAGGCCTTCCTCCACCGCGCGGCGGAACGGTGCGCCATGATGAAAGCGGGAGCCCATGTAGTCGTCGCCGGTGTCGCAATGGGCGTCGATATGCACCATGCCCACCGGCCGGTGCCTCGCGATGCCGCGCAGGATCGCGAGGCTGATCGAGTGGTCGCCGCCGACCGAGACCGGGATCGCGCCCGCCGCGTGGACCTGCGCGAAATACGCGGCGATCTCGTCCAGCGCGCCGGACAACTCGTAGGGAAACTCCAGCCAGCAATCGCCGAGGTCGCGCACCCGAGCATGGGAAAACGGCGCGACGCCGGTGGCGGCATTGATGCGGCGAAGCAAGGTCGATTGCTCCCGCACCGCGCGCGGGCCGTGCCGGGCGCCCGACCGGTGTGTCACGCCGCCATCGAACGGCACACCGATCAGGGCGATGTCCGCGTTCGCCGGGTCATCGGCGATCGGTGCCCGGAAGAAGCTGGCGATACCGGTGTGTCTGGGCTGTGCCTGAGGATCGTTGAAGTCCTGATATCGAGCGGGATGTTTGGTCATGCGCTGCCCTCGCGGTGTGCCGCTGTATTAAGGCATGGCACGAGCCGCGGCATCATGACATTATCCGGCTGCCACAGGTGATTGACGGGTTGGGGTCTTGCGAACAGTGGGAATGAGTCAGGGCCTCCTGAGGGGGGCGGCGCCTGCGCGAAACAGCGAAATGGGACGCCCAATGGCGGTCCGTCCGCCGTTCCGCACCGTCACGCGCGTTTGCCTGGCCGGCCGGCGAGACACGGTCCTGTCGCGCGGGGTCCCGACGTTTGGATCGCATCCGGCCGTTGTCGATGGCCGGAAATCCCGCCGCGCGATGCGAATCGGCCGCCGCGCGACGCGAACCGCCCGCCGCGCGATGCGAATCGCCCGCCGCGCGATGCGAATCGCCCGCCGCGCGACGCGAACCGCGCGCCGCGCGATGCGAATCGCATGAGGAAGCTGAACGCCCCGGCACTCGTGGTCGGATTCGCCGCCGAAGCCAGAGTGGCGCGTCTGTCCGGTTGGCACGTCGCGATCGGCGGCGGCACGACAGCGGGTGCGGCCCGCGCGGTGCGACGCCTGATCGACACCGGAGCGACCGGCATCGTGAGCTTCGGGCTCGCGGGCGGTCTGGATCCGCGGTTGTCGGCCGGCGCGCTGGTCGTCGCGGACGCGGTAACCGCCGATGGAAACCTGTGGCCGACCGATCCCAGGTTGAATGCCCAACTGGGTGGGACGACGGGACATCTTTGCCTTGGCCTGGATCGTGTCGTCGTCTCCACGGAGGAGAAACGGCGGCTCCGCCGGGAGAGCGGTGCGGCCGTGGTGGACATGGAAAGCGGTGCCGTGGCCGCGGTCGCCGCTGTGGCTGGTGTGCCGTTCGCGGTGGTGCGGGCGATCTGTGATCCGGCGCATCGGACGTTGCCTCCGGCGGCGCTGGTCGCACTCGATACAGCGGGCCGGCTTCTCTCGGCGCGGCTGGCGCTGTCGATCCTGACCCAACCAGGACAGCTGGCGGCGTTGATTGGGCTGGCGCGCGACGCGATCGTGGCGAGAAGGGCGTTACGGACGCGCGCCCTGCGGATGTTGCCAGAGGGGCTGCTGCCGGAGGAGTTCGTGCCGGAGGGTCATCGGCTCGGAAGACTTCCGCGGGATCGTCAGGACCATCCGAGTAACCTGACCGTGCCCGGCATATCTGACCTGTGGCGCCACTGGCCGGTGATCCGGCCTGAACATCGTGATGGCCACGTCCAGGTGTTCGATATTCAAGATTAGGTCGCGGATCAAAGCCTCAATGTCGCGAACCTGAGCGATCAGTGCTTCCCGACGCGCAAGCTGACCAGCCACAACAACAGAGTCCACGGAAAATCGCCCTTTAGATGCCGGGCGAAATGTAACGTCAGCTATGAAAGTTGACTGCCGGATTAATAGGTTACTTTGCTACATAATACCGAGGGTGCGAAGTGGGGGGCTTCTGTTGCCCGGTGCCCCCCGAACCGCGCTTATCGCTTATGCAGCGACAGCGAGCGCCTGATTGTCATTGGCACTTGTGATTTAGCCCGATAACGGCGGTACAATGCCGGGCAAAAGGTGAGTCTTTACCACGCGTGTCGAGCCTGTTTCGCCCCCTTGGAACGATCCTCTCGGATCGATGGTGGAGGCGCCGGGCACTGCCCCCGGGTCCACAACGATTATTCCACGCACCGTTTATCACCATAGTCAGCAAGCTGACAGGACAGGATATAGGCGCTCGTCCCGCCGAAGGGAAGGGCTGGTTTGGCCAGCGCGGCTGGTCTAGGTCTCACCCATGCCCCTCACCGACGCGCAATCCGCCGAAATCGCCGCCCTCCGCACGCAATCCGCGACCACCGCGCGGCCGACCGTGCCGGCGCTGGAGGCGATGCTCTACACCCCGATCGATATCCTGGACCACGGGTTCGTCCGGGTCATCGACTACATGGGCGATGACGCGGCAATCGTGCAGGCCGCTCGCGTATCCTATGGCCGCGGCACAAGGCGCGTGTCGGAGGACGCCGGCCTGATCCGTTATTTGATGCGACACCGGCACTCGACCCCGTTCGAGATGTGCGAGATCAAATACCACGTCAAACTGCCAATTTTCGTCGCCCGCCAGTGGATCCGGCATCGCACCGCCAACGTGAACGAATATTCCGCCCGCTACTCGATTCTGGACCGGGAGTTCTACATCCCGGCGCCCGAGCACCTGGCCGCGCAATCCCTCAGCAACCGGCAGGGCCGCGGTGACGTGCTGTCCGGTGATGAGGCGGCCGACGTCCTGGCGTTGCTGCGCGATGATGCCGCCCGGAATTACGATCATTACGCCGCCATGCTGAATGAGGACGCGGACGGCAATCCGGTGGACCCCGCCCGCCAGGGACTGGCGCGGGAACTGGCGCGGATGAACCTGACATTGAATACCTACACGCAGTGGTACTGGAAGACCGACCTGCACAACCTGTTTCACTTCCTCTCGTTGCGCGCCGACGCCCATGCGCAATACGAAATCCGCGTCTACGCCGAGGCGATGTTGCGGATGGTCGACGCCTGGGTTCCCCTCGCCGCCCAGGCGTTTCGCGACTACCGACTGGGTGCGGCGACACTTTCGGCCGGGATGCTGGAGGTGGTGAAGCGGATGCTGTCCGGTCAGCCGGTCACCCAGCCGGATAGTGGGCTGAACCGGCGGGAGTGGACGGAACTGATGGGGGTTCTGGGCCGAACCGGGTGAGAGCATGGCGAATTTCCGGATCGTCGTCCTGAACGGGGGCTCCAGCTCGGGCAAATCGACGATCGCGCGCTGCCTGCGGTCCCTGCTGCCCGAGCCGTGGCTGACCTTCGGCGCCGATACTCCGATGGACGCGATGCCGCCCCGTCTTTGGGGCTCACGCTCTGGGATCGAGGTCGCATCGGATGGCCAAATCACGGTTGGGCCGGCGATCCGGGTTCTCCGGAGCGCGTGGCTGCAAGGCGTCGCGGCCATCGCTCACGCTGGCGTTGGCATCATTCTGGACGAGGTGTTTTTGGAGGGTGCCGCGGCGCGGGAGCGATGGCGTGTCGCATTGGATGGGCAGCCTGTGCTCTGGGTTGGTGTGCGATGCGACCCGCGCGTCGCCACGGCGCGAGAAGTCGCGCGTGGCGACCGTGACCCGGGCATGGCCGCCACACAGGCGTGCATGGTTCATCGCGGCGTGGTTTACGACATGGAAGTGGATACCGCGGAAGCCGCGCCAATGGACTGCGCACGGCTTATCGCGAAGCGGTTGCTGACGCGTGAAGAATAAGCTTCCCCCGGGCGTGGCCGATTATGATCGTGGCGCCCGCCGCATGGCCATCGTCGCCGAGTGGAGCGATAGCGCCGCACCCTGTTGGCTTTTTCAACCTGCATCGTCTTGACCGCGGCGGCGCGGCATGACAGCCACCACGAGCCGGCTTGAACGGACGGATCGCATGAAACTGTTTTACCAAAGCATGGGCGTTGCCCGCCGGTCCGAAACAGGCCCGTACGCACATGCGTTGTCCTCGATCCTGCGCGACGCGGCCGAGCCGGGGACGGAGATCGCCGTCCACGGCCTGAGCCCAGGAAAGGCGATCGCGGACCAGTACCGGTATCTGGAATTGCTCGACACCGCCGAAGTTCTCGACAACGGGCTGCGCGCGGAACGCGAGGCTTATGACGCGTTCCTGATTGGCAACGTCTTTGAACCCGGCATGCACGCGCTGCGGGAAGTGTTGAATATCCCCGTGCTGGGATTGCTTGAGTCGTCAGTCCATGTCGCCTGCCTGATGGGGGCGAGCTTTTCCATCGTCAACGTCAACCCGAAATTCACCCGTAAGGTGACCGAGAACGTTCATTCGACCGGGCTGCGATCCCGCCTCGTTTCGATTGACGAGATGCGTGTCGAACGCGGCAAGGTGCTGGATCGCGCATTCGAGGATAAAGCGGTGTGTGACCACGTGGTCCAGCAGTTCACCGACGCCGCGCGCGTCGGGATTGGCAAGGGCGCCGAAACCATCATCCCGGCCGGCGGCATCGTCATGACCATCCTGGCCTTCGCCGGTGTGCACAAGGTGGACAACGTGCCGATCGTCAACGGTCTGATCGCATTGACGAAAATGGCCGAGATGGCGGTACGCATCCGGCGCCTGACCGGCGTGTTCACCAGCAAGCGGATGATGTACGCGCCGCCCTCCGGGACGTTGCTGGCCGACATTCGCGCCGCGTATGGCGATCACGTTTACCCTGGGGCGACCTGAAATGACCAAGGCGCTGCTTCGCGTGCTGCGTGGTGAGCCGGTCTGGCCACCGCCGGTGTGGCTGATGCGGCAGGCCGGCCGCTACCTGCCGGAATATCGCGCCGTCCGTGCCACCGTCCCCGACTTCATTGCTTTGTGCACGACGCCAGATCTGGCAACCGAGGTCACGCTGCAGCCGATCCGCCGTTATGCCCTCGATGCCGCGATCCTGTTCAGCGACATCCTGATTCTGCCCTGGGCTTTGGGGCAAGGTCTCGCCTTCAAGGAGGGCGAGGGGCCAGTACTGCCACCGATCCGCGATGAAGCCGCGTTCGGTTTGCTCGATCCGTCGCGTGTCGCGCGAAACACCGCGCCCGTGATGGAGACTGTCCGCCAGATCCGCGCCAGCCTGACGCGTGAGGGATTCGAATCGACGACGCTGATCGGTTTCGCCGGCGCACCGTTCACCGTCGCCTGCTATATGGTCGAGGGCTCCGGTTCCCGCGACTTCGCCGCGACGCGGACGTTGGCCTGGCAGAATCCGTCGTTGTTCGACCGAATCATTGAGTTGTTGATCGAAACGACCACACAGTATTTGTCGGCTCAGGTACAGGCGGGCGCGGAAGTTTTGATGCTGTTTGATTCGTGGGCCGGCGTGTTGGCGCCCAGTCGGTTTCGTCGATACGTGATCGAACCGACGCGGCGCATTGTCGTGGCGCTGCGGGAGCGATTTCCGGATGTACCGGTAATCGGTTTTCCGCGCATTGCCGGACCTTCCGTCGAAGCGTACGCCCACGAAACCGGCGTGAGCGCCGTGGGTTTGGATACCGCGATGGACCTGGCGCGCGTTGTCCCAATGCTGCCGGAAACCGTGGCGGCGCAAGGCAATCTCGACCCACTCGCGCTGGTTGCCGGAGGCGCCGCCATGGCGGAGGAAACCCAGGCGATCCTGGCGGCGATGCGTGGCCGTCCATTCATTTTCAACCTGGGTCACGGGATCGTCCCGCAAACGCCGCCGGAGCACGTCGCGGCCCTGATCGAGATGGTTCGTGCGTCCTAAAGTCGCGGTCGTCCTGTTCAATCTTGGCGGCCCCGACAGCCTGAAGGCAATCCGTCCATTCTTGCTCAATCTGTTCAAGGACCCGGCGATTCTGCGGGTGCCGTTCTTCGTGCGGCCCTTCCTCGCCCGGACCATCATGCGCGCGCGCCTGGAACCGGCCACCTCGGGTTACCGGCTATTGGGCGGTCAGTCGCCGTTGCTGGAGATGACCCAGGCACAAGGAGACGCGCTCGAATGCACGTTGCCGGAACTGGATGCAAAATGCTTCATCGCCATGCGCTATTGGCATCCGTTCAGTTTGGCGGCGGCTCGCGCGGTCAAGGCCTGGCAGCCGGACGAGGTGGTCTTGCTGCCGCTGTATCCGCATTACTCGACCACGACGACCGGCAGTTCGCTGACCGACTGGCGTGAGGCCGCCGCTCGGGTTGGCCTCGTGGCGCCAACGTCGGCGGTATGTTGTTTCCCGACTGATCCGGGGTTCGTCGCCGCGACGCTGGCGATTATCCGGAATGCTTATGAGACCGCGCGCGCGGTACTCGATCCATCGGTGCCGCTGCGTATCTTGTTTTCCGCGCATGGTTTGCCGGAGTCGATCGTGCAAGGCGGCGATCCCTATCAATATCAGATTGAGCAGACCGTCACCGCGCTGATCGCGGCGTGGCGACGCAACGATCTCGACTGGAAGATTTGTTACCAATCACGCGCCACGCCACAAAAATGGATCGCTCCGAGTACCGACACCGAAATCGCTCAGGCCGGGCGAGACAAGAAAGCCGTGTTGGTCGTGCCGATCGCGTTTGTCTCCGAGCATACGGAAACCCTGGTCGAGCTTGACGTCGACTACAAGGAACTGGCCGCGCGTGACGGGGTCCCAGGCTATTTCCGGGTGCCCACGCAGCGTGTCGACGCAGGGTTCATATTGTCGTTGGCGAATCTCGTGCGCTTTGCGCGGGGTGAGGGCGTGGGGCTACACGCGGCCTGCGACGTGGCGGCGTGTGCCGCCCAAAACCGGCTGTGTCCGTTCGCGATGCGCCTGTCCGGTCGTACGGCCGCCGCTCACGCGAACGTGGCGAACATTTCCTCAACCGCCTTCAGCTGATTCCCTGCCGCCGACGACGGCACCAAAATCGGCGTGCGAATTCCAGCCGCGCGCCAGGCCTCAACGCCCTCCCGCACTTTCGCCGCCGGACCAAACAAGCTGTTGTCCGCCAGCCACTTGTCCGAGAAATACTTCGGCACATCGTCGCGCCGGTTTTCCGCGATGGCCTTCTCGATCGCCTCCATTTCCGCCACGTAACCGGCTTCTTTCCAGTAGTTCCGGTAGTTCGGCAGGAAGCCATAATTGGTCAGGGTCCGGCGGTTCACCGCCTTCGCCGCCTCCACATCGTCGCTGATGCAGGTCGGGATCATGTTGCCAATGAAGAAATCCGGGTCGGTCAGCTTCGCCGCCGGCAACGCCGACAGCGACTCCGTCATGTGCGACAGGGAGGCATTGGCGAACACCACGCCCTCGGCGATTTCGCCCGCCAGCGCCACCATCCGCTTGCGCAATGCGGCGATGATGATCGGCGGCAGCGGGCCCAACCCTTCCTGCGCGCGAAACCGTTCCACGAACGATCGCGTGTCGGCCAACGGTTTACCCGGAGTGACGCCCATCCGCACGTGCGACGGACCGTGCGCGATACCGATGCCCAGCCGAAACCGGCCGCCGGAAACTTCGTGCATCACCGCGGCACTTTGCGCGAAATCCACGATGGTGCGCTGATAGATCGGCGCGATGGCGGTGCCGAACGGGATCGAGGTCGTGTTCCAGGCCAGCGCCTCGCACAATGACATGTTGCCGAACGGGCTCGGCGAGTAAATGCCCGCGAAACCGCGCCGTTCCGTCTCCTGACACAGTTCGATCGTGCGCCGGCGGCGGCCAGGCACCGCGATCACACACAGCGCTGGCAATTGCGTCGGCATGACGTTCCTCCGAGAAGGCTTACTTGATTTGAACGCCTTTGCCGGCGTACGGTAGCGGCCGTTCCGGCAGCCACGCATCGGTCCAGCCGTCCTGGCCATTTTGATCGGTCAGGGCCACCTGCGTCTCGCCCAGTCCCGCGCGCTTCACAATGGAAATCGCTGTCGGCGCCTGGATCAGCTGGCAGTTCGGCCGCGCGCCCGGCTGACCACGGCGGGACGCGACCAGCCGCTGCAGGTCTGCCTCGGTCTTGCAGAGCACCGCGCCCGGGTCGAGACGCGGCCACGTGTTCGCTCGAGAAGGCACGGTCGACCGGTCGAATTTCGGCTTGGGAACGACGATATTCGGCACATCCCAAACGACCTGAGCCGATGCTGGCTGAGCAATTGCCAAGCATAGAATAACGAACCGCCACGGACCGGACCGACGCATGATTGCTCCCAACGGTTAAGCCCAACGCCCGCGCATGGTGCCGCCATGCGGCGGCTCGGGCAAGGGACGACGTTTCACGTGCCTGTCTTGGGGGTTGGCCATCGGCGCTACCCCTGGCACAATCGCGCTCCAGAGATCAAGGAGACGAAAATGGCGGACGGTTGGGTGCGGGCGGCGGCGAAAGCGGACCTGGAGGAGGGCAAAGTCCTCGGCGTGAAGCTCAACGGCAAAGATATCGCGATCTATCACCTGCCTGGCGGTGTGTTCTGCGCGACCGACAATATTTGCACCCACGAGTACGCGCTGCTGTCCGAGGGCTGGCTGGAAAACGGCTGCATCGAGTGCCCGCTGCATGCGGCGCAATTCGATTGCCGCACCGGCAAGGCGCTGTCGTCGCCGGCCGATGAGGACCTGCGGGTCTTCGAGATCAAAGTTGACGGCGCCGACCTGATGGTCAAGGTCTGAAGGCACGCACCGTGGCGGCCCCGGTGATAATCGACCGCGACGTGCATCCGACGGTGCCGGGGATGAAGGCATTGCAGCCTTACCTCGACGACCATTGGCGTGAAGCGGTGGTGCGCCGCGGTATCGATGATCAGACCACGATCAGCTATCCGACCCTCAATCCGCTGACATTCCGAAGCGATTGGAAGAACGCGACCGACTATCCGCACCGGGACCATGACGATCCAGCGCAGGCGTTGCCGCTCAAGGTGACGGAAGAGCAGCGGCGCGCGATTTTCCGGGATAACGCGCGCGCGGTTTACCGGGTCTGAGCACCGTTGGCTGGATCATTCACCGGTCGTCGATGGTGAAGCCGACATAGTGGAGCGGCTTCGCCATTTGCACGATGCCGCCGAAGTAGTTGTCGTCGAACTCATCCTCGGCATAGCCGGCGGCGGCGTAAAAACCCGCCGCCTCGGGCGTGGCGTAGACGACCGCTCGGCGACAGCCGATGTCGCGGGCGAATCCCTCCGCCTCGCGCAGCAGAATCCGGCCGTGGCCCTCGCCCTGGTGCGCCGGGTCGATGGCGACCAGCCGTAGCGCGGCATCTCCGTTGTTCAGGCTGTCTATTCGGATCGTCCCGATCGGCGCGGCACCAAGTTTGAACAGGAGCGGAAAGTGCCCTTGGGCACGTTCTTCGGGGTCGTCCACAATGTCTTCATCGGCTTCAAAGGCAACCCGGCGCCGAATGTCATGATAGGCGGCCCATTCCTCGGCCGACGCGGGCCGGCTGAGGCGGTAGGTCGCGTTGATGCCATTCGCGGCGTCGTCCATCCCGTCTGTCCGTCCCGTCACTTCCCTCCAACTACGATAGGCGGCGCGCGCAACCCGGCATAGGTCAGAATTGGGTCAAGGGGGAGGCCTGATTGCTCATTGCGCGACTCCCGCCGCCGCCTAAACTGCGACGGTCTTCCGGCACGGGCGACGAGAAACCTGCATTGATCCATCTTCCACACCAACCCGACTCGCGCGCGGTGCGTCTTTCCAGGCGTTGGTTCCTCGGGGTTCCCCTCTGCCTCGTGCTGGCGCCGCGAGATGCGGATGCGCGCACGGTCCTGGCTGCCACACCCATTTCCCGCCTGGACCTGAGGTGGTGGCGCGCACGGCATGAAGCGAAGCTCGCGGAACTGCACCGCGTGCGGCCCAACCTGATTTTTCTGGGGGACTCGATCACTCAGCAATGGGAGGATGACGGGCCTGAGCCATGGCGGAATTTCATGCCGGAGTGGCGGCGGTTTTACGACGACCGGAACGCGGTCAATCTTGGTTTCAAAGGCGACACGACCGCGAGTCTGTTGTGGCGTATTCGAAACGGCGAGGTTGCTGGCATCGCGCCCAAGGTCGCGGTGATTTTGATCGGAGCGAACAACCTCGGCCGGCTACACTGGTCCGCCGAGGACACGGTGCTCGGGATTGACACAATCATCGCCGATCTGCGGCGGCGCTTGCCGGCGACGAAGATTCTGCTGTTGGGTGTGTTGCCTTCGGAACGATCGGATTGGACGACACAAACGACCTGGACCATCAATCGCGCGCTGGACACGAAATACGCACAGAATCCGGCGGTGACGTTCCTGGATGTCGGCTTCGTATTCATGAACGGTGGGCGATTGAACCGGGATTTGTTTCTGGATCCGAAGCTTAATCCGCCCGATCCGCCGCTGCATCCAAGCGCCCAGGGACAGGCGTTGATGTCGGCGGCGATGGAGCCGGTGCTGGCGGGACTTCTGGGCGACAAGCCGCATCAATAACAGGAGAGTACCATGGCGAAAGGATACTGGATCGCGCGGGTCGACGTGACGGATCCGGATGGATACCAAGCCTATGTCAAAGCCAACGCGGCGGCATTTCATAGGTTTGGTGCCAGGTTCATTATCCGCGGCGGCCAGTTCGAGGCGCCCGAGGGAACGCCTCGCGCGCGGAACGTCGTTCTGGAATTCGCCGATTATGCGACGGCGTTGGCTTGCTACCAGTCCCCGGAATATCAGGCCGCGAAAGCGTTGCGTATCGGCAAGGGTGTCGCGGATGTATTGATCATCGAGGGGTATGATGATGTTCAATCGTGACAGCACGATTTTCTGGTTGGATAATCTACGGCAATGCCGTATGCCGATCGTCGAAGCCGGACTGATCCCGGCTAATCAATTCCAGGGACTTCGCCGGTAACAACCCGCCCACCATATCACCAACCCACGGGCGGGCCATGCTGCATTCGGTCATCGAGACCCCCGATTTCCTCCGCGACGCGGAGAACGCCGGTCTGACGCCGGAGGAGCGTGGCGGGATCGTGTCCCTGACCGCCGCTTTTCCAAAGGCCGGGGCGGACATTCCTGGAACCGGCGGTGCCCGGAAAATCCGGTTCGCCTGGCGGGGCAAAGCCAAAAGCGGAGGTTACCGCGTGATTTCGTTCTACGCCGGCCCGGATGTGCCGGTGTTCTTGCCGAACGTGTTCGCCAAGGGCGATGAAATTGACCTTACCAAGGCCGAGCGGAACGAACTTCGCAAGGAACTTTCTGGACTCGCCGAAGACTATCGCAATGGAGTACGCCGTCATGTCCAAGGCTGGTAGCCGCATTCTCAACAGTGTCCGTGCGGCGCGTGCGTTCGCCCGCGGCGACTCGGGTGGCGGGTTCGTCGTGCATGTCCCGGACAATGTCGACGTCCGGGGCATCCGTGCTGATCTGGGTCTCAGCCAGGAAGCTTTCGCGAAACGATTCGGCTTCAGCCTCGCCGCCGTGCGTGACTGGGAGCAGCAGCGGCGCACGCCGGAGCAAGCCGCGCGCGTGCTGTTGCTGGTGATCGCACAGGACCCCTCCGCCGTCGATCGCGCTTTGGCCGCGGCACAGGTGACCTGATCAGCGCAACTCCGCTTCCACCGCGGCCGCGATGCGGAACAACCGCGCGTCGCCCATCGTTTCGCCCATCAGCATCAGGCCGACCGGTGCGTCTCCGGCACGATGACACGGAATGCTGATCGCGCAACGATCCAGGAAGTTGCCCAACGCGGTGTTGCGCAGAATGTGCAAATTGATCCGGTTGTATTCGCGCTCGTCATCCAGATCGGCGATCCGCGGCGCGACGATCGGCACCGTTGGCATCACGACACAATCGAAATCCCGTGTGCTGGCATCGAACGCGGCGATGATCCCCGCGCGCGCCGGAGCGAGATCGAGGTAATCCGCCGCGCTCATGGTCTCGCCACGCATGATGCGCACTCTGATGCGCGGGTCGTAGCCGGCTCCCTTGGCCGCGAGCAAGCCGCGATGCCAGGCGTAGGCTTCGCTCGCCGCGTAGCCGCCGTTCGCGTTGACCCCGGCGATCGCGTCGAATGCCGGGAATCTGACACGCGTGACATGCGCCCCCGCGTCCGACAGCACCGACAGAGCGCGATCGAACGCCGCGGCGACTGTCGCGTCCATGCCGTCCAGCACGACGTTTTCCGGCACTGCCAGGCGTAGCCCTGACAATGCCGCCGGCACCGGAACGACCGGTTCCTGGCCCGCCAAAATCGCGTCCATCGCCGCGCAGCACGCCACACTGGGCGCCAGCGGCCCGACCGAGTCCAACGACGGCGCCAGCGGCAGCACGCCATTGATCGGCACCCGCCGCGCGGTCGGCTTGTAGCCGACGACCCCACAGAACGCCGCCGGAATTCGGCAGGAACCGCCGGTATCGGTGCCCAACCCAGCCGCCGCCATGCCGTCCGCCACGGCCACTGCGGTCCCCGACGAACTGCCTCCTGGAATCCGCGCCGCGCCGCGATCCCACGGCGACGAAGGCGTACCGTAATGCGGATTGATGCCAAGCCCGGAGAACGCGAACTCCGTCATGTTGGCGCGGCCCATCGTGATGAACCCGGCGTTGAGCATCCGTTGCACCACCGGTGCGTTCAGCCGCGCCGGCGGCGCATCCGCCAGTACTTTCGATCCGGCGGGAGTGGGTTCCCCCGCGATGTCGAACAGATCCTTCAACGCGATCGGGATGCCCGCGTAACGGCCCACCGCGAGCCCGACCTTTCGCGCGGCATCGACCGCGTCCGCCGCCGCGCGCGCCTGTGCCGCATGCACCTTGATGAACGTGCGCGCGCCCTCACCGGCGGGGTCGGCGATGCGCGCAAGTGCCTCCTCCACCAAGGCGCGGCTGGTGGTCTGTCCGTCCGCCAGGCTCTGGGCCAGGTCTTCGATCGCGCGCATGATGCCTCCTGTTCCGAAGGGGAGAGCATGCCATGACCGACGCGCCCGCCAAACCCGTATTGCTGACCGGAGCCTCCGGCAATCTGGGCCGGATGCTGACCAAGGCGCTGGCGGCCGAGGGCTGGACGCTCCGGTTGACCGACATCACACCGTTTCCCGATCCAATCCCCGCTGGCGCCGCGTTCACCCGCGCCGATCTGAACGATGGCGTGACGATCCTGCGCCTCGCGGAGGGTTGCGGCGCGATCGTCCATCTCGGTGGCGTATCGGTCGAGCGGCCGTTCGAGGAAGTGCTCGGCCCCAACATTCGCGGTCTGTATCACATTTACGAAGCCGCGCGGCGCGAGCACGCACGGGTGATTTTCGCGTCGTCCAATCATTCGATCGGTTTTCATGAACGGACCGAATCGATTGCCGCGGACACACAGTTCCTGCCCGACGGGTTCTATGGTCTGTCCAAAGCCTGTGGCGAGTTGATGGGCCGTCTGTACTGGTTCAAGCACGGTGTCGAAAGCGTCTTCATTCGCATTGGCTCTTGTTTCCCGGAACCGACCAATGCGCGGATGCTCGCGAGCTGGCTGTCGTTTCCTGATCTCGCGCGGCTGGTCGTGCGTTGCGTGACCACCGAAACCGTTGGCTGCCGCGTCGTCTGGGGCGCCTCGAACAATGCGCGCATGACCTGGTGGCGCGACGACGGCAGAGACGCTCTGGGATGGTCGCCGAAGGACAGCGCCGATTCGTTCGCGGGCCAACTCGCCGGCAAGGTCAGTGGCGAT
>ODAK010002660.1_pt1 | contig 18770 bp, 18 predicted proteins | sample 1539591 | NCBI WGS metagenome assembly ODAK01 (sample SAMEA3539303, study PRJEB22396) | soil metagenome | biome: tundra; feature: field; material: soil | place: USA | collected 2010-05 | depth 0.15 m | reverse complement strand
AGAACGGCAAGCTCGCCCCAGGCCACGCCTTCGTCGGTCCGCAAGCCCATGAGCAACCGCTCGGTCGCTGCTTCGCGCGGGGAAAGCCTGTTGCGGTCGACGACCCCAAGGCCTGTCGCCTCGACGCGGGCGATATAGTCGGCGACCTTGCGCGCCGTCGCGGTGGCGACGCGGCCGACGCCGAGGGTCAGCCGGCCGTGGGCGCCGGGGCCGACGCCGAGATAGTCCCAGCCACGCCAGTAGGCCAGATTGTGGCGCGAGCGGGCGTTCCGGCCCCGGGCATGGTTGGACACCTCGTAGGCCTCGAAGCCGGCGTCGCTCAGCAGGTCTTGCGTGGTCTCATAGAGGGCGTAGCCGGTGTCTTCGTCCACCGGCGTCATCGCGCCACGCGACACGGCCCGCGCGAAGGCCGTCCCCGGCTCGATGGTCAGCTGATAGGGCGAGACGTGGCTGGGGCCGAGCGCGATGGCCCGGCCAAGCTCGCGCGCCCAGTCGGCGACCGACTGACCGGGGCGGGCATAGATCAGGTCGATGGAAACCTGGTCGAAGGCAGCGAGCGCCGCGGCCACCGCCCGCCTTGCCTGGGCGGCGTCATGGTTGCGGCCGAGGAAGGCCAGGGCCGCATCGTCGAGCGATTGCACGCCGAGCGAAAGGCGGTTCACGCCGGCGTCCGCGAAACCGGCGAACCGCCCGGCCTCCGCATCTGTGGGATTGGCCTCCAGGGTGATCTCGACCTCTGCCTCGCCGGGCCAGAGCGCGCGGGCGGCGGCGACGATCTCGCCGACCTGCTCGGGCGTCATAAGCGACGGCGTGCCGCCGCCGAAGAAGATCGAGCTCAGCCGCCGCGGACCCAGGTCCGCGGCCTGGCCGGCTAGATCGCGGACGATGGCCCGGGCCAGCAACGCCGGCTCGCCGCCGCGGCGGGCCCTGACCACGTTGAAGTCGCAATAGGGGCAGATGCGCGCGCAGTAGGGCCAGTGCACATAGACGGCGAGCGGGGGGATGGCGAACGGCTTCGCCGCGAGAGAGTCTGTCAAAACACCGCCGCCTTCAGCTTTTCGAAGGCGCGCGTGCGGTGGCTGAGCGCGAACTTTTCCTCAGCCTCCATCTCGCCGAAGCTGCGGTCGAGGCCTTCCGGCAGGAAGACCGGGTCATAGCCGAAGCCCTTGTCGCCGCGCGGCGGGAACCGCAGCCGCCCGTCGACCCGGCCCTCGACCACGATCGCCGCGCCTTGCGGCCAGGCCAGGGCGAGCGCGCAGGTGAACCAGGCCGAACGGTCGTTGGACTCGACCGCCTCCAGCCGCTCCTCGAGCTTGGCCATGGCCATGGCGAAGTCGTGGGTCGGGCCGGCCCAGCGGGCGGAATAGATTCCCGGCGCGCCGTCGAGCGCGGTCGCCGAGAGGCCGGAATCGTCGGCCAGGGCGATCAGCCCGCTGGCGTCGGCGGCCAATCGCGCCTTGAGCACGGCGTTGCCGACAAAGGTGGTTTCGGTCTCCTCGGGCTCGGTCAGGCCCAGTTCGGCGGCCGATGTCACCGAAAACCGACCGTCGAGCAGCTCGACCAGCTCCCGCGCCTTGCCGGCATTGTGGGTCGCCGCGATCAGCCGGGCGCCCGCGGGTAGGAACAGCGGCATGGTCGGCTTTCCTTACGGAACAAAGGACTTACGGGGATTCTCTTTCCGATCGCACCCCGCGATGCAAGCGGCGGCGGTGGCGCGGGCTTTGCTGCATTGCAAAAATGTAATGAATTGCAAAAGTTTAATATTGTTTATCGATAAATCCCTTGATCGAGAATCGATGATTTTGTATTCCTCTCAATCAAGGACGGTGCTTAACAGCCCTTGAAAACAAGCTTCACCGCCCCAAATGCTGCACCGCAACAACCAACCGGGACAAAGACAATGAACCATTCTCTCCTCGACCTGGTCGATCGCTTCGCGATGACCTTCGGCAATCTCGCCCTCCTGGCCGCGCTTCCGGTGGCCGCGCTGGCCCTGATTGCCCATGCGCTCTAAGCGCGACGCCTTGACCCCGCGCCAAGCCGGAGCATCCTCGCCGCCGGCCCTTTGATTGCTCCCGCATGCCGGGCGTGAGAAGGGACCGGCGGCGAAACCGGGCGCGCACCAGCGCCCCAATAAACACGGCGAGGCCAGCCATGCGCGCTCTTGGACCCGGCTCGGTCTCCAGCTTCCTGAAAATCATCCTCGACGTGGTCTATGTCGCGCTCTGCATCAGCATCCTGCTGATCGGCCTCGGCATGGTCGCCTCGCTGCTCTTCGATCTCAATCCAGCCCTGTTCAGCCAAGCAATCCGGAACGGTCTCAGCGGCGACAGCCTGAGCGGGCCGGAGATCGCCGCCGAACTGCTCGGCGCCGGCCTCTATGCCGCCGGCGTCCTGGTCATCGTCGGCGCGCTGCGCCGGATCTTCGCCACCCTGACCACGGGCGATCCCTTTCACCCCAGGAATGTCAGCCGCCTGCGCCTGATCGGCGCGATGCTGGCGGCGCTCGGTCTGCTCGAAATGATCCGCTATCCGATGACCCTGCTGGACGCGCGGCTGGCCGCGCATGAGACGCAACTGGCCGGCGGCCTCAACCTGACCACCTGGTTCGCGGTGCTGGTGGTGTTCGTGCTGGCGGAGGTGTTCCGCGAAGGCGCCCGGCTGCGCCGCGAAGCCGAACTGACCATCTAGGCGCTGGAAGGCTTCAAAATCAGATGCCGATCCGCGTGCGCCTCGACCGCATCCTCCTGGACCGCCGTATGTCCCTGACCGAACTCGCCGACCGGGTGGGGGTGACCATCGCCAACCTGTCGATCCTGAAGACCGGCAAGGCGCGCGCCATCCGCTTCTCCACCCTGGACGCGCTGTGCCGCGAACTGGAATGCCAGCCCGGCGACCTGCTCAGCTTCGAACCCGGACCGCCCGGCGAACTGGACGAGGAGGAAGAGGCGGAAGGGATCGATTAGGGCGTGCGCAACTGGACGCCATGGCTGAATCCATCGGTCCCGTCCAGAAAGACCACCCCGCCGCGCTCGACGGCGGCCTTGACCTTCATCACGATGTCGAACCGCGCGTGGAAGGCTTCCGGCGAGGCTTCCATGCGCTTGATGGTGATCACCGAAACGCCGGCCTCCTCGGCCAACCTGGCCTGGCTCCAGCCGAGCAGGGCGCGGGCGGCGCGAATTTGCAGGTTGGAGATCACGGCTTGACCGATCGTTTCTTTAGAGATACTTTTAGTATCATTATTCGTCGCCCACGCATAGAACAAAGGAGCCCGGCATGCCGCAAGTGCGCCTGACCCGCGTTTCACCCGGATTCGCCGTCGCCGACGTCTTCGCCACGGCGGAATACTATCGCGATGTGCTGGGCTTCCGCTTCGACCAGATCTGGGGCAACCCGCCCAGCTTCGTGATGCTCGATCGCGACGACGTGCGACTGATGATCAAACAGGTGACGGCCGAGGCCCTGCCCACACCGGCGCGGAAGCGATCGAATGAGCAAATCGACGCCTATATCTATACGAACGACGCGACCGCGCTGGCCGCAGAGCTGCGCGCCAAGGGCGCGGACATCATCGAAGGGCCGATCGACCGGCAAATCTACCCTGGCCGCGAACTTATCGTTCGCGACTGCGACGGTCGGGTGATCTGCTTCGGCCAACTGCTGGACGAGAGCGCCTGATGCCACGGGCGCCGACTTGAGACTCAGGCCCCGGCAGCGACCTTCTGCATGGCGATAAGCTCGCCGATGCCCTTACGCGCCAGCGAGAACAGCGTCTCGAACTCGGCCTGGGTAAAGCCGCGCCGTTCGCCGGTGGCCTGGATCTCGACGATGTCGCCGGCGCCGGTGAGCACGAAGTTGGCGTCGGCTTCCGCGGCGCTGTCCTCCTCGTAATCGAGATCGAGCACCGGCGTGTCCTGGTGTACGCCGCAGGAAATGGCGGCCACCTGATCGAGGATCGGGTCCTTGGCGATCACACCCTCGGTCAGCAGGTAGCGGGTGGCGAGCCGCAGCGCGACCCAGGCGCCGGTGATCGAGGCGGTGCGCGTGCCGCCATCCGCCTGGATGACGTCGCAGTCGATGGAGATCTGCCGCTCGCCCAACGCCTTCATGTCGGTGACGGCGCGCAGGGAGCGGCCGATCAGCCGCTGGATCTCCTGGCTGCGGCCCGACTGCTTGCCCTCGGTCGCCTCGCGGCGGCCGCGCGTGTGGGTGGCCCGGGGCAGCATGCCGTACTCGGCCGTGACCCAACCCTGCCCACGCCCGCGCAGGAAGCCCGGCACGCTCTCATCGACACTGGCGGTGACCAGAACCTTGGTATGGCCGAAGCTGATCAGGCAGGAGCCTTCCGCGTAGCGGTTCACCCCGGTCTCGAAACTGACCGTGCGAAGCGCGTCGGGAAGCCGTTGGGATGGACGCAAAATTGACTCCTGGAACCATGAACAAGCCTGACGCTTTGCGAAGGCCCTCCGCCGCGCTTATCCTAGATCGCCACGGACGCGTCCATGACCAGTCTGATCCAAACTCGAACGCCCACCCTCGCCGAACTGGACGAGCGCGCCCGCGACATATTCCGGCGCGTGGTCGAGGCCTATCTGGAGACCGGCGACCCGGTCGGTTCGCGCACCCTGTCCAAGGGCGGCGTCCATCTTTCGCCGGCCTCGATCCGCAACACCATGCAGGACCTGACCCAACTGGGCCTCTTGGGCGCGCCGCACATCAGCGCCGGCCGCATCCCCACCCATGCGGGCCTGCGCCTATTCGTCGACGGCATTCTCGAGGTCGGCGACCTGATCGAGAGCGAGCGGCGCGACATCGACGCCCGGCTTTCCGCCCGCGGTCAGAATTTCGAGGAGGCTTTGAGCGCCGCCAGCGAGCTGCTCTCGGGCCTCGCCGGCGGGGCCAGCATGGTGGTGACACCGGTGCGCGACGTCGGCGTCAAGCATGTGGAATTCGTCACCCTGGGCGCCGACCAGGCCCTGGCCATCATGGTGTTCGAGGACGGAGCGGTGGAAAACCGCCTGATGCAGAAGCCCGCCGGCCTGACGCCGGCGGCGCTAGCCGAGGCCTCGAACTTCCTCAATTCCCGGCTCAAGGGCCGCACCCTGGCCGAGGCCGGCAGCGAGATGCGCGGCGAACTGGACGGCGCGCGCCGCCAGCTCGACGCCACGGCCGCGGGCCTCGTGGAGCAGGGCATCGCCGCCTGGAGCGGCGGCGAGGGCGTGGCGCGGACCCTGATCGTGCGCGGCCAGGCCAAGCTGTTGTCCGAGCCCAACGCGCTGGATGACCTTGAGCGGGTGAGGATGCTGTTCGACGATCTGGAACAGAAGGAACAGCTCATCGGTCTTCTCGATGACGTCAAGAACGCCCAGGGCGTGCGCATTTTCATCGGGGCCGAAACGCGGCTATTTTCGCTGTCGGGTTCCGCTGTGATCGCCGCACCCTATATGTCGGGCCGACAAAAGGTTCTGGGCGCGATAGGCGTGATCGGACCCGCGCGGTTGAACTATGCGCGGGTGATCCCGTTGGTGGACTATACCGCCCGCGCGCTGGGACGCCTGCTGAACGCCTAGAGGAACGAGTGACATGACCGACGAAACCGCGCCGGCCGAAGACGAGATCGAAGACCGGGCTCAAGATACCGAGCTGCTGCGCGCCGAACTGGCCAATCTGAAGGAACAGGTGCTGCGCTACGCCGCTGAGGCCGAAAACACCAAGCGTCGGGCCGAGCGCGAGGCCAATGACGCGCGCGCCTTCGCCATCCAGAAGTTCGCCAGCGACCTGCTCGGCGTGGCCGACAACCTGGCCCGCGCCCGCGAACACGCCCCGGCCAACGCCGAGGACCCGCTGGTGAAGAACCTCGCCGTCGGCCTGGAGATGACCGAGAAGGACCTGCTCACCGCCTTCGAACGCAACGGATTGAAGCGGGTCGATCCGCCGCGCGGCGCCAAGTTCGACCCGCACCAGCACCAGGCGGTGATGGAGCGCCCGGCCGACGACATCGGCCCTGGCGCGGTGCTGGAGGTGCTGCAGCCCGGCTACGACCTGATGGGCCGCATCGTGCGCCCGGCCATGGTGGTGGTCTCCGCCAAGGGGTCGAAGGGCGAGGCCCCGTCGGACGCCGCCCCGGCCAACCCTTACGCCCATCCGGAAACCGAACCGGACGGCGCCGGCGGCGCGGTCGATCAGAAGGCCTAGCGCCCCCGCCGCGGCGGGACATCGTTCAGGGCGAAGTGAGCCAACAGGCGTGACCAGCCGTCGGCAGCGTCGGCGGCGTTGTAGCTGGGACGGTAGTCGGCGTGGAAGCCGTGGCCGGCGTCCTCATAGATGATGATCTCGCTGCCGCTCTTGCCGGCCTTGGAAAGCGCCTCGCGCATGGCCGGCACTGGGATGCTGGTCGGATCCTTGGCGGGATTGGCGTAGAGGCCGAGCACCGGGGCGTGCAGGTCGGCCACCTTGTCGATGGGCCACAGGGCGTTGGGATCGGGCGCCGCGTTGGCCGCGGGCGCGAGTCGGCCATACCAGGCCGTACCGGCCTTGAAGTCCGGGAAGGTCTCGCAAGACAGCCAGACATACTTGCCGCCCCAGCAGAAGCCGGTGATGGCGAGCTTGCGCGGCTCGACATAGGCCTGGCTTTTCAGGAAATCGAGCGTGGCGGCGATGTCGCCCATCACCTGCTTGTCGGACGCCGCGGCGACGATCTTCATGATGGCGGCGAAATCGGTCAGCGGCGCCGGATCGCCGACGCGCACGAAAAAGGCCGGCGCGATGGCGGCATAACCCAGCTTGGCGAAGCGGCGGCAGACGTCGCGGATATATTCGTGCACGCCGAACACCTCGGAGACCACCACAACGGCCGGGTAGCGCCCGTGGCCGTCGGGTCTGGCCACATAGGCCGGAATGCCGGTGGGCAGCATGACCGTCTCGGTGGTCAGTCCGACCTCGTCGGTGTGGATCGGGTCGGCGTCCGCCGCCACCGCATAGGCCGCATAGCCCGCGAACATGGCCAGACCGGCCAGACCGCGCCTGGAAAGATGGAAATCCTCGGGCGCCGAGCCTTCCGGCCGGGTCAGATTGAGCATATCGGATCCTTTTCGGGACGTTTGCGCCCGCCATGGTGCTTCAGGGGCGAGCCTTGAGTCAAAGGCGGCTCAAAACACGACCAAGGCCGCCCGCACCGCCATCGCCAGCAAGACCAGCGTCGCGACCGCGAAGACGGAGAAGCGGATCATGATCACATTGACCGTCGCCTGAACCAGGCTGTGGACCACCCGTAAGGCGACATAGAGCCAGGCCAGGCCGATGTTCAGACCATCGTCCGCGCCGGTGAGGCCGAGGACGAGAGCGACGGCATAGAAGAGCGTGGGCTGCTGCAGCAAATGGTCGTAGTTGTCCGCCTTCCAGCGCACCGACGCCGGCAACTGGGCGTGGAAGGCCGCCGCCGGCTGGGTGGGGTCGAAGACGATCTTCGCCTTGACGATGGCCGGAATCCGCGTCGCGTAGAGCCACGCGCACATCACGAAGGTCCAAAGCACCAGCGCGATCACCGGCGCGAACAAGGGGCTGTGCACGGGTCTTCCCTCCCACCACGTTAAGGCGTGATGCTAACCCCGCCTTGCCGCCTTCCCAATGGCGTGCGAACACCTCAAACATCCGTTTGAACGAGAGAGATCGATGAGCCTGGAACTCCCCGACGAGGTCCGCGAGCTGGTCAACGGCGCGCTTGGGGCCGGCAATCCCATCCTGCTGGCGGCGATCACCACCGACGGCAAGCCGCGCATGAGCTTTCGCGGCTCGGTCCAGGCGCTGGGCCCGGATCAGCTCGGCTTCTGGGTGCGTCGGGTCGAGGGCGAGACCATGGAGGGCATCAAGGCCAATCCGAACGTCGCGCTAATGTACCGCGACGCCGGCAAGCGGCTGTTGCTACAGTTCGCAGGCCGCGCCCGCATCGCCGCCGACAAGGCCGAGCGCGACCGCGTCTATGAGAGCGCGCCCGAGCGGGAGCGGAACGCCGATCCTGAGCGCAAGGGCGAGGGCGTGGTCATCGACCTGGACCGGGTCGAGGGCATGCTGGGAATGGACGCCGAGGGCAAACCCAACTTCCTGCGCCTGGCCCGCGAGGGCTGAGCGCCGCCTTGACAGCCAGCGTCGGCTGGCCGACTTGAGCCGACGGGCGGCGGGACCGGGATTAGAGGACGGCATGGCGATTGGAGGCCGGGTCGCGCGTTGGGCGGCGGCGTTCGCCGGGCTGGCCGGCCTGCTCGCCGGACCCGCAGATGCGGGCTGGCCGAACGCCCTGCCCGCCCAGCCGCTGGTCCAGGCGCCGCGGGTCTGCGCCCCCGGCATCGTGCCGATCAATCGCCGCTGCCGGGTGGTGGACTTCGCGCCACTGGGCGCCTTCAAGGGCCACAGCTGGTACTACGCCTTCTACACCACCCATTGGGCGGACCGGCACGGTCACCATGACCGCGGCTTTCCGGTGGTCTTCTTCCTGCAGCAGCCGGCGACGCTGCGCCTGAGCCTCTGGGTCGATGACGCGCCCGGGCTGGCGGGTCATTGGGCGCTGACCGCGCCGACGCGGCCGGTGCTGATCCAGACCCCGGACGGGGTCTATCTCGGCTTTACGCTGAAAGCCGCCCAGGGGCCGGACGACCAGCGGCTTTTCCGCCTCGCCGGCCTGCACTGGCGGGTCATCGACGTGCTCGACCGCGCCTCGGCCGACCAGGCCAGGCTGGATGCGGCGACGCCCGCGGGCTGCACCCAGGGTGCTGACTGGAGCTACGACTGGACGGCCTTCACCCTGCGGGTGCCGCTGAAGGCGGACCTGGGCGGCGCCTGCGGGACCATCGTGGCGGGCCTGGCCGCCACCCGTACACGCGTCTTGCTGACCACAGCGCGCCTCGTGCGTTAGCCGGCGCGAGGTTGACCCCCCGACCGGCGGCGGCTACCCGCCAGCCATGACCACGCCCGTCCTTCTGCATGGCCTTTCCGAAATCGCCGAAAACTATGACGCCCTGCTCTGCGACGTCTGGGGCGTCGTGCATAATGGCCGCGAGCGTTTCGCCGAGGCCTGCGCGGCCTTGACCCGGTTCAGGGCCGAGCGCGGGCCGGTGATCCTGATCTCCAACGCGCCGCGCCCGGCCGCCGACGTGTCGCCCCAGCTCGACGCCCTTGGCGTACCCCACGAAGCCTGGACGACCATGGTCACCTCCGGCGACGCCACCCGCGCCCTGCTGGCCAAGCGCGCGCCCGGGCCCGCCTGGGCGATCGGCCCGGACCGGGACGCGCCCCTGTACCACGGTCTCGGCCTCGACTTCAGCGGGCCGGAGGAGGCCGTCTTCATCTCCTGCACCGGGCCGGCCGACGATACGGTCGAAACGCCGGAGGACTATCGCGAACGCCTGACCCTCTGCGCCAGCCGCGGCCTGACCATGATCTGCGCCAATCCCGACCGGGTGGTGCAGCGCGGCGACCAGCTGGTCTATTGCGGCGGCGCGCTGGCCGATCTCTATGCCGGGCTGGACGGACCGGTGGTGATGGCGGGCAAGCCCTATGCGCCGATCTACGAGATGTCGCTGACCGAGGCGGCCGCCCATCTGGGCCGGCCGCTGGAGCGCGCCCGCGCGCTCTGCATCGGCGACGGCATCGCCACCGACCTGGGCGGCGCCGCCGATCAGGGTCTGGACGCCCTGTTCATCGCCCACGGCATCCATGCCGCCGAGGCGCTCGCCGCCGACGGCGAGCTCGAGCCCGCGCGTCTTGGGGCCCTGCTGGCCCGCGAGGGCGGCCACGCCCGCTTCGCCATGCGCGGCCTCGTCTGGTGATCGACAGGACCGCGCGCTTCGCTAAAAGCATGACCAACGGCGGGAGAGCGATGGTGGGTGGGCTGCGTCTGGAAGATCTGAGCGTCGGACAGAGCGCCGAGCACGTCCATGAGGTGACCGAGGCCGATATCGACGCCTTCGCGGCGGTCTCTGGCGACGCCAATCCCCTGCACATGGACGAGGCCTATGCCGCCGCGACACCGTTCAAGGGTCGCATCGCCCATGGCATGCTGGGAGCAAGCTACCTCTCCGCCGTGCTCGGAAACGACCTGCCGGGGCCGGGCTCGGTCTATCTGAGCCAGAGCCTGCGCTTTCGCCGGCCGATCCGTATCGGCGACGTGGTGACCGCCCGGGTGCGCGTCGTCGCCATCGATGCGGACAAGGCGCGGGTGACGCTGGAAACCATCTGCCTGGTCGACGACAAGACCGCGGTCGATGGCGAGGCGGTGGTGATGGTCGCGCGGCGGAGCGCATAGAGCATGTTAGGCGAAAGTGTAGGCGGTTTCACCGCTCGAACATGCTCTAACCTAATGATTCTAGACCATTTTTTCCTGGTTCAGATGATTCCACCTGAACCAGAAAGGGTCTAGCCGTTGCCTTTGCAGATCATCGAGGGCTGGGGCGACCTTGGCGACGACGCGCGCGGGGCGGCGATCGCCTTTGGCGAGTTCGACGGCGTGCATCTGGGGCACAGGGCGGTCATCGCCCTGGCGGCGAAGGCGGCCGGCGAGCTGGATGCCCCGCTTGGCGTCATCAGCTTCGAGCCGCATCCGCGCCGCTGGTTCACCCCGGACGCAGAGCCCTTCGCGCTCACCACCCGCAACCAGCAGGCCCGCGCCCTGGAAGCGCTGGGCGCGGACTTTCTCTACATCATCCCCTTCGACGAGCCGCTGGCCGTCATGAGCGACGAGGCCTTCGCCCGCGAGGTGCTGGCGGTCGGCCTGGGCGCACGTCACGTGGCGGCCGGTTTCGACGTCACCTTTGGCAAGGACCGCAGCGGCGATCCCGAGGCGCTGCGCCGCTATGGCGAGGCCTTCGGCTTTTCGGTCTCCATCGCACCGCAGCTCGGCGACGCGGACGCGGCGAAATATTCCTCAAGCGTCGTGCGCGAGGCGCTGAAGGCCGGCAATCCCGAACGCGCCGCGGCCATCCTCGGCCGTCCCTTCGCCATCGAGGGCGTGGTGGTCGAGGGCCAGCATCTGGGCCGCACCCTGGGTTTTCCCACCGCCAATGTCGGGGCGGGCGACTATGTGCGCCCGAAACTGGGCTCCTATGCGACCCGCACCCGCCTGCCGGACGGCCGCCTGATCCCCGGCGTGGCAAACTTCGGCGAGAACCCGGCCACCGGCAAGGTCGAGGCCAGGCTCGAGGTGCATCTGTTCGACTTCGACGAGGACCTCTATGGCCAGACCATCGAGACCGAACTGATCGCTTTCTTACGGCCCGAACTCGATTTCGATGGTCTCGAGGCCCTCACCGCGCAGATCGCCGCGGACGCCAAAGCCGCGCGGGAGCGCCTGGGTTTGAAATAGCAGCGTTATCGCGCGATTGACCCGGCCTTGCGGTTGAGGTTCCCTCAATCCCAGACCGGGCGCATGGGCGCGGGGGTCGGGCAATGGATCGCAAATGGATCGTCGCGGCTCTAGTCGCGATCGGTGTTCTGGGTTTCGCCGGCGGAGCGCTGACCATGCGCATGGCCGACAGCGGCAGCCTGTTCGGCCAGGCCGCCAACGGCGTCGGCAACGGCCTGGGGCAGATCGAGCACGGCGTCGCCTGGCCCTTCTTCGGCAAGCCGCGCGCCGCCAGCGCCGCTCGCGCCGCGCCGCCCAAACCGGACGGCTTCGCGGTCTGGCAGCAGCATATCGACACCAGCCAGGCCGATCCCGTCGCCTGCGTCCAGCTCACCCGCCCGCTCGATGCGTCGAAATCCTATGCCGACTATGTGCTGGTCTCGCCCGACCTCGGCCACGCGCCGGCGGTCAGCGTGCGCAATGACCAGCTTTGCGTCGGCGGCCTCGGCATGGTCGACCGCCGCGTCACCCTGCTCAAGGGCCTGCCCGACCAGGCTGGCGACACACTGGCGGCCAATGCCGATGTCGACTTCGTCTTCGGCGAAAAACCGCCCTATGTCGGCTTCGCCGGCGAGGGCGTCATCCTGCCGCGCGAGGAGTCCGACGGGGTCGGCATCGAGACCCTGAACGTCACCAAGCTGGCCATCGAGGTCTGGCGCGTGCCGGACCGCAACCTAGTGCGCAAGCAGATCAGCGCGCCCGATCCCACCGCCGAGGGCGACGACGCCGAAGACTATGGCGACGACAGTCCCGACGACGAGGGCGCCATCGTCTGGAAGGGCGATATGCCGGTCAAGGGCCCGGCTGGCGATCGGGTGACCACGGTCTTTCCGCTCGGTGCGGTGCTGAAGGAGATGAAGCCCGGCGGCTATGTCATCAAGGTGCGCGACGCCTCCGGCGGCCGTGACCTGAAGGGCGCAAACGGCACGATCGCCGATCCCAATCCGCCCGCCCAGGCCCGCCGCTGGATCATGTTCACCGATATGGCGCTGACCAGCTATTCGGGCTCCGACGCGCTCGACGTCGTGGTGCGTTCGCTGAAGACCGCCAAGGTTCTGCCTGGCGTGCGCGTCGCCCTGGTGGCCAAGAACGGCGAGGACCTGGCCAGTGGCCAGGCCGACGCCAACGGCCGGGTGCGGTTCGCCGCGCCCTTGCTGAAGGGCGACGGGGCCTCCGCGCCCAAGATGGTCATGGCCTATGGGGCGCTGGGCGACTTGGCGGTGCTGGATCTCGAGCGCTCGCCGGTGGACCTGTCCAACCAGGGCGTCGGCGGGCGAAACGCGCCCACCGGCGACGATGCGCCCACCGCTGGCCGCACCGCCAAGACTGATGTCGACGCCTATCTCTATGCCGACCGCGGCGTCTATCGCCCCGGCGAGACGGTGCATGTGGTCGCCATGGTGCGCGACCGCGAGGCCAAGGCGGTGAAGGACCGCAAGGGCGCGCTGATCATCCGCCGGCCCTCCGGGGTCGAGTTCCGCCGCATCAGTTTCGACCATGCCGACGCGGGCGCGGTGGCCCAGGACATCGTGCTGCCCAAGTCCGCCCCGCGCGGGCGCTGGAGCGCCAGCCTGACCATCGAAGGGATCGACGACCCGGTCGGGGATATGAGCTTCTCGGTCGAGGACTTCGTGCCGCAGCGGCTGGCCGTGACCCTGAACGCCCAGGACCAGGTCCCGGTGGCCGCCGGCGAGACCCGCCATGTCGCCGTCTCCGCCCGCTTCCTCTATGGCGCCCCGGGCTCCGGCCTGCAGACCCAAGGCGAGGTGCGCCTGCGCGCCGACCCCAATCCCTTCCCGCAATACAAGGACTTCGAGTGGGGCGACGACCAGACGCCCTTCGACGAGAAGCTGGTCGATCTGGGCTCGACGGTTACCGACGGTTCGGGCGCCGCGACCCTGGCCATCGACGCGGCCCAGGCCGGCGACACCAAGGTGCCGCTGGCGGCGACCCTGACCGCCTCGGTGTTCGAACCCGGCGGGCGGCCGGTGAAGGAGAGCGCCTTCCTCAAGGTGCGGCCGCAGCCCCTCTATCTGGGCGTCAAGATCGACCAGGGCGATTCCGGCCAGGGCGAGACCGTGCCGGTCAACCTGCAGGTCATGGCCGTGGACTCCAAAGGCCAGCGCGTCGCCGCCGCCGGCGCCTCCTGGACGCTGATCAGCGAGAACTGGAACTACGACTGGTACCAGCAGGACGGCAAATGGCAGTGGCGCCGGTCCAGCCGCGATGCGGTGGTGGCGCGCGGCACGGCCGACATCGGCGCCGGCGGCGCCAAACAGGTGCTCGCGCGAAGGCTGGGCTGGGGCGACTACCGGCTTGAGGTCAGCCAGGGCGCCGGAGCCAAGACCGTCACCCGCTTCTCCGCCGGCTGGGGCGCGCCGGCCAAGGAGGCCGAGGCGCCGGACGTGGCGCGGGTCAGCGCCGGAACCCGCAACTGGGCCCAGGGCGACACGGTGGAGATCACCGTCAAGGCGCCCTATGGCGGCGAGGCGCAGGTCGCCGTGGCCACCGACCGGCTGATCGACTTCCAGACCCTGACCCTTGGCCCTAACGGCGGTACGATCCGGCTGAAGACCAGCGCGGCCTGGGGCGGCGGCGCCTATGTGCTGGTCAGCGTCATCCAGCCGCGCGACCCGTCGGTCACGCCCATGCCCCGGCGCGCGCTGGGCCTGGTCTATGTGCCGCTCGATCCGAAGGGGCGAAAGCTCACCGTCGATATCGGCACGCCGCCCAAGCTGGATTCCAAGGCCGTCGTCGATGTGCCGATCACCGTGCACGGGCTGGGGCTCGGCCAGCGGGCGCATGTGACCGTCGCGGCAGTCGATGAGGGCATATTGCGGCTGACCAAGCAGGAAAACCCCGATCCGCTGAAGTGGTATTTCGGCAAGCGCGCGCTCAGCGTCGACTATCGCGACGACTATGGCCGATTGCTCGACCCCAATCTGGGTGCGCCGGGGGCGGTGAATTTCGGCGCCGACGAGCTTGGCGGCGAAGGGCTGACCACCACCCCGATCAAGACCGTCGCCCTGTGGTCGGGCGTTGTCGACACCGGGCTGGACGGCAAGGCCGTGGTGCATCTGCCGGCCGCCGACTTCAACGGCCAGTTGCGCATCATGGCCGTGGCCTGGACCGACGAGGCGGTGGGCTCGAACGCCACCGCGATGATCGTGCGCCAGCCGGTAGTGGCCGATCTGAACCTGCCCCGCTTCCTGGCGCCCGGCGACCACGCCCTGGCCACCCTGGAACTGCAGAATCTTGAGGGCCGCGTCGGCGCCTATGTGGCGCAGATCTTCGCGGACGGTGGCGTGCTGGCACCGTTCAAGAAACTCTACCAACTCATCCTCGGCCAGCGGGTCGCCGACCATGCCGACCTGACCGCGCCCGGCGTCGCCGGGGTCAGCCAGGTCACCTATCGCGTCGACGGCCCGGGATTCTCCACGATCAAGACCTATCCGATCGAGACCCGGCTAGGCTGGGGGCCGATCACCCGCACCACGCTCGACCTGCAGAAGCCGGGCGAGAGCTTCATCCCCAGCGCGGACCTAATGAAGGGGCTGGCCGCCGGCAGCGTCACGCTGCAGGTCAGCTATTCGCCGTTCCAGGGTTTCGATCCCGCCGCCGTGGCCCTGTCGCTGAACCGCTACCCCTATGGCTGCACCGAACAGCTGGTCTCGACCGCCTATCCACTGCTCTACGCCGCCGAGCTCTCCAGCGATCCGCGCGTCAAGCGCTCGACCGCGGCCCTGGACGACGCCGTCGGCAAGCTGCTCGACCGCGAGGCGCTGGACGGATCGTTCGGCCTCTGGCGGGTTGGCGACGGCGAGGCCGACGCCTGGCTGGGCGCCTTCGCCACTGACTTCCTGGTCGAGGCCAAGGCGCAAGGGGCGACGGTGCCGGACGAGGCCTATGAGCATGCGCTCTCGGCCATGCGGCAGATTTCGCGGCCGGAAGGTTTCGCCTCGGTCGGCTACGAGCTGGAATATCCCAAGGGCTGGGCCGGCTCCGACGACGCCACCAAGGCCGCCAACACCCGCATGCGCAGCCGCGCCTCGGCCTACGCCCTCTATGTGCTGGCCAAGGCGGGGCCCGGCTACGGTGACCTGGCGCGCCTGCGCTGGTGGCACGACGTGCAAATGAAGAACGAGACCTCGCCCATCGCCAAGGCGCAGATCGGCGCGGGGCTGGCCCTGATGGGCGACCACGCCCGGGCCCACGACGCCCTGGTCCAGGCCGCCCAGGCCATCGGCTATCGCGACGACGCCGACTGGTACCAGAGCCCGCTGCGCGACGTGGCGGCGGTGATCGCCTATGCCTATGAGGCCGGCGATGTCGGGGTGGCCCGCAGTCTGCAGGGCCGGCTGAACGGCGTGGTGCGCGATCCCGACAGCCTGAACACCCAGGAACAGGCGCGGCTGTTGCAGGCCGCCCACGAAATGCTGAAGGTCTCCGGCCCCATGCGCATCCAGGCCACGGGCGCCTTCGCCGCCGCCCCGGCGGCGGGCGCGCCGAGCTGGAACGTCGGGCTGTTGTCCGCCGCCCATTTTGTGAATGCCGGGTCAGGGCCGCTATGGCGGACGGTGACCGTGCGCGGCGTGCCGACCAGTTCGCCGCCGGTGCAGAGCCAGGGCCTGGACGTCAATACCAGCTACTGGACGACCAACGGCCAACGGGTGGATCTGGCCCATATCGTCCAGGGCGCGCGGGTGATCGTGCGCATCGCCGGGGCCTCGCACCAGGGCCGGGTCTCCGAACTGGTCATCGACGATCCGCTGCCGGCCGGCTTCGAGATCGAGACCGTGCTCGGCCCCGACGACAGCCAGGGCAGCGGCGGCGCCCACGCCGCGGCCGGGCCGTTCCACTTCCTCGGTGATCTCTCGACCCCCAGCGCCCAGGAGAAGGAGGACGACCGCTATGTCGCCGCGCTCAGCGTCGATGGCGGCAAGAGCTTCGCCGTCGCCTATGTGGCGCGCGCGGTGACGCCTGGCGACTTCTACCTGCCAGGCGCGGAGGCCCACGACATGTACCGCGCCAACATCTACGCCCGCTCCGCCGGCGGCCGCACGGGCATCCAGCTCGCCGGGCCGTAAGGTGAGTTGCGGTAGCGTTCCCTTCTCCCCTTGCGGGAGAGGGTGGCCCCCGAAGGGGGTCGGATGAGGGGTCGCACCACCTCATCGGATGGGGGAGCGGGAGCAGGCGGAAGGCGCCGTGCAACCCCTCATCCGTCAGCTTCGCTGACACCTTCTCCCGCAAGGGGAGAAGGATCGCGGAAGCTGTCCTGGTTTGTGCTCGGACTTTGCGGCCTGGTCGTCGTCGAGGCCGGGGCGTTGGCGCTCGACGCCGCCTTTCCGCCCAATCTTACCCTGGCCGAGCGGGCGTCGCCCGTGGCGCTCGATCGCAACGGGGCCTGGCTGCGCGCCCTGCCGGTGGAACGGGGTCGCTGGCGCATCCGGGCCGATCTGGAGCGCACCGATCCGGTGTTCCTGCAGCGGCTGGTGGCTGTCGAGGATGCGCGATTCTACCTGCATCCCGGCGTCGATCCGGTTTCGCTGGTCCGCGCCGCCGGGGCCGCCTTGCTTACCGGCCACATCCGCTCGGGCGCCTCGACCCTGACCATGCAGACCGCGCGGCTGCTCGAGCCGCGCCGGCGCACCTTGACCGCCAAGCTGATCGAGATGCTGCGCGCCTTTCAGCTGGAGGCGCGCTTCTCCAAGCGTCAGCTCCTGGCCCTCTATCTGACGCTGGCGCCCTATGGCGGTAATCTGGAGGGCGTGCGCGCCGCCTCCCTGGCCTATTTCGGCCATGAGCCGGAGAGCCTGACCGACGGCGAGCAGGCCCTGTTGATCGCCCTGCCGCAGGCGCCGGAAGCGCGCCGGCCCGACCGGCGGGCGAACGCGGCCCGCGTCGCCCGCGCCGCGGCGCTCGACAAGCTGGTCCGCCACGGCGATCTCGCGCCCGCCCTGGCCGAAGAGGCCAAGGCCGAGCCCCTGCCCGGCCGCGTCGGTTTTCCAGCTCTGGCCTGGCACTTGGCGGGCGCGCTGGCCCGGAGCGCGCCGCTGGCCCAGGCCTCGGTGCTGACCACCATCGATGCGCCGCTGCAACGGCGGCTGGAGGCCCTGGCCATCCAGACGGCGACCCGCCAGGGCCCGGGCGCCGACGCGGCGATCATCGTGGTCCAGATCAAGGACCGCGCAGTGCTGGCCTCGGTCGGTTCCGCCGGGCTCGACCGGCCGGGCGGCTGGATGGACATGACGCGGGCCCTGCGCTCGCCCGGCTCGGCGCTGAAACCCTTCATCTACGGCTTCGCCTTCGACGACGGCATCGCCGCGCCCGACACGGTGATCAAGGACGAGTCCCGCCGCTTCGCCGACTATCAGCCGGAGAATTTCGACCGCGTCTTCCACGGCGAGGTCACCGCGCGCGAGGCGCTGAACTATTCGCTGAACATGCCGGCGGTGGCGACGCTGGATCGGATGGGGCCCGGCGTCTTCCTGAGCCGGATCGAGTCCTCGGGCGTGAAACTGGTGCGCCCCCGCGCTGGGGCGATCGATCCCGGCCTTTCGCTGGCGCTCGGCGGCGAGGGCATCTCGCTGCGCGACCTGGTGCTGCTCTATGCGGCGCTCGGCGACGACGGGACGGCCAAGCCGCTGGCCTATACCCTCGACCAGGCGCGCGGCCGACCCAGGCAGGCGGGAACGCGGCTGATGCGGCCGGAGAGCGCGCGGCAGATCCTCGACATCCTGCGCGAGACCCCGTCGCCCGTCGGTCGCGCGCCGGCGGCCCTGACCCAGTTCGGGCCGCGCATGGCGTTCAAGACCGGCACCTCCTACGGCTTCCGCGACGCGGTGGCGGCCGGGGTGGTCGGCGACGAGGCCATCGTGGTCTGGACCGGCCGCGCCGACGGCGGCGCGCGCGGCGGGCTGACGGGCCGCGACGCCTCGCTGCCGCTGCTGTTCGACGTCGCCGACGCCCTTGGCGCGCCGATCTCGGCCGCCCAGCCAATCCTGCCCAAATCAGCCCCGGCGTCGCTGAAGACCCTGGCCCAGACGACGGACGGGCCGCGCCTGATCTTCCCGCCCGATGGCGCCTCCATCCAGGTCGAGGGTATCGGACCGACCGCGCGCGGCCTGGTGCTGGCGGCGGCCGGCGAAGGCATGACCTGGTACGTCGACGGCGCCCCTTTAAGCCCCGACGCCGCCACCGGCCGGACGGTGTGGAAACCCGCCGCGCCCGGCTTCTATCGGCTGCAGGTGGTGGACGGCGCCGGCCGCAAGGCTTCGGCGCGGGTGCGGATCAAGCTCGGCTAGAGCGGGCCCTAGGAAGAGTGCGAAGCGGTTTTCCGCCCGCAACCCGCTCTAAACCTTAGGAATCGATCACG